>Ga0172375_10003487_pt1 | contig 23806 bp, 23 predicted proteins | sample LakKiv1m_FD_114537 | JGI IMG/M metagenome (GOLD analysis project Ga0172375, IMG submission 114537) | Freshwater microbial communities from Kabuno Bay, South-Kivu, Congo - kab_092012_11.1m | ecosystem: Environmental > Aquatic > Freshwater > Lake | place: Democratic Republic of the Congo... | reverse complement strand
TCTTCCTGCCGAAAACTCTGGTTACTGCTACAGGAATCAATGAATCTGTATTAAAACAAACTGTCAATACTCCTTTTACAGTTGGAGGAAAGCCTTTTGCCTCTGATGGACAGTAGAATAAAGTTGATCCCGATTTAATCGGGATTGACATCTTCTGTTTTCTTTCCTATACTAAAATTGCTCTTTGGTATTAGAGGTTGATTTAGATTTTTCTTAACAATTTCAATTCTCTTGAGGTACCCTTCACCAGATTGGTGAAGAGAACAAAGGCTTTTTCTTTTACGCTGTGGCGCAAAAGATAGCCTTCCTAATTAAACTTTGGAGAAATGAAAATCACCCTCGGTGCTAAAGAGTGCATTTATCTGCCTATCCTGTATTGTGCTGTACTAATCCCAGTATCTTCTTGTTCTATTTCTTTTTGTTTGATAAAATGGATTTTAGCTTTATTTAATTCGCCGTCTTAGCTCAGTGGTAGAGCAGCTGTTTTGTAAACAGCAGGTCATCGGTTCAAGTCCGATAGACGGCTCAAGGCTTACCATGAGGTAAACCGAAGAGCTAGGTTCGCATAGCGGCAATTGCATGTGGCTGTAGACCACACGGTCGTAAGGCCTACGGGGGTTCGAGTCCCTCACCTAGCACCCATATCGTTATGAGTTGGGAGTTAGAAGTTATGAGTAAAAAAGATTCTACTCATAGCCCATAACTACTCCTACCCATAACTATTTAGCCGACATAGTTTAGTGGTAAAACGAATCATTGGTAATGATTTGAGTGTGGGTTCGATTCCCACTGTCGGCTCACTACAGTTATGGGTTGGGGGTTAAAAGTTATGGGTAAAAAATTATGGGAGAAAAATTTAATTTTGAAAAACTTATCGTATATCAAAAAGCATTAGCTTTCGCTAATGAGATTTATACTAATACAAAGAATTGGCCAAAAGATTTTGCTTTCTCAATAACAGATCAGCTAAAAAGAGCCTCTCTTTCTATAGTTCTTAATGTAGCTGAAGGAGCAAGTAGAACTAAAAATGAATTCAAAAGATTTATAGTAATTAGTAGGGGTTCTTGCCATGAATGTATACCTATCTTGGAAATTGCTTATAAACAAAGTATAATTGACCTCAAAAGAAAGGAGGCATGGAGAGAAGAGATCATTTGTCTTTCTAAAATGTTGAGTAAGTTAAAAGGCTCAATTTCTTAGAAAGCTACTCATAACCAATATCTCATCACTCACAACTATCTATGGCAAGTAAAGGAGAACAAAGAGTTAAAATTGCACTTATCTGCACTGTTTGTAAAAACAGAAATTATGTGTCAACCCGTAATAAAGTTAACACTTTGGAAAAAATTAAACTCAAGAAATTTTGTAAACATTGCAAAAAAGTCAATGAACATAAAGAAACAGAGAAAATGAAATAGTTTTGGTATAATTAAGCTACTTCTAGGGATGTGGTGAAACGGCTATCACAGCAGTCTCCAAAACTGCCTTTCTGGGTTCGAATCCCGGCATCCCTGCAAGAAGATTGATTTATTTAATTGGGGTTAAAGAGATTAGAATTCCTTTGGAAGAAGGGTCAAAAACAACAGTAATTTGATTATCGCCTTTTTTCATTGTCGCTATATTGACTAAAACATTAGCTTCGTCTCCCAATTTCCAATTCGCATTCTGCAAATAAGTTTTATAGTTGTTAAATTCAAGTTCAGTTGTATTGCCTATTGTAATTACCCAAGTATTTGAAGCTTTATCATGAGTTACAGATTTAATTTTCCCGCCTTGAAATTTTGGCACGTCCTGAGGAATTTCTGCCGGCCAGGGAATTTCTTTTTCGCCCACCACTGTTTCCGTAGTCCCTGTTTTTACTTTATATGTAGAATCTTTTGTCTCTACACTTATTGGAAGTGACTTAGTGATTTTATTTTTTATGAGATTAGCTCCAAAAGACAATCCACCCAGCAACACAACGATGATAACAATGACAATAATTATCCAGATGGGAAACTTTTTCTTTTCTGCTTTTTTTGCTTCTTCCATTTTTCTAATATTTACCAAAGTATACCAATAATTAAAATTTGAATCAAGTAATATTTAACCCCATCAAAAACTTGATTTTTTACAGTTTTCGTTTATAATTCAACAATATGAATAGTCATGAATTGTGTCCTAGCTGTAGGCCATCCGGAGAATGTTGGTTTGAAAAACGAGCAGAATCTGTCGCAGGAAGCGTTCCCCCATTAAAGCCGGATGAAACATTCACAAGAGACACTTTTGATGCACATCAAGAAATTACTGTACTCAGAATAAAGGCAAGAGATAAATATTACCCTAGAGTAAATTCAGTAAATCCTGATTATCCCGGTAGAGACAATCTTTAAAGAACTACCAGAGACAGGAAAGCTAAGGACATTCCGAGTAATCCCCCTCCGATTACATCAGTTGTCCAATGCTCTCCTAAATAAATCCGGCTGACAAACATAATAATATCGTACGCGACTAGAAATCCCAAAATTAAATATTTTTGTAATTTTGATAATTTTTTACTTCGCCAAACAATTAAACCGATCAGTACAGTAATAAAACCTGCACGGCCGGCATGGCCTGATGGATAAGAATTTTCCAGACGAATATGAAATTGCGGAAAATTCATAATCCTTTCTGTTCTTAACATAAATTCAGGCGGAGGCAAATGGTTAACAAAAAATTTTCCATAAAGCTCAATTAGGTGAAAAAGGCCAAAGAAACCCAACGCAAATATACCTTTGATTTTCCTAAGAAAAACTAAAACTATTAATAAAACCCCCAGCATTATTTCGAAAGTTCCTATGTCGCTAAAAAGGGAGAATATTTGATCGAAGCGTCTTCCGATATTGTCCTGAAGCTTAACTGTTGTATTAAAATCAAATTGGGTGAGTAAATCCTTATGAACAAAAAAAGAAAAAAGTACAAAGACCCCAAAACACAAGCTTCCAATTATCAAAAATTTTAATCTTTGTTTCATTTACATTTATAATTAGGGGTGGCGGAAGAGGAAGGGCTCCCGACAACGCGCAACGCAGAGAGCATTGGCGGGAGGGATTACTTCCGACAGGACCCCACACTTTACAGCTTTAAATCTTTAAGGAATTGGCGGAATTCACCATTGATATCCTTGTGTTCCAAAGCCAACTCCACAACTGTCTTCATATATTCAATTTTGTTGCCTGTATCATAATATTTTCCGTTTTCAACTTCGACTGCATATATAGGTATCCCTTGTTCTTTTAAGAGATTTATTGCGTCAACCAGCCAAATCTCCCCTCCCTTTCCGGGTTTAATTTCCTTAAGAGCCTTGAAAATCTCCGGAGGCAAAATATAGGCCCCATGAGTCGCTAAATTCGAAGGGGCACGATCCGGATCCGGCTTTTCAACAATAGATTTAATTTTATAAACATTTCCTTCAACCTTTTCAATGTCCGCAATTCCATATCTTTTTAAATCCTCTTTTTTTTCAATTCTTACTCCGGAAATAACCACTCCTTCATATCTTTCATAAACTTTAATCATCTGAGCAAGCCTCGGGGGCTTCGCATAAATAAATTCATCTCCCCAGAGAACTGCAAACGGTTCGTTTTCAATAGCCGGTTCTGCAGCTAAAACAGGAGTTCCATTTCCATATGGCCCTTTCTGTCTGACATAAATAAAATTAGCCATTTCGGAAATTTTTTTAACTTCTGCGATCAGATCATGTTTACCGCTAGCCTCAAGATTTTTCAAAAGCTCTGCATTTATAACATCAAAATGGTCTTCAATTGCCCGTTTCAAAGCTCCGGTTACAATAATAATGTCTTTAATTCCCGACTCTACTGCTTCCTCAACTACATACTGAATCACCGGTTTATCAACTATCGGAAGCATTTCCTTAGGCATGGCTTTTGTTTGGGGTAAAAAACGGGTGCCAAAACCCGCAGCAGGAATAATTACTTTTCTAATTTTCTTCACCCATTAATTTTACATCCTATCCTCTTTACATGTCAACGTATATTTGTTAAAATATCTCAAAGCTCAAACAGGTTTGAGGTTTTTTTATGGCAACAACGCCTAAAACTTTTCTTCGTGAAGTTAGGGATGAACTTAAAAAAGTAGTATGGCCGACACGACAGGAAACTATACGTTTAACACTTGTAGTTATAGTCATAAGCTTGCTTGTCGGATTATTTTTGGGAGGACTAGATTTCATTTTTGTTAAAGCAATAGGAATAATAATTAAGTAATATGGATAAACAAACAGTTACACCGCCAACATTAGCAGAAGCTATTGAGGAAAAACCGGCTGACAATGCCGAGCTTGGAAAGTGGTATATTGTTCATACATATTCAGGGCACGAAAATAAAGTCAAAAAGTCTCTTCATCAGAGAATCCAAAGTCTTGGATTTGAAGATAGAATTTTTGACATAATTGTTCCAACCCGCAATACAATCAAAGTTTCCCAAGGCAAAAAAGAAACAGTCAAGGAAAAGATTTTCCCAGGCTATGTTTTGGTCCGCATGATTTTAGATGACGAATCTTGGCTTTTGGTCAGAACCACACAGGGCGTCACTGCTTTTATAGGAAGCGGAAACAAGCCGACTCCTATTTCGGAAAAGGAAGTTGAAGCAATTCAAAAATTTATGAAGCTGGAAGAACCTCTTTACAAAACAGCTTTTACCAAAGGCGAAGCTGTTAAAATCGTTGACGGACCTTTCTCTGACTTTTTGGGAGCAGTTGACGAGATTGACGAAACAAAAGGCAAATTGAAGGTTTTAGTTTCAATATTCGGCCGTGAAACACCAGTAGAATTAGATTTTTTACAAGTTGCGAAACTTTAAATATGAGGGCGGAAAGGATAAATGAAATCGATTATTCTGCCCGATTGAAACCTCCGTATAAATGGAGCGTAAGCATCATCGGAGATAGAGGTACGAAAATGGTTGTTAAACAAGGAAAAGGAGCATGGACAAACACAATGTATATAGCCCAAGAATTAGAACAAATATTAGATTTAAAAACAAACAATATTAAAACTAAAAAACACTAAACGTATGGCAGCTAAAAAAATAAAAACAATTATAAAATTAAATATAAAAGCTGGAGAGGCTACACCTGCTCCTCCTGTTGGTCCGGCCTTGGGGCAACACGGACTACCTATCATGGAATTTGTTAAGGCCTTCAATGACAAAACAGCTGAGCAGAAAGGCACAATCATCCCGGCTGTTATTACAGTTTATGTTGACAGAACGTTTTCTTTTATTGTTAAAAAACCTCCGGTTGCGGAAATGATCAAAAAGGCAATGAAAAAAGAAAAAGGGTCAGGAAAGGCAGGGAAAGAAATGATTGGAACATTAACCCAAGCGCAGGCTGAAGAGATTGCCAAGGAAAAATTAGAAGATTTGAATACAACTGATGTAAAAATGGCAGCTAGAATTGTCGCAGGTACAGCACGATCGATGGGAATAGAGGTTAAATAATCTATTTAATGTCATGCTGAACTTGTTTCAGCATCTCATTTGATCGTAAATAAACCTGCCTGCTGGCAGGAGATCCCGAAATAAATTCGGGATGACACGGAGAATAATTATGGGAAAGATTAAAATAAGAACTTTGGGTGATGAAACACTCGAGAACGAACAGAAACAACAAGCAAAGAAGAAGAACAAAGACAAATCCGCCAGCCGGCGGATGGTTAAGGGAGCTAAAGGCGGAGAACGTGTTGTTTCTATGGAACCAAATGAGGAAGAACTGACAAAAATAGAGCCACAAAAAGAAGCAGGAGAAACAAAAGAAGTAAAAGTAAAAACAAAGACGAAAAAAAATAAAAAAGAAAAGAGAAATCCCCATTCGAAATCTTATCAAAGGATAATCGAAATATTGGACAAAAATAAAAAATACAATCTTGCAGATGCTTTAGAAAGGCTTACAAAATTAAAAAGATCTAAGCTTGATGAAACAGTCGAACTTCACATAAATACAATCAAAACAGGCATTTCCGGAAATATTACTCTCCCCCACGGAACAGGAAAACAAATTAAGGTTGCGATTGCAGATGATGATTTATTGGCAAAAGTAGCGCTTGGGCAAACTGATTTTGACATTCTTCTGGCAGATCCAACTATGATGCCAAAGCTCGCTCGCGTTGCCAAGATTTTGGGACCAAAAGGATTAATGCCGAATCCGAAAAACGGTACCTTGGTCAAAGACCCGGAAAAAGCCGCGGAAAATTTTAAAAAAGGCCAGATTAACTTTAAAACTGAAATAAAAGCTCCGATTATGCACTTGACTGTCGGAAAAATGTCTTTTGGTGCCGAAAAATTAACGGATAATATTCAAACCTTAATCGAAGCAATTAAAAAAGATCAAATCCGTAATGTGACTTTAAAAAGCACAATGAGCCCCGGAATAAAAATTCAAATTTAGCTTCGCAAGGCCTGGTCTTGCAAAAACCTTACTTGTGTTTATCAATCAAGCTTTTATAATAATAGATATGCTCTTTAGCTATCTTATTCCAGTTGAATAACGATCTCACTTCTTCCGCACTATGTTCGCGTATTTTCTTTTTTTCCTCCTTTGATAAATTCAAAACTATTAAAATTTGTTTAGCCAGACTATGCGGGTTTTTGGGTTTTGCCATAAAAGGCGCTAAATCTTTACCGATCGCCTCATTTTGACCATCAATGTCAGTGCATACAACGAGCGTCCCGCAAGACCGAGCTTCAATTATAGTCCTATTGAATCCTTCTCCTCCTGTAGATGGCGCCACGACTAAATCAGCAGTTCTGTAAGCTTTTATTAGTAAATAGTAAGGTAAAACGCCAACAAATTGAACATAATTTTTTAAGTTTAATTTTTCGACCATCTTTTGCAAAATCTCAGTCATTTCCCCTTTGCCTGCAATTTTAAGTCTTATATTCTTATGGTCATTTTGCACCAAAATATTTAACGCATTTATTAAATCTTCTAGTCCTTTTCTGGGATCGTGCCTGCCTGCAAAAAGAATTATTTTCTTCTTGTTTCCCATCCAGCTTTTTATTTTAGATCCGTTAATTGTCAATTTTTCCGTATTTATTCCGTTATAAATAATTTTATAGTTAGAGGCTAGTTTTGCTTGCCAAAATTTTTCTGTAGCTTTAGAAACCGCAATTCTTCCCTGCAGATTATCGTTAATTGTAGACACATAACCAGAACTTAGACTTAAAACAGTCTTCTTACTAAGTTGTGGCCGGCGGATAATGTGTCTGGCAAGAAATTCCGCTATCTTTAACGTCCAGTTAAAATCTTCTCTTCTGGCATGAAATTGCCCTACAATAATGGCATGCTTTCCTCTCGTTGCTTTATCAGCAGATGAAATAATGGTGTGCCCGATTGAAGGCACAAAAGGCTCATGAATAACAATAATGTCCGGTTTAATTTCTGAGAGTATCTTCCTAGCTGTTTCTTTTCGGGAAAAACCCACCCTGCACTCTGTTTGATCAGTAACAAGCTTAAAATCCATACCCAAAACAAAATCAACCAGACCTTTTTTCTGGGCATCTTTAGATCCTGGAGCAACTATAAAAACTTTGCAGTAATTTTTTTGCAAAGCTTTTTTTAACCCTAAAATAAAATCCTTTACTCCCCCTGGCTCCTCATTAAATACGTAAGATGAAACCAATAGGATGGTTAACCTCTTTTTTCCTTTCATTAAGCAAAAATTATAGCACAACTCATGATCCGAGCGCAGTCGAAGGGTTGACAAAATCAATATCTTCAAATATCTTTATATGTGCCAATGAAAGCAAGGCTTTTGCTCGCTAATCTTCTTTTTGGGATACATTTCATTATTGTTGTTGTGTGGCTAAGTCTATTTTTAGTACCTTACTCAATTTGGCATGACAGAATTACCATTCATTTCTATCTAACTGTTGCCATAGTTACACATCAATTTCTTTGGGGACTGGCAATAATGCCTTGGACTCACAAATTCAGAATGGTTTGTATTTTAACGACTCCAATGCAATTATTAAGGGGTCAGAAAATCTCCGATCCAAAAAACTACGATCATTCTTTTTTCCAGGAGTTTTTTGGAAAACAGGGAATAAAAATTCCTCATAAAGCTTCAACCTTGATTACTTTTTTTGCTCTTACCCTGGTAACTCTCCAATATTTATTCTTGCGTTAATTATTCAATTCTATAATTAACGGATTAACGCGTTAACGGATTAGATTAGCAAACGTCAACATAGTGATTTTAGCCTTATTAAACCAATAAATAAGCGATAAAGAACTAGATTTAAGAAGCATTCTTAGATCTTTTCACTTATCGCTTATTCTTATTTTAATTCAACAGTTGCTCCTGCAGTCACTAATTTTGCCTTAGCTTCTTCTGCAGTTTTCTTGTTGACTTGTGTCATTACTTCTTTTGGTGCTGCATCAACCAAATCTTTTGCCTCTTTAAGTCCCAGAGTTGGAACTAATTCCCGCAAAGCTTTGATAACCTGAATTTTTTGTGCACCTGAATTAGCAATAACAACGTTAAATACTGTCTGTTCTTCTGTGGGTTCAGCGCTTGCTGTAGCTCCTGCTGCTGGCGCTGCTGCAACCATTTGACTAGCTGAAACGCCAAATTTTTCCTCGAGTGCTTTTACCAAATCAGATAATTCCAGAACGGACATTTCTTCAACTTGTTTTAATAATTCTTCTTTTGTTAATTTTGCCATTTAATATCACCTCCTTATTGTTCAATTAATAAGCTAACGGATTAACGGGTTAACGGATTTTAATTCGTTAATTCTTTAACTCGTTAACTGCATAATTATTTAATTTATATTTTTCTTAGATTCAATTGCTTTTAGTGTCATTACGAATTTTTGAATATTCCAATTTAGCGCTCTGTGCAGACCTGAAATTGGAGATTTAAGTCCCACAACTAATTGAGTAAGCAAGGCTTCCCGAGTTGGAAGAGTTGATAGTTTTAAAATTTCCTCACTGGCTATTTGTTTTCCATCCAAAATCCCAAATTTAATCAAAGGAAGACTTAATTCCTTTATTGTTTTTGCCAATTCTTTAAGAGGCATCACCGGATCCCCATATAAAAAGAGGGTGGCAGTGGCATTTTTAAATTCACCTTCTATTTTTGCCTTGCCCCGCCTCGACTCGCCGCCCGCTCCGCCTGATCGAAGAGAGTCTTCGGCGAGGCTGGCTTCCATAGCTTTAAGGATTAAGCTATTTTTGGTAGCAACAAAGTCAGCATCTGCTGCTTTCACTGCTTTCTTAAGCTTTTCAAGTTGCTTATGAGTCAAACCCTGATAACTGGTAAAAATCATACCTTTGCTGCGCACTACTTTTTCAAGCAGTTCGGCAACGATTTTTTCCTTTTTTTGTCTGTTTGGACTAGATGTTTTATTCATAAAATAAAAAAACGCTCCTATGAGCGTTAAAAAGTATCTAAATATAGATACTGATCTCGCCTCGGTGGGACTTATTGATTGCCACACGTCTTAGGACTTTTCAATACTATCATAACTTATTTTAATATGCAAGACATCAATCCATAACAACGACAAATTTCTAATTTCTAATTCTTAATTTCTAATCAAATCCTAATTCTCAATTTAGAAATTAGATTAATTAGGTCAATTTATAACTTTGCCCCTTGACAATAATGTTATGGTTTGTTATTTTATAAATGATTAAAGATTAGTTATGATCAATCAAACAATATCAATCGATAACCTACCAGATCTTTTAACCGTCCGAGAAGTCGCACAAATCTTGAGAGTCTCCCCTCTTACGATAAAAAGGTGGGGCAAAAGAGGAAAACTTCCCGCAATCAGAATTAATTCCCGAGGAGACAGACGTTACAAAAAGGAAGCAGTTTTATGGCTCTTAGGAATACAAGCCAAACCCTAATCCCCTCTTCAATCTCAACTGCAAATTATAACTCTTCAAAATTACCTATAGTTACCAAAGCCAAAAGATATCCCAAAATACTAACAATTAATATAATTTTAATTCCATAAAATATTGCTATAAGAGCAATAATTAAGCTGGCAGTGACAAAAGCCAGAGAATCAATTCCCCACAACCAGGGTATAAGAGCATTTTTTCTTTCTCTGATTTTTTTCAAAGCGATAGGGAAAAATATCCCTGACAGGAAACTGGGAATAAAAATAAATCCAATTATTGACAAAATTTTTAGTAGATAATCTAACGGCAAAAGTATTTTAATGATATTATCAATGGAAAAATAACCTGTTAGAATAACTAAAGATAACGCTAGAATCAGCTTCCGAATATTTTTCTGAATTATTTTATTCGTTGCAAAAAGACTACCTAAACCACCGAATAAGAGCATTGATGAAAGAGCCACAACATGAGAATAAGTCGGATTACCCAATAAAAGGGTTACCTTATTAATCAAAGCGAACTCTAATCCGGCAAGTCCAAAGGATATTCCCACAAAGAACATTGGAATACCGATATTCTTTATTTTATTTTTTGATTTCAGCAAAAAAGCAATTATAGCAATTGACAGAATCGCAACCGATGACCAAAGTATAATTACAAAAGATTTAAACGAACCGATAGTCGAATTTACAAAAACTACATATTTATTGTTAGAACGCACATTAGTTGCCGTACTATATGGTGTCGGCGGAAAAGGTTTATCATCTGTAGTTATTTTAATATCTGCTAACTGCAATTTCTTAACAGGATTATCCTGATATGTGAATTGAAATTGATCTGCTAAAGATTTTATTTTCCCTTTTTCTGCAATTGAAATACCGTCTTTTTTAAAAATAATTGTTTCCATTAGCTCTGTATCTTCTGTATTAGAAAAACTGCTTAAAGTAACTAAATCTTTCTCCGGATTTAATCCTTTCTGTACGGCCAGAAAAGCCAATGCCTTTAGATAGCGTTCCGTAAGCCATGACCAATTGGTTATGGCTAACGTGCCATCAGGCTCAAGCTTGTCAATATATTCAGATAAAGCCTCAAGCGTGTAAAGATTTTCCGGTATAAGAAATTGAATTCCCGGCCTCCCGAAACCTCTTGCGTTCGCAAGTAAAAGCAAGTCGTATTTTTCTTTATTTTGTAACATGTAGACTCTTGCATCGCTGACTATAGTTTTGACTCTTTTATCCTGATAAGGAGATTGTCCTAAATTTTGAGGAAAGCTATTGGTAAGATCAATCATTAGCTTATTGATTTCTACTGCGGTAATTTCTTCACTTCCTGCCAAAAGAGCTCTACTGACATCTATTCCTGCGCCGGAACCGACAACTAAAACTTTTTTGTAATTAGCAATCTTAAAAATTACATTTCGAAAACCGTCCAATCTCTCTTTTATATTTTCAAGGTTATTTGTAAGATAATTCGTTGTTAAAAGTGGTTCTCTCACTGAGATTCCAAATTCATAATAATCTTCTGTTCTTTCAAGTTCATATAAGCAAAGACGGGTAAGAGAATTTGATTGTGTTTTTATGAATCTAGGGAACTGAGATGGGCATTTTGTATTAAAAGATACTTTTGTAATTATTAAAATTATTGCTACTAAAAGTGCTAAAATCACGATTGTTTTTTTGTTAAATCTGAAGCTATAATTGGCTATCCAACAGCTGAGAAAAACACCTACTCCAATGGCAAAAAGAAAGTAAATTGCAGAAAAAATTCCCAGAGAATCTGCCAGAAAAAATATACTAATACTTCCAATAGTTGCTCCGATTAAGTCAAAAAAAGAAAGCTTGAAAATTGAATTGTTTGTGCCTGCAAAGATTAAAGAAATGATTAATCCGCCGAAAAAGAAATTTAGAAAACCAGCTAAACAGGTTAAGATTATGATATAAACCGTATTGTGTCCATAAAGAGGTATTTCACGAAGAAATAAATATGGCAAAACAATAGTTGCCATGTAAGAAAACCCTGTTAAAGAAAGACTTTTCGGGAAATTAGCCTTGATTTTTTTAAAAAAAACAGAAGCGAATATACCTCCTGCCCCCAAACCTAACAAAGCCAAGGATGCGCTTAAAAAGCGATAATCTTTTTCGAAAATAAAACCTACAATATTTGAAAGAACAATTTGGGAAACAAAAACACTACAACTGGTTAATAAAATTGCAATATATAGCCATTTTTTAGATTTTTTATCCATGCTTACAAAGACTAATTCAACTCTTCAAAATTATTCATAGTGGCTAAAGCCAAAAGATATCCCAAAACACTAACAATTAATATGATTTTAACTCCATAAAATATTGCTATAAGAGAAATAATTAAGCTGGCAGTGACAAATGCTAAAGCATCAATTCCCCAAAACCAAGGCATAAAAGCATTATTTTCTTCTCTGATTTTTTTCAAAGCGATAGGAAAAAATATCCCTGACAGAAAACTAGGAATAAAAATAAACCCAATTATTGACAAAATTTTTAGTAGATAACTCAACGGCAAAAGCGCTCTGACAATATTTTCAATAGAAAAATAGCTTATTAGAATAACCAGAACTATTGCAATGATCAGTTTCCGAATATTCTTTTGAGCTAATTTATTCGCTGCAAAAAGACTACCTAGACCACAGAATAAGAGCATTGATGAAAGAGCTACAATATGAGAATACGTCGGATTACCCAATAAAAGAGTTAGCTTATTCATAAAAACGAACTCTAGTCCGGCAAGCCCAAAGCATATTCCCACAAAAAACATTGGAATACCGAGATTCTTTATTTTATTTTTTGATTTTAATAAAAAAGCTAATATAGTAATTGTCAGACTCGCGATAAACAATAATACTATAGCTATAAAGTGCTTAGCGGAACCGGTTAGAGGAATTGAATTAAGGTATAACGTTGCATTGGGCGAATATGAACCCATCTGGTAAGGCATATCATCGGTAATTATCCTTATCTTATAATAATCTGGCCAAGATTCTAAATTTTTTATGACATTGTCATAATATGCTAAATTGTCCTGGATGGCTAATGATCTTATTTTTTCTTTTTCTTCGCTTGAGAAGCCGTTTTTTTTAAAAATTATCATTTCCGAGTTTTCTCTAGGAGATGCTAAAAAAACTAAATGTTTTTCCGGAGACAATCCTCTTTGTGCAGCCAGCAAAGAGAGTGCCCTTGAATATGCTGCTGTTGTACCCATAAAATGAGCGATAGCCAGTGTGCCGTTTGGCTCTAGTCTATCAATATCTTCAGAAAGAGCCTCAAGAGTATAAAGCTTTTGTGGCACAAGTAATTGCGTTCCCAATGGATTTCCAAAGCCCCTTGCATGAGCAAGTAAAAGTAAATCGTATTTTTCTTTATTTTGTGACATGTAAGTTCTTGCCTCACTTATTACGGTTTTAACTCTTTTATCCTGATAGGGAGATTTTCCCAGATCTTGGGGGAAACTATTGGTAAGATCAATCATCAATTTATTCATTTCTACTGCGGTAATTTCTTCACTTCCTGCCAGAAGAGCTCGACTAACATCTTGTCCTGCTCCTGAGCCGACAACTAAAACTTTTTTGTAATTAGCAATCTTAAAAATTATATTTCGAAAGTCATCTAATGGTTTCCTTACATTCTCAATATTTTTTGTAATAAAGCCCGTAGTATATAAAATATCTAGAGAAATATTAAATTGATAATAATCTTTTGTTTTTTTGAATTCATATAAGCAAAGACGGGAAAAGGAATTTGACTGTTCTTTTACAAATCCCGGAAATTGAGAGGAACATTTTATATCAAAAGACGTTTTCGCAATTATTAAAATTGCTGCTGCCAGAAATACCAAAATCACGATTGTTTTTTTGTTAAATTTGAAGCCATAATTGGACACCCAACAACTGAGAAAAACACCTACTCCAATGGCAAAAAGAAAGTAAATTGCAGAAAAAATTCCTAAAGAATCTGTTAAGAAATATATACCCATTCCCCCGATCGCGGCTCCGATTAAGTCAAAAAAGGAAAGCTTGAAAATTGAATTGTTTGTGCCTGCAAAGATTAAGGAAATGATTAATCCGCCGAAAAAGAAATTTAGGAAACCAGCTAAACAGGCTAGGATTATGATATAAACCGTATTGTGTCCATAAAGAGGTATTTCACGAAGAAATAAATATGGCAAAACAATAGTTGCCATGTAAGAAAACCCTGCTAAAGAAAGACTTTTCGGGAAATTAGCCTTAATTTTTTTAAAAAAAACAGAAGCGAATATGCCTCCTGCCCCCAAACCTAATAAAGCTAAGGATGCGCTAAAAAAACGGAAATCGTTTTGTAAAACAAAGTAAAAAATATTTGAAAGAACAATTTGGGAAACAAAAACTCCGCAGCTGGTAAGAAAAATAGCAAGATAAAACCATTTCTTGGAATTTTTCTCCATATTTACTAACTATACCTTACAGATACTGAAGAAACAATAGAGAGACCTAAAGATTTGTTTATGATTTTTTTGTTTTTGATCTTTATAAAAAATATGATATATTGACTACATTATCTATGACACCTCTTATAAAAATAGAAAAATTGACAAAATCTTACAATAACCTTAAGGTTCTAAATAAAATTAACTTTGGAATTAATGAAGGAGAGTTTGTTTCTATTATCGGACCGTCAGGATGCGGAAAAACAACTTTACTAAAAATTATCGGAGGATTGATAGAACCAACCACAGGCAAAATAAAAGTCGGAGAAGAGGCAGCAAGAATAGCTTTAAAAAAAAGAAAGTTTGGCTTTGTTTTTCAGAATCCTGTTCTTTTACCGTGGCGAAATGTTGTTCAGAACATTGAACTTCCACTAGAAATTTCGAGAGATAAGAATTTTAAAAAAACTTCACGCGCTCTGTTGAAAATAGTGGGCTTAAGGGGCTTTGAAAAATACTACCCAAACCAATTATCAGGTGGAATGCAACAAAGAGTAGCAATTGCCAGAGCTCTAATTTTTGAACCCTCGATTCTACTTATGGATGAACCTTTTGGCGCACTGGACGAAATTACGAGAAGCCAGATGAATTCTGAACTTTTACGTATCTGGAAAAAAGAAGAAGAAAAAACTTCTACTATCATTTTCGTCACTCATTCAATATCGGAAGCTGTTTTTTTGTCTGACAAAGTTATTGTTTTATCCAAAAGACCTGCCAAAATTGAAACTATATTGAACATTGACCTGCCAAAACAAAGAACAATGAAAATAAAAAATTCTAAAAAATACTATGATTTAATAAAATGCTTAACAAAAATATTAAAAACAAATTAAGAAAATTTACTCTGCCAATCGTATTTCTTGTGGCGGAAATTTTGGTTTGGGAATTTTTAACCTGGATATTAAAAATTCCGGATTACCTTTTACCGCGTCCTTCAAGAATTATTTTTGAAATTTTTTCGCAATTCGGATTCTTATTAAAAAATCTCGGCATTACCATGTCAACTGCAGTAAGCGGATACCTTATTGCCAATTTACTTAGCTTTATTACAGCAGTAATTTTCACTCATTCAAAAACAATTGAAAAAGGCTTCTACCCTCAAATCATCGTACTCAAAACTATTCCGATTTTAGCCTTAGCTCCGCTTTTAATATTATGGTTTGGGATAGGCTTTGTCTCCAAAATTGCGATTGTTTCTTTAGTTTGCTTCTTTCCTCTTCTGGTTAATACTCTTAAAGGACTAAAAACAGTTGATGAAGATACTTTGGCTATGTTTAGGTCTCTTTCTGCTTCCAAATGGCAAATTTTTCTGAAACTCAGATTACCGAGTTCCCTTCCGTATCTTTTTTCCGCTCTCAAAATATCAACTGCGCTTTCCCTGATAGGAGCTTTTGTCGGAGAATTTATCAGTTCCAATGCAGGACTGGGGTATTTGATTTTATCCTACACGAGGACTTTTGAAAGTTCTGCTGCTTTTGCCGTACTAGCCATGAGCTCTCTAGCAGGAGTGTTATTTTTCGGATTAATTGCTTTTATAGAAAAAAAAATTGTTTTTTGGCAAAAACCCAGCTAAACATGATATATTTATTGAATAGATGAAATCGCACAATGAGTTTCACAGAAAAACAACAAAACCTTTTTCCAGAATTCCAAAAAGCAACAAAGTAATTAATTCAGCCTTAATTAAAATGAGAAAAAAATTACTTTTTATCATAGCAATAATTTTCGTTATTTTAGGACTAGGCATTTATTTTTTTATAAATCAACAGCAACAAAAAGCAGCAGGTCTTCGGAATTTTTACAAATTAACAGAGAACGACCCTCTTTTCTATTCTTCATTTTTTGACTCAAAAGAATGGGAAAAATCAATTGGAGGATTAAAAGATTCTGAAAACCAACTCAAGAAAGTTATAACAGACAATCTCAAGCAAACTAAAAGACCGGATAAAAATTATTACCTGAAAACCTTGCAGGAAAACAACATTTTTCCATATCAATTTTTAGAAGATTTGATCCTGATAAATCAAAAGACAGATGAATTTCTGAAAAATCCCTCTTCAAAGCTTGGAAATGAATTATTGAATCTTTATGACAAGGCTGCTGATTCATATATCCAAGATGCCTCTTCAAAAATAGAAATCTTGGAAACAGCAGATAAAGGCGATAGCTGTTTTTTGATCTTTGTTGATAATTTAAGCTCATGTAAAATTGTAAAAAATGACCTTCTCGTAATTAAAGAGAACGGTAACAGGCTAAAAAGTGAAGTGGCACAAAGGAAGAAATGTCTTTCAGGAAAGACTTTCTGTCCAGAGTCACCACAAAATGCTAAAAAAATGGATGATTTCGTTGATTCTCTCAAGGCTAAATTTAACCTAAAAGGAAAAAATATTGAGCTTATCAAGAAAATGTCGTTTTCTCCCTCAGGCTCCATAGAAAATAAAATAGGACCATACAAAATAAAATCATTGTGCTGGAAAAGTCCGAACTCTGAACAATGGCTATATCTTATATATCAAAACCGGGACGGCAAAACTTCGATATTGCCTAAGTTGGCAACTCAAAATTACTATTGGAAGCTTGATGCTAAAAATACACCTTTGCAAATCGTAGATAAATATATTTCAAAAGTGGCTGGTATTAATTACTATCTTCAAATTGAAACTGCAACCTACGAATGTACAGATTTAACTTTTTATCCTCAACTGCTAAGCTTAGATTTTTTAAAAAAGAAAATTGAACCAAATAAAATTACCGCAGAAAACTTAAATAAGAATTTAGAATATAAACTTTTAATAGAAAACAAGTTTGGCCTACTTGCGCCGGCAATAAATACAACTTCGCATCAACTTGAAACATTTAAATTATATATGAGACTAAATAAGCAAATACCGACTTTATCAAGTATTTTTTCAACCAGAATCGCCTATTCCCTTTTCTATTTTCCTTACGCCAAATCAATCTGGAGGATTGACAAGCAGCTTCAATATTTTATTCCGGAAAAAGAAAAGCCATTCGGAGTATTTACTCCAAGAATTACGCTGGATGAGTTAATAAAATTGGACTACACTGAAAAAGAAATAAATAATTTCCGTATACCTACAAATGAGACAGATTTAAATAATTATCTAATTCTCCGTAGAATCAACAAAAACGACTTTCTTAAATATTTTAAATAGGCTGTTAATTTCAGATTTTTGTTTTACTGACAGAAACAATATGTCCAGTATGAAGCCGCCCCGCTACAGGTATATCCATCAGCACTCATCACTCCAGTACAATTAGAAGCTCCATAAGTACACATAGGATTTTTACCGGTGTAATAATAATAATAATAACTATCCGCAGAAGAAGATGTAGATCCAATACCATAACATGCACAACTAGCATTAGCAGCGCAGCCGCCAGAACCATTGCAAAGCCCTGAGTTCTGCGAGTATCCCGCACATTTAGTATTACATGATTGTCCGCTGGCTGAATTTAGAAATCCTGTTGTGCAACTTGCTGCAGTGCATTGATTAAATAAATCTTCAGCTATAGTCTGATTTACGCAGTTGCCGGATCCATCACATTTTTTACATGTAGCAGTACAGTTGGTGCCCTGGGTGCCGGCAGCATCATTATTAACCGCCGCACAAGTTCCGCCAGCGCAACTCCCTCCTCCTGTCTGACAAGTACCGGCTGAGGCGCAGGAAGATGAAGCACAGCAAACACTGCCAACGCAGTAACTTGATTGACATTGTGTTCCAGTACTACAAGCTTGTCCATTAGCAAGCTTTGGGGTTGGGGTTGGAGTTCTGGTCGGGGTTGGGGTTGGGGTGTTGGTTGGGGTTGGAGTTGAGGTTGGACCGGCATCAGCCACACAACTACTGCTTGCACAATGACCATCCCCTCCTGAGACAACTCTGTTATTGGAGCTTACAGTACAAGTGCCGGTTGAAGTATTAGTATTAATACAACTTCCTGAACTACAATAAGCTGCGCAAGTACCAGCACAGGTATTTGAACCTTCTGCATCATTTAAAGTAGCTATATTAACATGGGTTAAGGAATTTCCGTCACACCTAGTGCAGGCTCCCAACCCATTTTCGCCAGCTGCTTTAGCGACACAAGCTCCACTATTATTGTTAGTGCTGCAGTCTCCATTGCAAACTGTGCCAGGATAAATAGCAGGATTATTGTCATTATAATCAATCATACTACCGGTACCATCACTATAATTAACAAAATTCGGAAGAGCAGATATTCTTACTCTTCCTGTTCCAGAAGAAGCATAAATAGTGTCGTTTGCCGGATATCCATCACCATCTTTATCTTCAACATATAGAGCAGCCACCTTGACTATGGAAGAACCACTACTTTTAATTAAATGGCCCCCATTCATAGTAATTGAATTACCGGAAGTGAAATAAAAGGTAGAGTTGGCATTGATAGTCATATCTTTACCGCTGTCAATCCTAAGATCTACTCCGTCAATTCCGGTAACTCTACTATCATTACCTACTGAACAAATTGTAGTTGGTACCCAAATACCGATATTGATAATCGTACACGGGTCACTCCAAGTTAGAGTTACATCACCAGTTTCGTTATTGCTATCTATAGCATAAAAAGTGGTTCGGTAAGTGGCTGTATGAGTATCATGGACTGTCCAAGAACTCTGCCAAGTACCATCAAGGTCTGTTCCGTCAATCAAGGAAAGAGGATAAGTTTCTGTGCCATTATCAGTCTGAACTCTGGCCTCAACTGAAGTAACTGAATAAGTGTCGCTGATCTTTACGGTCATTGTTTGGGTATCTCCTACCGCAACTTTTAAAGGATCAATAACCGCTTGGGTAAAATTGGGAGAATGATGTCCTCCAGAAATGGAGAAGGTCTGAGCGCCTGAGGCAAGATCGATTGTTTTATGGGTAGGACCTGTTGTCGGAGTGGGCGCTGAAGTCGGATAGGAAGTTGAAAAATTAGTTACCAGAACAGGAGTTGGAGTTCTGGTTGGAGTTCTGGTTGGAGTCAAAGTCGGCAGAGAAACCAAGGCAACTTCACATGCTCCAGATTTACATTTGCCATTCGTGCAAGTTGTTCCATCAGATTTATTTAGAGGAGCTGAACAAACTCCATCGTCACAAACTTTCCTAAGACATTCATTTTCATTTGATATGCAATCAGAATCAGAATTGCATTGAGGAGCTGAAGGAATATAACACTCAGGCTCTCCATTCTTTTTTACTCTGCAGAATTGACCATCCGGACATTTTACCGAAGAGCCATTGTAACAACCTGTACTTGGATTACAAAACGCATATTGAATAGAAGTTGAACTAGTACAAGCATCTTTTTTGGGTCCATTAAAACCTGTACATTTTTCAAGATAGCCGTCTTTGCCGGGATCTGAATATTCGCAGATCGGAAGAGTAGTGCAAGTGCCATTACTGCAAGTGCCCTGATTCCAAGTTTTATCCGCACAGGTTGCCCCATCAGGCTTATTGATAGGAGTTGAACAAAATTTATTTATACAGATTGAACGAGAACATTCGCCTCCAACTGATTGACAATCAAAATCAACAGAACAATGGCGTTCTGTCATCTGCTTTATACCGCTTTGCGGAATTACAATTACGATTAATAAGACTGAAGAAACAAGAATAATTATTGCCAAGGCTAATCTAATTTTTGAACGGGTAAGATATTCAATAAACTTAACGGTTTTTTTCCGTAGTTTATTAAATTCAAGCTGTGGATTTTTTATAAAACGCTTGCTTTTTAAGATAAGTTGCGCGCCAAACACACTCAACTTTTGGAAAAAGTTTTGCACAACTTTAGAATAGAGAAAATTAATGAAAGTGTCAATATCCCTTTATTTAAAAATTTTAAGCTTGCTTATTTATTTACTTTTATAAAAATGAAGCTATTTTTGATAAAAAACTGAAGTAATACAACAGCACTTGATTCAAAAAAAGATTGATGTCATAATCACCTAACTTAATTAAAAAGTTATGAAAAAAAATAGCTTTTCAAAATTAAAAAAACTCTTATTATTCGTTTACAATAACCGCTATAGTGATTTTTATAAAATAAGGTTTAAAAAAGCAGGTTTTAATCCGCTTACTGATTTTAAATCAATTAAAGACGTCAAAAAAATTCCTTTCCTCTCTAAAACAGAATTATTAAATGCAGATCTTTCTAAATTATTATTTGTTAATGAGAAATATGTGATTCACGTCAAGTCAACTTCAGGAACAACCGGAAAGCCACTATATGTTTTCTATTCCAGACTGGACAAAATAGATAAATGGATGACGAAAATAAATTTTGGGAGGACTTTAAATTTAGTTAATCCCATTAATATTGATCATCATTCTTTTACTGTGCTTGAAACTGGCTTCTGGCCGTTAAATGGAGACATTCACAACTTGCCGGCTACAGCTAAAATGGCGGCTGAATTTCAAGTCAAGGCAATTCATACTACTGTTACTTTGGCAATTGTCTTAAGCGATTACCTCAAGGACTACCCTATTTTAATAAAATCCTTAAAGTATCTTCATTTGTTTGGTGAACGCGTAAATCTACAGAAGAAAAAATTCTTGCAAAAACTTTATCCCAAAACAACAATTTTACTAACTTATGGAACCGCCGAAACAATGATTATTGCTTCCCAATGCGAATATTTGGCAAAAAGGCAAGACGGAATTTATTTTCATCCGAGATTTGATTATCAATGCGTTGAAATTATCAATCCTGACACAGGAAAAGAAGTTAAATCGGGAGAAAAGGGAGAAATTGTTCTAACTAATCTCTATCTTGTAGCCACACCCATAATCAGGTATAAAACCGGAGATTTAGTGAGCATGAAGGATGAAAAAAAATGTCCGTGCGGTTTCCCCGGTCCCCTTTTACAGATTTGGGGAAGAGTAAACAATGATCTTGTTAAGGCCGGTGGATTTGAATTAAGAAGCGAATTTTTGGAAAAAGCGATTGACAAATTAAATTTCCTTAAAGGCAGCTTTGAAGCACATATTTATGAAAGTTTTGTAAGGAATCAACCAAAAATAAAAGTAGAGTTAAATCTTGCTCTTAAAGAAGGGGTTAAAGAATCTCTTGTTCTTAAGCAAAAAATTGAAAATGAACTTTTAGAGAATTGGCAGGTTTCTGCCAGATTAAAATTAAAAGATGCGGTTAAAGCAGGTCTTTTTGAACCTGTCAAAATAAACTTTATTGATTTCCCCATCTCTGTTAAGACTAAAAAAACTTTAATTCTGCACCAAATATAAATGAAAAGGGTTTTATTTTCAGCCATAATAATAATTCTGGTCGTTTTAGGTGCTGGATTATTTCTTTCTACGAAACACAAGCAAGAAGCAACAGGCCTCAAAAATTTTTACAAACTAACAGAGAACGACCCTCTTTTCTATTCTTCATTTTTTGACTCAAAAGAATGGGAAAAATCAATTAAAGTGTTGAAAGATTCAGAAGACGGATTTAAAAAAGCTTCCATAGAAAATTATCCAAAAGCATTTCCATCTGCGTCTTACGCTGAAAAAAACGATTATGCCTTGGGCCTGAAAGAGAATGATCTAGCTCCTTATCAATTTCTGCAGGATTTAGTCTTGATAAACCAAAAAACAAACGATTTTTTGAAAAATCCTTCTCCAAAACTTGGGAAAGAATTATTGAATCTCTATAACAATGCTACTGATTCTTATATTAAGGACGCGGAAACCAAAATAACTGCTTTAGAAAAAATAGATAAAAAGAAAAATATAATGAATAAATACGTTGTTTTTATTGACAGCGCTAGCTCTTATAAAGTTGTAAAAAATGATTTCCTGACCATAAAAGAAAACGGCTACAAATTAAAACAGGAAATAGCACAAAGGAAAAAATGCCTTTCAGGAAAAACTTCCTGCCCAGAACCATTACAAAACACTAAAAAAATTAATGATTTTATTGATTCCCTCAATGCTAAATTTGACTTAAAAGGAGAAAGGATAGATGGAATTAAAAAGATCATTACAAGCATCAATTACCCTTCCTCTCTTAAGCTTTCTGGACCATACAGAATTCATTCTGTTTGCCTGCAAAGTCCTGATTATCAACAATGGATGTACCTCCTGCTTTACAATGACGTGTATGGCAGACCTTCGTTAGTTCCTAAATTGGCAACCCAAAGTTATTTTCAAAAAATTCCAAAAGAAGACAATGGTAAAAAAATACTTAAGGCTCTTTTGAAAAATGGTTTTGATTTCCAATTTCAACTGGAATCTGCAACTTACAGATGTCTTGACTTAGCTTTTTATTCTGAACTTGCTACTTTGGATTTTGTTAAAAAACAGATAGACAATGGAAAGATAGTGCAGGAAGACCTAACAAAAAACAGAGATTACAAGCTTTTAATAGAAAACCAATTCGGATTAATGGTTCGGATATTAAACAGAATCACTGTTAACAACTATTCCCTAAAGACCCATGTGCTGGTGGAAAAAAATCCGCCTCCTGAAGAATATTTACTTATGGTAAGGTCAAATTATTCAATATTCTCTTTTCCATTCGCTAAGTCAATCTGGCGGATAGATAAAAAGCTCAAGTATGTTCTCTCTCAACAAGAATCACCTGCTCTAAGTTCTCCTGAATTTTTTACTATTGACGACTTAAAGAAATTAGGCTACAATGAAGACGAAATCAGAAAGTTTTTCATAGAAGATTTGGATACATTCATTGAGTCACTCCTGAATAATTAGTAAATAGAATATGGAAGAAAAAAATAAATTTAATAAAAAGCTTCTTATCTACGGTTTGCTTATTTTGCTTGTCGGAGTTTTAATTGGAATTTTCTCACAAAATAAAAAGAATACTACTCCAAATGTGCCAAAGACTCCTGAAAAACAAACAGTAACAATAAAAAAGGAGATAAAAATTGCTCAAATTCCTCTTGCCTTCGCGACAGCTTTTCCTCTTTTTGTTGCCCAACAGGAGGGATTTTTTGAAAAATATAATTTAACAGTCAAGTTTGAGCAGATGAACAGATCTTTGAGTGTTCAAGCATTGTTGGCAAAAACTGTAGACTACACACCGTTTGTAGAAGAAGCAACCATAGCCAGTCTTAAAGATGCTCCGGTAAAAACAGTCATGATTTTCGCGGAAAATCCTTCTTTTTGTCTTGTTATCCGTCCGGGCGTAAAGCCGGAAGACATAAAACGCGTTGTTCTGGGACAAGGAACATGGGGACATTTCACAGCCTTAAAATTATTCAAAGAAATGAATATTTCGCCTGAATTTATTTTTATACCCGGTCTTGCGGAGGCTAAATCCATGCTGGCCGCAAAAAGCGCTGATGCAACTACTATGGCTGTTCCGACCGCTTTCCAACTCCAGACGCAGGGATATACTATTATAGAGCTCTTTGATAAGGAAGCATTATTCGGA
>Ga0172375_10003485_pt1 | contig 23811 bp, 16 predicted proteins | sample LakKiv1m_FD_114537 | JGI IMG/M metagenome (GOLD analysis project Ga0172375, IMG submission 114537) | Freshwater microbial communities from Kabuno Bay, South-Kivu, Congo - kab_092012_11.1m | ecosystem: Environmental > Aquatic > Freshwater > Lake | place: Democratic Republic of the Congo... | reverse complement strand
GTGCAGAAGCACCCTCATGGCCACGGACCGTTCCTGCGCGGTCAGCTGCACCTGATCGGCGTTCTTTCGGCATAGGCCGAAATGGGAAGCGGAATTTGTGGAAAAAGACGGCAGCCGAAAGTCCTCGAGCAGCAATTTGGCCGCGTCTTCAAGGTCGGTAACGTTCTTCCGGTGGATCGTGACCCTTACGGTTGCCGGAACACCGTGTTTCTGCAGTAGCTTGAGACCCTGGACAGCTCGGTGAAAATTCCCTTCCCCCCTGCACGCGTCGTGCGTCAGTGGCTCTGAGCCGTCAATGGACACCTGTACCGAACCGCACCGGCTGGTGGAGGCAAGGAACGCAGCGATCTCGTCAGTGATCAGCGTTCCGTTGGTCAGTATTGAAAATCGCATCCGATTGCGGATGATGCCCTCGACAAGCTCCCTGAAATCAGGCCTGAAAAAGGGCTCGCCGCCCTGCAGGCACACATCGAGTACCGAGCAGCGCTTGAGTTCCTCGAAGAAGGCCAACCATTCCCCGGCGGGAAGGTCTTCCTCAACGTCGCCGGCACTTGAAAAATGGCTGCAATATTTGCACCGCAGGTTGCAGCGGCTGGTCAGCAGCAGATCAACAGACCTGGGGGTACGCATCAATTTCATCTTGCCGTCACACTTGACCGATCTCGTAGCCGGCGAGGCCTCTGCGGGTCAGTTCTTCCACGAATTCCTTTATGTGGGCTTCTGCGTTCTCAGGGACTTCTTCAAAGGCTTCCTTCACCTGTTCGTAAATACTCTCCTCGGAATGGTTGCCGTCCAGGAGCTTCCAAATAAACACGCTGACAGGATTGAGTCCGTATCCTTCACCCGTGTCCGGGTCGAAAAGAATCGCCCACTCGTCGAATTCCTCTCGCAGCACGATCTGGGAATTGGCTATCGGCTTGCTTTTCTCGGCCACTTTTGGCACCTTTCTTGGAGCGTCGGGGTAGTCCCTTTTTCCAAGCCACCCAGAAATATTCTACTCGACGGAGATCACTCCTGTCTAACATGAAATAGGAAGCGACGTAAGCATTCAACAGCAATTATGGAGGTGCCGTTTTGAAAAGCGATCTTATGAAGAGCGGTATTGGCAGAGCCCCATCGAGAGCATTGTTGAAAGCCATGGGCATCACGGACGAGGAGATGGGCCGGCCGTTGATCGGAGTGGCCAATTCAGCCAATGAGCTCGTCCCCGGTCACATTCACCTGGACAAGATTGCCGAGGCAGTGAAAGCCGGAATTAGAATCGCGGGAGGGACACCCCTTGAATTCGGTATCATTGGGGTATGCGACGGTATTGCCATGGGCCACGAGGGGATGAGGTTTTCCCTGGCTTCTCGCGAGGTCATAGCGGATTCGGTAGAAATCATGGCCGCGGCGCACGCACTGGACGGCCTGGTGCTCATTCCCAACTGCGACAAGATAGTCCCTGGTATGCTCATGGCGGCTCTACGGCTGAACCTGCCCTCGGTGGTGGTGAGCGGCGGCCCGATGATGACGGGCCGCTTTCGAGGCAAGAAGGCCGACGTCATAACCGTGTTCGAGGCTGTTGGCCGCGTCAAGGCCGGAAGCATGACCCTCTCGGAACTTGCTGACCTGGAAGAAAAGGCCTGCCCTGGATGCGGCTCCTGCGCTGGCATGTTCACAGCGAATTCCATGAACTGCCTGACCGAAGCGCTGGGCATGGGACTTCCGGGCAACGGGACCATCCCTGCGGTGACCGCGGCTCGCATTCGGCTCGCCAAGATTGCAGGCATGAAGGTCATGGATCTGGCGGCAAGAGACATTCGTCCACGCCACATCGCCACTGTGGAGGCGTTTCGCAATGCTCTGGCAGTGGACATGGCTCTGGGATGTTCCACCAACACGGTTCTTCACGTGCCTGCCATCGCCCGAGAGGCTGGAATACAAATACCTCTGGAGCTGTTTGACGAGATAAGCGCCCGAACACCACACATTTGCTCTCTCTCGCCCGGCGGGCCTAATCATCTGGAAGACCTGGACGCGGCGGGCGGAGTTCAGGCTGTACTTAAAGAACTCGTAAAGGGAGGACTAGCGAGCCCGGACGTGCTCACCGTGACGGGCAAGAAGCTTGGTGAAATCCTTGAAGACGCAGCAGTCCTGAACTCGGGGGTGATTCGGCCGCTGGACAATCCGCACAGCCCATTCGGTGGGATAGCAATTCTTCGAGGGAACCTGGCCCCTGACGGCGCGGTTGTCAAACAATCCGCGGTTGCTCCCGAGATGCTTCGGAACACCGGTCGCTGCCGTGTCTTCGATTCCGAGGAAGAAGCTGTGGAGGCCATCCTGGGTGCAGGCATGAAGCCCGGTGAGATAGTGGTCATTCGCTATGAAGGCCCCAGCGGCGGTCCCGGTATGAGGGAGATGCTCAACCCAACTTCAGCCCTGGCAGGAATGGGATTGGACCGCTCCGTGGCACTTATCACCGATGGTCGTTTCAGCGGCGGGACAAGAGGATCCGCTGTGGGTCACGTATCACCCGAAGCGGCCCGGGGTGGGCCAATTGCCCTGCTGAGAGACGGGGACGAAATCACCGTTGACATCCCCGCGAAGAGCATCCACGTGAATCTGTCCGAAGAAGAACTCCGGAGCAGGCGAGCCGCCTGGAAACAACCGGCTCCACGGGTAACGGAAGGCTATCTTGCCAGGTACGCGGCTCAAGTGAGTTCCGCGGCCCAGGGTGCTGTTCTGAACTAGCAGGCCTCGCTGGGGCGCAACGAATAATGAATATGATGATTTCCCATTCATTTCTACATAGATGTGGTTTGTTTGGTGCGCTATATCCCACTTGGCCTTCAAAAGGGCGGCGACCAACGGAAGCCGCCGAGATGTTGGTAGTTTTTGGAAAGGGGGGTCGGGGGCATAGGCGCTAACTTGCCACTCGACCGGCCCGGTGTTCGTCATTCCGGCGAACGCCGGAATCCAGTCTTTCCAAGAGGTTCTGGACCCCGGCTTTCGCCGGGGCGACGAGGTTCTTATTTCGGCAAGCGGCTGAAATCAGGTGCTGACAGCCACAAAGTTAGCGCCTATGGGGGTCGGGGGAAGACTTTTTTGCAAAAAAGTTTCGGAATTATTCCTTTGAAAGACCCACGAGCTATATCCAGGCTATCGGGAAGCCACTTTCCTCAGATCTCCCTCTCCATCCTTGGAGAGGGCCGGGGTGAGGTAAATAAACGGCTTCCCGACCTTGGGTCCGTAAAGAAAACAATTCCAAAAAGTTTTCCCCCGGTGCCATCTTGTTAAAAATGTTCAGACTCACGGACGCTCACGAGGGATTCATGGCGAAAGCTCTGGAGATGGCCCAAAAGGCCGCAGACCAGGGCGAGACTCCTGTCGGTGCGGTTGTTGTTGTCGGCGGGGAGATCATCGGCCGTGGCTTCAACCAGGTTGAAGCTAAGAAAGATCCCACGGCACACGCGGAGATCGTGGCAATGCGGGAGGCCTGCAGAGAGACGAAGGATTGGAGATTGCCCGGTGCAACCATCTATGTTACATTGGAACCGTGCATAATGTGCACCGCCGCAATGCTCCACGCCAGGATCGCCAGGTTGGTTTACGGCGCGCGGGACTTGCGTTGGGGCGGGGTAGGCAGTCTGTTCGATCTTTCCCATGACCCGCGGATAAATCACGAACTTGAGGTGATCCCGGGTGTCATGGAGAACGAAGCTACCGAACTCCTACAGGAGTTCTTTAGGCGGTTGCGCGAAAAGGCTGTATGACAGCCACCTGTACGAAGCGGAGAGATGCCCGAGTGGCCGAAGGGGGTTGACTCGAAATCAACTGTACCCACTGTGGTACCGGGGGTTCAAATCCCTCTCTCTCCGCCAACCTACCTCTTCCAAGACAGCGTGGCAGCAGTTGGGGCCTGAAGACCGATCAAAGGGTCACTCAGCAGCCCGAGTACATTCCTGATAGTGACCGATACAAGAAATCCGGTTGAATGATGAGGCTTCCGTTGGATATGGTCTTAGGCGTAACGCCGTGTCGCGAAGTGCCATAGGCATCCCGTGGGAGATGGGGCATGTACCGATGTGAAAAGTGGACGAGGCTGGGTTGGTGTATCACCCTGTGCATAGGGTGGCTCTTGGGGGTGGCCATCATCGCTCAGGCCATGCCGGCCCAGGTGATGATTATACGCCACGCGGAGAAATTTGAAGACCGCCATAAAATCCATCTCAACCCTCGCGGATACACAAGAGCCAAGGCCTTGGCTCAGTTCTTCCAGACTGATCCCCGGGTTCTGCAACATGGCATAGTATCTGCCATCATTGCCCAAAGTCCCTCCCAGAAAAAGAAATCGGTTCGCTGCGAAGAGACGGCTGGGCCTTTGGCACAGGCCCTGGGGCAGAAGGTGATTAACCTCTTTGCTTATGGCGAGGTGACGGAACTGGCGGAGTGGTTGCGAGCCGGCAGGGAATGGGACACCAAGTCAGTGCTCATTTGCGCGGCTCACATGGATATCGTGCCCATTGCCAAGGCCCTGGGCGTGCCGAACCTGAGACAGCTTGTGTGGCCTCACGAGACCTACGACCGAGTGTGGCTCCTAGATTTCTCCCCGACGGATGGAAAGTTCATCTCATTTCGGGACATCCCTCAGTGCCTGCTATTTGGGGATTCGTTCCAGGTAGCATCACAGTCTGAACGGCCGGTTACTTTCCACTTCTCGCAAACCTATCGTGAAAGTCTGGATGGGGCCGCGACCAAGAGTGTACCGGCAACAACTTGGAAGTGCCGAATTATTGCAGAAGTACCAGGAGATTTTTCGCAGTTCGATGATGAAACCATCCCGGTGCTCCGGCTGGGCGGTTTCACTTTCGGGTACTTCGCAACCACCCTGGGCAAGCTGCGACAAAGCAAGGACGCGGAGGTCAGAACCGATGCTGCGGTTGGGACCGGTTCGTTGCGGTACAACTACAAGGCCTCAGTGGACGGCGTCGAAGAGACGTATGCCTGGGTGTCGTTTTCCTGGGACAGAGAGGGCCTGAAGGCGGAATTCCAGGCGGAGATAGATGAAACCAGGATCACTCCGGATCTGAACATGCCTGTGGAATGCCGTCTGGAAAGAACTGAGGGCACGATAAACGGTGTTACAGGCTGTTATCTGGCATTCGGAGAGAAGCGGTTTTACGCTCGGGCCGGCCTGGAGTATCGCGGGGCCGCGACGAGGTCCAAGGAAGCATCGGATAAGGAAGTGTACCAGGTAAGTCTGAAAGACGAGAACGGTTTCATAGTCAGGAAGCTGTACCTCCCGGAGTTGTAACATGTTCCGAAGGCTCTCGCATCTCAGCCTGTCGGCTTGGATCTTTATCGGGCTCGGTTTGGGCGTGCTCTTTGGGCTTTTCTTAGGGGAACTCTGCCGTCCGCTCAACATCGTCGGCAAGGCCTTCATCAAGCTGCTACAAATGGGGGTGCTCCCGTACATGGTGGTGACGTTGATCCACGGTGTCGGATCACTGTCCCAAGGCGATGCCAAACTCATGGCCGGCAAGGGTTCGTTAGCGTTGGTGTTGTTCTGGGTCGTCGGCCTGATAGTGATCTTCGCCTTTACTCTTGCCTTTCCGGTGACGCAGACTTCTTCCTTTTTCAGCGCGTCGGAACCCAAGACAGCTGAAGCGGTTGATTTACTTGACTACTATATCCCCTCCAACATTTTTGATGCCCTGTCCGATGCCCTGGTTCCTGCCATAGTCGCGTTCAGCGTATTTCTTGGTGTCGCGCTTCTGAGCATTCAAGACAAAGAACCTTTCTTGAACACGTTGTCGGTACTCGCACGCGCGCTCTCCCAGATGACCAGGATGGTAATCAAGACTGCCCCGATCGGCGTCTTCGCTCTCACCGCCACGTTCGTGGGCACCATCTCCTTCGAGCAGCTTCAGCGTCTTCAAGTCTACTTTGTCTGCTACATTCTGGCCACCCTTGTCTTGACATTCTGGTTGCTGCCGATGATCGTTAGTTGCTTCACCGCGTTTACATTCAGAGATGTTCTCAATTTTTCCAAGGAAGCATTGGTCCTGGGTTTCACCACGGGAAACAACTTCGTAGTCTTGGCGATCATTGCCGATAAATCCAAGGAGCTATTTGCCAAGACGCTCCCGAAGGAAGAGAAAACCGGGAACCTGATTGATAGCGTGCTCCCTCTTGCGTACAGCTTTCCCAGTGTCGGCAAGCTAATTGAAATCCTGTTTATATTGTTTGTGGCCTGGTACGTCAATCATGCCTTGGGGATTGCAAAACATCTGGAACTGGCACTGGCCGGGGTCATGAGCCTGTTCGGGTCCCCCAAAGTGGGGATTCCGTTTCTCTTGAAGTATATGGAATTGCCCAGTGACTATTTCGATTTGTATATTATGGCCGACGTCGTCACGCGCAGGTTCAAAGTGCTGCTCCAGACGATGAGTATGCAAGCTCTCACTCTCATCGTTTCATATCTTCTCCTCCGGAAAGCCATGTTCAACGGGAAGAGAATTCTGGCGGCGCTGGCCGGGACGGTTCTCTTGATGACACTGTTTATACTGACGGCTCGGATAGGACTGGATGTCCTGGTGCGAGACACTTACCATGAAGACATAGTTCTGATGAGCATGGAGATCACTGATCAGTCGCCGGCGAAGGTTATGCTGAGTCCGCCAGCCCTGAAAGATGGTCGTTTCACGCCGACAGACAAGCAAGAGGATCTCCTGAAACAGATCAAGAGCCGGGGGACGTTGCGCGTAGGCTACGATGCCGATGCCTTACCCTTTGCGTTCTTCAATTCAAAAGGTGAGCTTGTTGGCTACGATATCTATTTTGCCCACCGTCTGGCAGGAGACTTGGGCGTTTCGATTGAGTTCATTCCCGTCAAAAGGGGAAAGGTCCAGGAGTATCTCGATGCGGGTGTCGGCGACATAGTGATGTCAGCATTTCCCATGAGAGTGGATGACCTGGGGAAGATGAATTTCACCCGACCCTATATGGAGATGAAGGCCGCCTTCATCGTTAAGGACTACCGCAAGAAGGAATTCCAGACGCGCGCGGACATGGCCGGCATGAGTGAACTACGCATCGCCGTGACGCCGGCCAACAGCCCTGAAGACCGCCGCTTGCTTTCCCGTTACCTGCCAAACGCAAAACTGGTGGAGCTTCCGGGCATCAGTGATTTCTTCTCCAAGGCAGACATTGCCGATGCACTGTTAACCACGGACAAGATAGGCAAAGCATGGGCACTGTTGCATCCGGAATTCGGAGTAGCAGTGCCGAAGCCGCATTTGTTCGTCTATGATGTCGCTTATCCCATCCCCATTGCGAAAGGGGATTATGTATTCTTGGAGTACCTGAACAACTGGCTGACTCTACAACAGACCAGCGGCGTAGTGGCCGGGCAATTCGACTATTGGATCTTGGGCAAGACCCCGTACCGAAAGAAGCCTAGATGGTCCATCATTCGGAACGTGCTGCATTGGGTTGACTGAGTCACGGAGACTCCCGATGAGAATCAGAACCTACCTGACTCTTTCGTATCTGGGGATTGTCTTATTCTTCACGTTTGGGACAGTGATCCTTGCCGAGTGGGTCGTCGAGACAATGGCGGAACGTGACCTCCGGGCTGCTGAAGAGGCGATCGAGTCCGTCACTGCCGGCAATCTTCAATTGTCGGAGAAACTTCTGACGCAATACGGAATGAGAATCGTGGAAATGAAGGCGGAAGAGGTTGCCGACAGACTGTTTCACCGACTTGGCGGGTGGACAGGTTACGAGAACGAAGAGCTTCGCAAGGACGAAGGACTCAGGAGTCTGGCTACACAAAATATTCCTGCATACAAACGAAGTAGCGCCGGATATGTGGACGTGTATGACCGAACTGGTCTGTCTGTGTGGCACCCGAACAAAGACATTGAGGGGAGAAACTTCTCCGAATGGAAGAACGAGTTCCCGGATATGTGGAAATATGTTGAGCGTTCGTTCACCGAGGACAAGGTTTCCGGTTACTACGACTTCTTCGACGAGAACTCGAATCGAAAAAGAAAGTTCATGGTCCTTGTGCACGTACCAGAGACGCCGTTCATCGTTGCAGCGACGGTCAACATAGATGAATTCTTCAAGCCCGTTCATGACGAAATCACTGGCCAGAGCCAAAAGGCCACAACACAGGCCAGGCGATCCATTGAAGCTTCGAGCAAATCAACCCAAGACAAGTTGAGACTTCTCAGCGCGGCGGGAAGCTTCCTTCTTCTCGGTGTCGGTGCTCTCTTCGCACTTTGGTTTGCAGGCTCAGTGTCACGCCCCATCATGCGACTCCGTGACGCGGTAGCAAGAATGGGAGAAGGCAATTGGACTGTGGAAGTGCCGGAACAAGGGTCGGTCGAGGTAAGACATTTAGGCAAGTCATTCAATAAGCTGGGCAAACAACTGACCGAATATATCGAGAAACGTGATTTCATCCGAGACACCTTCGGTCGCTACCTCACACAAGAGGTGGTGGCACGGCTACTGGAATCTGAGGACGGCCTTGAACTCGGAGGGGAGACACGCGAAATCACGATGATCATGTCCGATATTCGCGGCTTCACCGCTCTGATCGCAAACATGCAACCGCAGCAGGTCATATTCTTTCTCAATCGGTACCTGGGGAAAATGGTGGAGATCATCCAGGACCACGGCGGAATCGTGGACGAGATAATGAGAGATGGAATCTTCGCATTTTTTGGTGCACCGGAGCCGCTGCTGGATCATCCGGCACGCGCAGTGGCCTGCGCCCTGCAAATGCAGTCGGTCATGGAGGAGATTAACGCCCTTAACGAGGCGGACGGGTTCCCCTCCATAGAAATGGGTATCGCTGTTCACACCGGTACAGTCGTTGTGGCGAACATCGGTTCCGAAAAACGAACCAAATACGGCGCCGTGGGTTCCGACGTCAATTTGACCGGGCGGATGGAATCATATGCGGTCGGCGGCCAAGTCCTGATAAGTCGTTCAACCTATGAAAGGATACGGCAGATACTGGAAGTGGCCGATGTCTTAGAGATTCAAATGAAGGGCGTTGCTCAGACTTCAGTTTTGTACGACGTAATAGGAATTTCGAAGCCGTACAATATCCGACTACCGGTGAAGAAGGATGATCTGATCCCACTGAGAAACAAAGTCGAGGTTCGTCTGTATACGTTGGCCCGAAAGGCCGTTGATGGAACAGGCCTTGAGGCCTCGATTACGCATTTTTCACCGAAACGCGTTACCATTCGGTCGGCGTACCCTGTAAACCAATGGGAAGAAGTCAAAATCCAAATCCTGGATGACAGTCTCGCCCCCATACCTGGAGAAAGCTACGCCAAGGTCATCTCGGTGAAACCTGTGGAGGGGGGCTGCGAATGTCTCATGCGCTTCACCTCTCTTGCTCCTGAAGTACTTGAAGCGCTCCGGCAAGCAGCCGGCGCGTGATGCTACGGCAGACGCTTAGGAGTCCATTTCCTAAATACGGTAACATCAGAATCAGGTCCGCGTCAGCGGGCACGTCGCACCTTGACCGCCACTGTCGGCAAGCCGGCAGTGGCACCCGAAGCCGAAAGTCTTTGTATTGGGTTACGGGTTGTTTACGACAGGTTCGCTAGTCTGCGCCGCATCTTGGAGCATCAATATGCCGGCATGTTCACGCTTCTCCAGGGGCTGGGCGGTGCCATGTTGATTTCATCGGGCTATGCCATCATTCCGAAGTTCCTCCTCTCCAACATGACAGGGTGGGCTTTCGGCATTCTCGCTCAGGTTGCGACGCATGGTTCCCCCACGGGATCCAATTCTGGAAGAAGCTACGAAAGGCGTGCCGGGAAGACTGTGATGCCAAGAAGAGATTTCCAGCTCCAGCTTACCGGAGCTTTTTCGAAAATCATTTCAGCTCTTGTTGGAACCGTCGCCTCTTCTTGAAGTCTCGAGGAGCGATGCCAAACCGTTTTCGGAAGGCCCCCGAGAAATGGCCGAAGCAAGTATATCCGGTAGCAACGGCAACCTCGCTGACGTTGAGTTCACTGGTTTCAAGCATTGTCCGAGCCTTCTCCATTCTGAGCATCCGGACGTAGCCGAAGACGGTAGTGTGATAGAACTCCTTAAACCCGCGCTTGAGCTTGAAATCATTCAAGCCCACACGGCGGGCCAGCATCAGCAGTGACGGGGGATCAGCAAACTCTCTGTCAAGGATTCTCCGGGCTTCCTCAAGGCGGTCGAGTTCCTCTTTATTCGGCACGCCACGTTCCCCGGGATTTGACGATGAGAGCGTCTCCAACTGAAGGGCCAGGATTTCCAGGGCCTTGCTCTCCATGAAGAAGCGCCGTGCGGATCCTTCCAGCGAACAGTTGAGGACCTGATGCGCAACGATCCTGAGTTCAGGCGTGAGGGCTTGGTGTATATGCCTGGGGAAGTCGTCGGGAAGATCCATGATGGGATGCAGGCGAGCCGGGGTGGAGTTCAGATATTCCGAAAGCAGCTGCGAGGCTCTGCCTGAAGCAATATGCAGTTCCACCAAACGGTGAGAATCCCGACCGGCAATATTCCAACGCGATTTTTCCGTCTGGAACGTACCGACGACGTTTCGGCCAGGGAGGAATTCCCATTGGTCATGACGTCCCGCCGGCCGTTGCACCGTGTACTCGGACCGGCCATTAAGGACCACGGAGAGAAACACACCCGCGTTCACTGGGGCGATATCTAATTGGATGTCCCGCCGTGTTTCCACGTTCATCGCAAAAAGCCGGAGGCCCGGTCGCACGGGATGCACCTCCAATCTTCCACTGAACAATGGTCCTTCGGCGACGATGGAAACCTCGTTCACCTCTCTTGCCAGGGGGCCGAACAGGGACCGAAATTGCGTCCCGAACTCTTCCACATTGGCGGGTGTGACGAGCATTCTTGACACAAGTTCTGTCATCACTGCCTCCCGGCGGGCTAAGATTGCCAATCGAGATCCTTCGCGATCGAATCACGACAGGCAAGACATTCGGCTACGGGGCCTATCGCCAAGAATAGGTTCGAGCCTACCACGGCCTCGTCGCGCAGACAACCATAAGTTCGACCGCGTGGCGACGGAATGCGCGCCCGAATTCCTGTTGGACAGCGTTTCGACCGGTATTGAGTCAACCATTAAAGGTGGGCCAAACACAAGAATCCGTTCACCCGCAACAAGAATCCGCCCAGGAGCAGAATGGTTTTCCGGCTGGTGTTAGAGTGGGTCTTGCGATCATCAAAGGCAGGGAGGACAATGAAAGTGAACAACGAAGTGTGGGAAGTCGTTCAGAAGCATTTGGGGTATTCGGACGAAGAGATGGACCGCTTCAAGAGTGATCCAAGGAACACCGAGGTCCTCACGAAGGCCGCCGAACTCATGAACAAGACCATCGTCGCGGAAGTCGTTGAATCCCACGGTTGCAACAGCCAACACAAAGTGGGCGACAACTTCTACCTCGACGGCGCCGGCAATCTGATCTCAAAGCTCTGCCCGAAAAGGATGTGTATTTTCGCGGTTAGCGCTCTCAAGCCGGCCGTATTCGCCATGAACGAACTGCTTTACGCCGGAGTGGACGCCAATGAAATGAGATTCAGGCGGACCGGCTGCTCTGACGTTGGGTTGGAATGCGGTGGCTGGGGACGAATTGTCATGGAGGTCAAAATGGAAGACCGGAAGAAATAGACCGGTAACATAGCGGTTGCCAAAAAGTCTGTCTGATTGCCCAAGAAGACCCCTCCCGACCCTGTGGAGATGGCCTTGTACTACGTGCCTATTCACGCGGGTGCCACTGCCGGCTCGCCCAGAAGTGGCACCCAAGGTACGACCCTCATCGTTCCGGATGAGAAACTGAAAACGACAGGAATTGTGGCAGTGGCTATAAACGCTTGGAACACACAGCCCAAGATCGAGGGGGCTGCCGTGTGGTCCTCGAGGAGTACAAAATGACCGGCAAGGTGTACTACGACCTGCGTGAACAGTTGGATCAATATGCAAGCGGATTCCCTTCAACCAAATCCGGAGTTGAGATGAAGATACTGGAGCGACTCTTTACGGAACACGAGGCCGAACTGTTCCTCAATCTCAGCATGATGCTTGAAACGGCGGAAGCGCTGGTGCAACGTATCGGTCGGGAGCCGAACGAGGTGGTGGCCCTGCTGGAACGCATGGCGGATAAGGGCCTGATTTTCCGCATGAAGAAAGGCGGCTCCTTTAAGTACGCAGCGGTACCGTTCGTGCCGGGCTCGTACGATTTCCAGGTCAAAGACATGGGCGGAGAATTCGCGGAACTTTTCGAGCAATACCTGCTGGAAGCGTTGGGCAAGGACGGAATATCCCAATTTTCTCCATTGCGGACTATACCGGTTAACAAGTCAATCGCCCATTTGTGGCCCGTAGCATCGTACGAGGACGTGAGGCAGATTATCAAGGGCAAAGATACGATCTCCGTTGCACGCTGCGTCTGCCGGGTCCAGCAGAACCTCTTGGACAAGGGATGTGGTAAGCCGCTGGAGACCTGTTTCCAGTTTGGCAGCCATGCCCACTATTACGTTGATAAAGGCATGGGCCGATTCGTCACTCAAGAGGAAGCCATCGAAATAATAGACAGGTGCGACGAAGCCGGCCTGGTCTCCCAACCCTTCGCCGGACAGGACGCAGGAGCGCTCTGCAACTGTTGCGGCGACTGCTGTGAAATCTTGCGGTCCATCAAACTGCACCCCAAGCCTGCGGAAAAGGTGTTGACCAATTACTACGCGGCCGTTGATCCCGATGCCTGCTCGGCTTGCGAGACTTGCGCCGCTCGCTGCCAAACGGAAGCCATCAGAGTGGGAGGCAATGACACAGCTGAGGTGGACCTCGACAGGTGCATCGGTTGCGGGTTGTGCGTCACGACATGTCCCACTGGAGCCGTGGCTTTGAGACGAAAGCCCGAATCGGAACGCCGCGAACCTGCAGCGACGGACAAAGACTACATGATGCAAGTGTCGGCTCTTAGAGGGACATCCCTTGTTCCCCTCGCCGTAACAAGGAAATCGCAAACCTGATCCTGGTTTTGATATCGGGCGAGGAAGTGTGGGACTGACATTTTCAAGATCACAAGAACTATACGATTAATCCCTGAGAGGTAAACATGTCGGCAACAGAGATACTCAAGAAATTCGGTGACCGCGTGGGATACACCGAATCTGACCTCGACAAATTTCAGGATAACGACACGCGGGTCCGCCACATGGGGAAGATGGCCACTGCTTTCGCCCTGTACTCTATAGAAGCTGAGGTGGTGGAGTCCAGGCACTGCAATTCCGGTCACAAGGTCGGCGACAAGTTCGTTCTTGACGCGGATGGAAATTTTATCACTAGATTGTGCCCGAAAAAGATGTGCGTGTACGTGGTGTCTCAGTTGGCTATTCCCGTTGCGCTAATAAACGAACGGCTGAGCGAGGGCCTTGACCCGAATGAATTCCACTTCATGCACCAGGTACGGTGTCTGGACGTGGGCGTGGATTGTTCGGGATACGGAGGAATCAGGCTCAGAGTAGGGGTAGTTCCGAGGAAATAGGCTGCCGCTGCGGATGGTCTCTCTCTACTATTTACGAGGTTGTTGCATGACCCGGTCCGGGAATACCGCACGCCGGAATCTGTCAGGGGCGGTCGGGTAACCGGTCGTTCCTACCCCTATCATCGCTTATACTGGTAGCAAGAAAGTTTGGCCTTTTGGATTCGACACCGACTCAGCAGGAATCAATTGTTGGGGCCACTGCCGGGCAAGCGGGCAATGGCACTCGCTATATAGTGATTGCCAAGAATAATTTCCGATAATGACGATGCTCTGGTGGGGCGGGCATCTTGCCCGCCATTCCTGGGCAAACAGGATGCCTGCCCCACCGAAACTGGGCGGACATCGCTGTCTCTTTGGGACATGGAAATCGGACAGAAATTTTGTCACTTACTATAGCTGGGCTCCGGAGAAACCCACCCGGCATGGCGGAGTCACTCGTTTGCCCGCGAAACGGTATACGGCCCTTTTTCTTGAGATTAAGAATCTCTCGACTTGGGCTTTAGAATAGTGCGCGACAGCGCCTGGCTCAGTTCCATTGCGCTGTAAGGTTTGGGCACGACGTCACAGAACCCGAACTTCTCATAATTAGCCATGATCGGATCGGTGGAATAGCCGCTCGAGACAATCGCTTTGACCTGGGGATCCAATTTTTGGAGAATTCTGACAGTTTCCGCTCCCCCCATGCCCCCTGGAACGGTCAGGTCCATTATCACAGCGTCAAAGGGCGCTCCGCATTTCATAGCCTCCTCATATAGTTCCGCGGCTTCGCGTCCTTCCCTCGCAACCTGCACCTCGTAGCCGAGCAGCTTTAGCGCCTCCCCGCCAAGCTCTCTTATGGCTTCCTCGTCGTCCATAAGAAGAACCCGTCCGTTTCCCCTGACTACTCTTGCCTCGGAGTCTTCCTGGGCGATCGCCTGTCCACCCAGAGCAGGCAAATATATACAGAAGGTCGTCCCTTTCCCGAGCTCGGATTCAACCCAGATGGCTCCGTCATGGTTCTTGATTATGGAATAGGCTGTGGCAAGCCCCAAACCGCTTCCTCTGTGTTTGGTGCTGAAATAGGGATCGAACAACCTGGGAAGATGCGACGAGGGAATGCCTATTCCCGAGTCCTGGACCGCGATCTTCACGTATTTCACGCCTCGCACCAGCAAAACATCATCTTCGGAGTCCTCCACATTCTCGGCGCTTATTTTTATCACACCGCCCTGTGGCATAGCCTGATCGGCATTGATCAAGATATTGCTCAATACCTGGCTTATCTGGCCGGGATCAACCTCCGCGGCCCACAAATCTTCAGGAACTGAAATATCCAGAACCGCTCTGGATCCGCTCACGGCCAACAGGCAGCTGTCCCTTATTATGTTGACTATGTTACCGGGTTTCTTTACTGGAGCCCCCCCTTTGGAGAAAGCCAGTAATTGCTGCGTCAAGCCCTGAGCTTGCAGACAAGCCTTCTCTGCCTCGGAAAGCCTCTGAAAGGCCTTCTCGCCAGGCGTGGAATAAATCTTCGCCAGGGAGATGTTGCCCAGGACCGCAGTTAGTATATTGTTGAAATCGTGCGCTATTCCTCCAGCCATCACTCCCAGGGACCTTATCTTCTCCAGTCTTAAGAACTCGTCTTCCATCTTACGTTTGGCTGTGATGTCACTGAAAAAACTCAAGGCGGCATTTCTGCCTTCCCAAAAGATACGGAGCGCGGTCATCTCGACCCAGCGGGTTTCCAAACTCTTGTGAATAAGCCTGAAAGAGTAGGAGGGGGGTACCGGCTCACCCTCTAGTCGCTTCTCGAATCTTGTAGCCACGGTTTCCCGGTCGTCGGGATGGACAAGCTCGATAAGCGGCCGCAAGGCCAGTTCCTCGGCTGAGTAACCGGTTATTTCGGTGGCCTTGGGATTCACGAATTTCAAGAATCCGTCCTGAGTCACTACGATAGCCTCATTGGCATTCTCGATAACGAGGCGATATTTTTCTTCCGATACCTTCAAAGCAACTTCTGCACGATGTCGCTCCGAGGCCTCCATGCTCAGACTCACCATTTCCGCAATGGACTGTGCGAATTCCTGCTCTCTGGACGTCCAGCTTAGCTGTGGTCCCACGTGCTCGTGGCACACGATTCCTACCACCCGGCCGTGCCACCACACCGGAACGTCAATCATGGACGTAATCCCCAGTGGTTGCAGGAAGTTTTCCTTAAACTCCATTGTCCGCTCGTCCGTCTGGGCGCTGTCGGCCACCAGGGCTCGGTATTCGGTCAGGGCGGCGATGTAACGGGGGAAGCGCTCAGCCTGAAAAACCATGTCCGTGTCATGGAACTTGTTGTCCTTGAGCAGGAACAGCTTCCGGCAATGGATGTTCTTGAAGTCTTGGTCAACGGTCCAGAAGCTTGCCCGTTCTACACGGAGAGCCTCAGCATCCCTGCGAAGCAGGATTTCCAGAGTGTTATCGAAGTCGGCAAGCTCGATCTTGGACAGGTCCAAGAGGACCCGCTGAAAGGACGCGGCCTCAATCGCACCCCGCACGAAGTTTTCTTCTGCAAGTTTTCGCTCGCTTATGTCGGACTGAGTTCCCGACATCCTCACCGGCCGTCCGTAAGCGTCACGCTTGACCACTTTGCCTCGGTCAAGGATCCATTTCCACTGGCCCGATCTTGACTCCATCCGGTATTCGGCTTCGTAATGAGGAGTCCGGCCCTCCAGATGGTCATCGAGTATTTGCATCACCGAGGGCTTGTCCTCGGGGTGAAGCCTATCCGACCACCAGTCGAGGGTTGAACCGGTTTCGTCCGGCGCGTACCCGATGATTTCAGCCCATCGTCCGCTGCGCTGGATTTCGCCGCTGACCAGGTTCCAGTCCCAGAATCCTTCGTTGCTCCCTTCCAGGACCAATCCTAAACGCTCTTCGTTACTCCGAAGGGCTCGCTCCGATTCCTGAACCGCATCCAGCATCCTGTTTATCTCGGTTGCCAAGCCGGACAGTTCATCGTGGCCCTCGACGGAGACCCTCTCGGACGTGCTCCCACCGGCAGCAATCCGCGACAGGTCCTTGCCTAGCCCTATTAATCGCGAGAGTATCCTCGTTTCCAAAACTGCCATGATTGCACCTGAGAACACCAGCCCGGCCAGCAACATGAAGAAGAGAAAGTAGGCCACGTCAGATCTGCCCAGGTTGTACACGTCCCTGGGCATGTCCGCCTTCAACACGATGGCGGGGTTGCCGAAAACGTCGTTGAGAAGAGCGAAGCCTGCCACGGTCCCGCTGAGGGTAGGAAATACCGTTATCTTTCGCGCTTTGGCCAGAGCCTCGGAGGCTTCCTTGAAATCCTCCGATAAGCCAGGATCGTCGTAGCGTTGCACCTCTACATGTATGTGTATTCTCCTGGAAATATTAGTTATTTCTTCGGAATTCAAGTAGCGGCCTATGATGAGGGTTCCGTTGACAGGGCCTTGGTGTTGGCTGTTCAAGATACGCCTCGCTACGACGAGTAAAGGACCTTCGGGCAGCAACAGGATTCCTCGAACCGAACCGCCGGCTGCCTCAAGTTGGATGAGGCGGCGGTCCGTAACGATTATGTCCTTAACGCTTCGAGGAATAGGAATTTCCGCTTTGTTCAGCAAATCGTAGGCTTTGCCGAACACGAACTCGCCCGATACGTTGAAAAACAGCATCATATTGGCTTTGAGGATACCGTAGGTGCCGCTTGTCTGGTTTTCCCTTATGTAATGCTCGTTCGGACTTGCTACGAAATCATAAGTGTCATCCCATTCAGCCCAGTCCGCGGCATGATTATCGAGAACCGATAAGTCGTAGGCTATGGCGTCCAAGACTCTTTCAACGTTTTGACGAACGAGGCGCTTCTCCAACCGACCGTAACTCCCGAGAATTATCCAATGGGAGGCCGCATAGAGAAAGACCACGAGAGCCACCGTAATGAGAACAACAATTGCCAGCGTCTGTTTGCGCAGCGTCATGTCACCGCCTGTGGTAAATCGGCTTTGAAAGTAGCCTATCCACTCAATTCGTAATATCCGGAAATCGAGATAGCATGGACAGGGCTGTCACGCGACAATATGGTCCAAGTCCGGTTTGCGGACAAATTCGCGTTGCTATCAGCCAGGGGCACCGCATTGATCGCCACCCGGAATCAGCCGGCCTGCCGCAACGACCCGTATCCTGTCCCGGCCCTTTTCAACAATGGCCGCCAGTACCTCCTCAATTACGTCTTCGTCGTCCAGAAGATCCGCCTTGTTGAGGAAAACAGCCACTTCAGCTGTTGGAGGGACTCCCTTCAGCCCTCCCTCAGGGTGGCACAGTGCCACGGCAACATGCTCGGGTCTTATTGTCTCGCCTTTGGCCATCCCCGTGATCTCCAGGAACCTGTCCAGGCGAAAGACCCAATCTTCCGTGGCCGGTTTTCCTATGCAATCCAATCCCGCGACCAGGACGACCAGATCGGATGATCGCGGGATCACCGGTTCCCATGCCTCCGGGGCCTTAACGGGAAGCCCTCGGGCGCCGTCGGCTTCCACTATCACATGGTCCGCGACTGCGGCGCAGATATCCAGAGAGTCTTCCTGGATTCCGCGTAGCTTACCGCTGGCCGGATCCAAGGAATCCGCCACCGTGACGTGACTGAATCGCCGGAGGCCCTCTGCGAGCCCTCGTAGTCCCGGATCATGATCCAGGGTGATTAGCTTGGGAGACTGGTCCGGGTCCGGGGGGAAGATCTTTGCGGTAGTAGTGGTGACTACTTCTCTCCCGCTTTCGGACAACTCGCGGGCAAGGGCGTACATGAGAGACGTTTTGCCGCCTGCGCCCACCACCGCGATGACGCGGGTTTTCCGATCAATTCCGAGCAATTGGACTAGGGAGATGGACTGCACACTCATGGGCGACGACTGAACCTCAGGCGAGAGTGAAGCAGAAACAGGCCTGCCCAGCCGGATCAAGTGATTTCTCGATGCACATTTCACCGGCAGGGATTCCCGTCAACTCTCCCGAAATCGTCCTCAAACCTCTCTATGTCGTCCTCGCCAAAGTAGTCACCCATCTGCACTTCTATAAAAACAACCGGCTGGGCACCGGGGTTGGCAATTCTGTGCCTGGCTTCTTTCGGGATGTCAATGGAGTTACCTGGTCCCAGGCAAATGTCCTCCCCGTTCACTGTTACTACGGGCGAGCCGCTGATTATCGTCCAGTGTTCAGTGCGCCGCCGGTGGCGCTGGAGGCTGATCCTCTTTCCCGATTGGATGACGACGCGCTTTACTTTGTGTTCTGCACGGTCTGAGAGAACCTCAAAATACCCCCAGGGCCGCCGATCTTCTCTTTTGTTGCGGTCCAGGATTCTGGAATACAGTTCCAAGTAGCTCTCCACCATGCTGCGGCCTGAAAAGCGTTCCTCAGCCACCTTCCTGCACTCGCGCCGCGAGGCTGCAGCCGCCAATGCAATGGCTTCTGCCGCTCCCACGACATCGTTTACCAGGAATCCGTTCACGCCGTGGGTTACTATCTCTCGGATAGAACCCTCCGAGAACGCTACCACCGGTGTGCCGCACGCGTTGGCCTCGACAGCGGACCAACTGAAAGGTTCGCTGCGGCGTGTCAGGTGCAAAAGGGCCAGCGCTCGCCCAAGGAGTTCCTTTTCCTTTTCGGGCTCCACCGTCCCCAGGTACTCGATCCGACCGGGAGCAGTATGCGGCTCTATCTCAGACTTGAAATAATCGCTGTCCTCGATAGTCCCCGCCATGAGGAGACGCCTCCCTGCCAGCGTGGCCGTCTCGGCGGCTTTTCGGGCCCCGCTCCCCGGACTTATGGGCCCCGAGAAGAGTAAATAGTCTCCCGGGGTTTCGTGGTACGGAAACGAATCAGGATCTATCCCGTGGTAAACAGTCTCCACGTAATTGAGATCCGTCGAACGATCGGCATCGCTGACCGAGACGTAATACGTTCTGCCCTCATATTTCTTGAAGAATGGCAACAGCCCTGCCGAAGAGACGTCCTGAATGGTTGTCAGCACGGGAATGGATACCAGCCCTGCATAACTGAGAGGCACATAATCGAAGTAATTGTGGATGAGATCGAAGTCGTTGGCCCGTTCAAACAGCTCTCCCAATTGAATGCAGTCCCAGGCGAACGAATAGGGATTTCCGGCAACAGATAGGCTTCTCCCGCTGTCCTTTTCGCTTCGGAGCCGTCCGTGGGTCCCGGAAGGTTCAAACAGCGTAATATCAACGCCTCTGGCCCTGAGCCCGTCTACCAGCAGCTTGAAAACCTTTTCCCATACCCGGTGGCCGGACCGGTGCGTTTGCGGCGGAACCCGCCAAAGCATGGCGATACGCATGTTGAAAACCTCCTGCCACTGAGCCTAGAGCAGATGATCGTAGCCTCTTTTTTTGAGCTCTTCCCTGAGTATCTTGACGTCCTGTGCCTTGTCTCTGCGGCAGACCATGATCGCGTCAGGGGTGTCCACCACGACCAGATCCTCCACTCCCAAGAGAGTGACCAGCTTGTGAGGCGAAGAGACTATACAGTTGCGGCTATCGAGAAGCAGGGCTTCACCCTGGATAGAGTTGCCCTCCTTATCAGGGTCCCACACTTCGGTCAAGGATGACCAGCTCCCTACATCGTTCCAGGCCAGGTCCGCAGCTATGCACAGCACGTTGCGGGCCTGTTCCAATATGCCGTAGTCAACGGAAATTGACTGCATGTTTTCGTATGCTTCTTTGAGAGCCTCCGGTTCGTCAGGAGTGTTCAAAACGGGAAGAATGTCCTCCAAGGCGCGCGCGATATCGGGAAGATGGCACTGGATAGCCTTGATAATGGAGGAAACCTTCCACACGAACATGCCACTGTTCCACATATAACACCCGGACCTGAGATACACTTCCGCGGTGGCTGCGTCAGGTTTTTCGGCAAATTCTTCCACACGGTGAACTCGGGTTCCTCGTAGCTCCATCTCGACCGGCCCGAGCTTGATATATCCGTACCCTGTTTCCGCGCGGTGGGGTATTATCCCGAAGGTGACCAGATAGTCTCCAGCGGCGGCTGCTTCGGCGGCAGTCCTCAGGCTCAGCAGGAATTCCTTTTCCTTGCCTATGCGATGGTCCGCGGGCAGAACTGCCATGACCGCATCGGGGTCCTTCTTTCGGATCTTGTACGCGGCCAGGGCTATGCACGGAGCCGTATTCCTTCCCACGGGCTCCTCGACCACCATTTCCGGCTGCAGTTCGGGGAGTTGGTTCCTGATTTCGTCCGCATGGAGGGTTCGTGTGACCACCATGATTCGCTGGAAGGGAGCCTCGGGTAGTATTCTTTCAACGGTGGCGCGGATCATGGTATTTTCGCCGGTTATGTGCAGAAGCTGCTTAGGCCTTGTTCGACGACTCTGCGGCCAGAAGCGCGTCCCGCTGCCGCCAGCCATTATGACTGCATGGATCATAAACCTTTCGCCTCCTGCTCTGGCCCGCGCCTCGGGGGAAAGAGATGCTGCTCGCTCCCTAGCCCCTTGCGATGGGGATGATTGAGGGCGGTCAGAGTTCGCCCGGTTGCGGTGAACCCGTACAATTAATTATACTAACCCCAAATCCAGGCCGCAATCAAGGCCGGTTTCCCACAGTCCCACGGGTCTTTCCTTCACGTCCTGCCAGGAACAAATAGGCCATCAAGCTCAGTAGCGCCACCAGAGCAAAAAGGAACTTGGGCCATTCCGGCAGCGGCGAGGGAGAAAAAAAAGCCTCGATCAGCCCCGCCAAGACCAGCAGGGGAACACAACCCACCGCCAGTGCTGCCGCATCTCTGTTCCTCAGGGAGAGTACTTCGCTCCTCCTGTAAGGGCCGGGATCAACCAGGGCATGTCCCATGATCAAGCCGGCTCCGCCTGCGATAAAGACTGCTGATATCTCCAGGCTTCCGTGGGGCAACACAAAAGCCCAGAACTCTGCACTGAGATCATGCCGGAAGCAAAGAGCCGCCACTGTCCCCAAAAGCAGACCGTTGAGAGCCAACAAATAAAGCGTCCCCACACCAAAGGTTATCCCCGCGGCAAAGACCAGAAAAGTCACCGAGATGTTGTTGGTCATTAACATGCTTGAAGCCATGGGAGCTACTGTGTGCAGTTCCTTGAACCAGACCTGACCTCGTTCCACCCGCTCAACTATCTGCTGTGGCACAAGGAGCTCCACGAAACCCGGCTGTCCGGCACCGAGACAAAATCCCACCACTCCAAAAAAAACAAAGGTGAGAGCTGAGCAGCCTGTGTAGAGCACCGTCTTGCGGAAGGTTACCGGAAAACGTGTCCCCAGGAACTCCCACACTGAGGACCACCGGAACCGCTCTTTCCGGTAAAGCCTCCCGTGGACTCGAACCACCAGGCCGTTGAGATAAGCTATTTCCGGATTATCCGAATACTCGGCCTGCTCGGATGCCCGCAGAACGGACAAATCCGAGACCGCTGCCGTGTAAAGCCTGCCGAGCTGCCAGAGATCCTCCCGGCTCAGAGCGCCTGCTCGGCCGGGCCGCAGCTTTACAAGCATGTTTTCGAGGCGTTCCCATTCTTCTTTACGTTCGATGACAAACTCGTTTATATTCATGGAAAACCTTTGGGCCCCAAGCCTAGTACCATTTCGCGTTCAAGTGAGTGACTCCGCCATACCGGCGGTGTTCCTCCGGAGCGCAGCCAGGTCCTCCGTTCGGAGCGGAGGGGTGCCCCGCCGCTTTCGCCGGCTCGGCCGTTTTCAAGTCGCGAGGGCAAAAAGGACCCGGCAACATTTTTGTGTCTACCAGCGGCAAACTGATCAAATATACCATGCCAGAGACAAGCGGTGAAAGAAAACCCGCAGATGATAACCATTGAAACGCCGGAACACATCGAGCTTCAGTTGAGGCTCGCCGGGATCGGAACGAGGTTCCTGGCGTTCCTGGTGGACAAGTTGATCCAGGTGGGGATTATCCTGGCGTCGGTGCATGTGGTGCTGCTCTTGATGTTCCTGTCCGGTTACACCGGGATCGTCCCCGATATCGTTTCGATGTTTACGAATCTCGCTCGACAGTGGATAATCGCAGCCGCCATCCTGTTTTATGGCGTGGTCATTATAGGGTACTTCATCCTCTTCGAATACTTCTGGAGTGGCTCCACGCCGGGCAAGAGATGGCTGGACATCAGAGTGATCCGCAAGGACGGGCGTCCCATAACGTTTGCGGACGCAGCGGTGAGGAATATACTGCGGGCGGTGGACATACTGGGCGAGATATACCCCATAGGATTGGTGGTAATGTTTTTCGACTCCCTGAACAGGAGGCTCGGCGATCTCGCAGCAGGAACCCTGGTCGTAGTGGACAACTGCCCCGGAGGCCCGCCCTCGGGCCGTTCCTCTCCGGAGATGGCCGGTTTAGATCCGGCTATTCGGCGGGGCGCGGAACGCATGACGCCCCGGGACTACCGCCTGGTGACCAAGTTCCTGGCCCGCAGGGACGGACTCGAATTGCGGCACCGGCGGGAACTGGCAGAAGAGATATGCCGGCGTATTCTGAGCGGAGAACGATTTTCTGTCGGCCCCACAGGAGATCACGAGGCCTTGCTGGAACAGTTGGAGGCGATGTACCGGGAGAGGACAAGAGTCCTTTGAATAGGCTTGGCGCAAGGCGAGCATGGAGATTCTCCAGGAACCCGGGTTTACCCTCCTAGATCGAATTCGCAGAGCAGCCCCGCTCACTGACCTGCTCGACCCGCCGGGCCGGCACAGTGAGGCCCACAAATAGCAGCGGAACAGGAATTTCCAATGGCCAAGGACTCACCGGACACACTTCACACGATCATCATTACCGCGATCAGGGACGAGGCCGGCAAGGCCCAGGTGGTGGAAGCTCTGACTCGCATTACAAAGGGGGCGACGGCGGAAGAGATCCTGGCCAGAGTGAAGTCGCTTCCCTGGACTCTCACACGGCGCGCAACCACTAAGAGGGCCTCCCAGGTGGTGAAACTTCTGGAACGTCGCGGAGCCTCCGTGAAGGTCATCCCGCCTTTGCCCGAGGCGCCTATAATGCGGGATGTGGCCGAGACGCAGATTCTGCCCAGTGCCGAGCTTCTCTCCCAGACGCAGGTGATGTCCGCTACGCAGTTCCTCCCCATTCCGGGGGAAGAACCCGCGGCCGGAGAAAAGAAGCCCCCTCCGGCCCCCAAGACCGGCACAACGCCGCCGGCGCCCCCGGCATCGGGAGTGCCGCCCAAGGGCGAAGTCTACCACATTGAGCCGCT
>Ga0172375_10003484_pt1 | contig 23820 bp, 20 predicted proteins | sample LakKiv1m_FD_114537 | JGI IMG/M metagenome (GOLD analysis project Ga0172375, IMG submission 114537) | Freshwater microbial communities from Kabuno Bay, South-Kivu, Congo - kab_092012_11.1m | ecosystem: Environmental > Aquatic > Freshwater > Lake | place: Democratic Republic of the Congo... | reverse complement strand
TTTGGGTTACCTGAGGGGTCTTAATCAGGTTGACAATCAGATGGGAGGGGTATATCATCAGTTTCAAGAACAAAAATGTTCGAGGTCGGCTCAATTAGAGTTGATATGGGAAATCCCAGATGATATCTTGTAATGAACCATATAGACCATAAGGTCTAATATTTAGTAAATTATTTTAAAAAGGGAATAATAAGGGCTAATGATAAAGGTAACAACAACATTGGAGTAAATAGGAAATAATAAAAAAGGAGCTAGCAAAGTGCAAAGAAAAGTTACATGGTTACTCGCCTTCCTTCTACTAGTAGTTATGGTTCTCGGAGCGTGTAAGGCGGATGAAAACGAATCCCCAGCCACAACTTCTTCTACAACAAACGTGACCACCACGACTACCACCGTTACCACCACGTCACCGACGACTACTGTGGTACCGACGACGCCAACAGTTGCGGCTGATAAACCTGTTTATGGTGGCGTTTACAAATACGCTGCCCCGTCCTGGATTTCGTCCATGAATGTTTTGCTTGGGGGACAAGCCCAAGACGGTTATTTTAGCGGCGTATTTAATCATTCTATTATGGGGATGGATGAATCTCAGAAACCGGTTCCTTACGCGGCGGAAAGCTGGGAATGGAAAGACCCGACCACCTTCGTTATGAAACTACGGAACGATGTATTTTTTACAGATGGCACCAAGTTCAATGCCGATTCTGTGGTCTACACCTACGAATTTGGCAAAAATTCCGATAATAAGGCTCTCTATATGAATTTTTACAAAACTGTAACTGCCACAAAAATCGATGCATACACTGTCCAATTCAAGACAGATAAACCAGTGAACTGGCCCGGACAACTTGTTGGTTATGCTGGTAACATGCTCTCTAAAGAAACCATGGATAAATGGGGTGTTGAATATACTAAACATCCGTCAGGAATCGGGGCATTCCATGTGACCGATATGGTTACTGGTAGTAGTATGACTGCTGTCAGATCAAGCACGTTTTTCTTGAAAGATGCTGATGGCAACAGTATGCCGTATTTAAACGGTATCAATGTCCTCGTGATCCCTGATCCAGCCGTACAATTGGCAGCAATAAAAGCCGGACAACTTGATTATTGTTATCCGCCTTTACAGGAAGTCAATTCCTTAAAAATGAATCCCAATTTTAAAGTATATACAGGTCCCTCTGCCACTATCTGGACTGTCATGTTTAACAAGAATGTAAAACCGATGGATGATGTTCGGGTCAGAAAAGCCTTTTATCTGGCCATCGATCGCCAGGCGATCGTAGATGGGTTATATTTTGGAAACGCTCGTGCGTGCGCCTCTCTTTATCCGCCGGAATTGTGGTACCATAATCCTGCCTTAAAGGTTATACCTCAGGACCTGGAACAGGCAAAACAATTATTGGTTGAGGCCGGGTATCCCAACGGGTTTGAAATGACAATGCTCTGCTTGAATGACACGATGACCGTGGCTCGTAGTGAGGCCATTCAAGCCCAGGTAAAAGCAATTGGGATTAACGTAAAAGTAGAACCGATGGAACCAGCGTCGGCAATGGCCAGGCGAAACAAGAAAGATTGGCAAGCAGTCAATCACAACTGGACAGCTATGGCCGATCCGCAAATACCACTCGATGGTTGGTACCTACCTGAAGCCGCTTATGGATTTGACCATGCCCTTTACGATGACGTGATTCCATTGATTCGTCAGGCGGCGGTTGAATTTCTTGATCAGAACAAACGTCAACAATTATATTGGGATATTGAGCAAAAACTGTACGACAACTACGCACATGGCTGGTATATGAGCCCGAATAACTTAGCAGTAGTAAAAAAGAATCTTATGAATTATGGCGTGGGAATCGGTAACTTGAAGTATGTTAACTGGGTGTATTGGTTTGCGAAATAGTCAAACCGGTTAAACATGAATGAGTAACCAGGAGCGGTTTAGGTTCTGTTCCCCCTGCTCCTGGTTACTATCTTAAAAGCGATTTACCCTATCATATTTTTCCACGAGGAGCGTATCTTTTGAAAGCGTACATCATTCGAACGTTGTTTTTATATATTCCAGTGCTTTTCGGAGTAACGGTTTTAGTTTTTTTATTGCTGAAAGTTGTGCCAGGTGATCCTTTGTCTGGGATACTTAGTATCTCTCAGGTAAACGCTCTCACTAACGAAGAAATAGCAGCTCTCCAGCATGAATATGGTTTAGACAAGCCAATTGTGGTTCAATATTTTGATTGGCTCGGAAAAATAATACGAGGTGATTTCGGGACATCTATAGCTTACACCGGACAATCTGTTTGGGATTTAATTTCAACAGGGCTTCGCGTCACGGTCCCGGTGGATCTTCTGGCAATAGGGATTGGATGTATCGTTGGGATCTCATTGGGGATATTTGCAGCCCTGAAACCGAACACGATTTTAGATTGGCTCGTTACCACCTTAGCTATCGGTGCTATTTCTATTCCATCATATTGGTTGGGTATTGTTTTTATTTATATTTTTGCGGTAAGCTTACATTGGCTTCCTGCTGCCGGATGGGTGAATTTTTCTGACAGTCCAATTGGCTGGTTGAAATCGGTTATTTTACCCGTCATTACACTTGCATTAGGTGTGTCCGGCACTTATATGCGCTATGCCCGTTCCGCCATGTTAGAGGTTTTAACACAGGATTACATACGGACTGCATGGGCAAAAGGTCTGGCGCCCAAAGTGGTGATCATTAGGCATGCGTTAAGAAATGCCCTTATTCCCTTACTCACGATTTTTGGGTTGTCCCTGGCTTACATGCTTGCGGGATCAGTTTTAATAGAAAACATATTTGCCTTACCGGGGATGGGCCAATTAACTAACCGAGCGATATTTTCCCGTGACTTCCCGGTTTTACAAGGCATACTCTTATTCGTATCCAGCGTAATTTTATTAATGAACTTAGTAACTGATGTTGGGTATGCCATGGTCGACCCGAGAGTGAGGTATAAATAAATGTCAGATTACGGAGTAACCATAACCCAGATTAGTGAAAAAGCAAGGGAAAAGCTACAAAGATACATACCTCACAAAAGTAACCAATCCCAAACTGGATCAATAGCGTTTGTGCGGCAGCTATTCCGCCATAGGCTTTCCATTGTGGGTGCAGTAATCATTTTTCTAGCCATTTTTATGGCTGTTTTCGCCCCATTGATTTCTCCATTCGACCCTTTGAAAATCGATTTACGCAATGTTTACGCCCAACCCAGTATTTCACACCCGTTGGGTACTGACCTGATGGGACGAGATTCGCTATCCAGAATATTTTGGGGTGCTAGGATATCTTTAATAACAGGGGTATTAGCTACAATTGTTTCAGCTACCGCTGGTACATTGCTGGGATTAATTGCTGGTTATTACGGGGGAAAGATTGATGCTATAATCATGCGCGTTACAGATGTTTTAATGTGTTTTCCGGCGTTCATTTTTACAATATCTCTGGCAGCCGCATTAGGTGCCGGGATTGGAAATTTAATTCTAGCGATATCTTTACATGCTTGGACGGGTTATTGCCGTATTATTCGTGGGCAGGTTATATCAGTAAAAAATCGGGAGTATGTACAAGCTGCTAAAGTAATTGGCGCAATTGATTATCGTATTATGGTTTTCCACGTGTTTAAGAATTCATTGGCTCCGTTAATTGTTGCATCATCTTTATCTATCGGCGGAAATATTATGACTGAAGCCGCCGCTTCATTCCTGGGTATTGGGGTACAACCTCCAACCCCAAGCTGGGGTATTGAGTTGCGATCTGGGTACGGAAGTTTATTAACAAATCCATGGTTATCTATGGCGCCGGGATTATGTATAACGTTGTTAGTATTAGCCTTCAATTTTATTGGTGATGGACTACGGGATGTTCTGGATCCCAGGATGAGATATCGATATTAGTACAATATGAGTTAAGTAAGTCTTGTAAATGTGGATGGCAATCCCATCGCTGCTTATCCTGATGACTGTAATGTCAATGGTAGGGCGGGGGATGATACAAATGATATTAGTACTGGGAATTTCCTGGGGTATCGGCGGTTCCCGAATACCACGCAGTGCTGTGATAGCAATGAAGGAAAATACCTATATTTCGGCTTCCAAAGCGATTGGCCTTAAAACCGGTCGTACTCTTTTCCGTTACATTTTGCCTAGGAGGCCGGTTCTGAAATATCACTTCCAAAAACACATACTACCTGCAGTTCATTGGTTCGCAGATAGTTAATAGATATTGTGGCAGATGGTTACATTTTTGAAGATGTCGAAAATTTAAAGAACAAAAGGCATTGCCTTAAGGAAATAGAGGAGGAGGTCTAGATAATGGTCGTATCAACATCTCTGAATTATTACAGCCTAGCCCGCCGGCGGAATAACGCATCCTTCATCCACGTCGAAAGGTGCTGGCCTAAAGTCGATAAGCTTTCGCCGTGTGAACCGGGATGTCCGTTGTATGTGGATATACCCAGTTTTGTCCAGGCGATAACTATTGGCGATTACGCAAAAGCTCGTGCCGTCATCCGTGATAAGAACGCCCTGCCATCGATTTGCGGGTACATCTGCTGGCATCCTTGCGAAGACGAATGCAACCGGGATGTGCTGGATAAACCGATTGGTATCCGGTGGCTTGAACGGTTTGCGGTTGAACAGGATAAAAATGTATCCCAGCCGATGCTGAGAACACGGGAAGAAAAAGTCGCCATCATTGGCTCTGGTCCTGCCGGTTTAACGGCTGCCTATGATCTGGTAAAGAAAGGATACGGGGTTACGATCTATGAAGCTGCCCCGATCCCAGGCGGCCTGCCCGCAACTGTGATCCCCAATTTTATGCTGCCTGCCGAGGCCCTGCAGGCTGATATTCACTACATTGAATCTTTAGGGGTGAAAATTCACACCAACGTGCAGATAGGTAAAACTATCAGTGTTGAGAATCTAAGAGAAAAAGGCTTCAAGGCGATCTTGTTTGCCTGCGGAGCGGAAAGAAGCGAGGAGATAAAAATACCCGGCTCGAACCTGGCTGGTGTATTCTCCGGTATTCCATTCTTACAGAATGTAAAAATAGGGAAGATACCTCATCTGCAAGGAAAGGTCTATATCATCGGGGGAGATTCCATTGCGGTTGCCGCCGCAAGGACAGCCTTACGGCTCGGTGCAACCGAAGTCCATATCGCCTGCCTGGAAGCGAAAGGCGACCGGAGCCAACCCAGTAACATGCCTGTCCCTGCCTGGGAATTGGAAGCGGCTGAGCAAGAAGGTATTATCGTCGAGCCTTCAGTCGTTCCCAGCGAGTTTATCTCTAAAACCGGAACCAGGTTAAGCGGGATTACTTTCAAAAAATTGATGGCAATGGTTCCCGGTACCAAAGGTAAAGTACACCGTACCGCCAGGGGTTATCCGTTGGTCGAAATGGAAGGACCGGAGAGCACCTATACGGTCGAGGCAGACACGGTCGTGTATGCCGCTAGCGCCTTTCAACCGAAAAGACGAATTCCGGAACTCGAGAGCAACAGCCAGGGTGCGGCCAAAGGCAAAGCAGCCGCCTTACAGGTAAACAAGGACACTTTCGAAACTAACATCCCGGGTATTTTCGCGGTGGGTGACAGGACCGGCACCGGCAGCCATGTTGTACAGGCGATGGCAGAGGGCAGAACGGCCGCTACCTCGATTGACCAGTTTCTCAGCGGCAAATACATGATTCCGGTTAAAGAAACACGGATTGAACTAACCATCAAACCGGAGCAGATTCCTGCTTATTTAACACGCAAACCGCGTTGGGACATGCCAAAGTTACTACCGGCCGATTCGGTCAAAACCTTTGAGGGAGTCGAGCTGGGATACAAGGAATGGCAAGCCATCGAAGAAGCCAGGCGCTGCCTCAATTGCCGCATGTGTGCCAATTGCATTTTTGAACGTGGGCACCTTTGTAATACAACCGGTAATCGGTTATTACGGTAATTTATTGAAAATAATTGCGTTAAGTACAAAAAGAAAAAGGAGTTAAAATTATGTGCTGGATGTGCGAACAATTTGGGGATCAAACATACGGAGACGGCCTCTGGTATCTAAACCCCAGAAATTACGCCAGAAACATGTACAAGCTACGGGCTCCGGGCGAAAAGCCCAAAGGGGCGGATGCGGGGCTTGAAACCGGGGTGATGGAAGGCCCGAGTGTCCAGGATCTTATCAGTGCCGTCGAGAAAAACGACAAAGAAGGGTTCGAACGGATGCGGAAAATTATGCAGGAGGTTGGTCAAGGCCAGCAAGTCGTACCCTTAGCCGACGCTGATAAAATACTAGAGTTATCTTCACCGATCGGACTGGAGAGTTGTATCTGCCGGAAAGGTGATCGGGCGAGAGATGAACGGAACGAGTTTCAGTATACCTGTATGGGGATGGGTGTGGGCATGCTCAAATGGGAGCGTTGGCCGGAGAGATATAAAGGGGGAGTGAGATTCGTCAACGTCGAAGAAGCTAAAGAGTGGAATCATGAGATGGACGACCGGGGTTTTGTACATATATTAATGTTATTTGGTGCTCCCTATATCGGTGGGTTCTGTCAGTGTGACTACCCTGATTGCGGAGCACTGAGAGGTGCAGTTGACTTTGGTTACGGTACTTTAAAAAGCCATTACCTTGCCAAGGTGGATTATTCACAATGCAACGGTTGCGGTATCTGCGCCCAAAGGTGCCAGTGGGGGGCTTTAAAGTTCGAGACTACTTCCGGTAAAGCTAACATTGATATGTTTAAATGCTTCGGTTGTGGTTTGTGCCATACAGCTTGTCCTCGACAAGCCATCAGCCTAGTAAGAAGAGAATCGGTTCCAGCCGTTGCGGAGGTGTGGCTATGACAGTACCATCGAAGATGCCTGAATTTATATGGGGTAGGAAATTCCCGAAAATAACAATTGACCATTCCAAATGCACGGTCCCTTTCCTATGCAAAAAGTGTTTGGAAATCTGTCCGGAAGCTGTGCTACACGTTGGCCGTGTCATGGCTCTAGAGAAGAAACTTGAAGAAATGGACCCGAGAATTGATGGCAATTATTACTTGGGTGTGGCACGCAGGGACAAATGTACAGGATGTAATTTATGCATCGAAGTCTGTCCTGTAAAAGCCATCACTATCGAAGTACCCAAGATGGAACGGTTACGCCCTGAAGTAAAAGGCGGACAGTGGAGTAGTTAGTAACAAGGAGAAGAGAATGACAACAGATTATTTTGCGGAACTCAAGAAGCAGCCTTATCCGTTATTTAAAGCCCCAAAACCATATTCGTTTGATCTCAATGAAGATATGATCGGCATGCTGCGTAAGGAATTTAATGCCGAGAAAGTCTCCACTGAATTGATGGATGCAATCGCCGGTAAACCCAAAGAAGAGTGGGCTAAATTAGCCGAGGATTTCTTTAAGCGCCATGGCGCCATATGGATGAACCGGACCATTGAGTTATCAGACCAGTATTCCGATCGAACTATTGAGATGGTGATGGAATCTGTAGACCGCCAGGGTAGGCAGTTCCTGGTCTTCCCCCATGTTCTGCAGCGCTACGTCGAGATTGCCAATCTATCTACTCAAGACACTCTCAAGATTGCCATTACGCTAAACAACAAGGACGAATTGGCTTATCGCATCCCCAAGTGCGCCTTGCACGCTAAAATCGCAGAAAAAGCCGGACCGGAATTTGCCAAACTGATGACCTGTAAAAATTACTGCGACACTGCCCTCGAAATCGCACAAAAGAAAATCGAAATCGATACCCTGCTTTCAATGCCCTTCGAAACCGCCAGAGATAAATTCTGCGAATTCGATATGAGGAAGCTATAAAACAATCGGGAGCTATTTCATAACTAGTCAAGGCGGGATTCTAGGGGGATATTCAACAAAATAAACATTCCCTTTTTCTTTCATCACTAAGTAGGGGGTCGGTTATCCTTTCTGCTCCCCCTACTTAGTGATTCCCCAGAAAATGCAAGAAAGGCTTGAAATTAAAAAGACCTAACTTTACGATGCCTAAGTGCGGGGACAAATAGGGAGTCACCACCCTACCCCCACTTAGGTAAACTCGCTAAATGTTGGTAAGTGGGCTAATGGCAAAAGGAGCAACGACAATGGGTAAACAAGTATATTGGGAAGATATTGCAGTTGACAGTCCGCTACAGGACCATGTAAAACATCCTACCACACGGCAATTAGTTCAATGGGCAGGAGCATCGGGAGACTTCTACGAAATTCACTACGACAAAGACTTTGCTATCAAAAACAACTTACCCGGGCAGATCGTCCATGGAGCTCTAAAGGGAGCCTGGCTGGGGCAGATGCTTACGGACTTAGCTGGGGATCAAGGCAGAGTTAAAAAATATACCACCAGCTACCGCGGCATGGATGTTCCCGGTGATATTTTGACATGCCAAGGCAAAGTCACGAAAAAGTACATAAATGGTACAGAGCATATCGTTGAAACCGAAATGTGGATCGTCAACGGTAAAAAAGAAAAAACGACCTTGGGGAATGGAACTGTCGTGTTACCTTCTCGACAGAAATGAGTCGAATTAATCCCATGTAAAAACGGAGATTAAATGACTGAAGAAAAAGTATTATTGATTGAAAAACAAGATAAGGTCGCTATTCTGACACTTAACCGAACGCAGAATCTTAATGCCCTTGACTCCGAGTTGAAAAACAACCTCATCCAGATGATGACCGATCTGCGAAGAGACGATAGCATCTGGGCAGTGGTGCTGACCGGGAATGGACGGGGCTTCTGTTCCGGTGAGGATTTGCGCAGTAATACCCCTTCCCAAAACCATATTGCTGCGTCTCGAGAACAGCGTTTAGATACGATGGGTTGGGTAGGCCGTCTGGCAATAGCTATATATCGCACGCTGGATAAGCCAATAATTGCCGCGGTAAATGGCGTGGCAGCCGGCGCCGGTATGTCGATGGCATTAGCCTGTGATATGCGGGTCGGTTCCGAAAAAACTTGGTTTAAAACAGTATTTATTGAACGTAACCTGTCCACAGACACAGGTATGTCCTACTTCCTGCCCCGAATTGTGGGATACAGCCGTTCCTGTGATTTGGTGTATACCAGCAGAAAGATTGAAGCCCAGGAAGCCTTACGAATCGGGTTACTGGATAGATTAGTCCCCTCTGAGAAACTGCTGGAGGAAGCAGTCAGCCTGGCCCGCCAGATTGCCACCTGGCCGCCGGTGGCCATGCAGTCCGTGCGCCGCGTATTACAGCAAAGCATGGATTCAACATTCGAAGACCAACTCCGTAACGAGACGCTGGGACTGATATTAAGTGGTCGGGCACCTCTGGATGCGAAGGAATCCAGCGCTTCATTTATTGAAAAAAGACCCCCGAGGTTTACTGGCCAATAACTATATGAAGCCGGAAATCAGGCTGAGGAAATAAATAGATGAGAAAAATTGCTGTCTGCGGCAAGGGTGGCTCAGGGAAAAGTGTCCTGGTCAGGCTGCTGGCGGATGCCGTGAGGCGCCGTGGCTGGCGCGCCCTGGTCATCGACTCAGATGAATCCAATACTGGACTTTACCGCATGTTCGGGTTTGAAAAGCCTCCCGAATCGTTGATCACCTTGCTGGGTGGGAAAAGACACCTCGAAGAACAGCTGGAAGCAGCCATCCGTGCCGGCACCCCGGAGATGCAGGTCGACTTGATGCCCGAAGCCATGCCAACAGCCAAGATTCCGCCGGCCTATATCCTGGAAAAAGACAACCTCCGGCTGGTCAGTATCGGCAAGATTTTGATGGCCCTGGAAGGCTGCGCCTGCCCGATGGGGATCGTCAGCCGTTCGTTTCTAAAGAAACTCATCCTCGAGCCGGATGAAATCGCCATCGTGGACATGGAAGCCGGGGTCGAGCATTTCGGGCGCGGGGTGGAAACCAGCATCGATTGTGTTTTGGTGGTGGTTGAACCCTCGCTGGATTCCCTGGAAGTTGCCGAAAAGATCCACGAGCTCTCCGAGCAGATCAATGTATCTGATGTCTGGGCGGTGCTCAACAAAATTACATCTGACAGCATCGCCAAACGCCTCACCGACGCACTGGAGGCCAAAGACATTCACGTCATCGGGACCATTCATCAGGATATGGATATTTTTGAATCAAGCCTGGAAGGGAGACCTATCAAATCAGGTGTGGCGGCTGCTGATGTCGATAAGGTACTCGATTATCTTTTCCCATAGTAGATTAAAAATGATAATACAACTTAAGGAGGCCAGAAATGGCTGATTCTTTGATTACCCCTGAATTGAAAGCGGCGATCGGGGTGGAGTCGGAGCCATCGGTCTACGAGATCGAGAAGGAATCCATCCGGCGCTGGGCAGATGCGATCGGGGACCCTAATCCCCTCTATCATGATGAAGCATACGCCAAAAAACAGGGATACCGCAGCCTCATCGCACCACCAGAATTTCTGCCGCATTACGGATACCCGGTGAAGCGGGGCATTTACAAAGCGGCAGTTCAGAGCCCATTGAAAAGGAACTTAGCTGGCGGTAATGAAATCGAAATATTCCAACCTTTACAGGCAGGTGACACCGTCTACCAGACGACCAAACTAGCCGAAGTCCTCGAAAAGGAAGGCCGGCTGGGTAAAATGTTACTCCTGATTACAGAGAATACCGTGCGTAACGCCAAAGGGGAACTGGTGTCGAGATCCCGCCATACGGAAATTACGTATTAATTGTTTATTATTTAACAGGAGCCAGATCTATGTTAATCGTCGTCTGTATCAAGGAAGTCCCGGACTCCGCGTACATCAATCTCAACCCTGCCAATGGCCTGCTCATCCGGCAGGGGGTACCTTCGGTACTGAATCCGTTTGACGCCCATGCCCTGGAGGAGAGCGTCAAGCTGAAGGAGAAGTACAATTTCCGGGTCGCAGCGATCTGCATGGGGCTTCCCAGCGCCGAAGTAACCTTAAGAAAAGCGCTGGCGATGGGTGTCGACGAGGTGGTCCTGATCAGTGACCCGGCCTATAGCGGGGCCGACGTCCTAGCCACCAGCCTGGTCCTGTCTGAAGCCATCAAGAAGCTGGCCGAAAAAGATGAGATCGCCATGGTGCTGTGCGGCAAGCAGACGATTGACGGGGCGACCGGCCAGGTCGGCCCGGGCATCGCGACCCGTCTCAATTACTCCCAGTTGACGCTGGTCGACAAGATCGAAAATGTAGACCCGTCGGCCAAGAAGGTCAAGGTCAGGCGGACGGTTGACGGGTGGTTTGAGACGATAGAGGCCACTTTACCGGCCATGATCACCGTGGTCCCGCAGATTAATCATCCCCGGGAACCGGCGGTACGCATGCAGATGATGGCGGACCGGGCCCAGGTCACCCGCTGGGATAACTCAGTACTGAAATTAGACGCGCAGGGAGTCGGCGCTGCCGGTTCCCCGACCCATGTCAACAAGATTTTTTCGCAGACCATGCCCGAGAGCGAGATCCTGGGTGACGGCATCTCCGACCCCGAAGGAGCAGCGCGGGCCTTGATCGATACCCTGATTGCAAATGACATGTTTTCGGTGTAACCGCTAGACCAGAAAAGGACAGGAGTTGAGATGGCTGATTTAGATTATAAAGGCGTCTGGGTATATATCGAACAGAAAAACGGCACGGCTGCCGGGGTGTCCTGGGAGCTGCTCGGGGCCGGGGCTGAACTGGCCAAGAAACTGGGAACGGAACTGGCGGCCGTCGTGATCGGCAACAATGCCGCCCAGCTCTGCCAGGAGGCATTTGCCTACGGGGCCGCCAAGGTCTACCTGCTGGATGACCCGGTCTTCCAGTATTACCGCACCGAACCCTATTACAAATCTATTGTGCAGCTGGTAAATAAATATAAACCGGAGGTCCTGCTCTTGGGCTCGACCGGTGTCGGCCGGGACCTGGCCGGGGCCGTCGCGACCGCCCTGAAAACCGGCTTGACCGAGGGCTGCACGAAACTGGATATCGATGACAAGGGGCTACTGCTGATGACCCGCCCGGCCTACAGCGGCAACATCATGGCCACCATTGTCTCACCGAATGCCCGCCCGCAGATGGCGACGGTCCGTCCCCGGGCGATGGTGATGCCGGTGAAAGATGCCACCCGCCATGGTGAAATCATCCGTGAGCCGGCCGCGATCCGTGAAGAAGCCATCGGCGTCAAGGTGCTGGAAGTGATCGACAGCGCGCAGCAGGGCTCGGGTACGGTCGGATTAACCAATGCCGAGATCATTATCTGCGTGGGCCGCGGGGTCCAGTCGAAAGAGAATTTCCAGCTTTTACAAGACCTGGCTGATGCCATGGGCGGCAAGGTCGCCTGCACCCGGGCGGCGGTGGAAGATGAGATCGCGCCGCTGGATTACTGGGTGGGGCAGAGCGGTATCACCGTGAGGCCCAAGGTCTACATTGCCTGCGGTGTCAGCGGCGCCATCCAGCACCTGGCCGGCATGCGGGATTCCGGGGTCATCGTCGCCATCAACTACGACCGCCAGGCGCCGATCTACGAAGTCTCCACCTACGGCATCGAAGGCGATTGCCTCCAAGTCATCCCGGCCATGACCAGCTATGTCAAAGAATTGAAAGAGAAAAAAAGTTAACTGATGAATTAGGAGCAAGCCCGTGTCATCTAGAGTTTGGATATTCCTGGGAGTCGCGATCGTGGCGATCGCATTTTTCCTCTGGAGCGCCTACCGCCGCTTCCGGGTGATCGGCCTGGGACAGCCCGAAAACCGCTTCGACTCCCGGGGGAAACGGATCCGGAGCATGCTCTTCTATCCCTTTACGCAGCTATGCACCCTCAGCCGGTCCTACCTCTTCAGCATCAACCACGCCTTCTTCTTCTGGTCCTTTTTGCTGCTGATCGCGGCGAATGTGATCACCCTGCTCTGGGGACTGTTCCCCGGAATGCTGCCGGGCGGTCTATACCCGGTGCTGGCCCTCATTTTCGAAATCGCCTGGGTGATTGCCCTTTTGAGCATCATCATTTCGTTACTACGGCGCCTTGTTTTCCGTCCGAAGTACACCCTACCGATGACCCCCGATGCCGCCATCACCATGAGTTTCTTCGTGGTACTGTTCGTGGGGTATTTCGGGTTTCAGGCCAGCGAGATTGCCCGGGGGGTTATTAAGGACAGCTCCCTGATGCCCGTGTCCGGCTGGCTGGCATCTACCTTCATGGGTAATGCCACCGAAACCCCGGGCAATGTCTTCTGGTGGCTGTTTACCGGGGGTCTGCTGGGTTTCATCGACTACCTGGCCTACACCAAGCACACCCACATCCTGGCTTCCATCCCCAACTGTTACTTCCGTAGCCTGGAGAAGGTGACTACCCAGCCCCGTGAAGATTTCGAGAAGAGCAAGACCCTGGGCGTCGGGCAGATCGACCAGTTCCGCTGGAACGACCTGCTGGACACCTTCGCCTGCACCGAGTGTGGGCGCTGTACCGACAATTGCCCGGCCACCGCGACCGACAAACCGCTCAACCCCCGGACGGTGATCCACGATCTGAAATACAACCTGGCCATAAATGGCCGGCTGCTGCTAACCAAGAAAGAAGCGGTATTGCCTTTGATCGGGAATGACCACGAGGGGAGCGTTGCCCCCGATGCCATCTGGGCGTGTACCACCTGCGGCGCCTGCATGGAAATGTGCCCGGTCTTCATCGAACATGTACCCAAGATTGTCGGCATGCGCCGTTACCTGGTGGAGGAAAAAAGCCAGTTCCCCGAAGAATTGAGCAAGTTTTTTGAAAACGTCAAGCAGCGGAGCAATCCCTGGGGTCTGCCTCCTCCCGAGCGGGTGAAATGGGCCATGCCCCTCCGCGGCAAACCCTACCTCCCCGGCAAGACCGATTACCTCTTTTATGTGGGCTGTGCCGGGTCTTTCGACACCCGTGCCAAGCAGACGACACTGGCGATCGCCAGGATACTAGATGCCGCCGGGATCTCCTGGGGCATACTGGGCATGCAGGAGAAGTGCTGCGGGGACAGCGTGCGCCGCCTCGGGTATGAATTCAACTTCGACAAGATGGCCAGGGAGAATATCAAGCTCTTCCAGGACAAGAAGGTGACAAAGATCATCACCGCCTGTCCCCACTGCTACAGCACCTTCAAGAATGATTACTGCCAGTACGGCGCGGAATTTGAAGTCATGCACTACTCGGAACTGGTAAGTAATTTAATCAAGGAAGGTAAATTGCCCCTCAAGCAGAATGCTGACCTGGGTAAGGTGGTCTTCCATGACTCCTGCTATTTGGGCCGCTACAACGGTATTTACCAGGCCCCGCGTGAGGTCCTGGCAGCCGTCAGCGGACAAGCGCCGGCCGAGATCGCGCATAACCACGAAAAAGGTTTCTGCTGCGGCGCCGGCGGGGGACGGATGTGGATGGAGGAGAATCTTGGCACGCGTATCAACACCAAGCGGGTAGAAGAAGCCCTGCAAGAGGATCCGAAAACCATTTGCGCGTGCTGTCCCTATTGCATTACCATGCTCGAGGACGGTCTCAAGGAGAAGAAAGCAGAAAACAATATTAAGGTGCTGGACCTGGCTGAGATCGTCGCCGGGGCTTTGGAAAACAAAGATAGAGCGAAAAATAGTTTTGATTTGACAGAAAAATAGAGTGCCGCGAATTAATGACGGGGGAAAAAGATGTTCACCAAAATTCGTGTATTACATTTAGCAGTTAATAATCTTGAAGAAGCAGTTAAGGACTACCAAGAACGATTTGGCTTCAAAGTATTACCTCAGGGGGGTGAACGCCCAGATCTTGGACTACGTAATGCGTTTCTAGCATTCGGTGACCAGGTAATAGAAATTATAGAACCTCTTAATCCAGGTCAGGGACCGATTGCCAAGTTCCTGGAAAACCGTGGAGAAGGGGTTTATATGATGGGGTGGGAAGTTGAAAACATCAACAACACCATAAAAATCCTACAAGAAAAGGGAGTAAGACTAATTAATGCCGACACCGAAGCTCGGGCTAAAGGTGCGATGGTATTTGTTCACCCTAAATCGCCTCATGGCATAATGATTGAACTAATAGAAGAAAAGAAATAGGAACATTCAGTAAATTCCAAATCGTTAGTTTTGACTTAAATCATAAGTAGAAACACTGACAAGGGAGTCATACCGTTAAGATGAGGAAAGTGAATTGAGTTACAAATATATAAAATATGAAAAGAAAAATCGAATCGCCTACATTACCATCAACCGGCCGGAGGTTATGAATGCTTTGCATGCCCCTGCCCACTGGGAACTGTATGAAGCCTTCTGTGATTTCCGGGACGACCCGGAGAGCTGGATCGCCATACTCACCGGAGGCGGCGACCGGGCTTTTTGCGCCGGTAATGATCTCAAATTCACTGCCTCCGGCGGTGCCAGGAGCCTGGCCCAACCACCGGGTGGATTTGGCGGGATCACGAGAAATTTTGAATGCTGGAAACCAATTATCGCGGCCATCAACGGCTACACCCTGGGCGGCGGATTAGAAATCGCACTGGCCTGTGATATCTTGATCGCGGCTGACCACGCCCGCTTTGGTGTTCCGGAGCCCCATGTCGGCATGGAATGCGATACGGCTTTGCGTCGGTTGCCGCGGCAAATCCCCTTGAAAATAGCCATGGGACTGATCATGACGGGAAAACAGATCGATGCCCGGGAGGCCTATCGTATCGGTCTGGTGAACGAAGTCGTACCGCTGAAAGAATTGATGCCTTGTACGGAACACTGGGCCGCCGAGATCCTGAAAGGTGCCCCGGTCTCCATCCGCGGCAGCAAGCAAGCCGCCACTCTCAGCCGGGATATCCCGCTGCAACAGGCTCTCAATACTCCCTACCCCTTGATCAGTGAATTACGAAACTCAGAGGATTATATCGAAGGACCCAAAGCCTTCGCTGAAAAACGTCCGCCTCAATGGAAAGGACATTAAACTGCCGACACAAAAGATATAGAAAACTTATATAGGAGGCTTGCATGACCACGGGGCAATCGGACAAGGAAGCATTATTTAGAAAAGAAGTCAGAGACTGGCTGAAAGCAAATCTGCCCGAAGGCTGGGGCACACCAAAATTTAAATGGCCGGAACCTTACACCAGAGAAATGCAAACACTCGGTGAGGAATGGCAAAAGAAAACCTATGATGCCGGATATACCGGTTTCGGTTATCCCAAGGAATACGGCGGGGTCGAAAGGCCGGATTGGGAAATACGGATAATCCGTGAGGAATTTGTCCGCTGCGGGACGCCTCCGGGACCGTATTCCCAGGGTCCGATCATGGCTGGCATGACCATCCTGCACTGGGGGCAGGAGTGGCAAAAGAAACGCTTCCTCCCAAAACTCCTCAGCGGAGAGGAGAGCTGGTGCCAGGGTTTTTCCGAGCCGGATGCCGGTTCGGATCTGGCTAATGTGAAAACATATGCCGTCCGGGACGGCGACGATTGGGTGGTCAACGGACAAAAAGTCTGGACCAGCAACTGGCCATTTGCCCACTTCGGTCTGCTGGTCGTGAAAACAGATTTAAATGCGCCCCGCCACCGCAACCTCAGTTACTTCATCTTTGACACCAGTTCACCCGGATTTACACGCCGTCCCCTGAAGGAGATGACCGGTGAAACTGCCTTCGGCGAGATGTTTTTTGACAATATGCGCATCCCCCACAAAAACCTGCTTGGTGAATTGGGCCGGGGATGGTATGTAGCCCTGACGGGACTGAACGCAGAGAGGACCGTCGGTGTCGGCACCAGGATAACTTCGCGGCGCGGTCGCGGCGGGGCTGATAACCTCATTGACCTGGCCAAGCGGACGACACGCTATGGCAAATCTATCTGGGACGATCCCGTCTACCGACAGAAGATCGTGCAGATTGCGATTGAAGGCGAAGCCCAGAGGGCCTGGGGGGCGCGTATCACCGAAATGCGTAATAAGAAAAAGCCGGTCGACTTAAACGTCTCTTCAGCCAGCAAGAACTTCGTCAGCGAATCCGGGCAGAGAGCGGCAGATGTGACCCAGGAACTTCTGGGCGCTTATTCCCAGGTGATGCGCGGTTCTCCGATGGCGGTGGACGGTGGCGATTTGGTACACACGATATTACGGTCACGTGGTTTCACTATCGAAGAGGGTACCTCGGAGATTAACCGCAATATCATCGCTGAAAAGATTCTGGGTTTGCCGCGGGATAAAAGAGGCGAGTAGGTAGAGAAAGGAAAGAAGATGGAATACGTACGTAACGAAGAACAGGAAATGCTCAAAACCATGGCCCGGGACTTCCTCGCCAAAGAATGCCCCAAAACCTATGTCCGGGCGATGATGTCAGATAAAACTGGCGTCACCCCGGATTTTTGGAAAAAGGTGGTGGAAGTCGGCTGGCCCGGTCTGGTGCTCCCGGAACAGTATGGCGGTACCGGCATGAACTTCCGCGACCTGGCTATCCTCTTCGAGGAAATGGGCAGAGCTGTCATGCCGGGTCCTTTTTTCTCCACCGTGGCGCTTGGTGCCTTGCCAATTCTGAGTGCCGGCACAGAAGAACAGAAAAAGGAATTTCTGCCAAAGATCGCCAATGGTGAGATTGTCATGACCATGGCTGTCACCGAGCTTGAGGGGGATTACTGGCCGGGAGGGGTCAAAATGGCCGCTTACGAGCGGGGTGGTGATTATATCCTCTCCGGCAGCAAGTATTTTGTCCCCGATGCCGCTGCTGCCGACTACATCATCGTGGCAGCCCGTACCGCGAACTCCGTAGATCTTGAATACGGCATTACCCTCTTCATCGTGAAAAAAGATGACTGGGGAATATATATCGACCCGATTAAAACCATGGACGAGACCCGGAAACAATACCGCTTAGACCTGAACCGCATCGCCGTACCGGTAAAAAATATCCTCGGTGAAGTGAATGATGGCTGGCCGATTATCAAGGAAGCCATGATGAAAGGATCTGCCCTCCTGTGCGCGGAGAACGTGGGTGGTGGGGAGTGGGTGCTGGAAACCAGTGTTGAATATGCCAGGACCAGGATACAGTTCGGGCAGCCGATCGGTACTTTCCAGGCGGTCAAACACAAACTCGCCGATGTATACACTGCCGTAGAGTACTCAAGAGCTATCATGGAATGGGCGGTGGAAATGGTAAAAGACAGCGACCCGATTGCTCCGCTCGCTGTCTCCATGGCCAAAGCTTACTGTGGGGACAATTACAAGTTGATTACCAACCACGGCATCCAGGTGCACGGCGGCATCGGTTTTACCTGGGACCACGACATGCACCTCTATTTCAAGCGGTCCCGCAGTAACGACACCGTCTTCGGCGATGCGAAACATCACCGAGAACTGATTGCTAATATCTACGATTAGTGCAACGTTGTTCAAAAGATAATAAGGTTAAGTGATCGAAGCATTCATCATGAAAAAACTGCTAGTTGCAAATCGAGGCGAGATTGCTATAAGGATAATGCGAGCAGCCGCCGGTTTAAAGATACCGACAGTAGCCATTTATCCTGAAGACGATATCGATTCACTTCATACCAAGAAAGCCGATGAAGCCATAATGCTCAAAGGCACGGGCGCTGCAGCCTACCTGGACATGGACCAGATCATCGCAATCGCGGGGCAAACCGGCTGCGATGCCATCCACCCGGGCTACGGATTTCTCAGTGAGAATGCAGAATTCGCCAGGAAGTGTGAAAAGGTAGGCCTGGTGTTTGTAGGCCCGCGGTTCGAGACGCTGGAAGCATTGGGAGACAAGGCCAATGCCCGGGCACTTGCCCAAGAATGCGGCGTGCCTATTTTAAAGGGCTCGTCCGGACCCGTCACCATGGCTGAAGCCAGAACTTTCTTCCGTTCGCTCAAACCGAAGCGCGGCATGATCATCAAGGCTGTTATCGGCGGCGGCGGGAGAGGGATGAGGCAGGTCCACAGATTAGCCGACCTCGACGATGCCTTTTCACGATGTGAATCCGAAGCTAAACAAGCCTTCGGCAACGGCGCCGTTTACCTGGAAGAACTGGCGCCCAGGTCTCGCCATATCGAAGTACAGGTCCTGGGGGATGGACAGGGAGAAGTAGTGCATCTCTGGGAACGAGAATGCAGCATCCAGCGGCAGCACCAGAAACTGGTGGAATTTGCCCCCAGTCCGGCATTATCACCGGATTTACGAAAGAAATTAGCTGCGGGCGCAGTGGTCATGGCTTCGAAGTTAAATTATCGCAGCGCCGGCACCTTCGAATTCCTGGTGGCAACCAATCCCGAACCCGGCGAGCCGGGGTATGCTTTTATTGAAGCCAATGCCAGGCTCCAGGTAGAACATACGGTCACCGAAGAAATCCTGGATATCGATCTTGTGCAGGCTCAGTTGCAGATCGCGGGTGGCAACGCTCTCTCCAGTCTGGGATTGGTGCAGGAAAACATCGCGGAGCCATGCGGTTACGCCATCCAGGTGAGGGTCAACATGGAGACCATGGGACAGGATGGGATTTCACACCCCGCCGGGGGTACTCTCTCAGTATTCGAAGTTCCAACGGGAAAGGGCATCCGCGTCGATTCCTTCGGTTATACCGGATACCGCTCCAATCCCCGCTACGACAGTCTCCTGGCAAAATGTATCTGCCACACCAGTAACGATAAATTTGAAGATGCCGTCGCGTTGACCTACCGCGCTTTAACCGAATTTCGGATCGAAGGGGTGCCGACAAACATACCTTTCCTCGAGAACTTATTACAAACCCCGGACTTTGCCGCAGACCGCATCTACACCAACTATGTCGACGAACATATTTCCGAACTAATCGAGGACAAGGGCGGGCACCGGCGTTTGTATTTTGAACCCCAGACCCAAACCCGCGGATTAGCCGGTGCCGCCGTCGATGTCAACGATCCCCTGGCGGTATTGTCCTACGGCCAAAAAGCCAGGGAGGAAATCATACAGCATAAAACCCCCGAAGCTAAACCGGAACTTGAAGAAGAAGGGCTTTTCACGGTTAAAGCTCCGGTGCAGGGAACCATCATCAGTATCGCTGGCAAAGAGGGCGACAAGGTTATCAAAGGGCATGACATGGTCATCATGTCAGCCATGAAAATGGAACACGTCATTCCGTCGCCCGTCAGCGGCGTGATTCGCCGGCTGGGAGTGAAGGTCGGCGACACAATTTATGAAGGGCATCCACTGGCATTTATAGAGGTCAGCGAGACGGACGAATCAGAGGTTGAGACCAGCGAGGTGATCGACCTGGACTACATCCGCCCGGACCTGGCCGAGGTTATTAAGCGTCATGAAATACTGGAAGACACTCCCCGTCCCGAATCGGTCGCCAAGCGACGCAAAATTGGGCAGCGCACGGCACGGGAGAATGTCGCGGATATTGTGGACCCGGGAACTTTTACAGAGTACGGCGGACTTGCACTAGCCGCTCAACGTCGGCGCCGCACTCTGGAAGACTTGATCCAGAATACCCCCGCCGATGGTCTGATCACCGGCACGGGGAGTGTTAACGGCAACCTGTTCCCGGAGGACAAAGCCCGGTGCGCCATCGTAGCTTATGATTACATGGTGCTGGCCGGTACCCAGGGCCATCAGAACCACCGGAAGAAAGACAGGATGTTCGAACTCGCTTACAAACAGAGTTTACCCCTGGTGTTGTTCAGTGAAGGCGGCGGCGGACGCCCCGGAGATACCGACGGCTCAGGGGTCGCCGGGCAGGATACTATGGCTTTCCATCTCTTTTCTAAATTGAGCGGGCTTGTCCCGTTAGTCGGCATCAATGCCGGCCGCTGTTTTGCCGGTAATGCTGCCCTACTGGGCTGCTGCGATGTCATCATTGCCAAAGAAGGTTCCAGCATCGGCATGGGTGGTCCTGCCATGATCGAGGGTGGTGGCCTGGGGGTTTTTGCACCGGAAGAAGTCGGGCCTATGAGCGTTCAGGTACCCAACGGCGTGGTGGACATCCTGGTGAAGGACGAGGCCGAAGGCGTCAGGCTGGCCAAACAATATCTTTCCTATTTCCAGGGACGCATCGATAAATGGGAATGTGGCGACCAGCGTTTGTTGCGCAGCATCATCCCGGAAAACCGCCTGCGCATGTACGATGTCCGCAAGGTCATCGAAACCATGGCAGATACCGGCACCATGTTGGAAATACGCCGGCATTACGGGCTGGGCATGGTGACGGTTTTTATCCGCATCGAAGGGCGTCCCCTGGGTGTGATCGCCAACAACCCCGCGCATCTTTCTGGCGCCATCGATAGTCCGGGAGCAAATAAGGCTGCAAAGTTTATGCAAATCTGCGATGCATTCGATATCCCGATCCTGTTTCTCAGCGACACACCTGGCATCATGGTGGGGCCGGAGATAGAAAAAACAGCACTGGTCCGACACTGCTGCCGCATGTTCGTGACCGGTGCTAACCTGACTGTCCCAACTTTCGATGTTATTTTACGGAAATCTTATGGTCTTGGAGCTCAGACCATGCAGGCAGGCAGTTCTCATGCTACCAATCTCACGGTTTCCTGGCCGACGGGAGAATTCGGCGGCATGGGGCTTGAAGGACAGGTTAAGCTGGGATACCGCAAGGAACTGATGGCAATACAAGACCCGGCCGAACGTAAAAAGACTTACGATCGAATGGTAGCCGCGGCGTATGTACACGGTAAGGCATTGAACATGGCCAGCTACTTCGAAATCGATGATGTTATTGATCCGGCAGAAACCAGGAACGTGATTGTCAGGGCGCTGAAGTCACAACCGTCGCCTTTACCCCGAGCCGGGAAAAAACGCCCTAACATAGATACATGGTAAATTTTACAAAGAGATAAGGCGCGCCAGGCAGTCAGAACCCGCGTAACATTAAAGCCATATCTGGGATTAATAATAATTAATATAAAATTACATATTCAGCGAGGGAAAGAAATGGATTTTGTTTACTCCAGGGAACAACAGATGGTCAAAAAGATGATCAAGCAATTTGCTGAAACAGAAATTGCCCCCTTCGCTGGAGAACTCGATCGGGAAGCCAAATTCCCTTACGACACGATCGGGAAACTGGGAGAGCTCGGGGTAATGGGAATGCCCTTTCCGATTGAATACGGTGGCGCAGGTTCTGATTACGTCACTTATGTCATGGCGATTGAAGAGTTATCGAAAGTGTGCGCCTCTCACGGTGTGATTGTGCAAACCCACATTGCGCTCTGCTGTTGGCCAATATACACATATGGCTCCCCGGAACAGAAGCAGAAATACCTACCAGATCTACTCTCCGGAAAAAAACTGGGCGCTTTCGGATTAACCGAGCCGAATGCTGGCACCGATGCTGCCATGCAACAGACTAAGGCTATCGATAAAGGGGACCACTGGCTGCTCAATGGGACCAAAATATTTATCTCCGGAGCCGGAGTCGCGGATGTTTATGTGATACTAGCCATGACCGATAAAAGCAAGGGAACCAGGGGGATCAGTGCTTTTATTGTTGAAAAGGGCATGAAGGGATTTTCAGTTGGTAAGAAAGAAGACAAGATGGGTATCCGGGCTTCTATTGCCGCCGAGCTGATATTTGACGAATGTGTTGTGCCGAAGGAAAACCTCTTGGGTGAGAAAGGGAAGGGCTTTAAGGTAGCCATGTCATCACTGGATGTGGGGAGACTGGGCATAGCAGCTCAGGCAATTGGTATTGCCGATGGTGCCTTTAACCAGACGGTATCCTATATGAAACAAAGAAAACAATTTGGTAAAAGCCTGGATAAAAATCAAGCGCTGGCATTCGAGATGGCTGTAATGAAGACCCGCATTGATAGCGCCCGGTTTCTCCTTTATAACGCAGCAGATAAAAGGCAAAAAGGACTTAACAGTGCGGTGGAAGCGGCGCAAGCAAAACTGGCCTGCTCGGAAACCGCCATGTATGTTACAACCAAAGCAGTACAGTTCCATGGGGGGTACGGTTATATCAAGGATTACCCGGTAGAAAGAATGATGCGCGACGCGAAAATCACAGAAATATATGAAGGCACTTCCGAAGTCATGAAAATGGTCATTTCCAACGACCTATTCAAGTAGGAGACGGTAAAAAAATGAAAATAATCGTCTGTGCCAAGCAGGTGCCGGATACAACCGAAGTAAAAATCGATCCACTAACCGGAACTATGATTAGAGAAGGTGTACCGAGCATTCTTAATCCTGATGATGCCAACGCTCTGGAGGGGGCTTTAAGAATCAAAGGAAATAAACCAGAAACAACGGTGACGGTGATTTCAATGGGGCCACCGCAAGCCATTGAGATACTGCAGGAATGTATCGCGATGGGGGCAGATGAAGCTATTCTAATATCGGATAAAATTATGGCTGGCTCAGATACCTGGGCGACATCGAACGCTCTGGCAGCAGCTATCAGGAAAACCGGTGATTTCGATATCGTTCTGGCCGGCCAGCAGGCAATCGATGGTGATACTGCTCAGGTAGGGCCTCAATTAGCGGAAAAACTGGGAGTCCCTCAGGTCACTTATGTACAAGAAATCCTGGGCCAAAACAACCAGTCCCTGCTGGTAAAACGTATACTGGAAGACGGATATGAACTGGTGAAGGTGCAAATGCCATGTCTTTTGACTGTGGGCAGGGAACTAAATACGCCAAGGTATATGTCAATAAAGGGTATATTCAAAGGGGTGTCTCAACCAATAACAATCTGGAACGCGACTGATATTGGTTTTGACCTGACCCCCCAAAACGATACCAGATATAATATCGTAAAAAGGGGGATAGAAATGCCAAAGAAAGGGTATACCCCGGAGCAGATTATCCACAAGCTCCGGGAGGCGGAAATCCTGCTAA
>Ga0172375_10003481_pt1 | contig 23829 bp, 18 predicted proteins | sample LakKiv1m_FD_114537 | JGI IMG/M metagenome (GOLD analysis project Ga0172375, IMG submission 114537) | Freshwater microbial communities from Kabuno Bay, South-Kivu, Congo - kab_092012_11.1m | ecosystem: Environmental > Aquatic > Freshwater > Lake | place: Democratic Republic of the Congo... | reverse complement strand
TTGGCCTTCGGCTTACTGGTCATCGCCGCCGAGCAGATGCTCAGGTTGCTCGGATAGCTTCCGCGCGAGCCGGTATGGGCAGCGAATGGCCCGGTGGTGAACGCCGGGACGGACGGAGTGTGCGCGAAAACGGTGGGTTTGGGCCCCTCACACGCCCCGATGCACCGAAACGCGCGCCTATGCGCTCTTTTCACTTACAGAAGCCCTTGTGGCGACCGCCGCAGGCGGGCGACGCGAGGGGTTCTGCAAGAGGCTCAGTAGTTTAGTTTTTTTGAAACGCCTCGAAAACACAATTTTTTCGGCTCCGTTCACGCGCCTTTGGCCTTGAAGAACCTCCCGCCAACACGTATCCTTTATCGACGACCTCAAACAGGGACTTGCATGGCCTTTCTTCTGTTTATCCTCAACGTCTTTTTGTTGCTTTTTTGGGTGCGGCTTTGGTCACCTTCCGCAGGCGAATTCCATTTCAACCCATTCCTCTCCGCGACGTGCCGTCTGACCGACGGAGTCCTTGTGTTTCTGCGGCCAGTGCTCGCCCTCCCGGAACAAGCCGCAACGCTCGTCGTCTTGTTGTTCACCGTGGTCTTCAAGACACTGCTCATGGCCCGTCTGAACGTGACGCGAACGCTGTCGTTCGGGACGGACTATGTGTTCGCGCCGCCGACGGGACATCCTCAGTGGCAAGTGCTGTTGCTGTTCAGCACCTATCATTTCGTTCTGTTCCTGCTGAATCTGTGGTGCGTCTATCTGCTGACCGAGTTGATCGCCCACCCCGGCAAGGCCTCGCGGGCATCGGAAGCGTTCGGCTACTTTGCACGCCCGTTCTCGCGTCTGCCTCTGTCGGCGCAACTGCTCGTCCTGGCCTTGCTGCATGTGGCACTCGCTTTTGCAGTCACACACACAGGCGCGCTGAGTTTCGTCAATCCGCTGACGCAGGAGAGCCATCCGGCGGAGCATTCGCCTTTCGTCACGGGACCGTTGTTCCACCAGATACTCCGAACCGGATGCCTGGCGGCGCTCGCGATGGCCGACGGACTCGAGATCCTGATCCGCGCGCTCTTCGTCCTCATCGTCGGCAACCTCGGCGCGGCGCTGTTCAGCATGCAAGGGCCAATGCTCCTCTGCCACGAGGGGGCCGAATTGCTCTTGGGCCGTTTTGCGCGCGGCAAGACTCTCACCGGCGCGGGGTTCGATTTCACCCCTCTCATCTTCTTTTTCGTGGCCGACATGATCTATCGGTTCGCCTGCTTCAACCTTTCCAACTTGATCCGCGCGCCGCTTCCGTTTTGATTTCCTCGCCGAGTTCCGAAACATCCATGAACTGGCTTCAATCCACATCCGATGGCTGTCTCCTGACCGTGAAAGCCACGCCGCGCGCCAAACGTTCCGAGATCGCCGCGGCCGATCCCGAATGGCTGCGCGTCAAGCTGCAGGCCCCGCCTGTGGACGGCAAGGCGAACGCGGCGCTGACTGCCCTGCTCGCCCAGACGTTCGGCGTCTCGAAGGGTGCCGTCGAGATCGTCTCGGGCGACACTTCCCGTCTGAAGCGCATCCGCCTCCGCGGGCTTTCCGCCGACGGGGCGCGCGCGCTTCTTGCAAAACTGAAGGTCCTATGAACATCCGGTACTTCGCAACCGTCGTTTTCCTCGCAGCAGGCGTCTGTCTGGGCGGTGCCAGCGTCTTCGAGCTGCCCAACCTGCACGAGCGTCACCAGCGTCTGCTCGGGGCGGTCGAGTCGGCCCACGCGCGCCACGACTATGCCGCTATGGAGCGCGCCTGCCGCGAAGGTGCGGAACTCGGCACGTCGGACGAACTCTGGGCGTACAACCTCGCCTGCGCGCTCGCCCTGCAACACAAGACGACCGAAGCCCTCGCTGCACTGGACCACGCCATCGCATGCGGATTCCGCGACGCCGACTTCCTGCGAAAAGACCCCGACTTCGCCGCGCTCCGCGACACGGACGGGTTCAAGGCGCGACTCGCCCGCCTGTCCAAAAGCGACTCCGCCACTCCGCAGACGGCCGCTGCCCTGCCGATCATCGCGCTCCCCCCGGACGACACCCGCACGGTCATGCAAACCGCCTCCAACACGCTTTGGAGCTTTCAGATGGGACTCTTCCACGTCTTCGTGGGAAAAGACGCCGCACCACCCGTCACCAACGCTTATGCTGGGCCGCAGGCCGACCTCCTCCGTTCTTGGCTGCGCCAGGGCTCGGCCTCCGGATTCGCCGGACTGCTCTACGTCAACCGCGACAACGATGCCCGACCGCTGGACGTTGCGCGCTTTCCTGGCCTCATGCGTCTCGGTTACGCGCCCGAAATGGTTGCCAGGAGCCTGCACATCGGGCTGCCCAACAGCCTGTTCATGGTCGAGGGCGGGCAGTCACTGCTGCCGGTCGTCGGTCATTCCTCCATGGGCTACATGAATTCGCCCTACTGGCGCAGCCAGCCGCGCGCGGTCTGCGGCGACCCGCGCCAGACCGCCCTTCAGTCCGTCTTCCTGTTGGGCAACCAGCTCTTTTTCTATCCGGCGCACGCCGACTACGACGAGAAAACCGGCGACCTGTTCCCGGCCAACACGCCGTACTGGCTGGCGGTCGCCGGCGAGAACAACGCCGAGCAGCCTTTCCTCGAAACGGCCCTCGCCGCCCTCGCCGCGCTACGCCCCGACACCCGCGCCGAGCTGTGCCGGACCGGCCTGCTCATGCCCACGCTCCAGCGTCTGTTCAGGGCCTCGCAGCGCACCGTCAAAAGCCGGGAAGACTACCTCTCAGGCATCGCCCACCCGCCGGTCTTCCGTGCCGCGAACCTCGATGCCGAACGGCTCGTGCGCATGGCCCACGATCTGACGACCAACGACATCACGCCCATCGTGGTGCTGAATGTCCTCCGCGAAACACCCACGACCCCCGACCGCAACTATTTCGACGCCATCCGCTCCGAACGGCTCTTCGACACGCCGCTGGCTGCCGCGCGCGTCTTCAGAGGCGTGGCCCGCACGCGCACGTTCGAACTCGGCGCCTACTGCCGACGTCCGGACGCGTCGCTCCGTTGGGTTCTGCTCCAAGGCGACCCCGCACGCGTCACAATCACCCCCTGCCCGACGAACGACCGTCTCGCCTCGGTTACGGTCGCCTACCACGAGTCGTTCCAGACGCCCGTCGGCAACGGCAAACGCATCGCCACCTCGCGCGTCGACATCGGCGTCTTCGCCGAGACTGCGGCAGGGCTTTCGCTTCCGTCCTTCATCTGCGTCTGTTTCCTCGAAAACGAACGGCGGACCTACGCAGCCGACGGACGCATCCTCAGCGTGGACTACACGCGGCACCAGCCCGGCTACACCGACCCGCTGATGAGCTACGCGCGCAACTGGAAGGATGCGTATCAGTACGACGCGCACACCAACCTGACGGGATGGGTCCGCACGCGAGGCCTGACGGAAGAGCGGTTCACCGCCTACGGACACCGCATCGTCGCGACCGACGCGCTCGGACGCGCCTCGCGCGCCCACCTCGTTCGATATGTGCCGCGGCACGCCAAAGCCGACGAGACGGACGAAAGCCTTCCCGACCTCGCGCAGGTCGACGACAACGTCGAGATCGCCTACCGCTACGCGTCCGACGACGACCGGGTGGGAACGCCCGACCGCGACACACTCAGACAGGAGATTGCGCCTCCGGCATCCGAACCTTGAAGACCAGCGGCACCACCAGCACGGGACACAAGGACCTCCGGGCGACCTTGCCCGCCACGTTGCCGAGCAGCCATTGCGACAGCGCGCCGTGGCCTTGGCGTCCCAAAACGATCAAGTCCACGCCCTCCTTCTCGGCATAGTCGAGAATCGCGCGCGCCGCGTCGCCGATGCGCATCTCAACCGAGAAGTTCACGCCCGGCGGCACGCGGGGACGATAGTCGGCGTCGATCGCCCGGTCGATGTCCTCGCGCGCTTTGGCGTCCATATCGCCGACGTCGTAGATGTAACCCTTCCAGAACTGGGCGTCGGGCTCGGGAATCACATGGAACAGCACCAACTCGCACCCCGTGTTGCGCACGGCGGCGTCGACCGCAAAGTCGAAGGCGAACTTCGCGTTTTCAGAAAAGTCCGTGCAGGACAGGATCTTCCGGTAGTGACCGTAGCGCATGCCCGATTCGTCCATGGCCGTCTCCTTTCGTCGGTTGTTCCGTCATCGCCCGCGCGGCCTTCCCGCCGCCCCGGCTATCGCACGATCTGCGGCAGCCACGTCGCGAGCTGCGGGAAAATCATGAGCAGCGCGCAAGCCACCGCCAACGCAAAGAGAAAAGGCAGCGATCCGCGGAAAACCGTCGGCAGCGAAATGCTCCGCTCGATGCCGCTCACCACGTACGCGTTCACGCCCACCGGAGGCGTGATCACGCCCATCTGCGTGACCACCACGATGATCACGCCGAACCAGATGGCGTCGTACCCCAGCTTCTGGACCACCGGATAGAAGATCGGCACCGTCAGCAGGATCAGCGCCAGCGCGTCCACGAAACATCCGGCGACCAGATAGAACGCGATCACGAGCACGATGATCGCCCACGGCGGCAGGGGCAGTCCCGCCAGCCACCCGGCGAAGTGCGTCGGCAGACCCGTCACCGCCAGAAAATGCCCGAACATCGTCGCGCCCGCCACGATCACCAGCACCATGCAGGAGGTCCGCACCGTCTCATGCGCGGACTGCCAGAGCATCTTCCTCGAACAATTCCCTCCCGCCGCCGCGACAACCACGCTGCCGGCCGCGCCCACGGCCGCGCCCTCCGTGGGCGTGAACCAGCCGACGAACATCCCACCCATCACGAAGACGAAGAGGACGAGCGTCTCCATCACTCCCAGCAGCGACTTGAAGCGCGCCCGCCACGGCACGCGCATGGCGGGCGGCGCGATCGACGGCTTCAGCCGACACTGCACGGCGATCACGCCGCAGAAAAGAACCGCCACCAGCAGGCCGGGAATGATCCCCGAAATGAAGAGCTTGCCGATCGACTGTTCCGTGAGCACGCCGTAAACGATGAATACCACGCTCGGCGGGATCAGCATGCCGAGGCTCCCCCCCGCCGCCACGGTGCCGCTGGCCAGCGCGTCGTCGTACTTGTACCGCCGCATCTCCGGCAGCGCGACGGCCGCCATCGTCGCCGCCGTCGCGGGCCCGGACCCGCAGATCGCGCCGAAGGCCGCGCATGCCCCCACCGTCGCCATCGCCAGCCCGCCCTTGAGCGACGAGAGCCAACTGTTGGCAGCCGCGAACAGACGCCCGCTGATGCCCGCGTGAAAGGCCACCTGCCCCATGAAAACGAACAGCGGAATCACGGTGAGGTTGTAGTTCGCGAACGTGTCGTAGAGGTCCGCCGACAGCACCGACAGCGCGGCCTTGCCGGATACGACGGCCGCGTAGCCGATCACGCCGACGAGCCCCATCGCGATCGCCACCGGCATGCTGCACATCAGCAGCGCCAACAGCGCGACGCACCCGAAAACGCCGATCTGCAGCGCGCTCATGCTTTCACCAACCCCCGCCCCGGACAGACCAGATGGAACACGACCACCAGCGCCGTCACCGCGAAGGCCGCCGCCATCACCCAAGGCACCCAGAACACCGGCAGCTCAATCGTGCCAGTCACCTCGCCGTTGCGCAGAAAACGCAACCCGTAACCGACGCATTCGTACGCCGCGAGAAGAAACGCGAAAACAGTAATCAGCCGCATCGTGGAGTCCACAATCAACCGCCCCAGACGGTTGAGCTTCTGAAAGAAATATTCGATCGCCACGTGCCCCTTCATCGCCGTCGTCAGCGGCAGCGCGCAGGCCACGCTGACCGCGCCGCAAACGCGAACGACGTCGTAGGTCCCTTTGAGCGGATGACCGCCAGCGCGCAACACCACGTCGGCACAGGTGAGCGCAATCATCGCGACCAACCCGGCGCACGACACCGCCGTCAGCGCATACACGAGAAACACGACGCCCCGCCAGAACAGGCCCAGCGGCGGTCTCGGAATGTGGGGCACCGCCGTCATTTCGCCTCGACCGCCCGAGCCTCAGTCACGCGCGCCTTCAGCTCCTTCACAAAGGCGTCGCCCGGCAGGTTTTTCGCAGTCGTCCTCGCCACATAGTCGTCGACCAACGGTGCCACCTTCTGCACCCAGAGGGCCTGCTCGGCCTCGGACAGCGGCACGAGGGTACGCTTGAGGTCGGCCAAATAGGCCCGCGCCTCTTGGTCCGCCGCGTTCCACGCCTGGCCGTGTTTCGCCACCCACTCCGCGTCGACCGCCTCGATCGCACGCTGCACGTCGGGCGGCAGTTTCGCCCAACGGTCCTTGTTCATCACCACGAAAAACGCCGTCGTGTAGCCGATGCACTGCGACTCCGTCACGTGCGAGATCACCTCGCCCTGCTTCCAGCCCTTGAGCGTCTCAATGGGGCAGAACGTCGCATCGACGACGCCCTTCTGAAGCGCCTCGTAGGTCTCGCCCTGCGGCATGCTCACGGGCGAGCCTCCAAGGCTTTCGACAATCTTCGAGCAGAAGCCCGTGGCACGGATCTTCAAGCCTTTCAGCTCCGCCAGCGACGCGACCGGCTTCTTCGTAGCCAACACGCCCGGCCCGTGCGCATGCACATAGAGCACCTTGACGTCTTTCAGCGCGTCCGGGGCATACTTGGCCACAAGATCGTTCGCGATCCGCGTCGCCGACAGACCGTCCGGATACCCCATCGGCAGATCGAGCGCCTCCACCAACGGGAAGCGTCCGCGCGTGTAGGCGAACGCACTCATGCCGATGTCCGACACACCGTCCACGACGCCCTGATAACACTGGTCGGCCTTCGTCAGCGAGCCGCCGGGAAACACCGTCACCTCGACGCGCCCGCCCGTCTTCGCCTTCACCGCCTCGGCCCATTCGGTCGCCAGCTTCGCCTGCACGTGGGTCGGCGGGAAGAAGACGCTGTAGGTCAACTTGAAAACCTTCTGCGAGTCTCCGCCCTGCTTGCCGCACCCCGACGCGAGAGCCAACACGACTGCCAAGCCCGTCCCAAGTAGTCTTTTCATGAAAGCAGTTTATCCCGTCCCACCCCGCCGTACAACTGGAATCATCGGTGGAGCGCGATTCTGGGCGCGGAAGGCAAAAAATTTCAATCGATACTTGCCGACTGTTTCACGGATCCAAAGGATTTTCGGCAACCGCAACAAGCAGAAAGGACCGCACATGAAACCGACAACATCCGCTTCCCCAGTGCCCGGCGCGCTGAAGCCGCTCGAAGACCTGATCGCAAAGGTCAAAGCCGCACAGACCGTCTATGCCGCCTACACCCAAGAGCAGGTGGATAAAATCTTTCGCGCCGCCGCCCTTGCGGCCAACGCGGACCGCATCCGACTCGCAAAAATGGCCGTCGAGGAGACGGGCATGGGCATCGTCGAGGACAAGGTGATCAAGAACCACTTCGCCTCGGAGTACATTTACCACAAGTACAAGGACGAGAAGACCTGCGGCGAGCTGAGTTACGATCCCTCCTTCGGCCTGCGCCGCGTCGCAGAGCCGATTGGCCTGATCGCGGGCATCGTGCCCACGACCAATCCGACCTCCACCGCGATTTTCAAAAGCCTGATCGCGCTCAAAACCCGCAACGGCATCATCTTCTCCCCCCACCCCCGTGCGAAGAAGAGCACGGCCGAAGCCGCCCGCGTGGTCGCCGCCGCCGCCGTCGCCGCCGGCGCACCGGAGGGCATCATCGCCTGCCTTGAGGAACCGACCGTCGAAATGTCCAACGCCCTCATGCGGCATCCCGACATCAGCCTGATCCTCGCCACCGGCGGACCGGGCATGGTCAAGGCCGCCTACAGTTCCGGCAAGCCGGCGCTCGGCGTGGGCGCGGGCAACACCCCCGCCGTCATCGACGAGACCGCCGAAATCCGCATGGCCGTCAGCTCCATCCTGATGTCCAAGACCTTCGACAACGGCGTGATCTGCGCCTCCGAACAGTCCGTCGTCGTGGTCGACGCGGTCTACGACGCCGTCAAGGCGGAGTTCATCGCCCGCGGCGCGCACATCCTGACGCCCGCCCAAAAGAAAAAGGTCGACGCGATCATCGTCAAAGACGGCCGCATCAACGCGGACATCGTCGGACAGCCCGCCGCCAAGATCGCCGCCATGGCAGGCGTCGAACTGCCCCCGGACGTGAAGGTCCTGATCGGCGAGGCCGACGCCATCGACGACGACGAACCGTTCGCCCGCGAGAAACTCTCGCCCGTACTGGCGCTCTACCGCGCCAAGGACTTCGCCGACGCTGTGGCCAAAGCCAAGGCGCTGGTGGAATACGGCGGCATCGGCCACACCTCCGCGCTCTACACCGACATGCGCAACACCGACCGCGTCAAGGCGTACGGAGCGACCATGAAAACCGGCCGCGTGCTGGTCAACATGCCCAGCTCGCAGGGAGCCATCGGCGACATCTACAACTTCAAGCTGGAACCATCCCTCACCCTCGGCTGCGGAAGCTGGGGCGGCAACTCCATCAGCGAAAACGTCGGAGTGAAACACCTCATGAACATCAAAAACATCGCGGAACGCCGAGAGAACATGCTCTGGTTCAAAATCCCGCCGAAGGTCTATATCAAGTACGGCTGCCTCGCCCTCGCCCTCAAAGAACTGGGCGACCGCAAGCGCGCCGTGGTCGTCACCGACAAGCCGCTCTACGATCTCGGCTACGCGGACAAGGTCACTCAGGTGCTCGAAGAGATGAAAATGGAGTACGAGGTCTTTTTCGAGGTCAAGCCCGACCCCGATCTGGCGACCATCCGCAAGGGGCTCGAACTCTGCACCGTTTTCAAGCCCGACGTGATCATCGCGCTCGGCGGCGGCTCCCCCATGGACGCCGCGAAAATGATGTGGCTGATGTACGAGAACCCCGACGCCAAGTTCGAGGAGATGGCCATGCGCTTCATGGACATCCAGAAGCGCATTTACGCCTTCCCGACCCTCGGAAAAAAGGCGCAGCTCGTGGCCATTCCCACCACCTCCGGCACCGGCTCCGAAGTGACGCCCTTCGCGGTCGTCACCGACGACGCCACCGGCAAAAAATACCCGATCGCCGACTACGCGCTCACGCCGGACATGGCGATCATGGACCCCGAGCTGGTGATGAACATGCCCAAGCGCCTGACGGCCTACGGCGGCATCGACGCCCTGGTGCATGCCCTGGAAGCGATGGTCTCCGTACTCTCCACGGAGTTCACCAACAGCATGGCGCTGGAGTCCATCCGCATCCTGTTCAAGTATCTGCCCGACAGCTACAACCACGGCGCGGCGGACATGAAGGCGCGCGAAAAGGTCCACTACGCGGCCACGCTGGCCGGCATGGCCTTCGCCAACGCGTTCCTGGGAATCTGCCACTCCATGGCCCACAAGCTCGGCGCGCGCTACGACCTGCCGCACGGGCTCGCCAACGCGCTGCTCATCACGGAGGTCATCCGCTACAATGCGACGGACATTCCGCTCAAGCAGACCGCCTTCCCGCAGTACACCTACCCGACCGCCAAGAGCCGCTACGCCCGCGTCGCGGACTATCTGCAGCTCGGCGGCAAAACGGAGGACGAGAAAGTGGAGCGTCTGATCAAGGCGGTCGAGGACCTGAAGGCCAAGCTCGAAATCCCGGCTTCGATCCGCGACGCCGGCGTGTCCGAGCCGGTCTTCATGGCCAATCTCGACACGCTTTCCGAGGACGCCTTCGACGATCAGTGTACCGGCGCCAACCCGCGCTATCCGCTGATCCGCGAGATCAAAGGCCTCTACCTGAAAGCCTTCAGCGGAAAGTAGTTTCTACGCCATCGCGACCGGCACACGACGCAAGCGGAGACGGCGAGAGATCTTCGCCGTCGGTGCCGGTCCGCCACCACGCCAACACGGCGATGAGCGAAACGCAGGCGGTATCGGTGCGCAAAGTGCGGCTGCCGAGCGAAAAACGCGCGAACCCGCGCGATTCGAGCGCGTGGCGTTCATAGTCGGTCCAGCCACCCTCGGGACCAACCGCCAAAAGTGGCCGACGCCCGCGAGCGCGCGGATCCAGCGCCGAGCGCGCAGGCTCGGGATGCGCGAGCAGACGCAACGAGTCAGGGAAAAGCGCGTCCAACTCATCCTCAACAAAGGGCTTGAAACGCGGCCTGACAAGGACCTCGGGCAGGCGCGTGAGCCCGGCTTGACAGAGGCCTTCGAGCAGAAGTGGACGATAGAACGCCTCGCGCAGCCACTGGCTGCTGAAGTAGCATTTCTCGACCTTGAAGGCGTTGAGCACCACCACGCGGCCGACACCGAGCGCGGCAAGCTGGGGCCAGAGACGCTTGAGCGCCTTGGGACGCGGCGCGGCAAGAAGCAGGTCGAACCACGGAGAGGGCGCGGCGCGGTCATGCTCGGGCGCGAGACAGACGCGACGACCGTCGACCGCAATGATGCGCGAAAGACCGAGCGGACCATCGACGAAGCCGGTCTTGACGGTCCGGTCCGGCCCGGCCTTCAAAACGTCGAGGATGTGCTCGGCGCGATTGTCGTCAAGCCAGACGGTTCCGTCGGGCGACACCTCGTCCCTGTCGATGAGGATGAGGTTCATGGGGTCAGTCGATCTCGCCGCCCATATCGAGGGTGTCCAAATCGATTTCGCCGGAGAAGACGAACTTCACGGGGCCGGTCAACGTGAGGCCGGTGCATTTGCGATGGCGCCAATCGCCGTCGATGGCGAGGTTGTAACCGGAAGAGGTCTTGACCGTGGCGGGGAGGGTGAACTGCAGCGTCTCGACCGCGACGATCGCACAGGCGACCGCGCCGGTCCCACAGGCGCCGGACTCGGCCTCCACGCCGCGCTCATACGTGCGCATCGTCATGCGGTTCGGTGCGCGGAACGACACGAAGTCGACGTTGGTTCCATCGGGCGCGAAGGCCGCATGCAGACGAATGGCGCGGCCGAGTTCCTGCACGCGCACAGCGCTGATGTTCGGGACTTGAACGACAAAATGCGGCACGCCGGTATTGATGAAGTCGCCGCGAATCGTTTCGCCGTTCACCTGAATCTCGACGCCGTAGTTCTTCTTGACGGGCTCGGGCATCCAGACGCAGACGCCCGTATCGGTGAGCTGGGCGTCGACCAGTCCGCACATGGTCTCCATGGTCAGCGCCTTGCCGCTGGCCCCGACGGCGTTCGCGAAGGCCGCCGCGCAGCGCGAACCGTTCCCGCACATCTCCACCTCTGTCCCGTCAGGGTTGAGGAAACGCATGCGGAAGTCGGCCTTGTTGGAGCGTTGCAACAAGATCACGCCCTCGCAGCCGATCCCCGTGCGGCGGCTGGCCAGAGCCGCCATGAGGAAATGGTCCTCCCACGGCACCTTTCCCTCGCGATCATCGATCATGACGAAGTCGTTGCCGGCCCCGTGCATTTTCGTGAATTTGATTTTCATAGGTCTCGCCTTTCCCTATTAAAGGGAGACGCCTCATGGCATGTTGCGCCCGAAAATGCGCATCATCTGCGTTCTCAGGTCGCCCTCGGACTCCATGGGAATATCGCCGCCACCGGAAAGATCGACCAGATCGGAGAGAATATTGAGCGCCTCGTTCAACACGACGTCGTCCTCGTCCCCGTTCTTGTTCGCAGCAGTCTCCTCGTCCTCCTCGACCTTGCGCATTTCGTCCTCGGTCTGCATGAGCTTGCGCCGGGCGTTCATCTCGAGGGGCACTTCCTGCCGATCGTTCAGCTCCTGCACGTGGCGGACCATCGCGCAGTAGCGGGTGTAACGGGGATTGGTGGCCAAGCGCTTGGCGGACAACTCCTTGAGTTTCGGCACGAACTTGGGCTGATCGGAGACGGGAAGGAAGAGGGCGGACTCGACCTGCGTCCACGGCAACGCGCCCGGCAGTTTGTCCTCGCCGATGTCCATGCCGTCCAGCACCGAAGGGACGACGATGTCGGAGGACACGCCCTTGCGCTGGGTGGAGGCGCCTGTGATGCGATAGAAACTGGCCGTGGTGATCTTCATGGAGCCGTACTTTTCGGGTCCCAGCGGCATGACGGTTTGGACGGTGCCCTTGCCGTGCGACTGGGTGTCGCCGATAAGGATGGCCCGACCGAAGTCCTGAAGCGCGCCGGCCACGATCTCCGATGCGGAGGCCGAGGCGCGGTTGATCAGCACCACCATGGGCTTGCGGAAGGCCATGGCCGGATCCATGTTGGGCACCTGCAGCACCATGATCTGCCGCTGCTCGCGGACTTGGACGACCGGCCCGCTCCGAATGAAGAGCCCGGTCAGGCTGACCGCCTCGCGCAGCGAACCGCCGCCGTTATTGCGCAAATCGAGGATGAGCCCCGCCACGCCTTGGCCGTTGAAGGCGGCGATCTGCTTGGCGACATCCAGCGTCGCGCTCCGGAAACCGGGTTGGTTGGGACGCTTGTCCATGGTGCCGTAGAAGGTCGGCAGTCGAATCACGCCCATGGGCCTCGCGCCGCCGATCTTTTGCGACACGCGGACCACGCGGCCGGTGGCAGCCTGTTCCTCCAGCTTCACCTCGTCGCGGATGAGGTCGACCCGCTTCGTGGTGGTGCCGCTCGGATCGGAGGCCGGGATCACGTTCAGCACAACCTTGGTGCCCTTTGCGCCCCTGATCTTGCGTACCGCCTTGTTGAGGGGCACATGTACGATGTCCTCGATCGGGCCATCGTCCTGCCCCACGCCGATGATCTTGTCGCCGGGTATCAACCGGATTTCGCGCTTGTCGCGATCCGCCGGACCGCCCGGGATCACTTCCATGATCTTGGCCGTCCCGTCCTCCGAACGCAACTGCGCGCCGATGCCGCACAGCGAGAGGTTCATGTCGATGTCGAAATCCTCCTTGCGCATCGGCGACATGTAGTCCGAATGCGGATCGTAGGACATGGCGACCGAACTGAGGTAGCGCTGCAGAATCGCCTCCTCGTCCATGTCTTGGATGACGATCATGAACTGCTTGTAGCGCTTGCCGATGTTCTCCTCGGGCGAATTCACGGGCGCGTTGGTGGTCGCGGCCTGCGCGGTCAGATTGGTGGCCACCGCCTTCGTCGCGAGGTTGGTGGCCGCCGCCTTCGCCGCCGCGTTGGTCGCCGCAGCCTTCTCCAGCTCACGTCCGATGAGCTGCGTCAGGCATTCGTTCTTGATGCGCTTGCGCCAGATCTCGTCCTGCGCAGCGCGCGTCGCCGGCCACGGCGCGTCCTTGCGCTTCCACGAATAACTCTCGTCCTGCGTGAAATCGAACGGCTTCGCCAACAGGTTGGTCACGAACACATACCGATCCGCCACCCGTTCGCAGAAGACGCGATAGACGTCGTAGGCGAACGAAACGTCGCCGACCTTCAGTGCGTCGTCGATCTGGAACATCATGTTCGTGAAGCCGTTGATATCGCTTTGGAGAAAATAGCTGTGGTCGGTGTCGAACGACTCGACGAGGTTCGTCCACGCCTTCTGCGAGATCGCATCGTTCACGGGCAACTGCAATAGGTGCGACGCGGGCAGCAGGCGCGTCACCTTCTGCGCGATCTCTCCGTAATAGGGTTGCGGCACCAGCGTCTTGTCGGCCGTCTCCGCCGCGCACGCACACAGCGCGACGCACATGTTTGCGATCAACATTCCCAGCAGACGTATTCTCATGAGGCTTTCCGCTCCATCACTTTCACAATTCGCTCGATCTCATCGGCCGACAGGTGGCCGACATGCGCCGCCAACAGCGACAACAGGACCCGTGCGTTGCAGAGCGTCGCGCGCGCACCCGCCACCTCGACGACATCGCCGGACAGCGTGTTGCTCGCGAAACACACCAACGGAACACACGTCGGCGCGGAACCGATCCGCGCCGCCAAGAACGCATCCAACGCATGAGCCGACGCGCAGACTTGTGCGACCGGCTGACGCGAGGGAAGCTTCCCATCGACCCGCACCGTGTCGCCCTCCACCGTCACCGTCCCTGCCCAACACTTGGTCTCCACGACGAACACGCCCTTCGGGCCCACCACCACGTGGTCGATGCCCCCCGTCTCGCCGCACGACACATCGTGAAAGACGTGGCATCCCGTCGGCAACGCCGCCAACAACACCGCCACGGCCTCTTCTCCGCGGGCCCCTTTGAAATAGCCCTCAACGTTCCGAAGCCCGTCCCGCATCGCCCATGCGAGGAACAGGGCCGCCGCCAAGAAACCACCCCCCGCCCATCCCAAGGGAAGGCGCGGGACCACGGCGCCGAAGAAAAACCCGCACAGGAAGATCGCGGCCAACAACGGCCACGCAGCTCGAACGACGCCGGTGGCGCGGGCGTGCTCGCCCGGCACGCCGTGAATCGTGGCTGTACGCGTTTCGTTCATCATTTAAAAAGAAAACGAAGGATCTCCATCCGCGCGCGACGCAACGGACAAAGATGGATTTTCGCCGATTTGGCCACCGGATGCAACCCCGATGTTCAGAAGGATCCGACGACCCGCTCAGCCAACCGCGCGGAAGTAAGGCCTTCCGCCTCCATCAGTTGCCGCGTGGTCCCCTGCCCCATGAAGGCGTCCGGCCAACCGCAGCTCAATACCGGCACCGTCAGGCCCCGGGCCGCAAGCGCCTCGCGCACCGCCGATCCGAAGCCGCCCGCCACCGCGCCGTTCTCCAGCGTCACGATGCGGCGGGCCCCCGCCGCCTGGGCAGCGAGCAGTCCGATGTCCAACGGTTTGACGAACCGGGCGTTGACCACCCCGGCCGACACACCCGCCGCAGCCAACCGCTCCGCCGTCTCGCAGGCGAGCGGGACCATGTCGCCCAACGCCCAGAACCAGACTGCGCCGCCGGACACATCCCCGCCCGCCTCCCGAACCACCTCGGCCAGTCCGTATGGGAGTGGTTCGACCACCGGGGGCGGCGTCACCGCCGGCCCCGGATCGCGCGGGTAGCGGATCACCGTGGGCCCTCCGTGCGCCAAAGCGGTCTTGAGCATGGCCACCAGTTCCACGGTGTCCTTGGGCTGCATGATGGTCAAATTCGGAAGACAGCGCAGCATGGGAATGTCGTAGATGCCGTGATGCGTCGGACCGTCGCTTCCGACCACCCCCGCGCGGTCCGCGCAGAACACGACCGGCAGATTCGGAATGCAGACGTCGTGCATCACGCAGTCCACCGCCCGCTGAAGAAAAGTGGAGTACACGGCGAAAAACGGCCGGTAGCCGGAGGCCGCGAGGCCCGCCGCGAAGACCGCCGCATGGCCCTCGCAAATGCCGACGTCGAAAAAGCGCGACGGATGGCGCGCCGCGAACGGCTCGAGCCCCGTGCCGCCGGCCATCGCGGCCGTGATCGCCACGATCGCCGGGTTCTCGTCGGCCAAAGCCGTCAGCGCCTCGCCGAACGCCCGCGAGTAGCCCCGCTTGCCCTCGGGCGGATGCGGCGCATCGAGTTCGAAAGCGCCGACCCCGTGCCAGGCGTCGGGGGCGCGCTCGGAGGGGCGGAACCCGCGGCCCTTCTGCGTCGCCACGTGGATCAGCACCGACCGCTTGTCCTCGCGCGCGGTGCAGAGGGCGTTCTCCAGCGCCACGAAGTCGTGCCCGTCGATCGGCCCCACGTAGCGCAGGCCGAACGCCTCGAAGAACGCGTTCTGCAGCCAGAGGCTCTTGATCGCCTGCTCCAATCGATGATAGACGCGCCGGAGCGGCGTCATGTGGAGGCGGTGGCCGGCCTTCTCGGCCGCGGCCTTGATGCGGTTGTAGCGCACGTCCGCGAGCAGGCGGCCCAGGCGGCGGGAGAGCGCGCCGACGTTCTTAGAGATCGACATCTCGTTGTCGTTGAGGATCACAATGACTTTGCTGCCAACGTCCTCGAGACTATTGAGCGCCTCCAGCGAGAGGCCGTTGGTCATCGAACCGTCGCCGATCACGGCGACCACATGTCCCGCGCCGCCGCGCCGGTCGCGCGCGACCGCCATGCCCAAGGCAGCCGAGGGCGCCGTGCCGGCGTGGCCTGCGACGAAGGCGTCGAACGAACTCTCCTCGGGCTTGGGAAACCCGGAAAGTCCCCCGCACTGGCGCAGCGTATGGAAGCGGTCGCGACGCCCCGTAAGGAGTTTCCACGCGTAGGTCTGATGCCCCACGTCCCAAACGATCTTGTCGACGGGCGGCGAAAAGACGCGCAGCAGCGCGATGGTCAGCTCGACGGTCCCCAGATTCGAAGCCAAATGACCGCCCGTCTTGCTGACCGTCTCCAGAATAAGGCGGCGAACCTCTTCCGCCAGCTCAGGAAGCTTGTCGGCCGCGAGCGCCTGCACGTCGCGGGGCGACTGGATCGTGTCCAAAATCTCGTCTGACATGACTACCCTTGCGGCTTCTGGCCGCCGACCGGCGCCCGGCGCTTCAGAATCTCGAGCGTCGTGCCTTGTTGGCCGAAACCCGGCACGACCTGCACGCGGTCGTAGTGTTGGCCCAACAGGTCCATGAACATCTGCACGTCTTCCTGAGGAACCGCGTCCATCACCGGCGCGCGGATCGCCAAACCGTAGCCGCTGAAAGCCGCGACGCCGCACGGCGCCGACGCCAGCAGCGCGACGAGGCGGTTGCGGTTCATCACATGGAAACGCGCGGCGTCGGCGTCGCCCAATCCCGGAAAATAGCAGAACGGACCCATTTCCAATCCGTCCGGCACGCGCATGCCGGTTTCGACGGCCAGATACAGGTCCTGCGTCAAGAGCGTCTTCTCGCCGACGGCCAGTTCGCGCACGTCGCGCGCCGTCGCGCGCAGAAGCGCCAAGTCGGACATCGGCTTACGGAGCGTCCAGAACCGGTCCTGCCGCGCGACCATCCACTCTTGGGGCAAAGGCGAGGCGACCGTACCCAGCAGCGACGCGACCACCCAGAAGAGGCAATAGCCGCCGCGCAACTTGCCGGACGACGTACTGTTGGCCAGCCACCCCGCCAGCGCGGCGGCCAGCAGTCCCATCACCGGGACCTGGTAGTCGTCGTACGGGAACGGCGTGGTGAGCTGCAGGAGAAATACACCGAGAAAAGCGGCCAACCAAATCCCCGGCCAAATTCCGCCGCCGTAGTCCACGCCCGTCTCCGCCTCTTCCGTCGACAGGCGCTGCGCGCCGTTCAAACGGAACAGCCGGTCGGTCATCAAAGCGGCCGCCAACAGCGCGAGGGGCAGGTAGGCGCGCACGGTCCGGGCCAGCGACCCCACCACGAAGAACGGGTCGCGCCCGCCGCGTCCCACATGGAACCGCTGCGCGAACAGGTAGGACTCGCGCGCGTCGAGCAGCGACGGCCCGTACACCAGCAGCAGCCCCAGCGCCCCGCCCAGCGCAAACCAGAAGAAGGCCGCGCCGGTCCGCCGATAGACCACCAGCAAGCCCAGCACGGCGATCGGCAGCAGGGCGCCCAGCGAGAGCCGCGTGCCCGCCGCCAGCGCCACGAGCACTCCAGCCGGCAGCGCCCACATGCACGACATCCGCGACCGCGTCTTCTTGCGGCGCGACACGCAGAGCGTGAGCAGGAGGAATCCGCCCAAAAGAAGGCAGCTCGCCAGCGCGTACGTCTTGGGAATCGTCGTGAAGTAGACGTGATACAGGTTGCAGGCCGTCAGCGCGAACGCCACCGTCCCCGCCTCCGCCGCGCGCTGCGAGGGCACGGCCCGCCGCGCCAGCAGCGCGGCCAGCACGCACCCCAGCAGGCCCAGGCAAGCCGTCGCCACGCGCCCGCCCAACACGCCGTACGGCGACCAGAGGCCGGAAAACGCGCCGTAGACGTAAGGCATGACGGGCCCTTGGGTGAAAAAGAAGTCGCGATAAGGCGCCGCGCCATCGGCCACGCGCCGCGCGGCATACAGATACCAGCCCTCGTCTTGGTTCAGGTTGCCGAACCAAACCGCAAACGCGTAGAGGACGACCGCCGCGGCGACGGCCAAAAACAGCGATCCCCAAATACAGAATTGATGTCCCCGTTTACGAAGCATGCGTCCTTACCCCGGCAGGTCCCCGATTCGACTTCACTATAACACACCCGTCGGACCTCCCGCAACGCTCCATCAGCCCTTGGCGTGCAAAATGGCATCCAACCGGTCGACTCCCACCCGATAGCCCTTGCCGCACATGTGGCAGAAGATTTGTGCCGGCGCGCCCGCGCGGATCAGTTCCCGAAGTTCTTGGGCCGGCATGCCCGAAATCATCCCCTCCACGCGCTCCTGCGAGCACCGGCACGCGAACCGCAGCGGCTTCGGCGTCTGAAACGCGCAGTCCGTCAGCCCCACCGTCTCGCAGAGTGTCGCCAGCGAGGCCGACGCCTCCAGGCATTCGACGATGGTGTTGTCCTCGACGAGGCGGCCGATGCGCGCGAAGCAGACCGGATCGCCGTCCGGCAGACGCTCGAAGAGCACGCCCCGCGCGCCGTCGATGAATCCGCCGTAGGCCAGCGCCGCCACCTGCACCGTCACCTCGCGCTGCTGCGACTGCCGGTAGTACTGCTCCACCGCATGGGTCACCGAGACGGGGCTAACCTCGGCCGCGCCTCTCGCCAACACTTTGCCGGGAAGCGAGCGCACCACCTGCACCTCGCCCGTGTCGCCAAACGCCTGCGAAGCGTCCAATTCCTCGCAGTCGTCCAAATCGCTGAGTACCTTGACGTTCGTGTAGCCCCGCAGGCCGCCCTCGGCCGTCGCCTCCACCAGCAGTCCGCCGATCGGTCCGGACACCTGCATGTGCAGCGTCACCGTTTCGCCCGGCTGCGTCAGTTCGGCACCGAGCAACGCCACGCCGGCCAGCGCCTCCGCCTGGACCAACCCTGCGGTCGGCCCGCAGAGATGGCTGCGCTCCAATTCGCGCGCAGAATCCGTGACCTCGACGTACGTGACGGCGATGCGCGCCGACGGTGAAAACGCCGACACCCGACTGTCGGCTCCTTTTGACATGATCATGACGGAATGACTCCTCGCATGGCCGCGCCGCTCACCGCTCACGACGGATTCGGCGGATTGGCCAAGGCCTGTACCTTCTCGACGAACAGGGCGCGCAGAACTTCCAGCCGCCGCAACTGGCGTTCGAGCGACCAAAGCGCAAAACGCCATTTTTTGGTGAACGCATAGTTGGGCCGCAGTCCGGGATCGAACTCGTCGAACTGCTCGCGGCGGACCGAATAGTTCCAGTGCATTTCGCGCGTCTTGCACTCGAACCCGTCGAAAAACCGATGGGCCAGTTTCTCCGCGTCCACCGTTTCGCGATGCTTGAGCCAGTAGCGGTGAAGCACCTTCGCGTAGCACCCCATGTAGAAATCGAACAACCCGTTCAGATTTTCCTCCGTGTAGGAGAAGTCCGACCAGCCCATCGCGCCGCGGATCGAACAGAGCATCACGCGGGTCGGCATTTCGCGGCGCTTCTGAATATCGTAGCCGAAATCGAAAACCTCCTTGCCCTCGCCGAACCGGCAACCGCCCGTCTCGGGCAGATATTTCTTGAGAACCAGATTCTGCGCGGCGGCGTCGCCCAGCAACGCGCCCAGCGCCAGCACCACATCGGGGTCCTCCTCCGCCTCGTTGTCGCCGAACTCCCCCGACCGACAGAACAGGCGCAGCGGAATGTCGTCCAGCGGCTCCCCCGGACAGCGGTTGCGGATGAAGTAGTTCATCTCGCGCCCGGCATGGCTGTCGAGCCGCATCAACAGCCGGTATTCGCCAAAATTGACCCCCAGCGACTTGAAGGCCTGCACGCGCGCCAGCATGTAGCTGCCATAGCCCGGCGTTCTCAACTTGAGCCGTTTTTCGACCAGACTCGTGCAGAGCGGCATGCGGTTGGTCTTGAACACGATCTCCCGCGTGACGCCCTCGCCCACCTCGCCCTCGCCGTGCGAACGCACCTCGTAGACGTTCGCGTACTCGATCGACTCGTCCTGGCTCATCATCTGTTCGACGTTGGCGATCAGCACGCGCGTGCGCTCGTCCGCGCCGGGATGGAAGTCGGGGCGCGCCCCTCGGAAAGTCGCGCCGGGCAGCGCCGTGCGGCGGTCATCGAACGCCGGCACCATGGAGTCCGAGTGGCCGGTGTAGATCGCCCCCGTGAGATGCATGTAGAGCGTTTCGATGAAATCGTCGCTGTTCTCGTCCGCCAGCGCCGACCGTTCGAGCGAGGCCTTGAACAGCGCGTCGATCGCCTCGATCTGCGCCGCCACCTCCTGCTGCGTACACCGTTTGAGCGCGATGGCCTCCATCAGCTTTTCGAGGTCCGGGACCAGCCGCAGGAGCGCCTCGCCCCGCCGCAGCCCGAACAGCTCGATCTCGTGGTGGCCGTGGAATTTCGGCGACCGCATGCACGACCGCACGTCGCCTTCGAAAATCGAAACCAGTTCGCGCAGGCACTCCACAAACATCGGAAAATCGGTGCGGGCGATTCCGGGCAACACGTGAAACTCCGCGTACGGCAGAAAGTGAACGCCCTTCGCGCTGTGGTAGTAGCGCAACGCCGTGTTGATGCGCGTCCGGCTCGCCCGGATGGCCAGCTCCATCTCGCGCCGCGTCCACGCGAGCGGCTTGATGCGCCACTCCTGCCCTTGCCTGCGATAGAACTCGAGCGTCGCGTCGTTGCGCTCGGCCATGACGACTTCGTCGAGCGTGAACCCGAGGCTCTGCAACCAGTCGTCCGCCTCGGTCACCAACCGCGTCGGCACGTCCCGTTGGGAAATCTCGATCTTGCCTCCGACGGCGTTCGCGCACACCACGCTGCCCTGAAGCAGTCGGCTGCGTTGCGCGGCGAGCACGCGCCCGAGGTTCCAAAACCGGCCGGAGAGCAGCGGCATCGCCGCGACGGTGTGGTTGCCGGTCGTGAGCGTCAGGATATAGCCGCCCGCGCCGCGCACCAAATCCTGCTTGCGCACGATCAGCACGGGGTTGTGCTCGGCCTGCGACTTCCAGACGTCGCGCTCGAACACGAAGGTGTCGCCGCCCCAGTCGTAGCCCAAGAACACGCGCGCGTGCCCCACGGTCGTGATCGTCACCGGGGACGGCTTCGGCCTTGCCTCGCGCCGCACGCGCGCAATGAACTGGTGCAAGCTGTTCTTCATCGTTCCATCGTTTGAAACACTCAACCCTCGCGCCGGCACTGCTCTCTGGCGATCAGTTCCTCCGCCAAACCGCCCACGGCATCCAGCCCCCCGGCGTCGGCCGCCTCCAACAGGTTCTCCAAGGCCGGTAGAATGTGCCGCTCGAAACCACGCAACCCCAGGCCCGCCAAACGTCCATAGGCACCGAGCGCCTGCACAAGGCGCTGCACGGCGCCGTCCGTCAGCCGTTCGACCGCCTCCGCGTACTCCGGGCCGCAGGCGCCGTAATGAGCCGCCAGCCGTTCCCGAGCGGAAGGTTCCAATTTAACATAGGGATCGTATAAAAGAGAAGCCAGATCATAGGCCGCCGCGCCCAACCGCATGCCCTGGAAATCGATGAACGCGAACGCCGGGCCTCGGAACAGAACGTTGCTGGACTGAAAATCGCGGTGGACCACCACCTGCCGCGCGGTGCCCAGCCGTCCCGCCACTTGCTCCAGCTCGCGCGCGGCCGCCTCCGGCACGCTTTCGTAGCCGAACCGCTTGGCCAGCAGATGCTCGGCGAACAGGCCGCGCTCCCACGCGTAGAGCGCCGCGTCGAACGGCGGCTCCAGCTCCGTTCCCGTCTCCGCGACCGCCCTCGTGCCTTCGCGGTGCAGACGCGCCAACGCCCCGACCACCGGCCGATACCACGCCTCGGCGCGCGCCGGACGCCGCGCCATGCGCGTCTGCAGCGACTCGTCGCCCCAATCCTCGAGCACCAGACAGCGCCGGTCGGGCAGATCGACCCGCACCGCCGGCACCGGCACGCCGCACCCCGCCAGCAGCCGCGCGTGCCCGGCATAGCGCGCGTTCTCAGGACGCTCCAGCGAATAGCTCACGAAAATCGCCGTCGCGTCGTCCCGGCGCAACCGCCAGAAGGTGCGGTTCGAGCCGCGCGCGCCCAGTGCCGTCGCGGCCGTCTCCGCAAGCGGCCAGTCCAGCGCCGCCAGCGCCGAAGCCAATGCCTCGTCCGGCACGTCGGCAGCCGCCACGCAGACCGCGCCCTCGACCGTCCCGCCCACGCGACCGCCCGCCACCACCGAATCCTTCAACTCACAGCCCGCCGCCACGCGCGCCGCGCCCATGACCACGCTGTCGCGCCCCTTGGCGGACGCGTCGACACCGGCACCCGCGCCCACGCAGAAAAAGTGCCGGTCGTCCCGGCCGAGCCGGTCGGCGGCCGCGTCGTACAGTGCGCCGCCCGCCAAGCCCGCGCGAGCGCCGCGCTTGGCGTCGCCGTGAATCCGCAACAGCGCCTCCGCCGTTCCCGCGTCGTCCCAGTAGCTCCCCGGCACCGCCACGCCCGTGACGAAGCGGTTGCGCGCCATCGCCCGCTCGAAGACCTCGACCAGCGTGCAGAACGGCCTGTCTTCAGGCAGGGAATCGAAAACTTCCGGCGACAGCAGGTGCAGGCCGCAGAGCGTGCAGGTGCCGGAGACGCCCGGCGTCGGGCTGCGGTAACAGGTGATGCGTCCCCGGCGGTCGGGCTCGACCGTGCGCGGGCCTTTCTTCGGCTCCAGCCACGTGGCCGCGAAACCGCCGCCCGACGCGAAGCCTTTCAGCAATGACTCGGGGTTGAGCACCGCCGCAATGTCGGCGTTCATCATCCAGAACGGCCCGTCGCCGAGAAAGTCGCGGAGCGGACGCAGCGCGCCGCCCGTGCCCAGAATCTCGGGCTCGCGCGAAAAGCGGATGCGAGCCTTGCCGGCGCGCGTCTTCAGGCACGCCTCGACACGCTCGGCCTGCCAGTGGAGGTTCACGGCCACTTCCTCCACGCCCCAGTTCTCCAAGAGCCGCAGCACGCGCTCGATCAGCGGCACCCCCCAGACCGGAATCAGCGGTTTCGGGCAGGCCTCCGTCAACGGACGCAAACGCGTCCCGAGTCCGGCCGCCAGCACCAGCGCCTTCCGCGGAGCGGTCATGCCGACCTCCCCGCCCGCGAGCCGGAGATCGGAGGTCGGAGGTCAGAGGTCGGCGTTTCCTCCCCTTGAGCGTTGCGCGTTGAACGTTGCGCGTTGCGCGTTTTTAGGGTTCGGGGGTCGGGGTTCAGAAGTCGGTGCCCCCCCTCCTTGAGTGTTGAGCGTTGCACGTTGCACGTTGAACGTTGCGCGTCGGGCGTTCTTCCCCTCTCCCGCTCGATCACGACCGCCGCCGCGCGCAAACCCGCGATGGCCCCCGGCTTTTCGACACGCACCCGCACGGACCGCACGCGAGAATCGGCAAGGCACGCGCGCGCCACACACTCGGCGGCGGACTCAATCATGCGGTAGCGGGCGGCACGCAACGCCGCACGCACAGACCCGGCCAGCGCCGCGTAGTCCACCGTGTCGGCCAGCGCATCGCTCGCTCCCGCCGACGCGAGGTCAAGCGACAGCACGACGTCGACCACCAGCCGCTGTTCGCGGTCGCGCTCCTCCGGCCGGTCGCCGATCACGCACGCGACCTCCAACCCGCACAGCTCCAATGTGTCCAAATCACTCACGCGGCTGAGCATCATGCCGCACCCAGCCGCCGCTGTCAATCGTTCCCTTTTCACAAAAAAAGAATGCCGCCTCCGACGTGCGGAGCGGCATTCATTTTCCGAGAATCTTCGACAGACAAGTCTACGCCTGACGAACCCTGCGGCGGTCTGGTCGAAGAAGCGAGGCGGCATCAGCACCCCGCCGGCCGCGTTGATGGCGGCCACAGCGTGTTTCTCTTTTCCGATGTCGATTCCCACGGTGATCATAGCG
>Ga0172375_10003480_pt1 | contig 23833 bp, 12 predicted proteins | sample LakKiv1m_FD_114537 | JGI IMG/M metagenome (GOLD analysis project Ga0172375, IMG submission 114537) | Freshwater microbial communities from Kabuno Bay, South-Kivu, Congo - kab_092012_11.1m | ecosystem: Environmental > Aquatic > Freshwater > Lake | place: Democratic Republic of the Congo... | reverse complement strand
TGGCGTCGCCGGCGGCTGCGGCGGGAGCGCGGTGCTGTCGCCCAGGATGACCGGGATCGGCTTCAGCCGCGGGATGATGGGCTTCTGGCGCGTGAGGTTGTCGGTGAGCCGTTCCAGGCGCTTGGGCAGCAGGTCGGCCACCCCCTCGCCGAGGGTCACGCCCCGGGCCTGGCAGTCGGCGTCAACGGCCTTGACGAAAGCGTGGACCCCGCCGAGATGGAGGTCTCGGCCCTTGGCGCACTGGGCGCCGAGGAGCAGCCCCACGCGGGTCAGTTCGCGGTCGTCGGTCGAGAGCGCGATGTCGCGGGCCAGGTCCCGGAGGGGTTCCGGCTGCCAGGAGGCGAGGGCTTCCTGGACGCGGGCCAGGCCGCGGGCGCAGGCGGTCCGGCGATGGCGCTGTTCGGTGGTGCTGGCGAACAGGGCCTGGAGCGCCGCGCCGAGTTGCTCGAGGGCGGTCACCTCGGCGGCCGGGAGCCGGGCGAGGCCCCCGGGGACCGGCGCGGGCGGCAGGGCGAACTCTGCGAACGGGTCGCGCCGGTCATCGGCGGTGCCAGCGACCCGATCGGGACCCGCCGGCCCCCAGGCCACGAAGGCGGCGAACTCCTCGGTGCGCCCGGTGTGGCCGACCGCGGCCCGCAGGGCCTGGTGGACCAGCTCGGGACCCAGCCAGTCGAGGTCCTCGATGCCGGACCGGGCCATGGCGTCGGCCAGGTGCGCCAGGGCCTCGCGGGGCTTGCCGCTATAGAGGGCCATGAACGCCCGCTGGCGCGCCGCCGTGGCCGTGTCGCCGAGGCCGGCGCTGGCGCGGTCGAAGGCCTCGGCCCGGGCGGTGAGGTCGGGGTACGGACAGGCGGCCATGGGGTCGGCGGGGTCGTCGGCGGTGCCCGGGATAGCGTCCTTTCCCGCCGGGCCATAGGTCTGCCAGGCGATGAACGGGTTGGCGCGGTCCGGCAGGTCGTCGATGGCTACCAGGAGGGCCACCGCCTGCTCGGACGCGTGCGTGAGGGTATTGTGGTCCCAAGCCGCATCGAGCAGCACCCGGGTGGCCCGGAGCGCCTCCTCGAAGCGGTTCTGGCGGCGGAGGATATCGACGATGCGGACCTGGGCGGTCCACCAGTGGTTGTGGGTCTCGGGGTGGCCGGCGATGACCCGTTCGTAGACCGGCAAGGCAGCGTCCAGGCGTTCCTCCTGCACGAGGGCTTCGGCGAGCAGCAGGCACCACTCCTGGCGATGGCCCGGGTCCTGGTCGGCGGCCTGCTCCAGCGGCCCGAAGAGGGTCCGCAGTTCGTCGAAGCGGCGGGTCCCCAGGAGGACCTGTCCAAAGACCGCCAAGCGCCAGGCGCGGCCCCCGGGGTCCAGGGGGTTGAGGTAGCGCGGCTCCAGAGCCCGGCGCAGGGCCTGGTAGCGGCGTTCGGGGTCCTTCATGCCCTCGGCGGCATTCTGCATCTCCCAGAGGGCCGCCGCGGCCAGCTCGGGGTCGTCGGGGGTCCCGTCGATGGCCTGGCTAGCCGCCGCATAGGCTTCGTCGAACCGGCGTAGCCGCAGGAGGAAACGGGACCGCCTCAGGCGTGCCTGGGCCAGGGCGGCCGGGTCCGCGGCCGAGCGTTCGGCGAAAGCGGCCAGCAGGTCGACGGCCTTCTCCAGGTCTTTCCCCGACTCCCACAGGACATCCGCAGCGCGGAAGCTGGCGGTGCGGTCCGCCTCGGCATCGCCCGGGAAGTGAGCCCGCATCTCGTCCAGGACCGCTGCCGCGGCCGGGGCATCGCGGCGCCGGTACCAGAGGATGTCGACCCGCGTCTTGAAGGCGCTGAACTGCTGGGGCCGGGTCGCGTTGGGGTCGGTCAGGACCTCGCGGCATAGGTTCAGGGCCTCGTCCTGCTGTTCGGGCGAGGCGTCGCCGCGCAGGGATGTGGCGCGGGCCAGGCGCTCGTCGTTGGGGTCCTTGTCCGCGGCGCAGAGGCAAGGGGCCGCCAGCGCCAGGACCATGGCCACACACGTGGCATGTCGCAGGAGGGTCTTCATGGGACTCCGGCTCCCATGGGATCGGCCGCGGCCTCCTCGGGCGTGAGGTAGACGCGCAGATCATCGAGGGTAAAGCTGCACGGGCCCTGGCTGTTCCCCGAGAACACGAGGCAGCCCACGCACTCCGGCAGGAACGGTCCTGACGGGTCGATGAGCCGTGACAGGGGGATGGTGACGCGAACATAGCGGTCATCCGGGATGCAACCGCCGGGGACGAGCTCCTCGGCCACCAGGTCGAGGCCCGGCGTCAGGGTCGGCAGGGCGTAGGCGGGGGCGTCCTGGAGGTGGACGCGGAGCCCGCTCGCGGTGCGGTCGCCGGCCCGGATCGAGAAGCCCAGGGCGTGGAAACCGGCCAGATTCACGGGGTCCCAGCTCAGGCCAATGGGTGCCACCCACGGCCCCGGCCCGACCGTCAGCCGCAGGCACCGTTCGCCGGTGGCGGCCACGGCCCGGTCGCGGACCGCTTCGAGGTGCACCTCGCCCTGGGCGTCCTGCAGGGACAGGCCCTCCCACTCCGAGAACAGGGCCAACGTGTCGGGAATCAGGTACAGACCCAGGACCCCGACGGTGCCGGCCAGGCCTCCGCCCGGGGCTACGGCCGAGACCGTCAGCGGCACGCGGCCGGGCGCGCCACTGCGCCAGTCGCCATCGCGGCGTTTCAGGGATTCCCGCTCCAGGGGCAGGGAGACCCCATAGACCCCATCGCCCGCGGCGCCGTCCTGGTGCTGGCCGTCGTCGAGCATGGGGGTGCGCGGCGACTGGCCGAGGCGGCTCAGGTCAACCGTGACGGCGGTTGGGGGCAGCGCGTCGGCAGGTCCAACGACCCGGGCCGCGATGCGCACACAGTCCGTGGAGACGGCCTCGCGGAACGCCGCCAGTTGCCCGGCCAGGGCCGCGGCTTCGTGCCCGGCCGCCGGGGCCCGGCAGAACGCCTGGAGATCGGTGTCGAAACGCTGCCAGAGGCCGTCTCGGAAGAGGTAAGCGGCGACGGTGAGGGTGTCTGGGGTGACCACGACGTCGTCGATGCGGAAGGCGGCCCGGTTGCGGGCGGTGTAGAGCGTGCCATTGAGGGCCGCGTAGAAGCGGCTGCCGCCGGCATTGGCGCGGAGTCGGGCGCCATCGCGGATGAACGGGCCGGTGGCCAGTCCGCGCCCCGCCGAGCGGTAGGCCTCGAAGGGCAGCGGCGCCTGGACCAGTCCCTCCCGCCGTGGGTCGTAGGCGTAGAGCCGTTCGTCGTCGGCATGCGCGCCCCAGGCCACCTCGACGCTGTCCCAGCGCGCGACGTCCGGGGTGAGCGGCCGGGAGCGCGTGCCGCCGCGGTCGAGTCGGTAGAGGCCCGTGTCGAGGGTGGCCAGGTAGAGGTCGCCGGTATTGGCCGCCACCGCCGCGTCTGCGGCCAGGACATCGGTGAGAAGGTCGCGCCAGAACTGCCCCACTGACGCCGTGAAGTAGAGGTCCGTGCGGTCCGGGTCGCTGGCGGGGGCTGCCAGGGCGAAGAGTCCTCGAGTGCCGGGGCGTCCGGACAGGAGCCGCTGGATGTGGCACTCGGGGTAGAGCGCGGTCCATGTCTTTCCCAAGTCCGTGCTGCGTGCCAGGCCCTTGCGGGCGCGACCGTAGCCGACCAGGAGGGTGCGCTGGGTCGGGTCGGCCGGGTAGAAGCAGGCCGTGGAAAGGGCGTCGTCGGCCAAGCCTGTTGCGGCCGACGCCAACGGGTTGGCGCTGACGCCGGCGTCGGGGCTGAGCCACAGGCCCCGGGTCGCCGACGCGAGCAGGAGCGTGTCCGGGTAGGCGGGGCGGAAGGCGAGGTCGGCCAGCGGGCCGATGGCCGCCACCCGCAAGGCGGGCAGTTCCCGCCAGTTGGCGCCGGCATCGTCGGTGCACCAGGCGCCCGTACCCGTCGTGACGAGGGCGGTCGCGCTGCGGGTCGGGTGCGGGAACACGGCCCGCACATCCTCCAGTTCCGGCACGGGGGTCCAGACCAGCTCCAGTGCCGCGTAGGTGCCCGTGTGCCGCGGCAGGTTGTTGACCGTCTCGAAGGGGGGCACCCCGGCGTCGACGGCCACCTCGCCCCCGGCCGTGGCCCACGCCAGGGCCAGCGCCACGGCGGGGAGGAGCCGGACCATGGCCCTTGCAGCAACCGGCCTGTCGCGGTGCCAGCTTGGAGGCCTCATGGGGGCCCTCCGGGCAGGACCGTGGCGCGTCCGAGCACGATCCGGCGGGCCCGGGCGCCGGGTTCGCCGGGGGCAGTGCCGGCCAGGGGGCGGAACTGGCCGCCCTGGAGCGCCGCCGCACCGATGGCAGTGCCGGCGTCTTCCAGCACGGCATGCTCGCTGACCACGCGGACCCCGGCGAACGTCGCCAGCTCCTTGGCAGGGGTCGCCAGAGGCACCTCAGGATCGGGGACATCGGCACGGCTCCGCGGGGACAGGCGGCGGCCGCCGGCGCTCCCCGGCGGGGCCTCGCACAACGCCTGGAAGAGCGCCACCGAAGCCCGGCCTGAGACGAGCCACTCGTCGTTCTCGCCGTCTCTCCGGACGCGGCGGATCCAGCGCGGCGTCTCCAGCGCGGCGTGGTGGAAGGCCTCCAGCAGCGTCACGGTGCCATCGACGGTCCCGGCGGCACCGCCGGCGCCATCGGCGGTACCCTCTTCCAGGCCCCGCAGGAAGAACTCGGCGAAGACCGGTTCGGCGGTCTCGCCGGGACTCGTGGCGGCGATGGTCGCGCGACCCGCGTGCGCCAGCGCCGAGACGGCATCGCCGGAGGCGCTCGTGAGCATCAGGACGACCTGGTTGCCGGCGCGCAGCGGCTCGAGGGCAACGGCCAGGTCGGCCACCGGGAGGTCCGGTCCGGTCAGGAGGAACTTCGGGGGGCCGTCCACGACAGACCCGTGCCCGAGGAGGACCAGCACAAACTGGTCCTCGGGCCGTACGGCCGTGGCCAGCCGCCGGACTTCGCCCAGTATCGCCTCGGCCGTCGCCGGGACCGGAGCGGCCGCCCCCACTGGGGCCGTCCCCAGAAGCGTCACGTTGGCCGTCGGTAATCCCGCCTTCGCCGTGAACCAGGCATGGAAGCGGCCGGCCCAGTCTGCGAAGCGGCGCGCATGGACAGGGGTCCCCGGCAGCCCCACCGCGATCAGGGCGTGGCAGGCGCCGGCGGCGCTTGGCTCGGCGGCCGGGAGCGCCAGCGCGAACCCCAACAGCAGCGCAGCCAGGCCGGCGGCGCGGCGGCGGCACCGCGGCGGGGGTCTCCCGGTCCTGGCGGCGGTGCCGGGCGCCGGGCTGGCTGTGGAGGCCGGGATCTCCAGAGCCGGGCGGCGGCCTACGGAGATGCCGCACGCCAGAGCCGGGCGGCGGCCTACGGAGATGCCGCACGCCATGGCCCGGCGGCGGCCTATGGGGATGCCGCACGCCATGGCGACGCGGGGCACGTCGCCGGGTCTCAGGACGGACATCCGGGTCTCTTCAGGGGCACGGTACGTGCTGCTCTCCAGGTCGTTCATGCGCGCTCTCGGGTCCGACTCCGGCGGTCAGTGGGTCAGGAAGTAGATGATGATGTTCACGCCCATCTTCATGGCCTGCAGGTTGCTCTCGGCGGGGAAGAAGCGGTTCACCCAGCCGCAGTGCAGGTCGCCTGGGGTGCTGATGGTCATGATGCGGCCGGTGCCAGGCTCGAACAGCCCGTAGGCGCCGTGCTTCACGCCCTGCAGGTGCGGGCAGCCATCGGGGAAATCGAAGTAGACGTGGTAGAGCTCGTGGTCGTGCGCGATCAGGCGCATCGGGTTGTCCGGGAAAAGCTTGTTGATCAATGAGTTATAGTTCCTGAAGAAGCGGTCTTCGCGGGCGTTGAAGACACAGTCGTCGGCATGGATGAACCCACCCCGTTCGAGGAACTCGCGCAGGTTGCGTTCCTCCTGCTCGATGAGCGCGAAGCTGCCCTCCGAAGTCATGAACACGAAGGGGTTCCGGCACATCTCGTCGACGTTGGCCAGGGTCACGACCCGGGGTTCCTGGCTGACGTTGATGTTGGTCAGCTCGGCCAGTTTCTGGCGCAGGATGACATCGCCGGTCGGGTGCGCATCCCAGAGGTCGGTGGTGTTGTCGTTGACGGCGAAGCGCAGGCGGGGGAAGACGAACTGGCCCGTCCGGACGGCCTTTTCGGCGGCGGCTGCGGGCTGGTCTCCGAGCAGCGTCAGGGCGCCTGCGGCGAGGCCGGCGGCGGCATAGCCTCCCCGCGCCAGGAAGCGGCGGCGCGAGAGCCGGTCGATGGTCTCCAGGGCGCCGGCCAGGTGCTCGGCCGTCCGCCCCAGGACCCGGTCACTGCCGTGCCCGTGGTGGTTCTCTTTCATCGTGTCATACCCGTTGCGCGTCCGTCGCAGAGTGTTGACATGCATCTGGAGGGCAGGATGGCCGCATCCTGCCGCGCGGTTACGCAGAACCGCGCCTCCACCTTTGGTGCGTGCTCGGCGTCATGCCAGTCCATTGCGCCGGCGGATGACCCATTCGGCGACCATGAGCCCGATCAGCAGCAGGAACAGCAGCGGCATGTCCCAGATGGGGCTGCGGCCCCCGACGCGCCCGCTGCGCTGCAGGGCCCGGACATCCTGGCGGACGCGCTGTGCCAGGGCGGCCGCCTCGTCGGTGCCGAAGTAGGCGCCCCCGGTCAGCCGGGCGGCTGCCTCCAGGGCCTCGCGCTTGAGCCCGGCATCGCTGAACTCCTGGACCGGCTCGCTGACCAGGAAACCGGTGACGGCCTTGTCGGTCTTCGCCGCCTCAACGCGGACACTGACCTCGTAGTTCCCCTCGGTCTCCGGGGTATAGGTACACTCGTAGACACCCTCCTCGCTGAGGGTCCACTCCAGCGGGATGTCGGTGGTGTTACCGAGCGGGTCGCGGACGCTGGCGGCGACCTCCGCGTCGTTGTTGGGGCGGAGGTCCTGGTGGAGCACGGTGGCGCGGATGAGGACCGGGCTGAGGCGCGCGTAGATCTCGGCGTCGGTCTCCACGGTCAGGTGGTCGCGGGCGCCGAGCACGAGCCAGCGGATGACCTGCTTCCAGAAGCGTTCGTGGGTTTCGTCGCTGGCGGGCATGGACACCTGCCAGTACCAGGACCCCCCCGAGGTGAAGGCCCCCACCCGGCCGGCGCCGTAGTTCTGCACGGCGAAGACCGGCCGGCCGGCCCGGCGGTCCGCCAGCAGCAGCGCCGCATCCGGCTTGACGCCGCTGACGGGCGTGATGCCAATGAGGTCCGGGACCGACGACCAGAGCCGGCGGTTCTGCTCGGGGTCCGGCAGGAGCTGCATGACCGGGTGCGCCAGGGCTTCGGCCGTGGGCTGGGCCTGGAGGGTCTCGTCGGAGTAGGCCGCGTCGCCGGCCCCGACACGGACGGGCAGGAGCCGCGCCACGGGCGTCCCCGCATAGCCACCCAGGCCGAACGAGTTGACCCCGCCGAGCATCAGCAGGCCGCCGCCACGGGTCTTGACGAACTCCTCCAGCAGGGCGAGTTGCTCGGGGGTGAACATGGCAGCCTCGACGTCGCCCAGGATCACCGCCTGGAATCCGAAGAGGTGTTCCGGGGTGCGCGGGAATCCCTCCGTGAGCCACTTCTCCGACTCGTCGGCGCCCTGGACGTAGAAGCGGTCCGAAGCCAGGCGCAGGAGTCCCACCACCCGGAAGTTCGGGTCCCGGAACAGGGCCCGCCGCAGGAAGCGGTACTCCAGGCGTGGGCTGCCCTCGGCATAGAGGACCGGCAGGCGGTCATCCTGGATCTCGACCGTGAACTCGCGGGCGTTGTTCTCGGTCACCGTTTCGCCCTCGGCGACCGGGACCTCGGCCCGGTAGACGGCCAGGCCATCGTGGTCGGGCGTGAACTGCAGCGAGAGCCGCTCTAGGTCCGTGTCGGGAGTGGGCGTCACCGACTGCGAGAGGACGACGGTCTCGCCCCGCACGATGCGCAGCTCCATGGGTCCGGCGATGTCGGTGTGGCGGAGGGTGACCACGATCTCGGCGGCGGTGTTTCGGCGGACCCGGCGCGGGGCCACGACGCTGACGACCTCGACATCGCGGGGCGGGGACGCGTTGCCGACGCCGACGACGTGCAGGGGCACGCCCCGGCCTTGGAAGAGGCGGGCTGCCTCCGCGAGCGGCCCACCCTCGTTGCGGCAGCCGTCGCTGACCAGGATCACCGAGGCCAGCGGCACGGCCCGCAGCTCGGCCTCGGCGGTACGGGCGGAGCGGAAGGGGTTGGTGAACGGGCCCGTGGCCTCCAGCCCGGCCGGGTCCTTCAGGCGGCGGGCATCCAGGTCGAACCCGTAGACCGCTACGCGCACGCTCTCCGACAGGGCTGCGAGCAGCCCGGGCTCTTGGCCGCGACCTGCCAGGAGCCGGCGGGCGGCCTCGATGCGGGGTGCGGGCCCCTCGGGAGTGGCGGCGTCGGCAATGCCCATCGAGCGCGAGGTGTCCGCCAGCACGGCCACGAACGCCGGGCTGTCCTGCGGATCGAGGCGGCGCAGCGTCGGGACTCCCAGGATCAGCAGCAGCAACGCCAGGATGCCCAGGCGCAGCCCCAGCACGCGCAGGTAGACGGGCCGGGGAAGCCGTTGCCGGACGCCCGCATAGGCGTAGACCGAGACGCCGATCGCCGCCAGGAACAGCAACAGGCGCAGTTCACCCGGGACCCGGCTCAGGAACTGCAGATCGCCGATCCGGTAGTCGCTCAGAGGGTACTTGGTCAGCCAGTCCACGGGGTATGCCGGGGCCTCATGGGTTCGCGGTCGACAACGCCTCGAAGTAGCGGTTGACCAGGTGCCGGTACTGCGGCGGGCACTCCTCGCGCTGGGCTGAGAACAGTCGCCGGGCGGCGAGGTGGCTCTGGTAGGCGGTCTCCAGCTCGATGTGGGCCTTGCGCACGGTGTCGAGCAGGTCCACGGCCTGGGCATCGTCCTGGGCCACGACCCGGGGTACGGCCTGCTCGGTCACGTAGGTCTCGAGCCGACGCTGGACCGGCTCGCTGAGGAACTTGCGGGCCTGGCTATGGCGGCGGAGCTGGTCGAGGGTGACACCCGCCTCGGCGGTCAGCGTCTCGCGATCGGCGGGGGTGAGGGGTGCCTTGTCCGCCGGTCGTTCCTGGGGCGGGCGGTTCACGCGGTCGACGGTGGCGGCGGCCGCGGGCGTCAGGCGGCCCAGGGCCGCATCCAGGGTCTGGGCTTCGCGCCGAGCGCGGCGCAGCTCGGAGCCCTCGTCAGCGACCAGGCTATCGTTCGCCGCGCGCACGTTCTCCAGGGTCCGTTGCAGGCTGCGGACGGCCTCCTGCTGTTCGGGGGCGGCGGCCGCAGGCCGCAAGGCTGCCAGTTCGACGGCGGAGTTGGTCATCCTATCGGCCACGCGTCCGCGCCGCAGGTCCCGGGCGGCTCCCTGGACGAAGCGGGCCGTGTCGCGGGGTACGGCGCTTGCGGAGGCGGCGGTCTGCAGGGCCCCGAGCACGCTCTCGAGGTGAGCCAGCTCAGGCTGGTTGCGGGCCTGGTCCGCCGCCAGGATGCGGGCATCGCGCTGCTGGCGGGCCGTGGGGGTCTCGCTCATCTCGGTGGCCAGGGGTCCCGTGCGGCGGCGGATGTCGTCCTCGCGCCGGAGGAGGCGGTCGGCCTGCTGTTCGGCCTGGTTCAGGGCCTGGACGAGTTGGTCCTGGGCCAGGCCCGTGAGCTGCTCGCGGACGCCGGTGAGCTGTTCTCTGGCTTCCCGGGCCGGCTGCGTCGCCCGGTCAGGTCTGGCCTGCGCCAGCTCCTGGGCTGCGGTGCGCATGCGGTGGGCCGCCTCGCGCAGCCGGTCGGCGGCATCCTCGAGGCGTTGGTCGGGGGTGGCGGAGGCCTGGCGCAGGGCCTGTGCGGCATCCTGGGTCTGTTGGGCCAGGCGCTGTTGCTCGTCGGCCAGTCGTCGGCGGTCCCGCTGCGGTTGGGCCGTGTCCTCCGCGGCTGGGCGGGCCTGTTCGGCCAGGCGCTCGACGATCTGCTGCTGGGCGGCCTCGATCTGCTCCACCTCGAGGCTCTGGCGGCGGACCTGTTCGGCGCGGTCCACCTCGCGCACGGTCCCAGCGTCCGGCGGCTTGACCGCGGGGGCCTGGGCCTCGAGCTGTGCCAGGGCCTGGGCCTGCGGCTGGAATTCGGCCGCGGTGCCCGCTCCGGCCGCGGCGGTGGCCGCCAGGAGTTGTTCGAGGTCCTCGACCAGGCCCAAGGCGACCATGATCACGACCGCCTCGCGCAGTTTCTCGACCGCGGCGCCGGTGTCATGGCGGACGAGTTCCTGCCGGCCTTCGGCGGCCAGGGCGTTGATGCGCTGGTACTGCTCCAGGGTCTCGCGGGAGGGCCTCTCGCCCGGCCTAGGCTCGGCGTAGATCCAGACCGCCCCCGTGGCCGGGTCGATCATAGTGCGGGCGAGCTCCTCGGCCTGGCGTGTCGTCTCGGCGTCCGGGACGCGTCCGCGCTGGCTATGGATCTGCCAGGCGGCGTTCAGCACCTGCGGCAGGTCCGGCTTTGCCGACAGGGGCTCGGGCGGCTCGCCGGTGCCGGCCTCCTCGACCGTCCACACATCCAGGTAGCGGACCGGCAGGATCCCGATGGGGGTGACCGCGGTCTGGCCCTTGCGATCGACGACTTCCACATGGTAGGTGAACACCTCCTTGGGCAGGACTGGCGGCTGCAGCGACTCCAGGGCCAGCACCAGGGCGGCGGCGGCGCTGCTGTTGCCGGCGGCGCCGGGGGCAGCGGTCAGCGCAAACGGCACCCGGACCGGTTCCGGCGCCAGGGCCCGGCGGTAGACCAGGGCGATGCCGGCCACTCCGAAGTCGTCGCCGGCGTCGACGGCAAAGGTCACCTCGTCGATGGGCAGCGGCGCGCTGCCCGGCTGTGGCTGGCGGAGGGTGACGGTCGGGGGCTGGTCGGCGACCACGGTCAGACGGCCTGGGGCGGGGCTCTCGAAGCGTTGGTTCCGGTCATCGGCAACCCGGTAACGGTAGGTCGTGCTGGCGGCGGGCGCCAGGGTGGCGACGGCGGCCGTGGCGGCGTCCGCACAGACGACCAGGGGGCACTCGGTCCCGTCCTCCAGGAGGAGGGCCCCGCCCGCGACCAGGGGCCGGTTGGCGGTCACCTTGATGGCCAGGCTCGCGCCCTCTGGCACGGTCACGTCGCCGGTCGGAGTCAGGATGACGCGGTCCGGCAGGGAGAGGTACTCGGGGTAGTGGGTGGTGATCTCCAGGTCTTCGACCGCGAGGGGATCGTAGACGCGGATCTGGTAGGTCGGGGTCCGGTCGTCCTCGGCCGTGACGAAGAAGGCCAGCGGCTCGTTGACGTCAGGCACCTGGAGGGCGTAGGCGTGCAGTCTCTCCGCGGGCTGCATCGCCAGGAGCAGCCAACCGCCGTCGTCCTGGGCCGCCTCGGCAAGGCTGCGGAAGTGGAAGCTGACGGGGCCATCCGGCTCGCGCGAAAGCACGGCGTCGAGGCTGAACGGGGCCCCACGGAGCAGGTCGGTATCGCCACAGGAGAGGGTGAACTCGATGGGGGGCTTCTCGGCGATCCCGGGCGGCGGCGGCGGGGGGGCCTCCTCGGGGTGCCAGGGAGTCACCAGGCGGCTCGCATGGCGGGCCAAGCCGGCAGGGAAGGCAACCCCCAGCAGGGCGTACGCCACCAGCACGGCGATCCCGGCGAGGCCGTATTTGCGCAGGCGGGTGAGGTCCACGGCCTTGCGGGTCTCGATGCGCCGGGCCCTGGCCTCGGCCTCGGCGAGGATGGCTGCCACCAGCTCCCGACGTTGCCGGTCAGGGGCCGCCGTCGTGCCGAACTCCACCGCGGCGATGAGCGCGCCCTCGAAGCCTGGGCAGTGCTCTTCGACGAAGAGGGCAACCTGCGCATCCGGCAGCCGGCGCAGCCACGGCGCGAGCACGTGGCGGGCCAGCAGCCAGGCCGTGGTGCCGACCAGCCCGGCCAGCAGGCCCACCCGGCCGGCGAGGCCCAGTTGGAAGAGCACGTCCAGGAGGATGGCGACGGAGAAGAGCCCCACCGCCTCCGCCGCGACCAGGGCCATGCCCGTGAGCACCGCGGTCCGTCTCCAGGCCCGGCGCACCCGGTGCAGTTCCCCGGCGATTGAGCGGTAGTCCGACATGACCATCGTACTCCGTACTTCATCAGTTCCGCAGGACCCGGTTGGCCACGAGCAGCTCGGAGACCAGGACCAGGAGCAGGACGCCGAGCAGGGCTTGCCACAGCCCCCGGTCCGTGACCGGCCCGCCAGGCAGACCGGCACGGTCGCTGTTGCCTCCGGCGTCGACCGGGGTCACCAGGGCCGCGCGCAGTTCGTCCGCCGCGACGGTGGCCGCTTCCGCTTCCGCCAGCGGCAGGTTGACGGTCAGGACCCGGGTCGGCCCGCCGGGCTTGCTGGCTCGGTAGAAGCCGGGCAGGAGCGCCGTCAGATCGCTGCCGGCGGCCGTGGTGCCATCCGGCAGTGCGACCGTCTCGTCGGCCGTCGTGGGCAGCCGGTCGCCCACGGCGAAGTCAGCCGGGATCTCCGTTCGCAGGGACAGATAGCGGACCGTCTGGTGCAGGAGTGGCAGGAACAGCGCCCGGCCCGGCAGATTTCCCCACTCCGGGTCGGGGGGCGACAGCCAGGCCATGGCCACGCCGGCGCCGGCCTCGCGTTCGAGGATGGCCGGCCGGCCGTCCTCGAAGCGGGCCAGCACCCGGCTGAGCTGCGAGCCGGTGACCTCCCAGTAGCGGCGGATGCGGAAGGTGGTGAAGTCGCCATGGTGCGGGCGCTGGAACATCTCGAGGGCCGGGTGGCTGAAGTCGACCTGCGCCAGGCCGACCTCGCGCGTCTGGCCGTCGCGTCCGGTGTTGGCCACGACGCGCCGCAGCCGGCAGGGCGAGACGTCCTCCGCCCCAGGTGCGGCCAGGGATTCGGGGACCGCCTGGGCCCCGGGCAGGGCCAGCAGCCCGCCGCCGCGCTGCCGCAGCAGGACCCCGATCTCGGCGGTCACCGCCGGCGCCAGCCCGGGGACATCCGCCAGGATCACCACCCGCGCCGCGGCGACGTCAGTGGGCGTCACCGCGGTGGCGCTCACCCGGCGGACTTCGAAGGGCGACTCGGGCGTCGGGGCCAGGGCCGTGCACAGCAGCGTGTCGAGGGGCCGGCCCGCGCCCCCCGTGGCGCCGCCGACCACAAGCACCGGCAGGCGGGGGATGACGCGGGTGTTGAAGTAGATCCGGTCATCGTCGGGACACAGGTCTGCCCGCCCGATCTGGAGGGTGCCCAGGTTGTCGCCTGCCTGGTCGAAGGGGGTGCGGAAACGGACGCTGACGGCGCCTCCCGCCGGGACTTTGACGTTCTGGCGGGAGACCTCGCGCTCGTTCACGGTCAAGATGACGGGGAGGTCGGTGGCGTCCTCCTGGCCGTGGTTGGCAAGGCGTACGGCAAGGGGGTGGTCGGTGGCGTCCCGGACGACGGATCGGGGCACGTCGGCGCGCACGATGGCCAGGTCGGCGGCCGGCGCCGGTGCGGGGAGCGGATGGATGGTCAGCTCGACCCCCGGCGACAGCCGCCAGTCGCCGCGGAAGTCCCGCCAGCCGCTGCGCTGCAGGTCTGACACCAGGATCACCTCGCGGCGGGGAGCGGCCACGTCGCGGAGCAGGACATCGGCCCGTTGCAGCGCGGCGGCGATATCGGTGCCGGCGTGTCCCGGGGCCAGGCTGCGGACCGCGGCGCGCAGGTCGGTCTGGTCGGTGGCCATGGGCGCGAGCACCACCGGGTAGCGGTCGAAGGCGAGAAGAGCCCCCGCGTCGCCACGTTGCAGGCCATCGAGCACCGCGGTCACCTCCTCCTGCAGGCGCACGGGGTCGGCCACCCGACGGACGGAGGCCGAGACGTCCACCGCGATCACCACGGCCCGGTCTGCCCGCAGGCCGCCGAGGTCGTCCCGCGGCGCCACCACTGGCCGGCAGAACACCAGCGCCGCCAGCACGCAGGCAGTGACCCGCAACAGCACCAGCAAGGCCTCCGAGACGACCTTCCGCCGCAGCACGTGCTTGGGCGCCTTGCGCAGGAACCGCAGGCTGCTGAAGGCCACCCGGCGGATACGGTCGCGCCACAGCCAGTGCACCAGGAGCGGCAGCAGGGCCGCCAGGAGCCCAAGGGCGAAGCCGGGATTGGCGAGGCGGATCATCCCAGCAGGCTCCTGCGGTAGAGGTACTCACTCAGGGCCTGCTCCAGCGGCGTGGCCGTGTTGAGCAGAGCATAGTCCGCCCGGATGCCGGCGCAGCCTTTCTCGCAGGCGGTCAGGAAGCGGCGCATCTCCTCCAGGTAGGCCTCCCGCATGCCCCCGGCGCTGACCAGGAGACGCTCGCCGGTCTCCAGGTCGGTGAACTCGGTCATGGCGTCGAACGTGAAGCCGATCTCCGCCTCGTCGAGGATGTGGAAGACGAGCACGTCGTGGCCGGCGAAGCGGAAGTGCTGCAGGGCAGAGAGCACCTTCTCCGGTTCGTCGAGAAGGTCCGAGACCAGCACGATCATGCCACGGCGGCGCAGGGTTTCCGCGAGCTGGTGCAGGGGGGCCGCGATGTCGGTGTCGCCGCCTGGGGCGAGGTCGTCCAGCTCGGAGAGGAGCCGTTTGAGGTGCGAGGGCCGCAGGCGCGGCGGGAGCATGAGCCGGATGTGGTCATCGAACACGGTCAGGCCGGTGGCATCCCGCTGGCCGGCCATGAAGTAGGCCAGGCACGCCGCCAGGCTGGCGCCATACTGCAGCTTGGTGGGGCCCTCCGGCCGGGAGCTGTAGCCCATGGAGGCCGAGGCGTCCAGCAGGATGGTGCAGGCCAGGTTGGTCTCTTCCTCGAACTGCTTGACGTAGTAGCGGTCCGTCTTGGCGAAGACCTTCCAGTCGATGTGCCGGATCTCGTCGCCGGGGGTGTACTGCCGGTACTCGGCGAACTCGACCGAGAAGCCGCGGAAGGGGCTGCGATGGAGGCCCAGCATGAAGCCTTCGACGACCGTCTTGGCCAGCAGTTGCATGCTGCTGATGCGGGCCAGGACATCGACGTCCAGGCGGCTCGGCGACGGCATGGTCACGGCTCTCGGGTTACAGGTTTCGGGTCACAGTGCTCGGTCACAACCCCGAGGCAGGGGGCTTCACCGCCTCGAGGAGCCGGGCGACGATCTCCTCGGGCCGAATCCCCGCCGACTCGGCATGGAAGTTGCACTGGATACGGTGGCGCAGCACGGGCAGCGCCACGCTCTGCACATCCTGGATCGACACATGCGGGCGGCCGGCCAGCAAAGCCCGAGTCTTGGCCCCCAGCACCAGGAAATGGGCCCCGCGGAATGATGACCCCCAGGAGACGTACTCGCGCACCACGTCGGGGGCCTCCGGGTTCACCGGCCGGCTCCGGGCTACCAGCGATACCGCGTAGCGCAGGACCACCTCCGCCACCGGCGTCTCGCGGATCAGCCGCTGGCACTGCAGCAGCTCGGCGCCGTCCATGCACTGGGTGATACGGGCGGCCCCGTCGCCGGTGGTGGTCTGGATAACTTCGATCTCCTGGGCCCGGGGCAGGTAGTCGAGGTAGAGGCTGAACATGAACCGGTCCTGCTGCACGGTGGGCAGCGGGTAGGTACCCTCCTGCTCGATGGGGTTCTGCGTGGCCAGGACCAGGAACGGCTCCGGCAGGCGGTAGGTCGCCCCGGCCACGGTGACCTGTTGCTCCTGCATGGCCTCGATCAGGGCCGCCTGGGTCTTGGGCGGCGTGCGGTTGACTTCGTCCGCGAGCAGGATGTTGGTGAACAGCGGTCCAGGCCGGAAGGCCATGCTGCGCCGGCCGGTGGTGCGGTCCTCCTCGAGGATCTCGGTGCCGGTGATATCCGAGGGCATGAGGTCCGGGGTGAACTGGACCCGGCGAAACTGCAGGTCGATGGCTCGGCCCAGGCTGGAGATGAGCAGCGTCTTGGCCAGGCCGGGCACGCTGGTCAGCAGGCAGTTGCCGCCGGCGAAGAAGGCGGTCAGGACATCGTCGACGACCTGCTCCTGGCCGACGATGACCTTGCGGATCTCCCTCAGCACCCGCTGCCTCGCGTCGCCGATGCGGGCCAGGGCGGCGACCGCGGTCTGGGGCTCGGTCTGTGTCATGTGCACCTGACGTTTCTGGCAGGAGTTGCCCACCCGGGTCCCGGGCCGGCTCAGGGCTCGGGGACGGCGGCGGCCAGCCGCGTGACCAGGTCGCTGACCGTGACCCGGTCCACGTCGGCTTTGAACGACAGCCCGAGCCGATGGCGGAGCACGGGTTGCAGGGCGCGGCGGACGTCGCCCACGGCCACCGTCTCACGGCCGTCCATGGCGGCGAAGGCCTTGGCACCCAGAGCGATATTCTGACTGGCGCGCAGCCCGGCGCCCCAGGTCACATACTCGCGGATGAAGTCGGGACCGTCGGAGCGCGTCGGCCGGCTGGAGTCCACCAGCGTCACGATGTACTGCGCCAGGGGGGCCGGCAGCGCCACCTGCCGGATCGCGGCGGCAAACCCCAGGAGCTCCCGGGCCGTCGTCACCTGCCGGAAGGTCGGCACCACCGCCCCCGTGGACTGACGGGCCACCGCCAACTCCTCATCCTCGCTCAGGTAGTCCATCAGGACACTGAACATGAAGCGGTCCTGCTGGGCCTCCGGCAGAGGGTAGGTCCCGTCCTGCTCGTTGGCGATCTGGGTGGCCAGGACGAAGAACGGCTCAGGCAGGGGATAGGTGCGGCCGCCCAGGGTCACCTGGCGTTCCTGCATGGCCTCCAGCAGGGCCGACTGCGTCTTCGGTGGCGTGCGGTTGATCTCATCGGCCATCAACAGGTTGCAGAACACAGGCCCGCGCACGAACGTGGCCGTCCGATGCCCGGTGCCGGCGTCCTCTTCGAGTACTTCCGTACCGCTGATGTCCGAGGGCATCAGGTCGGGCGTGAACTGAATGCGCTTGAACGAGAGGTCCAGCACTCGGGCCACGGTCGCGGCCAGAGTCGTCTTGGCGGTTGCCGGCGGGCCCTGGATCAGGCAGTGCCCACCGGCGAAGAGCGCTGCCAGGATCTGCTCCACCGCCGCCGCCTGGCCGACGATGGCCTTGCCCAGCTCGGCCAGGACCGCACCGCGGGCGGCACGGATCGTCGCCAGCGGGGCCGGCTCGATGGCCGTCGCGACGCTCTCGGAGGGGGCGCCGTCAGGCATGAGTGCGGGCTCCGTCTTGTCTGCGTTCCTGAATACGCTACCGGATCGAATGGGCCCTAATGTAGTCTGCTCTCCCGGCAATGCCTTGCGCCGGGGAGGAAGCAGCCTGAACTCGGTCACTGGACTGGGGGGTCGCACCCGGTGCGTGCCGCCGGATCCGGCATACGGGTGTCCCGCAGCCGCGCATCGGCGCCAACCCAAGACAAAGCGGCGCCATGCCGCCGCAGTCCAGAGCTCGGCCTACGGCCCGCGCAGTGTGTGCATACCGAGTCCCGCGTCGGGCGGGACTCTTTGGACTGCCGGTGACAGGTCACCGCTCTGAACCAGGACTGTCATGCCCAAGGGCGCCAAGCTCTGGTGCACACGCGCGACCGCGCGAGCACCCTAGCTGGCCGGACAGGACCGCATGCGGGCCCGCGGCCCTACGTCTCGCCGCGGAGCGCCGGCCGGGCCCCACGATGCCACGCGCTCACGCCTTCACGCGCTCACCAGCACCAGAAGCCAGGGCCCTGGGCCAGCCCTGATCGGGTCAACACCCCTCTTGCCCGCCGTTCACCGGGACAGTATCTTCCTCCCTGCGGATGGGTGGCGGTCCTCCGGCGCACGTCTTGCTCTCCATGGCAGAAGGAGTCACGACCCATGACCCGGCAGAGGATGGCAGGGCGGATGGCGTGGCTTGCGCCCGCACTGGCGGGAGCCGCCGCCGCGGCGGAACTCACGCTCGGGCGCGCGGACGGCGTGGTCAGCCTGGCCTGCGCCGACCGGACTGTGCTGGCGTACCGGGAGACCCCGAACCCCCAGAAGGTGTATCTGTATAAGATATTCTCGCCTAGTGGGTTACAGGTACTACTAGACGCTCCTGAAGACCATGTTCACCATCACGGCCTGATGCTGGGGCTCGACCTCGAGAAGACCAGCTTCTGGGTCGATGGCGAGGGCGCCGGGACCCAGGTGCCCCAGGGCGCGATGGGGTTCACGCCGGCCGCCGGTGGAGGCGCCCAGGGGACCCTCGTGCAAGCCCTCGCCTGGACACCGCCCGAGGGGACGGCCCTGCTGGAGGAACGCCGGCAGATCGGCGTCCTGCCCGCGGCCGACGCGGGCCAGCCGACACTGCTGACCTGGACCTCGCGGCTCAGCGTCGCGCCGGGTCGCGAGGCCGTGCGCCTGTACACCAACAGACACTATGTTGGGCTTGGCCTACGGCCGGTGCGCTCGTTCGACCACGTGGCGACGTTCCGGCTGCCCTCCGGCAACGAAGGGACCGCCGTGAATGCCGCCGAGAGGGTGACTCCGGACCGCTGGGCCGCCTGCACTGGCCCGGTCGACGGCAAGGGGGTGACCGTGGCCATGTTCTCCCATCCGGCGAACCCGCGCCATCCGACGCACTGGTTCACCATGGCCGAGCCGTTCGCCTACCTCGGCGCCACGCTGGACCTCTACCGGCAACCGCTGCTCCTGCGGGCTGGCAAGGTCCTGGAGGTGACCTACGGGGTGGCGGTCTGGGATGGCGCGCTGGAGGTGGCCGCCATCGAGGCGGCCTACCAGCGCTGGGCGGAGGCAACGCCAGCACCGGAGCCCTGGGACGACTGGAGCGCGACCCACGCCAACATCGCCCGGCCGGAGTTCGGCACCACGGCGACCGCCTCGAGCTCTTATGGTCCCGCCTACGAGCCCGCCAAGGCCTTCGACGGCAAGTGGGCCGTGCGCGACACCGACAAGTGGAACTCGGCCGAGAACATCACCCCGCACTACCTGCGGCTGGACCTCGGCCAGGTACGCACCGTCGACCGTATCCGCCTCTACCACGAGGGGCTCCTGCCCGACGGCGACCCCTTCACCACCGCCGACTTCCGCCTGCAGGGCTCCCTGCAGCCCTGGGGGCCCTGGGAGGACCTGACCGCCCCCGTCCGGCACAACCGCGAGGGCGTCACCGAGCACCTCTTCCAGCCCACCCAGACCCGGTTCATCCGCCTCCTGATCGAGACCGGCGAGCAGAACGGCGGCGATGCCTATGGCCGCATCTTCGAGATGGAGGTCTTCAGCCCGAAGACGACGCTCGGAGAGGCGGCCGCCAAGCCAGGGCCGTAGCCGGCGGCCGTGGCCAAGGGAGCAGCGCCGACTCGGGCCGTTGCGGAGGTGAGGCCACGGACAGACACGGACGGCCACGGACGGCCATGGACAGACACCGAGGGCAACGGACGGCCACGGACGCTTCGCCGGCACGGACCGGCACAGACCAAGGAGCCAACCATGGGCACGGAAGCATCAGGCATCACGCGCCGGGAGTTCGTGGGGCGGGCGGCGGCGGGGGTGGCCGCCTTGTCGGCGGTGCGGCTGGCGCGGGCCCAGGCGGCCAATGAGCGCCTCGGCGTGGGCTTCATCGGCGCCGGCGGCAGGGCCGGGGCCCACATGGGCATGGTCAAGCATCTGCGCGACAACGAGAATGCCCCCGTCGACCTCGTGGCGGTCTGCGATGTCTACCGGCCCCGCCGCGAACAGCGCCAGAAGGAGTTCGGCATGGCCCGCGCCTATGCCGACTACCGCGAGCTCCTGGCCGACAAGGACATCGATGTCGTCTGCATCGCCACTCCGGACCACCACCATGGGTACCAGGCCCTGGCTGCCGTCCAGGCGGGCAAGGATGTCTACTGCGAGAAGCCGGTCTCCCACTGGCGCCAGTTCGAGGTGACCCGGCAACTGGCGGACGTCGTGGCGGCCTCGGACCGGATGGTCCAGGTGGGGACCCAGGCCATGAGCGACGGCGCCTGGCACCAGATGCGGAAGCTGGTCGTCGATGGGCTCATCGGCCAGCCGCTCTCGGGCGAGGCCGGCTTCTTCCGCGTCGGTGACTGGGGCGAGCGCGGGATGCCGGTGGACGACGCCAACGCCAAGCCGGGACCCGACCTGAACTGGGAGGCCTTCCTCGGCGACGCGCCGAAGCGCGAGTTCAGCGTGGACCGGTTCTTCCGCTGGCGCCTGTTCGAGGACTACGCCGGCGGGCCGGTGACGGACCTCTACCCCCACTGCCTGGCGCAGGTGGTCCATATCCTCGGCGTGGGCTTCCCTGCGGAGGTCGTCGCCCTCGGCGGCATCCACCGCTACTCGTATGAGCTGCGCGATGTCCCCGATACCTTCAACCTCATCGCCCAGTACCGCGGCGGCGTGACCATCTCCGTGCTCGGCACGCAGGCCAACGACTACCAGACCACCGGCACCCGTGGCGCCGGGCAGCGCTGTCCGGTGATCCGCGGCTGGGATGGGACCCTGAGCATCCACCCCAACAACCGCGAGATCGTCTTCACGCCCATCCGCATCCAGGGCGCCAAGGCGCCGCAGTCCTTCCCCATCGAGCGCGGCGAGAACAACCTCGACCTCTGGAAGAACCTGCTGGAGTGCTGCCGCAACCGCTCCGCCAAGGACCTCTGGAGCCCCATGGACCTGGCCTTCCGCACGCAGACCGTGCTGCAGATGGCGACCCTGGCCTCTCGCGCCGGCAAGAGCGCCCGCTTCGACCCGGTCCAGCGCGCGATCGTGGTGTGATCCCCGTCGTGGGTGCCTCCTGGAGCGCCCACGGTCCCGCGGCCGCGGGAGCACTGGCCGCGGGGCGCCCGTGCGCCCTGGGGCCGCGGCCGCTCCAGCTACGCTCTGCGCTTGGTGCGCGTGGTCGTATCAGTCCGCCAAGGCCTCGGCCCAGAGGTCCGCCATGAGCGCCATGCCCGCCAGGTTGGGGTGAACGGGGTCGGCACCGTAGAGCCTCTCCCTGTCGACCGCATAGGCGGCAAGGAAGTCCGGGCCGTGGTGCAGTCCCTTCGCCGCGACCAGCGCGTCGATCTCCCGGCCATAGGCCTCCAGGATGGGGGCCGCTCCCGGCGCATAGTCGTAACAGGGCCTGCAGAGGCAGATGCGGCTCGGCGCCGCGGCATGGTCCCTGATCAGGGCGTCGACCATCGCGGCCAGGTTGGCGGCCACGTCGCGGGCCGGGACCTGGTGTCGTTCGTCGTTCACCCCCAGGTGGATGAGCCATAGGGTCGGCGACAGCACCCGCATCCGCTCCTGCCAGCCGGGGTCCTGCATCAGGCGCCGGTAGTCGGCCGTGGTGTAGCCACCCCAGCCCTCGTTGGCGATGAAGACGGGCCGCTGCCAACGTTCGGCCAGCAGATCGTTGAGCCGGGGCATCCAACTGGCGAAGCAGTTGATCTCCGGCCGGTGGTAGGCCGTCGTCGGCGCGTACTGGGGGTAGTTGCGCCGGTCCCTCGAGACGACCTCAGGGGGAAATGCGTCGGGGGTGAGGTCGAGGTCGTCCCGCCAGAAGCCGTGGCCGTGATAGCCCTCGGTGATGCTGTCGCCCAGGGCGGCGATCACTGTGCCGACGGCGACGTGTTCATGGCGGTCCTCACTGAGGGGCCCGCCAACCGCCGCGAAGCCGCGTACCCGGACCGTGTACTCCGCCGGTGCCAGGCCGGGGAAGCACACTCGGTCTGCGGCGGGCGTGGCCTGGGCCTCCGCCAGCGGGCGGTCGTCCACCAGGAGCGCGATGTCTGCCCTGGCCAGCGCCGGGTCGGCAAACACCAGCGCCACGTCCAGGTCCGGGTCTGACTGTATATAAGGAATGGTGTAGGCCCCCTTCACGTCCGCGACCCGGAGCCAGGCCGTCTGGGCGGTCACTGCCACTGCGGTGGGGGTCGCACCGGGGGCCAGGGAGCGAAGAGGCGTGGTCAGCGTGAGCATGGGGGTGGTCATGGCGATGATCTCACGGTCCCGGAACGCCTCTTGTGAAAGACAGCGGCTCAGCGGCCTCCTACGCCAAGGCTATGGAGGCCTGGGGAGCTTCGCCCTCCAGTCGGGCGTCTTCCCTGTGCAGCCGAGAGCCCCGGCGTGGAGTCTCCCGCGGCTACCACAGGCCACACCCAGCATAGCCCCCGGGGGCCCGGCACGCCAGTGCCTGAGCTGGGCAGGAACTGCCTGCCCTGGAGCGCGGCATCTCCGCATGCCGCCGCCGGGTTGCGGAGAACCCGGCCTCCACCGCTGAGTGCTCGCGGGCCAGGGCTGCTTCAAGGTCGCGGCCCTCAAGGCAGCGGACCCGGGCCTGCACCTGTAGGTCCCCACTCCGATGGGGACCCATGGGGCCGGACGGATTCCGGCCCTACAGCCAGAGCCGGCTGACGGTTCCTCGGAACAGCCCGACCTCGCGGACCGCCGCCGGTTGACGACCCACGGTGGCTACCGTATACTCGTGTCTCGTCGTGCCTCAGCAACCCATCCTGTGCCAGGAGTGCCGACGATGCGACGTGCCGTGTGCAACGCCCTTTCCATCCTGCTCGGCAGCGCCGCGTGGGTCATGGCCGCCCCGGTCATGGAGTCTGTGCCGCGGCAGGGCGACATCACGATCGACGGCAGGCTGGCCGAGGCTGCCTGGGGCCGGGCCCCGTGGCAGACGGGCTTCCTCTCCGCCAGCGCGGCGGCCGAGCATGCCGGCCAGCCCAGGCCGGTGGCCATCCAGACCCGCTTCAGAGTCCTTCACGACACCGACGCCGTCTACGTCGCGGTCGAGTGCGACGAGCCCCAGCCCGACCGGGTCAAGGCCAGGTACACGGCCCATGACAACGACGTCTACCAGGACGACTGTGTGGAGTTGTTCATGGACCCCGCCGGCGAGGGGCGTTACTACCACCATGTCGTCGTCAACTCGAAGGGGGCCTGGTACGACGACTACGGCGCCGATTATGGCCTGGTCCACGTCAAGCGCTGGGAATGCCCCCTGCAGGCGGCCGGCAGCGTCGACGTTGGGGCCAAGGCCTGGCGCTGCGAGGTCCGTATCCCGCTGGCGGGCCTGCAGCTCAAGCCGGATGCCGGCCCCACCTGGCTCTGGAATGTGACCCGCGAGCGCTACGCCGGGGGAGAGGCGGAGCTCAGCACCTGGGCCCCGCTCAAGGGCAACTTCCACCAGCCCAAGCTCTTCGGCAGGCTCACCGGGATCGCCCTTGACCACGGGCGCTTCGCCGTGAGCTTCGGGGAGCCGAAGGTGACCGTCAGCGGCGGGGGCTCCGGCGTCAACCGCGTCGAGCTGAAGGTGCCCGTGACCAACGGCGGCGCGGCACCCCGCACACTGCAGCTCAGTGCCGCGACATTCCTTGCCACGGGCACAGCGGTCCAGGCAGAACCCCTCGAGCTGGCGGCCGGCGCCACGCAGGTGGTCACGCTGGGCGGCCTCAAGGTCAAGGCCGGCGAAACCGATGCCGCCATCCAGATCGCGGCGACGGACCCGGCCCTCGGGCAACCGGCGAAGATCGTGGTCAAGCGCCTCGACGCCGAGTACCGGCCCCTGACCGTGGACGTGCTCCAGCCCGTGTGCCGGGGCAACCTCTATGCCACGGAGAACGTGCCGGCCATCGTCTTCCGGGTGACCCTGGCCGAGGACGTTGCCGCCAAGACGACCCGGGTGGCGTACGCGCTCCGCTCCGCCGCTGGCGCGGACATCGGCTCGGGTTCGGTGACGCCCGACCAGCTCACGGGCGACCTGCGCCTGGACGCGGCGGCGCTCCCGGTCGGCACGTACCGCCTCGTGGTGCGCGCCGTGGACCCGGCGG
>Ga0172375_10003478_pt1 | contig 23836 bp, 18 predicted proteins | sample LakKiv1m_FD_114537 | JGI IMG/M metagenome (GOLD analysis project Ga0172375, IMG submission 114537) | Freshwater microbial communities from Kabuno Bay, South-Kivu, Congo - kab_092012_11.1m | ecosystem: Environmental > Aquatic > Freshwater > Lake | place: Democratic Republic of the Congo... | reverse complement strand
GCGCGGATTGGGAGGGGCGTGCGTCGGCACGCCCGGTAGGCACGGACGAGCAGATCCCCCTTCGCAAAAGCTACGGAGGACAAGCGGCTCGTCCCGCGTGCCGGAGCGGACATCCGCTTCCTACGCATCCCAGGGAATTGGCATCAGGAAGCGTCAATAAAAACCGCATGAGCCAAAAAATCGACCTTGCACCCTGGGTAAATGGCGTATATGTTTAGTGATTGACTTCCCCATCCCCAGGCCTCATAGTTTTCTACCCGCGACTACATAAGTAGTAACGTAGCCGGGTCCCCTTTTCGTGTTATGGATGAGGACTCCGCCTAATTCATCATCATGACACATGCACGTGAGGGATCATGGATATCTACGTTGGCAACCTGCCCTATGACGCGACAGACAGCGATCTGCAGCAGCTTTTCGAAAAGTTCGGAACCGTCTCCTCGGCGCGCGTCGTCGCCGACCGCGAGACGGGACGCTCCAAGGGTTTCGGGTTCGTCGAAATGAATGACCGCGCCGAAGCCGAAAAGGCGATCGCGGGCATAAACGGCACGGAAATGAACGGCCGCGCCCTGCGCGTCAACGAGTCGCAGCCCAAGCCTCGCAACGACCGGCGCGGCGGCGGGCGCGGGTAAAGCACCGGCTTCTGAATCCAACTCAAAAAGGCTCCGCCGCTTTCGAGCGCCGGAGCTTTTTTGTCGCGCGCTTCATCCGGTCCGACGACCTATTCCGCAAACTCGGCGCGGAGCGTCACCAAGGCAGAGGGAAGAAGCACCACCGGCTCTTCCGGTTTGAGTGTTTTACCCTCCCGCTCGCCCGTGTCGCTCAACCACATGCGCTTCGGTTTGCCGCGCCCCCATGTCAGCTTCGCCTGCGCAGGCGCGCACCCCTCATTATACAACCGGACGATGATGGCCCGACCGTCGTCGCTCGGTTTCAATGCGCCGACTCGCACATCGGACGGTGTCACGGTCAACAGCGGCCGACGGTCGGGAACCTCCCCCCGCCCCGGCACGGCGACAAGAGGCTGACTGAAACCGGCCGCAAAGCGCGCGGCTTCCGCGTCGTCGCCCGACCCGCCGTGCGGCCGCAGCACAAAACGGAAACGCACCGGCCCTTCTTGATAGGCGCGGTAGTTGGTGCCCCAGTGGTTGTTCATCGCCCACGAGACCAGCTTCTGCGTCGGCCCGACCGTCTTCAACCACACCTCCGGATCGGTCTGCGAGTTGAGCAATTTGGCCGTGAGCCCGCCCAACTGCACCAACGGCGCATCGAGCGTCACCCACGTGACACCATAGTCGCGGTTCGCCACGTCGGCCCAGCGTCCGACGGTCAGCCAGTTCTTGCAGGCGCTCGGAATCTGATCGGCGTTCGGGACGATCACGCCGAACGGCAGTCCGAGGCGGAACACGCCGCCGGGGACATTGAAACCGAAGGCGATGTTGACGCTCTCCTTGCCCGTCGCCACATGGTAGTCGCGCGCCTCAAGCCGTTTCTTGTCCACCATGTCCACGCACTCGACGTAATCGCCTCCCGCGACAAGCCTGACCTCGCGCGCCAGCGTGTGGCAGCCGGGCGCGTCGGCCTCGGCCATCAACGACGCGACCAGCGGCCCGCGGTCGCGCAAACAGCCGTTGTCGAGCATCTCCCCCTCCGCAGCGACACGCCCGAAACTCGTCGGCGACGCGCCTTTCTTGGCGACCGTGTAGCGCCGTCCCGAAAAGGGCGGCAACGCGTTCACGAGGACGGCCAGTTCGCCGTCAGCCAAGCGTTGCGCGGGGACGGCCAGACCGTTTTCGTCGGTCACAAAATTTCCGGCGTCCGACAACTCGCGTGGCACCAGCACCACCTCCGAGCGCTCCCACGACGTGGTGTTGTACACGTCCACCGCCTGCCGTCCGTCTTCCCCCGCTTTCCGATCTCCGATCTCCGACCTCCGTTCTTCCGTCCCCAGCACCGCCTCGCCGAGAAGCTGCCGCGACTGGAGATTCGCGACGGCGGCATAGGCCTGTTTGACGGCCCATTGATCGGTGGTGAATGGACTGGCCGGTTGCGAGACGCTGCAATACGCGCCCCGCGTGTGCTCGGAGTAAAGCAACACGTTGTCCCACGCCTCCTCGAACGCCGCGGCCGGATAGCGCGTCGGAGCCGAGAGGGCCCAAAGCGTTTCGGCCTGCGCGAGCCGCGCGGAACTGGCGCGGTTCATCGCCGTCTCGGCGGCCGAAGAACCCGCGCCGTCCTCCCAGTACGGCGTCCAGTCGCCGCGCACCTGCGGCAGCTTGTCGCCATATCGCCGCTCGAACGCGCGGAACGCCTCGCTGGTCGAGCCGATTACAAACCTCTGTCCGTCCGGACCGATCCACCAGAACGGCTTGTTTTCCCACTCCACGAGAATCGTGCCGATGCGATCAAAGTAGTTCGGCGCCGCCGAAAAATAGCGGATGCCCGCCTGCGCCATAGCCGTGACCGTGCCCCACGTATAGCCGGGCACGTCGCTGATCATGGCGGAATCGATGGGGATGCCCGTGCGCGCCCCCAATTCCGCCGCATAACGGAACAGACATTCTCGCCCTGCGCATCACAGGGAATCCGTACAAGGAAACATCAACCAAAACCAGTTCCCAACCTTTCGGCGCAAAACCAGAAAAACCGACCCGTCACGGCAGACAGTAGTACAGTTCCTTCGCGGCGCACCGAGGATCGCCGCCGTTGACCGTGTGCCGTTCGAACGAGGCGTAGCGCAGGTCGTGGATCTTCCGGCCCTTGTATTCGAGCCAGACGGGACCGACGCTGAACCGATCATGGCGGCCATCGTGCGTGGCGGACCCGACAGTCACCCGGTTGAACTTGCGGAGGCGCTGCTGGTCGACGGCGAACGCCACCACCGTCTCGTTGGCAGTGCCAGCGGGAATAACGCCCAGCGACTGTCCGTTCAGCGATACGGGGTCGGACGCGTCGACGCCGCGCACCTGCATGCGCAGCGTCGCCGCCGTTTCAGCGCAATAGGGCTGCTCGCGTCCGACCGCCACAAGGTAACGAATCTCGTTCGTGCTGACCGCGTCGCCCTGTCTCGCTTCGACGTGCAGCGTGCAGTCGCCGTCGCACACGCCAGACATTCCCACCGCACCCGTCCAGCACGACCACAGCGCCTCGCGGGAGGTTTGGGCGAAAGCGACAGAACGACCGTCGAACGAAGCCGACACGGTGACGGGACGGCCGAAGTCAACCACCGCATACTCGACCGAGAAATCATTCGTCTGAACCGCAGAAGCGCGCGGCGACACGACCGAAAGCGGCGTGCCGCCCTCACGTCCGGCGTAGACGGTCTTCAGCCCGCCCGTCGTGACCTGAACCAAACGGAAACCCTGCGGCGTGCCGTCGATGTTGGGCCCGCTCCACCACGCGCCGCTCATCGCTCCCGTCATGTAGACAGGGAACCCCGCGAAGGGAACCTCGAACGTCTCGTGCAGGTGGCCGCAGAACGCCCCCAGCACGCGGCGGCCGCGCAGAACCCCGGCCAGTTCTTTCGCGTCCCGCAGCGTGTGGACCGGCTGGTGGCAGAAGAGGATCAGGGGCTTGTCGGGAGGCTGCAGCGCGAGGTCGGCGGCGAGCCATGCGAGCTGGTTCGTGCCGAGGCGCTCCTGATACGGCAAGGATGTGCCGTCGAGCGCGACGGCATGCACGCCGGCCCAATCCCACGAATAGAACGTGGGGCCGAACACCTTCCGGTACAAGCCCTTCCCGTAGAGCGGATGCGAGGTGTCGGGATTGGGCGTGTTGAAGGCCACGTGTTCGTGGTTGCCTGGCAGGTTGAAGAGTGGAACCGTGAAGGCCGACGCCGCGCGCAGGTAACGGTCGTACTGCGCCTGCGCCTTCTCGGGAGGAACGGTATCCACGCCGCCCACGAGATCGCCGGTGTTGACGACGAAGGCCGTCTGCACGGGAAACGTCGTGAGGTGCCGGGCGAAGCGCGCGACCAAATCGTCGCGGCCCACGTGCGCGTCGGTGATCTGAACGAAGGCAAAGTCATCGGTCTGCGGCCTTTCGACGAGCCCGAAATCCGCCGTCTGTCCGTTCTCGACCTTGCGCCAATAGGAGCCCGAGGAGGCGCGGTCGCGCGGCACGCAGATCCAGACCAGCGCGGACGGGTTGGACGTTTCCAGTCGATACCGGCCCTGGGCATCCGTTGCGACGACGCGGAGGCCGTCGCTGACCGACACGCCCGCGACGCCCGGCTCGTCGGCACCGGCGCACGTGTTCCCGTCGATGTCCAGATAAACGCGTCCCGCGATGTCCGCCGAAGCGGCGCATGCGGCCAACGCCATGACTGTCAGCGCGATTCGTTTCCGCATTTGACCCCCCGTTCAATCGTCCAATGGCTTGGTCTGCTTACTATACCTGCTTGTCCGGGAAACGCATACTGAAATCCGAAAGCATCAGACAAGCCGCGTAAACGCTGTCGAATCCGCCGACTAGACGATCATGGAGATAAAACCGCAGATACGGCTATCGATTGGCCTTCAGAAACGCCATGACCGTAATGGCGGCCAGCATCAGGACGACGGCGGCACCCATGCGCACGCGAGGACGACGCCCCGAGCCCCGCCACTCGCCCGAGACGACGCCGACGGCCTGCGACGAGAGCGTCTGGAAGCCTTGGTACAGGCCGAAGCCGAGCGACGCGCCGAGCGCCCCCATCATTCGCATGCCGCTTCCCATACAGACGAGGAAGCCGACGAACAGCGCGGCCCGCGCGAGGCATAGGCATAAGTCTTTACTGTTCCACAGTTGAGCCGCATTCCGTCGCCGCAGCATCAGCCACAAAGGGAAAAGCGTGTTGACCACGACACCGCCCGGCAGGGTCGCCGCCCAAACCGCAGCAACGGCCCCTGAACCGCTTGCGCCCCGAAGCAGAAGCGCCTCTGTCAGCGGCCCCTGCGAATAAACGAAGGCGAAGCTAAGCCCGGCCTGCAGGACACCCGAGGCGATGGCCATGACGAGTCCGGCGGAAAAAGATCCGCCCGTTCCGCCGCCATGCCCAAGCGCCTGTTCACGTTCGCAGCCCGCCTGCGCCATCCATGCGACGGCGACCACGAGCAGCAGCGTCACCCCCATGATCTCAGTGCCTGCGCGGGAAAACAGCGCGGGCGCGTCGGCGAACCGACCCGAACCTTTCACAACCATCGGCACCAAAATGCCGACGGGCAGCCCCACGCCGGTCAGGATGCCCATGGTCAGGCTCATCCCGATCCGTACGAAGCACAGTCCGCATAGAACGTTCGCCACGCCCCAGGCGAGCGACCAGAGGTTGGCCTTGATGTAGACGGCAACGGGCAACACGCGCACCGCGCCCGACAGATCGGGGCACAGCGCGAACGCCAGACTCCACGGCAAGACGATCAAGGCCAGAAAGGAATTGATAAACGCCCAGTGTTCATACCGGTAGCTCTTCATGAATTTGATCGGCGCGGCCGACAGCCCCATGGCAATGCCCGCGAAAGCGGCTAATCCGGCTCCTGTCATTGATGTGTCCATGAGCTATCCTTTCAATCGCATTCTACCAGCCACTTGATGCGGATGTCGTTGCGGTCCTTCATGTCGCGATAACCCTGCACAATGTCCTTGAGCGAATAACGGCCGCTGATCAACGGCGTCACGTCAAGCACGCCCGAGGCCATCAGCGCGATGACGGGTTCGTAGGTTCCCGTGCTCCCCGAAGCCCCCACGAGATGGATCTGCCCGAACACGAGCTTGTCGATTTCCAGATTTTCGATCAGCTTGTCGTAGAACGCCACCGCCGCAAGGGTGCCGCCCCTGCGCACCAGATCCAGCGACTGCAGCAGAAGTTCGAGCGATCCCGAGGTCTCAATGATCCGATCGACCCGCCCTTGCGCGGTGTGGCGGGCAACGACATCGGCGACGGATTCGCGAGTCGTGTTGATCGCCACATCGGCCCCGTACGACAAAGCCACCTGCAGTTTGGGGTCTTTGCGTCCGGTGATGAACACCTTCGACGCTCCGGACAACTTGGCGAACTTGGCCGCCAACACGCCCAGCGGTCCGGAGCCGTGGACTAAGACGGTATCGCCGACTTCAACGGAAGCGGCGTTGACCGCGTTGAGCGAGGTGGCCGCCGGTTCGACAAACGCGCCGGCGTCGAAGCTGACGCTGTCCGGGAGATGGAAAATATGGCGTTCTGGAAACACGGTGTACTCGGCGAAACCGCCGTCCCACGCGTTGATCGTGCCGACGCTCCTCACGTTCTTGCAATGGTCGTAGAGCCCCATCAGACACACGTCGCACGATCCGCACGAGACGAACGTGTCGCCGACAATGCGGTCGCCCGGTTTGAAGCTGACGACCTCGCTGCCGACGGCGGCAACCACGCCCGACCATTCGTGTCCCGGCGTGAACGGAAACTTGACACTGCCGTCTTTAACAAAGGAGAACTCGCCCGAGTAGATCGAATAGTCCGTGCCGCAGACGCCGGCCCGCATGACTTTGCTCAAAATGTCACGGGGACCTAATTCCGGTATCGGCACATCGATGACCCTCAGATCGTTGGGACCGAAAAGACGGGCTGCTTTCATGGTTTTGCTCATAATGAATCACGCTTCCTTTCGCGACGACTACTGGCTCGACTGCGTTTCGAGAGACACAATGCCTTTCCGACTCGAATAGATCAGCCTTTCGCCCGGCGCCATGACGAGGGGCGTGATCGTGTCCGGGAGCGTCCGTTTAGCGCAGTCCAAGAAAGCGCTGGGATCCCCGCCGTGCTCGATGAACATCCCGAAATGGCTGCCGATGACGATGCGGGGCCGGATGAGTTCGGTCAGCCGAACGGCGTTTTCGTGGCCAAGGTTGCCGAAGGCCGGATTGATCGGCACAATCAGAATGTCGATCGTGACTTTCCCCAGCGACGCCAGAATCTTCTCGGGGCAGTAGGCGGTGTCGCCCGTGTCATAAACCGTAACGTCGCCCAAGCCGATGAGAAGTCCCATCGCATCGGGAGCCAACTTTCCATGGTCCGCATAGACGGCCCTCAAGGCAACGTCTCCGACACGCGCGGATTCTCCCGCCGCCAGAATCGTGACGCGCTCGTCGGCGATTCCGGCCGCACGATAGACCGGGCGGCAATCCGGCGAACCGATGAAACGAATCCCGCTCGTTTTTTTCACATGATCGAGCAGGTCAACGTCGAGATGATCCGCATGCGAATGAGTGGCGACCAGCAAATCGGCCCGCATTTCTTTGACCGACAGAGGAAGCGGCACCATTCGCTTAAAGCCGAACAATCGTTCGCAACTGTCCCCCAAGTAAGCGTCGAGGCAGACCGTTGTGTTCGTGCCCGTTTTAAAAAGGAAGCCTGCCTGTGCCAGATAGAAGAGAGCCAATTCCCCTCGTTCCAGCCGCGTGGTTTCAATACGTTGTGACAGCTTCATGCGACCTCCACCCGCTGCGTATTAACCTCATCATTTGAAGTAGTGTAGTGTCCAGACCGTCATTCCCAACAGGTAGATTCACGCAAAATTAATAGTAATAAAACGCAATTCCTTTTTTCGTTTTCGGAGTGAATTGCTTCTGGTATAACCATGCCATGTCGTTGGTGCGGACACATATTCCCCAAGTGGCGTTGTTGTTGCCGACGTCGGTCAAAACGTGTCGGGAATTGTTGCGCGGCATTCTTCAATATGTTCATTTCCATGGACCGTGGAATATCCATTTGATCGAGGGCCGTGAGGGTGAGCAGAAACTGTTCCGTCCCGAAATTTGGGGCTGCACAGGCATCATTGGAACGATGAGCGATTTGGGCCTTGTCAAGCGCCTTCTGACAGCCCAAGTTCCCGTCATTTGCACAAATCGGACAGACGAGTTTCTGAATCCAAAGAATCCGATCTCGCGTTTGAGTTGCGTTGTATGCGACAACCATCCGATCGGCCAACAGGCGGCCGATTATTTTCTGGGCCTTAAATTCAGGCACTTCGCGTTCGTCGGCCAAGTGAACAATGCGCGATGGTCGGAGGAGCGCCGGATTGCTTTCAGCAAGCGGTTGAAGCGCGAAGGCTTTTCCTGCGCGATTTACAAACTGTCATCCGCTTCCGCGCGAAAGGACTTCGGCGTCGAGCAACGGGATCTCTGCTCTTGGCTAAAAGGGCTGCCGAAGCCCGTCGCCGTTCTCGCCGCAAACGATGTCCGGGGCCGACAAGTGTTGGACTCCTGCACGCGAGCGAGCATCGCCGTGCCGCAGGAAGTGGCGGTGCTTGGCGTGGACAACGACGAACTGCTCTGCGAGACCACCCGCCCGCAAATGTCGAGCATTCAGATGAACACCGAACAAGCCGGCTTCGAAGCCGCCCGCGCACTCGACGGCATGATGCGTAGCAGACAACGCGGCAAATTTAAGCAGACCGTCATTTCCTACGGTTTTTCGCATTTGGTCACGCGTCCATCAACCGCCACCGTTCTAGTCGCTGACGCACTTGTGGCTCGCACGCTCGAATTCATTCGCATCAATGCGGGCATTCCCATTAAGGTTGAAGATCTGTTGCAGCATTTGCACGCTTCCCGCCGTTCGCTGGAAACGCGGTTCAAATCGGTGATGGGGCGAACCGTCTATGCGGAGGTCATGCGCGTCCGCCTAGAACGGGTTCAAACGCTACTGCGCGAAACGCCGATGACCATTGAGGCGATCGCGGACACCTGCGGGTTCAACGACGCCAGCCACCTCGGCAAAATGTTCCGGCAACACTTCGACATGACCCTTTCCGCCTACCGCCGCCAAACGCGAAGAGACACCGATTAATCTCAAAGCGAGCCCACAGCGGTATTATTTGAAACCGATGTCGGTGACATACGGACCGATCTGCACACAGGGCGCACAGCGCGTTACAGGGTTGCCGAAATATGTGATGCCTTTGAACTGAAACCCAGCGACGCTGTGTTTCTCGCTATCGCCCAGCAGACAGATCAGCCCCTGGAAGTTCCCCTGGCTGCCGGTCACCGCGATGTCTTTGAACGAGCAGTCGCGCAGCGCGCCCGGCTTCGGTTCTTTGTATTCCCCGTAGCGACAGCGCATCGGCTTCGCCATCAGCATGAGGATGTCGTCGCCGTCCGACCGGACGCGGAGGTTCTCGAAGCGGCAGCGCTCCATCAGCAGGCCTTGGTTCGGCTGGAGCCAGACGATCGCGTTGGCCCAGTACTCCGTCGGCGCGCGGTAGTTCATGCTGTAGTGCACGACATCGATATCGCGTGCGCAAATGTCGCGCATGCCGGAGGTCTCGCACTCGTAGCCGATCCGAAAGATGTTCGCGCGGTCCGTCCAGAACGTGCAGGCCTCGATCAGGATGTTCTCGCACGGCGCGGCCATTTTCGCCAGACCCTTGACCGCGATGCAATCGTCCTGCGTCCGGAAGAAACAATTTCGCACCGTCGCGTTGCGCGTGTTCACCAGATCCAGCGCGTCGTCGTTGATCATGCGCGAGCCGCAGATCTTGACGTTGTCGATGAGGACGCCGTCGCAGGCCCAGGTCACAAAGGTCCAGCCCCACGGGTTGCGCAGCGTCACGTCGCGCACCGTCAGATTCCGGCAGCCCTGGCAGTCCAGCAGATAGCGGCCCGGACCTTTGAAGCGCGGCGAGTCCTCGCCCCCGAGGATGCCGCGTCCGCGGATCGTGATGTTCGTTCCTTGGGCGTGCACGCAGCCTTTGACGACCGCACCGCCCGCCACGTAAAGCGTCTGATTGTCGGTCAGTTCTATTTTTCCCGGGCGGTGCACGCCGGGCGCAAAGTAGACAACGCCCGGAGCGCCGGGTTTCGGCGCATCGGTTTCCAGCGCGTTGCCGAACAGAAGCAGCGGCTTGATCCGTCCGTTCCGTTCGACGGAAATCCGAAACGGCGCGTCAGCCGTCAGCGCAATCTCGTGCGTCCCGATCCGTTTGAGCCAACCCGCGTAGCGCGTGGGCTGGATTTGGACATTGTCCAGCGGCGACAACGATGTGACGCGGATCTCGGCCCGGCCGTCGAAATCGAACGAAGCGAACGCGTAGTCGCCCCCGAAATATTGGCTTTGCGCCGCATAGACGTCCACCGGCCGGCCGTTCACGCTCACCGTATAATCGTCCGCGACCGACTCACCCGACGGCGCGGGGTAGCAGACGATGCGCGGACCCGTCGTCAGACAGCCGCTCAGATGCGCGACAACCAGCAGGCCCGTCGTCAGCGCGACGATCACGGAGACAACTTTTTTCATATCCGTTCCCTGTTCATAGGCGCGGTTCAAAAAGACCTTGTCCATGTCATTCCAATGAACAACCGCCTCAAGCCAACGCGGCTTCGTCGTTGTCACGGCGTAAAGAATGATCCTTCTGGCTTGATCGAGTGTCATAAGATTTTTAAGGATAGTCAGTTTATCTTAGCGGTTCAGCTAGCTTTCAGCTTTTCCCCAGAAACAGAACCCGCCCTGCGGATCCCGTTATTTCGCGCGAAATACGGATAGGTGCCCCGCTTTCGCATACGCGAGGATTTTTGTGTCGGCAGTCAAAAGCGTGGCGCGAAGCGTTCGGGCGGTGGCGATCAGAATGCGGTCGGCGGGATCGCCATGAACACCCTCCGGCAGGCGCGTGCTCTGCACCGCGATCTCGGGAGAAAGCGGAACCAACTGCAATCCGGGCGTGGCAAGCATTTCGTTCACCCATGTTTGGCAGTCCGTGCTCAGAACAAGCCGACCCTTGCTTTCGAGCGTCGCGATCTCCCAGATGGAAATGGCCGAAACGAAGAGCTTCCCGCGTTCGGCCATTTGTTCGGTGAGTTTTCGAGCACCCGGAGCGAGGAGAGAGACGCCTTCCATCAGCCAAACCAAGGCATGCGTATCCAACAAAAGCGGCGCGCTCACTTTTCGGCCTCCCAGCTTTCATCGGTCGGAGCGACCAAATCGTCCGTCAGCCGGGCGAGGCCCTTCATGCGTCCGAAAACAGCCGGGTGTTCCGAATCGGTATAGGGGGCCAGCACGGCGACAGGTTTTCCGCGTTTCGTAATGGTGATTGGAACACGTGTCCCCCGAACTTTTTCCATCAAGCTCAGGCATTGGGTTTTAAATACGGCTGCGGCAAGCGGCATGGGGCACCTCCTTTTGAGTGGTCACGATGATATGACCACATCCGCACGGATGTCAAGAATGGCGACCAAGGTGAATGGGCTGACGCACTTTTTGGAGTGCGGTGACAACCGAAGGGCGGCACCGCTCTCTCCCGCCACTTTTTGTTCTAAAAATCATCCGGCACCTTCACCGCATCCGTTCTGAATCCATCAAGTTGCTTCACAAATGCGCGATTCGCCGTGCGCTCGAACCATGCCCGCGAACACCATGCGTAGTTTGCCGCATTCGACACAACGCCGTGGTGCACAGGATTGTCGTGGATATACTTCGCCCGAGCCAGATACGAAGTTTCGAACGTGATATGCGATTCCCAATAGTTATACCATACTTGCCGTCCAGCCGCTTCGTCCGCCCGATTAAGCCGCTTTGCCGAAACTTCGTGCAATTGCGCCGTCAGCATTTTCAACGATTTCGCGTCGGCTTCTTTTTCTGGCGATAAGCCGATCCAGTGATAATGGTTGTTCATCACAGCCCACGCCTGCAAGTGCCAGCCGAATTTCTCCGCATACTCAAACAAAAGCGTTTGAAACGCCGTTAGCCGTTCCGGTGTCGTAAGGAGAGGAACCTTATGCAAGGTGCCGCATGTCACCATGTATGCACCCCGTCCGCCCAGTCGGTGTTCCGGCGTATGATGCCAAGCCGTGTCGTTCATGCCTGTCACCTCCTCACACAAAAAGCGGCGTCGCGCGGGATACCGCTTGCCGCGCGCACTCCAAACCGCGTTTCAAAGTTTCTTGTAAAAGAGCAATTGGAACGCGCGCGGCGCGAGTTTGACCATCCAATCTTCCAGTCCCGAACCCGCGATGATTGTCGTCGATCCGTTGTAGGTTTCCACCTGGTACTTCGCGTGCGGATCGATCCCCGGCAGCTTGAACATACGCTCTTCCTCTTTCGCCGCGGCGCGCCGGAAGGCGATCGCGAAGCCCGCCTTCAAGTCCGGTCGGTCGCACTGCCACGCGCACCAGACGTCGTCGCCGACTCCGGTCTCGTCGGTCAGCGGACGGAAGTCGCCCATGTAGAACGGTCGCATGCGGACGGCGACGTCGAAGACCTTTTTGAACCAAACCGTCTCGGTCGCGGAGAGGGGCCGCCGGATGATGCCGCCGTCGAAGTCGGAGGGCGTGATGACCGTTCCCGCCGAGATGATGCTGAAGGCGGCGTAGACGTCGCCGACCGGCACGCAGTTGAACTCGCAGCCCTGGAACGGCAGGTAGGGCATCAGGTTGAGCGTGCCGCTCTGCCCGAGTATGAACGCGGTGTCGCCCGGCTTGCGCCCGACATAATAGTCGCTGCGGCAATACGTGTGGGCCCGCGAGATCATCTCCAGATCGATGCGCCGTCCGCCGGATGCGCAGTTTTCCTGCAGAATATCCGGGAAGCGCGTCCGCATGTCGTCGAGGAATTGGTACATGCCCGCGATGTGCTTCGCCTCGGCGACGCCGACGCGGTCCGGCGCGTCCATGCCGCGCCAGACGGGGCCGGGGTCCATGTTGAAATCCTGCCGGTACACATCGATGCGGTGCTTCGCGATCATGCCGTAGACGGTGTCCTGAATCCAGTTGAGCGCCGCGGGGTTGCCGTAGTCGACGAGCTGGCCGTGCCGGTATTCCGGATGCTCCTTGAGGACCGGCGCGAGGTCGGTCATGCGCTCCGGCTCGAACCAGAGCAGGAACTTCATGCCCGCTCGGTGGACCGCGTCGGCGATCGGCAGCAGGTCGCCGGTCGGGTGCGTGGCCGTGTTGACGCGCCAGTCGCCGACGTACTTCGACCAGTTCGGCCCGCAGTTGCCGTACGGTTCGTCCGCGTGCGGCGCGCCGCACCAACCCGCGTCGATCCAATACGTGTCAAACGGCATCTTGTTGTCGAGGCAGTATTGCAGCACGTCGGTCATCATCTTCGGCGTCTTGTTCCCGCCTCCCGACGCGACCGCCAGAATCGGCGGAATCACCTGTCCCTTGGAATCGCGCGGCACTTTGTGCTCGAGCATGAAGCGGTGGACGAGTGTCTTGAACTCGCGGCGCGACTGGTTTCTGCGGACGAAGACAAGGACCGAGGGCTGGCGGATCGACTCGCCGGGCTGAAGCCTGAAGTTCGTGCGCTCCATGCCGATCTCGACGTCCACGGTCCTGCCGGTGTTCGCGAACCGCGCCCTCCACGACCCGGACCAGCCGATCACGAACAGGTATCCGTTCTTCTCGTCGAGGTTCAGTTCCAAGAACGGAATCGTGTCGTTGGACGAACGGCCGCAGGTCGTCGTCAGGACGCGCTCTTTTCCGCCTTCAATCGCATAGGCTTCCGGCACGAAGTCCGTCGCCTTGCAGGTGGAGCCGCGCAGGAAGTTGAGCGTAACGGCCTTTGCGAACTGCGGTTTGCCGATCAAGAGTTTGAGTGAACGGAAATCGTCGACAACGCCCGTCGGTTCCGTTTGGGACAGGTTCACCACCCGAACGGCGTATTCTTCCGCGGGGAATTGTCGGTAAGTTTTGCCATCCAATCGGATTTGCAGCTTCCCGTCGGGGGCGGTCAGCGTTCGAGACGCGGCGATGTAACCTGCGGTCTTGATGCGGGAATCGGGTACGACGGCGCAGGTATACGCGGCCTCTATCTGCGCCGGTTTGCCGTCATAGTTGAACGCGGGCCCGCCTGCGTTTAGCCGACCGCCGGAAGAGACCGTCATACAAGCATGGATGAACGGCAACGATAAAACAACCAGCGGCAGCATGAGCCGCCTTGGGTGCTTGCGCACAGATGCAGAGATTTTTTTGAACCGATTCATTTCGTCCTCCCTTTATTGTGGCGACTATAGCGCGTCGCAGAACATTCCGCTTCTCCTTTTTTTCGGAATCGTTTACATTTCTTTCGATTTGAGCGCAAAATAAACGATCTTGCGATTTGTATCGCTTCCTCATTTACATCGTGCGCATCAAACGATTACGATTTCGCGCTTGAAGTCACGCAGCACGTCGGATATTTTATCTCAATGTATTGAGCAAAGTGTTATCACGTTGGAGGTGAGATGGTTAAGCGTGAAGTTTTCGGCATATTGGTCCGCCGGATAGAAGAATGCCGCCGGTTTATCCAAGTTGTTGTCGGACCTCGCCAAGTCGGCAAGACAACTCTTGTGCAACATGTCCTTGCGCACACGAAAACCGTTTCGCATTATGCCTCAGCAGACGCTGTCGCTGCCAGCGGGTCGATTTGGTTGGAACAACAATGGGAGGTCGCGCGTCAAATCGCGCAACAGTCTGGGGAAGCCATATTGGCGGTCGACGAGATTCAGAAAATCACGAACTGGTCGGAAACGGTCAAGAAACTTTGGGACGAAGATTCGTCCAAACGGCGGAATGTCAAAGTCGTTCTGCTCGGAAGTTCGCAACTGTTGGTTCAAAAAGGGTTGACTGAAAGTCTTGCGGGACGATTCGAATTACTCCGTGTTTCGCATTGGAGTTTTTCCGAAATGCGCGACGGGTTCGGATATTCGCTGGAGCAGTTTCTGTTTTTCGGCGGCTACCCAGGAACCGCCTCTTTGATCGGCGATGAAAGGCGTTGGCGGCTTTATGTGCGCGACACGCTGATCGAAACAACGATTTCAAAAGATGTACTCATGCTGACAGCGATCCACAAACCGGCCCTTTTGAAAAATTTATTCCTGCTGGGGTGCGCGTATTCCTCTCAGCTTCTCTCGTTCCAAAAAGTCATGGGGCATCTTCAAGACGCAGGGAACACGACGACTCTCGCGCATTATTTGCAGCTTCTTGAGCATGCTGGCTTGTTGGCCGGTGTGCAGAAATTTGCCAATCAGACCGTTCGCCAACGCGCCTCGATTTCCAAATTTCTGGCGCTCAACAATGCACTGATGACGGCCGTCAGCGATTATTCGTTTGACGAGTGGCGCAGCCGCCCCGACCGATGGGGACGGCTCGTCGAGACTGCCGTCGGCAATCATCTCTATTCGGCATGCCAAGAAACACAGATGACGCTCCATTATTGGAACGACCGGAATTTAGAAGTCGACTACACCCTCCGTTCGGGAGACCGTCTGACAGCCATCGAAGTGAAAAGCGGTCGGACCCCGACGGCCTTTCCCGGCGTTGACGCATTTGCCAAACGTTTTCCGGTCACCCGCAAACTGTTGGTGGGAGGAACGGGAATACCCTTGGAAAAGTTTCTTTCCACTCCGGCAAACCTGTGGCTATAAAAAATGGATTCCATCAGGCCCGACAACGATTTCGAATGCCTCGCGGCGGCACCGGAGTTCGCCCGGTTCAGCGAACTGCTGGCGAAACTGACCGGCGTGGCGATGTCCCTGTTCTCCCCGCAGGGCGAATATCGGGTCGGTTACGGCGACGGCAGGAAAAATCCGCTGTGCCGGATCATCCGGTCCTCGGCGACGGGAGAGAAACGTTGCCATGCCTGCGATTGGCGGCATCACCGGGAAGCCGGGGCGCGAAAGAAGGCGATTCTCTACAAGTGCCATGCAGGCCTGTTCGACATGATCATCCCGCTTTTCGTGGACGGTCGGCACGTGGCGAGTCTGTCGAGCGGTCAGATCCTCGCGGAATCTCCGACCGACGCGGGATTCGCCCGGATGCGGAAACGCCTTGTCTGGCTGGAAGCCGATCCCGCGAAGATGCGGACATCCTATTTTTCGGCGGTCTACATGCCGAAGGCCAAGGTGAACTACATGATGCTGCTGCTGGAGACGTTCGCCGTGCAGCTCTGCGGAAGCCTCCACAAAATCCGCGAGCTGGAGTCGCGTCTCGAACGTGCGGAAATCCGCAGAGCTAAGGCGTATGTGATTGAACACTTCTCCGACACCGATCTCGGCCTGTCCGTTGTCGCGGCTCACGCCGGTCTGTCGCCTGCCCATTTCTCGCACGTGTTCAAACAGTGCGTCGGAACCTCTTTCACCCGCTATGTCCAGCGCGTCCGGATCGACTGTGCGAAACGGATGCTTCTGGCCAGCGAATCTTCGGTGTCCGAAATCTGTTTCGCCTGCGGGTTCAACAGCCTGCCCCACTTCATCCGCGTTTTCAAAAATCTGGAAAACTCGACGCCCAGCTGTTTCCGCCGCACACCGGTGCGCGGGTAGTAGCGGCCCGTCAGGAATTCGACGCGCGTCGGCGTGCAGACGGGGCAGCCGTAGAAACGGTCCAGCGAGACGCCGTCGCGGGCGAACGAGTTGATGGCGGGCTTGCCAACGAGTCGGTTGCCGCTGTGGCCATAGTCGCCCCAGCCCGCGTCGTCTGCGAGCAAAACCACCACCTTCGGCTTGGTCGCCGCCGTTCACGGCGTGGAACTGAGGTTCGCGTGCCGCGCCGCCCGCAGGATCAGGAGCGCCAGCGCGGCAACCACGACGACGCAGAGCACCTGCATTCCGTGTGTCGCTAAGAACTGACGAACACGCACTCCCGTCCCATAAGCGATCGCGCCTTCCGGAGCGGGACCCAGCCGCCATACGGCGGCGCGCTGACCGCGGCGCAAATAGTCTGTCACACCCTGTTCGTATACGGGCGGTTCCAATGTTTCCGGGTTGCCGTAAACCAACCGATAAGATTGGCCCTTCTCAGCGATAAAGACCGCATCATACGCAGGCTGCAGCATCTTCACGCCGCCTTCCGAAAACTGAAGAGGCGGGTTGTCGTCGTTCCGGATGCGCACACGCAAATGCTCCGCCCGCACCTCACCGAACCGGATCTCAAGCGAATCGCGGACCGGCAGCCCCGGAAGATGTGCCCGCAAGACCGTGCCGCCGCCGAACGCCTCCCAGCCGCCGGGCACGGGACGCTCGACCGTTACGCGGCGCTCAAAGTTTTGCTGCACGGGTGCCAAAGCGACTCCGCGCACAGGACAGCGCCCGGTCGGCACCGTCAGTATCGTTTCGCGCTTATCCTTGTCCTCGACCGTCGCCGTGCCTGACACGGCCGTCCACTCGCACGCCGACGTTTTCTCGACCGCCACCCGCTCGATGTCGCGGAAGCGCACGGCGTCGATGCGGAACGGACGGCTCTCGACACGATAGCGTTTCGACTGGCGCTGGGGCTGCCTGCCGCCCGCTTCCTCAGTCATCTCCGCATAGGACGAGTAGACCTTGTCGTCGGCCTGCCCGATCACCAGCTTGAAGCGGCGTCCCGTCTGCGCGGGCAGCGACACGGCGGTCTTGCGCACGTCGGCGAAGCGGCTGTAGTCGAACAGCGGCTCGGGTCCTTTCAGCAAACGCCAGCCCTGGGCGTCGTCGGGCACATAGACCGTGACCGTCTGCTCGTAGTTCCGCAGCGGCGAGTCGACAACAAGCTCCGTGAGCACAACCGCGTTGGTGTCGACGAGTTCGCATACCACCGCCAAGCCGCCGCCCTGCAGTTGCGCCAATTCCTTGAACCGCGTGGCGCGGTAAACGCCGCGCTCCTCGAACGCATACGTGCGCCGCGGCGCGATCACCCGCGGGACCTCATGTCCCGCGGCGTCGAGAATCCTCACGTCGGCGAACGCCTCTTGGCTGTTCGCGAAGACGTGTTCGTCGAGCGCCACCGCCACCACCGTCGCGGCAACGTCCGACGACCCCGCGATCTCGCGCGTCACCCGCCACTCTTCCGCCAGCCCCGCGCACACCCACGCGGCGACTGCGAACGTCACAGTCATTCTCATCGAACAAACCCCTTTCGCCAACATCTAAGCGTGGTCCGCCTGCTCCGGATCAGGCTCAAACAGCGACCGATATTTCAGGTAAACGAACGACCCCAAAACGAGCAAGACGCCCACGGAAATAAAAGCCACGATGCGATAGAGCGTCTCCAGCCCCGCCAAGTCCACGAGCATCAGCTTGCCGACGGCCAACGCGAAGAGCGCCAAGCCGAACCCGCGCAGCCACGGGCCGCGCAGACGGATCCCCCAGAAGAGCAGGCCGAAGGCGAAGAACGTCCACACCACCGTCACCGCGCCGTGCCGAAAAGCCGGCGCGTAGACGCGCGCGATCAAACCCGACTCCAGCGTCACGTAGAGCCAGACTTGCGCCAGCGCCAAGGCCAGCACCGGCCGCCACAGTGCCGCCAGAAACGCGTCGGCCCGCTTCAGCCAACGCGCCGTCAGCAGCGTCGCGGGCAACGCCCCGAAACTGAGCAACCGCACGCCGGCCGACTGCCAGAAGGCCAAGCCTTTCAGCGTCTGCGGCGCGTGCACGCCATAGAGCCTGTGCAGGTCGAAAGCCAGGCCTCGAATCGTGGCCCATGCGAACAGGATGAGCGCCAACACCTCCAGCAGATTGTTTCCGCTGCGCCGCGCGATCCACACCATCGTCAGCGCCTGCAGGCACCAGGCCAGCGTCAGCCACTCGCCGGGCAACAGCAGCACGGGCGACATGGCCAGAAAGACGGCCGACAGCGCCAACAGAAGGTCGAGGAAAGTGCGATCATCGGTCTTGCGCGCCAGCCCGACGTAGAGCAACGCCACGTAGACGGCGGTCATCGCAAGCGCGACCAACCCCGTTTCCGCCTTGCCGAACGCGGGTTTGAACAGAATCAGCACCCAACACCAATAGAGCCCCGCGTTGAAAAGAATCGCGAGCCACTCGACAACCGCCGTACGAAGCCTCAGCCTAAGGTTGACCAGCACGACCGAGAGCAGATAGAGCAGATGCACGGCCGACAGGAAGATCAGGCCGCGCAACGCGTACGAAGCGCCGTGGTGGTGCGAACAGTAGGAGAAGGCGAGCCCGTACGCCGCGACCATACCCAGCACGTTCAACGCCGGCCAGCGCCGCACCAGCGATACGCCGAGCACGCCTACGCCGAGCAGCAGCACGTAGCCGTAGAAGAAAAGCTCGTTGCCGCCGCCTTGGCTGAGCATCATCGGCGTCGCATAGCCGCCGACCGAACCCAGCACCGCAATCATGGGCGTGCGGTAGAGCACCGCCAACGCGCCGGCGGTCACCGTCACGCAGGCCATCAGCACGAAGGCCGACGCCTGCCCGATCAGGTGGTACAGAGGCGACGCCGCGTAGAACGCGAAGTAGAGCGTCACGAATCCCGCGCCCGCCAACCCCTGCCCCAACAGGTGATAGCGCCTGAAGAGCAGCCGCACGCCGAAGACGATCAGCGCGAGTCCCGCGACCACGCTCAGCGACACGCGCCCGAGCGGTCCCAACAGTCCCTTCTCGATCGAGTACTTGAGGAAAAAAGCGACGCCCCCCAGCACGGTCACAATGCCGATGCGCAGCAGCCAGTTCGTGGCCACCGCGTATTCCCACGACGTCCCCGGCTTGCGGTAGGCCTCGCCGATCACCAGCCAATTCCAGATCGCTCCGAGCACCTGATCGGCGGCCGAAGGCGGCGGGGGCTCAGACGGCTCGACGTTAAGCGAAGGCGACGGCGGCCGCGGCATCGCAGGCGGTGCGGAGGGCGCGGATTCGGACGCCATCGCCACAACAGGCGCGGGGGTCGGCGGCGGCTCCGGAACAGATGTCGGCGACGGCACAATCGGTTTGAGCGCAGCGGCCGGTTCAGGTTGATGGCCCGCCGGTTTGACCGCCTTTTCTCTGAGCAGGAGGTGCAAAGAGTTGATCTTGCGGTTCAGCTCCTCCACCTCTTCGCGAAGGCCCGACAGTCGCCCCAGCACCACAAAGGGCACGATGAAGAGGATGGCAAATACGGCTATACCCAGCAGAACGGCGAAGACCTCCATAACCTCCATGGCAACCTCCCGGCTTAATGGCTTAATGGCTCCGAGTATACTACCTTCCGAATTATCCGACCAGCCCTCCATACACCATATGCAGAAGTCATTCGGCCATCAATCAATGCCGCACCCGTTTCACGGACTTGTGGATCACTATCTTGCGCGGCATGACCGTCAATCCCGAATGCCGAGGTACGCTTTGACCGTCGGTGTCAAGACGACGGGGACGCGCGGTAGCCGACACAGGTCGAAGCGCGGCAACAGATCGCGCAGTGCGACCGACTCGCCCCACGCGGCCCATCCGCACCACCACGCGAGCAGACCCACGATTTTCTCGGGCGGCACCCCCGCCCGGCGCAGCGACGCAATGCGCGTGTCGCCGTGGCGCTTGGCGAGTCGTCGACCATCCTCGCTCACCACCAGCGGCACGTGCAGAAACGCGGGCGGTGTCAGCCCGAGCGCACGGTAGAGCAGAAGCTGGCGCGGCGTGGCCGGGAGCAGGTCGTCGCCGCGCACGACCTCGGTGACTCCCATGGCCGCGTCGTCCGCCACCACCGCGAGCATGTACCCCGCGCCGTCTTCGTCGCGCGCCAACACGAAGTCGCCGCTCAACGCCGACACGTCCTGTTCGCAGGGACCGCGGAAGGCGTCCTCGAAGCGCACAATCTCACCCTCGGGCACACGGAAGCGCCAAGCCGGCAGGCGGCCGTCTGGCAGCGAGGCGCGCGCGGCCGCAAAATCGGTGAAAAGGCCGCGACAAGTCCCCGGATAATAGAGCCCGTCCTCCGCGTGCGGCGCGGACTGACCCGCCTCCACGTCGCGCCGCGAGCAGACGCAAGGATAGACCAACCCGCGCGCTTTCAGGACGGCCATCGCGCGGGCGTAGGACAGACGCCGCTCGGTCTGCACGTACGGGCCACACGGTCCACCCACATCGGGCCCCTCGTCCCAGTCGAACCCCAGCCAGCGCAAGTCCTCCAGCGCCGCCACCGCCGCTCCCGGCTTGTTCTTGGGGTGGTCCAAATCCTCCATTCGCAGCACAAGGCTTCCGCCCCGACTGCGAACGCGCAGCCAAGCGATCAGGAAAGTCCGGGCGTTGCCCAAGTGCAGCGCACCCGTCGGACTCGGTGCCAGCCGTCCGCGAACCTTAGCGGACAGCGCATTTTTTCTTTCGAAAAAGCCGGTTTCCGGACTTGCCTTCATCGTGTTTTCATCTTATCTTTCGTGGCCGCCGAACGGAAGCCGAAAAACCATTTGCGGATACCCTTGTCGTTCAAGGACTTATAAATAAACCACAAAATGTTGTGGACATGTTGGGCCGCAACCACTATATATAGTCCTCGTTTATTTGAGATGTCGAATCGCGTTCCCGTGGTTGTATCTCATTTTCTGCTTTTTCTTGCCCCCAGGACCTGTCATGAGTATTGAATCTCTGAAGAACTATGTCTTCACGTCGAAATACAGCCGCTACATTCCCGAAAAAATGCGGCGCGAAACCTTCGATGAGGCCGTCGAGCGCGTGATCGACATGCACCGCCGCCACTTCGCAACCAAGAACATCGACGTGTCCGACCTGCTGACCATCTGCGAGACCGCCATGAAGAAGCGCATGGTGCTCGGCAGCCAGCGCGCGATGCAGTTCGGCGGCGATCCGATCCTGCGCAAGCACGCCCGCATCTACAATTGCACAACCTCCTACTGCGACCGGCCGCGCTTCTTCCAAGAGGCGCTCTGGCTGCTGCTATGCGGTTGCGGCGTGGGCTTCTCGGTCCAGACCCACCACATCGCCAAACTTCCCGGCATCGCCAAACCCTCCGGCGAACAAGCGACATACGTCATCCCCGACACGATCGAAGGCTGGGCGGACGCGCTCGGCGTGCTGCTGTCGAGTTATTTCACTGCCAATCAGCCCTTCCCGGAATACGTCGGCAAGACGGTGCAGTTCGACTACACCCAAATCCGGCCCAAGGGCCGCCCAATCTCTTCCGGCATGGGCCGCGCACCCGGCCCCGAACCGCTGCGCCGCAGCATCGAGAAAATCCGCGCCCTCGTTGACGCACGGCTGGCAGAAGGTTTCGACCGCCTGCGTTCGGTCGACGCGTACGACGTGCTGATGCACGCCTCTGACGCCGTGCTTTCCGGCGGCGTGCGCCGCAGCGCCACGATCTGCCTCTTCTCGCCGGACGACGACCTGATGGCCACCGCCAAGACCGGCAACTGGTTCACCGAAAACCCGCAGCGCGCGCGCTCGAACAACTCGGCGATCCTCCTGCGCAACTCCACCACGCGCCAGCAGTTCGCGAAGCTCATGAAGTCGGTCAAGGAGTTCGGCGAGCCGGGGTTCGTCTGGACCGACAACGTGGAGATGACCTTCAATCCCTGCGGCGAGATCGGCCTTTATCCGCAGATCGACGGCGTATCGGGTTTTGCCTTCTGCAACCTCTGCGAAATCAACATGGGAATCGTCAACAACGCCGAAAAGTTCCGCGCCGCCTGCGAGGCGGCCGCCATTCTCGGCACGCTCCAAGCCGACTATACCGATTTCGGGTACCTCGGCGAAACCAGCACGCGCATCGCCCGCCGCGAAGCACTGCTCGGCATCTCCATGACCGGCATGATGGAGCATCCGTCGGTTTCGTTCAACGCCGACCTTCAGCGCGAAATGGCCCAATACATCTTGCAGGTCAACGAGCAGGTCGCCAAGCGCATCGGCGTCAACCCCTGCGCCCGCGCCACCTGCGTCAAGCCCGCCGGCACCACGAGCAGCATCCTCGGCACCTCGTCGGGCATCCACCCGCACCACGCCAAACGCTACTTCCGCCGCGCGCAGGCCAACGAGGACGAACTGCTCGTCGACTTCTTCAAGGCGCAGAACCCCAAGGCCGTCGAAAAGTCGGTCTGGAACCCCAACGGCACCGACGTGGTGCTCACCTTCTGTGTGGAGGCCAGCCCCGACTCGCTCACCAAGCGCGACGTCGACGCCGTGGAACTGCTGCGAAAGGTCAAGCTCACCAAGGAGAACTGGATCGACGCGGGCAAGCGCCCCGAGCGCTGCGCCCAACCCTGGCTCAGCCACAATGTCTCCAATACCATCTCAGTCAAAGACGGCGAGTGGGAATCGGTCGAGGCTTTCATCTACGACAACCGCCACGCCTTCGCCGGCATCTCGCTGCTGCCCGACGGAGGCGACCTCGACTATCCGCAGGCCCCCTTCTGCGAGGTGCTCACGGCGCAGGAGATCGTCAACGCCTACGGCGTCGGCGCCCTGCTGGCCTCTGGCCTGATCGTGGACGGCCTGCACGCCTTTGACGACAACCTCTGGGCCGCCTGCGACTGTGCGCTCGGCCGCGGCGAAAAGCTCGACGAACCGACCCCGAAGATTTATCCCTCGCGCGTCTACGAAGCCATTGAGCACGTGCGTTTCGAAAAGCTCGACTGGGTCCGCCGCGCCCGCAAGTTTGCCGCCAATTACTTCGGCAACGACATGCTCAAGATGACCCGCGGCCTCAAGCGCGTCAACGCCTGCAAGCAGTGGGAAGACCTCACGCGCACCTACGCGCCGGTCGACTACACCCTGTGCCTGGAGCAGCAGGACAACACGACGGTCACGCAGACCGTCGCCTGCTCCGGCGGCAAGTGCGAGCTGATCTAAGGCTGCGCGCTAGCACAGGCGAGGCGCACGGGGGTACGGGATCACGTCGCGGATGTTGTGCATGCCGGTGCAGAACTGCACGAGCCGCTCGAAGCCGAGCCCGAACCCCGCGTGCGGCACGCTGCCGTAGCGGCGCAGGTCGAGATAGTTGCCGTAGTCGTCCGGGTTCAGGCCGCTCTTGCGCATGCTGGCCGCCAGCACGTCCAGCCGCTCTTCGCGCTGGCTGCCGCCGATGATCTCGCCGACCTCGGGGAGCAGCACGTCCATCGCGGCGACGGTCTTGCCGTCGTCGTTGCGCCGCATGTAAAACGCCTTGATCGCCTCGGGGTAGTCCGTCACCACCACCGGTCCCTTGAAGACTT
>Ga0172375_10003477_pt1 | contig 23837 bp, 1 predicted proteins | sample LakKiv1m_FD_114537 | JGI IMG/M metagenome (GOLD analysis project Ga0172375, IMG submission 114537) | Freshwater microbial communities from Kabuno Bay, South-Kivu, Congo - kab_092012_11.1m | ecosystem: Environmental > Aquatic > Freshwater > Lake | place: Democratic Republic of the Congo... | reverse complement strand
TCCATATAATCATCGTACCTGATCGTCATAGTCTCAGCGCCTATATAATCGCTCGGATCGCCTTTCGGGGCTCTGGCATCAATAGTAAGAAGCTTATCCCAGTCGCTTTTTGTCATGGCGCGGGCATCCCCTTTTTTGTCCCATACCTTATATGTCGTAGACGACATTATATTCCTCAAGTTCTCTAATGATTTTACGAGGCTGGCCTTTATATCCTGCGCTACTTTATTTTCAGTGGACATGTTAAAGCCTATTTTACCGAGGCCTGTCTGCCTGTTAATAAAAGGTTCGTGCTTAATGCGTTTTTTAATTACAAATAGTTTGTTTAGAATTACGCCGAATACTGTAAGCGCGATCCCTAAAACAATGGTAGCGCCATAATTCTGTAAACCTAACGTTAAATTTTCTGTGATGCCGTACATGTAATTCAATCCTATGGAACCATAAGCTATAAAATTTAGGCCTACGAGAAAAGATATTATTCCCCACAAGCTGAATGGCGACTTTTGGTCAAGCGCTGCGCAGGGGCCGATCATGTCGCCCTTCTTTATGTCGAAAAACGAGTCAAATATCATTTCGCCTTCAAAATACTGTCCGACCTTATCTGCGGGTTTATTCAACTGACGAATTTGAAGAATAGACACTGCATCGCCTACAATTCTATTGCTTCTTATTACCCACCATTTTTTGAACTTACTTTCAATATTGCCGTTTTCAACGAAAAATCTGACGGCTATTACTCTTTTGTCTTTTTTGGTCGCCGGATCCGGCATAGTCATTTCTTTAACTGATAGAACCTTTGCCCTGTTGCGCGGCTGGTATACTTCCGGTTCCAGCCGTATACTCGCATCCCAAAGGCTGTTTTCAACGACTCCCCTGACGTTATCCTCTATAGCTTTTTTAATGTCCTTATAACTCGTCTCTTCCTTAGGAGCGCCGACTATATTTTTGTCTAATTCCTTGTCGAGGTTCTTATCGGCTGAAATTTCAACGGGAATATTAATTGTTTTACGCGCAAATTTTGATATAAACGGAAGCAAAGCTATCATACCGATGAGATGTGATCGGAATGACTCGTGCAGATAAACAAGTTCTTTATCATCGTATGACAGAAAACCGAATGAGTCAGATAATGTGATTCTTCTCGCAGCGTTCCGGTGCGCAATTGCGGTTGTTTCAACATCAGCCGTTAGCCCCTGCAGATTTGATTGATTGTACAGGTTTATGGCATACACCACATTGGCGTATAAGTTGTTGAACTTGAATTTAGAAGCTATTAGAAATGCCGCAGGCAGAGAAAATAACATACCAAGAAGTACGGCAGATCCGGATGCACCCATAAAATATAACACAACAGGCGAGGCAAATATTGAAAAGAGAGAAAAGTCTATACTTATACCGCCTTGTTTTAGATTCAGCGTGAGTATGAAAAGATAAAAAGAAGACATCATGACTAAGAACGGGATCGCTATCACTGTATTGTGAAACACATATGCGAATATCGCTATAGATGCACCTGTGTAAGCAAATAACATTAAAGATGATAGCCTGCCCGCGTTTTTCAAAGATAAGGCTGTTAAATCGTGCCCCTTCTGTTTTGTTTTAGCGTAAGCTCCGTTGTATTGCTTTATTTTGGATATCATCAAGGAAAGTCCTGTTATTGCGCCTATTAAAGAGCCGATAATTGACGCGATAGTGATCAACCTGTGATACCAGCGGCTGTGAAATAAAGTTGAGTCTTCAATGGTTTTATAATCCAATTTATCTTTTCTGTCCTTATTGATGATATTTTCATCTTGCGCTAATCGCGTTTGAGCGAGAATGACTTCAGACATAGTGCTTGATGTGTAACCGCTTATTGTTTTTTGATTGGCGAATTCAGTCCCTATTTTTATGTAAATATAGATTTTTCTTGATAAAGGCATTTTGCTGAATTCCGGGTATACGGTTTCGATGTATTGGTCTGTCTCAGGATATGATAATATATCTTTAATGTTATTTATAAAGAGATCAAAGTTGAAATCTTCATCCGACTTCCCTGCCCAGAATAGAATAGCTCCGATAAGATTTTCACCGTCAATGTCCGACAAATTAAACGCCTGTCCTGATTGGTCAGGGGTCATATCATAGGTCTCTTCTATTAAACGTTTTAACGCCGCAATCCTATCAGAAAATTGCTTAAAATCCTTGTTAGAAGATAATTGGATGCTCTCTTTGCCCATACTATCCGTTGTAAGCTGGATTGACCAATAAAGTACGGTGTTTACGTTTTCAGGCGTCGCTTCCATATTCCCTAACAAAGGTTTAAGCGCTTCCCTTATCTTTATCGCGTTCAAGATCAGTTTTTCAAGATCTTTAGATGATGAAATATTGTTAAATCTGGCTGTTGTGTACAGAATATTTATTACATCATCAGACGACCCGCTATTGAAGAAAGGATCTTTTTCAAGATCAGCCTGCTGCCGCATGGTATCTACTCCCGTAAGGGCTTTTGACACCATCTGTCTTGCACGTTCGCTGTTAGACGATTTTCCGTCTGTTATTGAAAATCCGTAAGGTATACGCAGCGGTTTACCGTTAGCGTCATAATAGTATTTTATTTCTAGCCCTATATCCGCGTCGTTTATAGTGATCGATCTTCCGTCCGGCAGTTTTAATGTTTTACCTACGTCTTCCGTTTTAATGATCCCGGTTTCCCAGTTCATGATCTCAGAAAGACTGTATGTCAAAGTATCATTGAAGAAATCCAAAGGAGTGCCGTCAGCCGTTTTGACACCTTTTAATGATTGTACTTTTGATATGTCATGAGGCGACAAAACTACCTCAAAAGAACCTGGTGTCCCTTTTGGAACAATTGAATATTTGGTGCCTCTTGATTTATCAAGCTGGCCTTTTTCGCCTATAGGATTGATAAATACAGTAGGACTTGTTTTGCCGGGGTTAACTAAAGTGACTCTTCCGGGTGTGTTAGCTTCATTCCTGTATAATAAACCCTGCGGATCATAATAAAGACTCGTTACCGATATATATTCGCCGTTCATACTGCTAGCTTCGGATGTTTCTTTATCGGAAGGCTTTGTTCGAGTGTCTTCCAATACTGTCGCTAATTCTATGCCGGTCTTCACCCTGAGTTCAGCCAGCGGCATACTCGGATCTTTAAATTGAGATTTGTTGAGCCAGAATTTCCCGTTTTTAACGAATTTTTTGGCTCTTGCGTCATAATCTATCCTATAAACATAATCATTAAGTGTCGAATCGTACAAAAAGAGGGCTGACGCAATTGTCTCTACTAACTCCGTATTGATCTTTGTGCCGTCCGGAGTTGTTATAATGACATCTCCGTTGCTGATGTTAGAACAAAATCCTGTGTCCGGATTAATCGAAATAAGCGACGGGGATATTTCAAAAAATTCACGGACCCTTCTTTTTCCGGAAACTCCGTAATCTTCGTAAACGCCTTTTCCTATGTAAGCGGCTTTAACGCTATATTTCCCCGCTCCGTCTCTGTCGAGGTGCACTGTCACGTAGTAATCACCGTCCAGGTGCTGTCTATTTACTTTTATCGTCCCTCTGGAAGTATCTACCCATATTTTACCTCCCGGGAGCCTTTTTATAGGTGCTATCCATTCCTGCGTTTCAAAATCTTCCGTTGTCTCTTCCTTATATATAGGTGTTAGCAGTACGGTTGCAACCTGTCCTTCTTCAACAGGAATGTCAGAGTTCAGGATAGGATTGCCGTTTTTGTCCTTACGGCTTGACATATCTACGATGATCCTCTCCTGGGTCGCTCCGTTATAGTAATAACCCATATTTTCTAGCTCGTGGGTGATTTTGCCGTTATCATCTATTGCCCAAGTTCTGCTTCTTATAGGCTTTCTTGCGCCGAAATCTTTAAGAGCCGCGCCAATTTTGTCATACTCATAATTAGTTATATAACCCTTTAAAGGAGAAGTCTCTTCCAGAAGTAGCCATATATCAGGAATGTCAGGATTCGGTATTCTGAGTATGTAAGATACTTTTTTACGTATAACAACTTCCTGAGAGTCTTTGTTTTCTTTATATTTAGCTGTTTCCGTCATCGTGTCCTTGTCATCATCATATACCAGTATTTGATGGAGTATTCTTTCCTGCGCTGCGCTGCCGTTTGTTGTGGGGTGGCCGTTCTTGTATTCGGTAACTATATTTTGAAAGATCGGCTTGCCGTACGCGTCATATATACCATATGATTTTTCAACACGATCGATCAGATTCTTTTTCTGCGTGATCCACCTTGATCCTTTCGGAACTTCTATGCCGGTAATGGGCGTACCATCAGGGCCTTCAAATATTTCCGCGTAAAGTCTGCCGTTATCGGTATAGATGCGGCCTTTAATCATTATTTTATCGTCACTTGCATAGCGTACGCCCAATTCGGTTGTCTGGCTCGTGATCTCTACAGGATTATAGCTTTCGGTTTGCTCCTGCACTACGCCATCTGATATGACTTTTGTGTCGACACTATTAACATTGCCGTACTTATCTTTTACTGTTGTGCTGATTATAGTTTCTAACAATACTTTGTTTGCATCGTAAGTAGTTGTGGTCGCAACGATAACTCTTGAGCCGTCTTTTTTATATTCGACATCTTTTACTTCGCTGACTAGTCTTGTTTTGTAAGTGTTTTCGGAAATGCGTTTTTTTTGCTCGGAGTTTATTGTGGATTTAAGGAATATCCAAGTATCTTTTCCGTAAACCTCATCATAAATTATGGAATGATATGTGTCTTCTTTGACTTCATATTTATCGGTTTTATCGTTGAATTCGAAAATTTGAAGATGGATAACATTAGGCTGTTTTACTCCGTTCACTTCAAGGAGCGGATAATTAGTTTGTATTGTTATTGTGTTTGTTAGCTTGTTAACGGCTATTTTAAATATTGTTTTCCCGTCCAGATCCGTTACCAAGCGCTCTGTTTCGCTTATGATAATCTTATTTTGGATCTTGTCGTATACGCGCTTAACGTGAAATTTATAAATAACCTGAGGGGCATCGATCTTATATTGCATACCTTCCGGGAAAGTAATCGTTTTTGTCTGAGGATCGTATGCTGCCGAATCCGGGACTGTACTGGATTTTTCATATATAATAAGTTCTCCGCCGTAAACAACTTTACTTTCGCCGATGCTTATGGGCTCGAATTCGACCGGTGCATCCTTTGATATGTCTATAAGCGTTGACTGAGAGACGAAAACCTGATAATCAGCTTCATAATCAGCAAAGATCTGGTTTCTGGAAGAACCCTCTGGCCCGCTTGATACGATATAATAGCGTGTCATGGAATCACGGCCTTTATATGTAAGCTGAGCATTGCCTTTTGTATCTTTTTCGGACGTTGTTTCAGACCATTCTCCGTTCTTATAATTGAACGAAGAAGCCTGTTCCCACTTAAGAACTCTTCCTTTTCGCGTCGTATTAAAAATCGTTATTTTAAGAGGGACAACGTCTTCACCTTTAACTTGAAGCCATACCCTTTCGGTGATGCTGTTTCCGTTTACTTCGTAACTTGATATTTCCGCGACGTTAGAGATCTTGCTGTTATCATAAGCTACTTTGCCCAGCATTTCCCTTTCGCCTTTTTCGCGCGGTTCGCTTTCGTGGTAAAGCTCTAGATAATTCTGCTCTCCTGTTAATAAGTCATATCTTATGATCGTTATATCTCTTTTCCCGTCTTCATGATATTGAAAGTCCAGGCGCTCTACCATAGCGGCTGTATCGGTATTTAAAGGTTTAGTAGGATCTGCTGTGAATTCCCCTCTATACCTTTCTATTCTTACAAGATTTTCAGCATCGTCAAAAAAGTATAAGCTGACAAGTTTTACTTCTCCTGTCGGGATCTCATTTCTCTTTATCAGTTCTTCCGTCACACGCAACTTTGTCCTGCCGGTTTCAGAGTCTACGTAATCATAACCTTTGCCGCCGTCCCGCCTGTTGTCAAGTTCATAGTATGTACAGCCTTTTATGTCTAATTCGCGCGGTAGAGTAGCAGCATATACAGGTTTCTGAGGCGCCGTACCCATTTGCAGATTTTTCAATGCATCCGAAGGTGTTATAGGCGACATTTTTATTAGCGACTTTTTATCTTCTTCAGTTTCGGGCATTTTACCGTGCTGTTGCGCTGTTTCCGAAGGCATAAGCTTATCTATTGACGGCATTTTGCTTGAACTCTCAATGCCGGCTTTTTCAGTTGTTGCTATAGGCTGTTTATCCTCTACAGGTTTTGATGCCTCCTGTTGTGTCATGAATTTTGCGTACTGAGCCAAAGAAGTATCTTTTAGGAACTCCGCCAGTTTATCATCAGTCCAAAACAATCCGCCGCCATAACCTAACTTTAAAAGCCACTGCAATGTTTCTTCAACTGACAACTGCGTATCTTCAAGTCCGATCTCGCCGGCTATTACCCTGATGTCTTGAGGTATCGGCAGATCTTTTCTTGCAGGGAGCTGACTGGGAGAATGATACAAGTGAAACTGCATAATATCGCCTTTTTGCAAAGCGTTTGAAACACCTTTGTAAACCTCAATAAGAGTTTGCATATTATGCGCGCTCACGGTAACTGGTTTATTGGAATGTTTCCGGATATGTGAAATGCCCGTTTTTATGAAATCAAATATATTTTCTTTGCTGATATCTGTTGCCAATAAACCTTCGTTAATAACTTCCCAAGCAGCTATATTATTATTATTTCCGTACCTCTTAAAAAACTCCGAAAGAAGCTCGAATAGTTTGGCTCTTTTATCCGGGTTATTAAGCAAATAATCATGTTCACCCATCTGGCTGCCTTCCGTATTATTGGCGATATGGAAGTCAAACAGTACGGGTATTATTTTTATACCGTATTTTTGCGCAACCGATAGTAGTGTATCCATGTCATTATAAACGAGATTGGAACCATCCTCGCCCATTGAAAAACTTACCGGATTATTGTCTTTATCGAATACTATGCCGCCTCGTATGTCAGCAAAGAGGAACATTCTATATACTTTCACATTGTTTTTGGATAACAATTCAAAGCGGGATTCGAGCGCAGCTTTGCCGTCAGGCGAATTAAAACCCATATATCTTCTGCCTTCGACCACTCCGAGGTTTGCACCGTAATACCTATCCGCAATTGAATGTGATGAAACTCCGGATAATCCTGTGAATTCATTTAATTTGTCTTTTTCTAGGGTATCATTTTTATCGGGTTGATATGTGACGGCTCCGAAAAGAATTTGACTTAGAGAATATGGGAACGGCAAAGAGAACGCGCCTGTCTTCTCCGGAGCGAGATTTGTTCTTCCTGCCGGCAATTTCGGAAGAGGTATCTTTATGTCCTGGTCGATCAATCTGCCTGGCTTTGATGTCTGTATAGGTTCGGGATTTGTCAGGTCAATGGGAAAATCAGATCCTTCAAGCAGAGATTTTTCGTTTACTGTTCCTTCCCAAACGGCTGAAGGGACACGGCTATCCCCTTCGAAAATTTTAACAATATTCCTCCCCATGTTATCTACGTCGGGAATAAATATCCTGTAAGACCGTTTGCCGAGATTGTCATGGTATATGACGTAATACTTAGGTGTTTTGTAATCACTCCAGTATGCTACGCTGGTATACATACCCTTCGTTTTGCCTTCCCTGACTATTTGCGGCAATGTTTGCCTCATAAAAGCAAAATAAGTTGATGCAAATATGTCAGGTACGTCACTGGATGTTTTTTTATAGTCCTGAACGATTTTAATGAAAAATGACATCAATTTTTGGTAATCTTCCGGAGAGATGTCCCTGTTCACTAGGTTGAGCCCCCTGAGTGTGTTGATTATCCTTGTGAGTTCCAGTTTTCTGCGGACATCTTCTATCTCAAAATACAAAGTCTCGCAAACAGAGTAATTGCCCAGTGCGTTTTCTTTTGTCGGCTGCGTATTTTTTATGTGTTCTTCTGATTTAGCGACCATATAGGCAAGGCGTGCGCCCTGCTCAGTTTTTGTGTATTTTTTTGCTATATCAATGTAATACTGTACTGCCTTGTGGTGATCCGGGAAATTGTTCCAAAAAGCATCCGATTGCGTGTAAAAATACGGCCTAGGATGAGGCACTTTTACTTCAAAATAGTCCCCGAATAATTGATTTAATACAGGCCTTAGTTCTTTTGCCTTTTTCTGCACATTTGACACTTTGTCCAAAGGTATGTCGCAAGTTACAATGAATCTCGCGAATTGTTCATAAAGCGAGTCGTCTTCAACAGCGATCTCAAGTTTCCAGTCCGGGAAAAGATCCCACACGTATTCTGCCGCGATAAAACTCATTACAATGTCTTCGTCCTGAGAAAGAGGGAGCCCGAAGTTTATGAATTGAACCCTTCGACGCCATTCAAGCAATTTATAATCAACATCTTTCCTGTCCATGCTGTAAACATCAAATAGATACTGCCTGTATTCTTTAGCTTTTGCCATTCTTACAGGGAATTTCAGGTATTCTCCTCCGTATATTGTTTGTTCTTCGGCAACAAGATTAAAATAGTCAACAAGCATCAGCAATTCACAAAATTCTATGACATCCTTGGGATTCTCTTTGTTTTGAAATTTATTATTTATTTCGCCGGTCACTTCAAAAGGAAGTGTCGAATATAATATTGATGATATGGATGTCGGTAATTGACCGCCGTTCTTACGCATTTCGAGGTATTTGTTTATTATCCAGCCGTCCTCTACCCACATTTTCATTTCATTCAGATGAATTCGCGCCAATTCAGGCGTCATTCTGTGTATCTCAAGTATATCCGCCCATATAGCTGCCCACTGTGTTTTTGTCACCACTTTTCTAAGCTGTCGGATATTTCCTCTCAGGAATTCATATTGTTCAAGGGCTGTCAAGAGAGCGTCAGTTTCATTTGTTATATCTTCCGGCTTGATCCTGGTTCTCACGAAAGGAGCATTGCCCCGCAATCCAAAGCGATATGGTATGTATTGCTTTGACTCATATTGGCCGGATCTTTCGCCAACATAATATTTCAATACGTCTGTTGCAACGGCATTTCCATCCACCATCTGGTAATTGGTTATAAAGTAAGGTTGATTTCTGACAGGGTGCTTTAATATGACTTTTCCCGGCTTGATGGCAATATTATCGGGAATAAAAATAGGCTTGGACTCTAATTTGATCTCAGGCTGCTGGCTATGGTCAACCTTTATGCTCTTTAATACAGATTGATCCTGTTCGCCGGCCATTACGGATCCGGAAATAAGCCCTATAGCAGCAATGACTATCACAGCTTTTGTTAACATCATAAGAGTGCCGGTAGAACCGGTTTTTGGTCCTGAAATGCTCTCGGTGGGTTCAGGGTGATATTTCTCTATCAAGGTAACAATGTGTGCTTTAACTTCTTCAATCGCGTTAAGCGAGTTTATCGTATCGGATTCAAATACTTTTATCGTCCGCATTTTATCGTATTTTTCACTCGTTAATTCCCTGATCAGTGCAAGCTGCTGTTTGAATAATGACATGTCAGGCAGTTGATCGATAAGGTCTTCATATCTTCCGATCCTCTCGTCAATATAATCCAGATCATCCGCCCTAACTTTCTCAGGCTGCTTTGCTGATAACTCGGACAGTTTTGACTTATCTTCCGACAAACTGTCTATTCTTTTTTGATACGCGCTTCTTCTGCTTCGCACCTCTCTGATCGCTTTCCTGACCTGCTTTATTCTAGACTGAGAAGAATTTGCCATCTCTGTAAGATAACCCGCAAATTCTACCCTGAATTGGTTTAAAACATAATCTACGAGTAATCCGCTCAGTATGCCCGAATCATTTTTCAACAAATTCATATCGTCCGAAGAAACCTGCTTATCTTTAAGCATAGTTAAAAGTATGAAATCGAGTATAAACGGCGAGTTTTTTGAGCCCAAATAGTTTAACGCGGATGACCTGAGCATCTTTAATCCGCTTTCGGAAAATAGATATTTCAACCTATTCACTATCTCTATGCGGATTTTTATTCTATCAGAATCAGATAGTTCAGACTTGTCTGAAAGAGTATTCATCATGACAGTCTCGAGCATAGGGATCAATTTATGGGTGAGGGCCTGCACGTCATCAACTCCGTGCTCTTCGGAAATGGCTTTTGCAAGCTGGCTTATTGTGATCTCAATAAGCTTGTCCACTTTTTCCTTAATGGTTGTTCCCGTGTTTTCACCGGACCATGATTTGAAATTATCCAGTACATTCAGATAGAGTATGTCTTTTCCTTTTAACATATTATCTTTATAACCGGGAGCCGCATTTTTCTCCAACGAAGCTATTGTTCTGCGGTGATCGGCTATAGCAGTGTTAAGTTTTTTAACGGATGCTCTGACATCTTTTATAGCTCTCTCTTCCGATAATTTATTTTTGTTGACGGTCCTTATATGGTTAACTAAGGCCAATTTTGTGGAGATAAGCTTGCCGAGATTATGTTTTAAGGAAAGTATTTCAGCATAGAGATTATAAGAATTCGACAATTGAACGGCGGAATTATACTTTTCCTTTAAAAACAAGAGTTTTCTGGATAGCTCGCTGAGTTCGGAAACGAGAGCTCTCGCATTCTCATTTTCATTTGATGCCAGGGCGCGTTCGATCTTCTGTTTAACATTATTTAAATCGGCCACCGTTTGCTCTATAGCCGCAGAAAGATCATCCGTCTCTTCCGTAATGGCCGGTAGCTTTTCGTCCATAGAATCTCTTTTTTGTCTTAAAGCATTTTCCTTATTTACGGCATCGATCGCCTTTTTCCCGCTTGAAGTTGTAGCTGCTGCCTTTCTTTTATCAGCCGAAAGCATCCTAATGGCCCTATGAATAGCTATGCCCATTCTATTATCAACCGAACCGGTGTTAATGTTGATCCCTTTTGACCGTGCTTTAGATATGAAAGCAGTTGTTAAGAGCTCTCTATAGGAAGCTTTTTTGGATTCAATATCATCTCCGGCAAGCTCATCGCTGTATGTTTTCATACCGCTTTCCCTGATCAATCTGGCAGTAAGTATTACAACTTCTTTAATTGCAAGCTCGTTATCCTGAAGGGGTGCGCGCCGAGCGATCTTATTTAAAACCGATATCAGATAGTCGTTGTCGACACTTTTGATCTGTGTTCTGTCTATCTGTGTTTTTTGCGTGCGGAGCTTTTCTATTTTGTTCTTTATTCCTTCTGTGACGTCCAACCTCGAGAGTTCCGAAGTTGACGGGTCCATTATATATAAGGTATCAGTTATCGGCGTGCCGTTAACGCCTTTTATGGTGATCCTTACGGCTTTTGAGCCATCATACTTTACAGGCTTTACCGATATGGACGAACTTTGAGGGTCTATTACCGGGATACATTCATTCTTTATGGCCGGGAAACCGTCTTTTTCTTCGATCTCTATGGTCTCGGGCTTAAGGCCGAAGTATTTTGCGAAAAGTTCGGGAGTGAATGCAGATTTTGAGTTGCCGTCCCAATCTGACGCAAGTCTTTGAACGCTTTCATAGTCGTTACGATACCTTATATAATAGCGCCCTATCATTTTCCGATAGCTTGCTGATGCTTGTATATCAGTCAACGAACTGAATTCATTATTTCCAAGTATCCATTCCGCGCACCATTCAAGGGCAGGCGTCAGCTGTTTCAAAGGATCTGTCGTGAAATTATACGCTTCAACCGCTAATGTGTAATTACCCGATCGGATAAGTTTCTCATAAGGCTGAGTTTTATTGGTCAACACCGCTATGTACGGCCTCTCTTTTCCTTCCTGGAATTTAGGCATAACTATGAAATATGATATGTTTTGTTCTTTAAGCAGTTTTCCAAATTCGCAGGAATGGTATCCTCCTGTTATTAAAGCGGCTACCTGCTCATTGTTCTTCCTCATGGCTTTAATGGTATTCTCGATCATGGAGTTGTTCCTTGATTGCGCTATGCTGTAGAATTCGATTCCGGACTCCAGGTTGTTGAAAATGCGCTCTAAATTGAGAGCGGAAGGCACGTTTAACGAAAATTTGCCGCACAATCTGCTTATAAACTCTACGAGATCTTTGTTTGATATGGCGGATCTGTTCTCTTTCAGAAATTCATAATCCGCGTTTGTTACATTAATTTTAAATACTTTCTTCAGAATGTTGAGCATTTTAACTGATTTATATAGATATTGCTCGTCCGTAGACATATTCATATCTGATATGATCAGACTTTCTATCGCTGATATTTCCTGATAAAGATTGAGTATGTCTATACTTTCATAGACACTTGTGTATTCAGCGAAACGGACCAGATTTGTATACTTCTTATAATCGGCAGAGGTTTTAACAGCTAGAGATATAAGATAATTGTGGAATTGGCTCTGAGACAGCTCGTTTTTCTTATAAGCGACGCTTTTTAATACAAGGTTTTCCAGATCGTCTTTTATAACAACTTTGGACAGGTCATCTATGAGAGATTTTCTTTCCGCATTTGCTTTGTCAAAATCTATGATCTTTTCCGTTTCAATTGTTTTTAAAAGCAGACCTATATTGGGGTATTGGCCTATATTTACGCTGTGATCTTTTATGTAAGAATTGATCGTTTCCCAGTATTTGGAAAAGCTGATGCTCCCTTCCGAGTGTGAAAACATAGCATTTATCATTGAATATGCCTGCTTATCGTATAAACGCGATTCAATGGACCTAAGCGTAGCGAGAACGAGATCGATATTGTTAATGATCTCGGAAGTGTTATTCATGATCTGCTTGAATGAGTTTAAATTGGCCTGATAGAGTTCATCCTGCTCGACCCCGTATAACTTTATGTTGTCTGAAGAGATAATGGAGAAGAACTCGCCTGCTGACATTAAACCGTTTTTGACCAGCTCATAGCTGCCTTTTCTTTTAATTTCATTATCAGGAAAACTTCTTAATAGCGATATATCTAAGGGCCCTTCGGCTCCTTCAAGAGCAATTAGATTCAGGTTGTATTTCGTTGTCAGATCTTCAAGTATTTTGACTATGCTATCCTGTGCAGCAAGAGAAGAGTGCGCGTCTTGTATATTTATGATAACTTCATCGCCCTTTGAATTGAATGCTTCCTGGGTTGTGCCTAGATTTGACGCTATATTTATAGGAGTGCTTTTTCCGTCCAATGACGGAGTCTGAATTTTGGCATGGTTTACCTGTAAAGGTCCGCCCTGCGCCCAAGTGACATCGTAAACAAGAAAAGCGAAAATTAAGACGCTTGATATGATTTTAAACGACAGGGAATATTTCCGCCTTATATCCTGATATTTCTTTTTATCGTCGTGCCAAGTTATCATAAATCCTCCCGTATAGTTAGTTAGGTAATATTAAAGACACATTAAATATACCATATTTAAAATTTCCAATGTCACAGTTGTGTAATAACCGTGTAATAATAATGTCCCAATAAAAATGGCGCCCATGCAGACAAGAAAGCTTGGCAGAACTCGCGAAACAAAGGCGCCGGCACCGCACCATTACTCATGATGCGGTGTTGAGATTATGCCGATAATAATACATTTCTATAATTTTCACATTCCAAGCGAAGCTGTTCCATGTCGCATTTTTCAAAAGGTTCGAATTCAAAATAATACCATTTGTTTTCCGAAGAAGATGATATTTTTAGTCTATACTTAGCGTTGATAATATCATCCATATTATGATCATTCGCAGCAGAGCCTCTTCTGGCTATTATATCTATGATCCCGCAATATAATTGAGATATCATGCAATTCCTTCCCTTTACTACGATCAATCCTTTATCAAGCAGGGCATTGTTGTCTATGATAATATTGCTTATGTCGCCTATTGCGACTATATCTTTTTCGATATCTGCGTTAAAAGCGTCTGCAGTTACTCTGTAAATATCCGTGAGATGCCTGCCGTCGTCGGATAAGGAGATCTTTACGCTGTCGGTCATATGCCCTATTCCGAGTTTCTTTGCAATTTTACCAAGATCCTTCTCCGATATTCTATTATCTGTCAATCGCACATGCAGTTTTACAGGGTAAGACGAGCTTCCTGACATTTCTTTTTGCTTTTTATATTCTTTAATAAGCAAATAAAGCTCACCTGCATTTTCGGCTTTCAGTGAAATTACTACTTTTGCGCCTTTGCGGTTTATGCTTTCCAAAGTAGAATTAGCATTGTTTAAAACGGATATCGTATTTTTCTCCGCCAACTTGTCCATTCTTATTTGGGCCAGTGTAAGAGATGAAGTATTTAACGAAAAAGGTGTTTCGATCTTCAAGCTCTGCATTACGGTATGTAGTATATTATCAATATCCTTTATAGTGCGTACTGTCTTATCGTTAAGCTTTACAAGATCAGGATTAGAGATCGCGAAGAGCTCCTTATCGTGTTTTTTAAGATTTTCGATTAAAGATGACACAACGTCTTCAAGTTCTTTTAGGTTGAGGTTTCCGGCATCTATTACTCCTGTTGCATAAGCGCCGTAATATTTCCTAAAGATTTCAAGTTCCGCGAGCCTGCCTTCGTGATCCGAAGAATTAAGATTTACAAGAAGCATATCACCGGCATTTTTAGCGTTTACTTTTTCGATCGTCGACTGATCGATGTCCATTACACCTATTACAAAGGCAAAATCCCTTTGTTTATCAGTTGCCTGCTTAGGAAGTAAAATCGATTTTAGATCTGATATTTTCTTTGTAAAGGCAGTGACAAGGTGGGCAAGCATACAGATTATCAATGTGCCGGATGGATAAGCCGTGAACGCAAGAAGCGCAGAAAATAGCTCTGAGCCCTGCATCGTGAAGGAATAATTCGAGAACATACCGGAAGTAATTCCTGCAAGCAGGATTATAAATGAAGAATAAACTGTAGAAACCGGTAATTTTGCTATATGCTGCCTATCGCGTTCATTTAAGTTGTTGAATTCATTATATGCTTTTATTGATGACATGATAGGTGCTTGTTTGAAAGCCTGATCCCGCTCTCCGATGTTTAAGATGTGTAAAGCGATGAATATGCGTGATAATCCATAGAATAGAAAAGATGAGATCGCCAATAACGCTGATAGCGCTATAAAATCCGGTATTGAAAAGCTTGATGACCATATGTTTGACCCGGAATAAGGAGTAAATATTTTTGATAAAAGATGAAAGATCGCTAATGGTATGCCGACTTTAAATAGTTCTTCAAAAACAGGCGCGTGGAAATAGGGGGAATATCTGATGTTCAGCAGTTTCCCCGCAAATGTCCAGGACGCGTGGTAGTTAAAGTCGTAATCATCTGCCGGCTGGAAAACTTTAACACCGTCAAATTCAAGCCCGTTGCCGGGGTCGGGCGAGTAAAGAAAATTAATAAAATCCGCTACTTTGTCTTCAGGCCCTTCTACCCTGAATCTAATGACAGTATCAGGCATCAGACCTAGAGATAATATCGAAATAATGTCGTTCAAATGCGGATAATCGGGTTTCTTTGCATCCTCAAAAGGACGCTTAATGATGTCGACGTACAAATTTATTTTTAACTGATACAGTTTTTTTATTATCGCATGTGCCGGCCTGTCATGTATACCAGCCGGATCAGTCAAATATAACGTTTTATATACAGTCACATTCTGTGCATTTGAAGCTTCCGGGGCTTCATTTTTCGGCTCATTATCGGTTACGGGCTCAGCAGTGTCTGTTCTCGCGGTAACTGCGGTCCTGGGTGCTTCGGGGATATCATCCAGATGTCCGTTCGTAGCGATCATTAAATACAGTGTTGAGAGGGTCCTCTCTTCGTCTGAAGGCTTTGATAAAAGCTGCTCGGATTTGTCCGCAATTTTATGCTCATACTCTTTTATGATCTCATCGTATATCTCGTTCAACCCTTTATTGTTATAGATGTCCATAAAAACTTTTTCCGCTACCTTTTCGGCAGATGAATGTACGGATATGTCTCCCAGCTTATCCTTTTTATTCACAAGAAAAGTTGATATACCCTCATAGTGTTTTTCATCCATGAAATCCATAAAAGTGGCGATTTCGGGTATCCGTAAACCGGACATACTTAACGTCAGAGGCAATGCCCTGTCTACCATGGTTTTATCTATGTGCTTTGTCAGCATTGCGGACTTATGCGCTAAAAATATAATGAACACATACCAGCTTGCCATTTCTCCGCACACAGACAACGATTTAGGAGCCTTTTTATCTTTTATCCTTTTAAGATTCGTTTCTATTGTTTTCTCCATTATTTGGGTTATTTCTTTAAGAACTCTGGTCCTTATCCGTGATATATATTGACGATATTCAGGCTTATCTCTGCTGAGCGGCTGCCCTAACGGGTTTTTCCCGAGCTCCTGAAGGAAAATACCCATTACAAACCGTGTAAGATCGTTAGTGCCCAGGGAATAGAAATCAATCTCTTCTATTGCCAAAAGGTCGGAAATATTGGCCGCAGCTTCGTTAGTCTCGATCATAATACCCAAAGGGACTTCGTTTATTTTACTTATCAAAAGCGAAGCCTCTTTAGATCCGGCTTTAATATTCGCGTCCGTAGCCAGATCGAACATAGCTTTTTGCCTTGCTTTCCAAACAGCTGATTCTTTATCGGTTATCAGCCTCTGGACGGTATTAACATTGCTGACCATAGGGAATAATATTTTAATATTACCGCAATCCGTGCTGTAGGCTTCAATAGCAGCCTGAAGTTCTATTTCAAGAATGTCCCTCCCAAGCGGCGTATTATAGAAATCAGTTCCGGTCTTGAACGGTATGTTTCTCTTCTTAAGCTCCTGATGTATCAATGTCAATTTATCCGGCTCAAAGTCTATCATCCTTAAAGTAACTGGCAAGTCATTTGCCGCTTTTGCAAGCTTAATAAAATAAGCCTTTAATGCATCTTTTAAAACGGAACGATTTCTTATTAAGGATCGCTCCTGTTTTGCATCCGATTCTGCCGCGAAAAATGCCGCCAGATAATCTTTTACAGGAAAACGTTTATCTGATCCAATTACATTTTTACCGTCGAACAAGTATTCCGTTCTCACAAGCCCTATGCCGTCTGCCTGATATTGCATTACAGCATCCTTTATCTCTTTTTCATTGTCTGCATTGGCTTGGATCCTGAATGACGGACCGCCCATAGTTGTCCGGACTTTGTTGCACGGTTTGGTGACAAATTCGCGGGAAAATCTTTCAAATGCTGTTTCGTTTACGAGCATATCCTTAACGGCTTCTACAGTAGCGATTTCCGGACTTAGTATCACTTGAGCGTTCGAATTGATATCGGAAAGAACTATGCCCATTTCCTGATTTATATCAACCCTATGCGACTCGTCTTTTTCTTTAGTTTTATAAACATCTGATATATAATTCATGACCTCATGCTTTAACGTTCTGTATGACGGTAAGGTAGATATTATTACCGGTATTTTCATGTTTTTCGCTACTATCACCCAATGAGAGGTCAGCGTGGCTTCTTGCGTTACTATTGCCTGTACGCTGTAGTGTTCAAACAGATAAATGATCTGCCCGGGCGTCAGCGTTTCGGCGAATAATATAATGGGCGTATTGCTTCCAATGGATCTGGTCGAATTTATTGTCATCGTCTCATCCATATAAGATTCAACGTTCTTATCAGGATTCACAGAAAAGAACCAGAACTCTTTCATCATGCTCAATTTTAACAGCGATTCCTGAATGTTCTTTTTTAGGTTTTCTATTTTTGATTCTTTTGCTTCCATCTGCTTTGCAAGATATGCCCTTATTTCTTCCGGGATCTTATTTTCCTGAAGCTGTCCGTAAAGGGCTTCTTTACTTTTTTCGAGCAGGACATATTCTGCCCTGTTATTTATGATCAGTTCGTCGAAGTGTTTGAATTGTATCTGCAATTTGCCTGCCAGATACTTTATGCCTTCAATGCCGGTTTTCCCGTTCAAATCCATGGTATCGACAATAACGCGGAGAAAATCCAAAGCAGGTTCTACGTATTCCGCGTTCGCCTGCAATAAATTAGAATTTTCTTTTACCGTATTAAGTGCATTCTTTGCCAGAGTTTCAACATCGCATGTTTCGCTGAGACCTTCAGGAAGCTTTCCTATGTCTTCGGGCTTTGGTATTATGTATTTTTTCTCAATAAGGTTTACAAAATATCCTGAAGTTATATAGTTAGGGAGCGAGGATTCGCCTGCATAGTTGTGATCGGTCAACGTAGTATGCGATAAAGACTCCATATCTATATCCTTGTTTATGCTTTTGATGTTGAATCTCACTACAAGCACTGAGAACCTTCTGTTGTTCGCGTCTCTCACATCTACGGTTTCCGTTCCGGCAAGTTCCGATTCTATGCCCGGCCTGGTAGTATAGTATTGAACGATCCTTTGATATGCGCCCGGACGCTCCCTGGTGGTTACAACCAGTTCCTTTTCTTTGTTAAAATAAATAACGTTGAAAGATTCCGGATCAAAATCACGCGTTTGATCTATCATACCTGAGATCGCGGATCGTATCCCTTCCTTTTTAAAAGCATGCGACAATTTCCTCAAAATGCCGGCAATTTTATAATATAGTGTGAATACCTTTATTAAAAACGTACTGCCCGGAGGCTCTGTGCCGGACATGTCTTCATCGGTAAAAATAGGTAAAAGCTTTTGCAGTTTGATGGCAACGGGCGACTTTTTGCTTTTAAGCAAATAAGATATTAGGGCGTTAATAAACACAAGGAACAGTACGGATACTGTTAAAATTAAAGCTGATCTTAAATAGTTTATGTCTGCCAGAAATCGCTGATCAAATATGGAAGCATATCCACTTATGCTGTCGTCAATTACATCTATATACGGTCGATTCGGAATAAGGTAGTGTGCGAATAGTTTCCAGAGATACTTACCGATAACAATCAGCCCCGTAATATATGTGGCTATTCCGATGATCGTGATTATTTTAGAGACATGCGGGAAAACTTCATAGCGGCTTTTGGCCTTAGGCTCATCAGCTGTCTCCGTCGTTTCTTCGAAAATGTCAATTATTCTATCGATTATAAGCAGATATTGATCGTGGGCAACGGGTCTTCCGCTTTCTATTAACACCTCTCTTACAATGTCCGCATCCTGCTCTACTTTTGACTGCAGATCCGCGTCTTCGGATATCTTTTCGCCGTTTTCGACCCTCAGGATATTTTTTAGAGTTACTTGATCGAAACCCAGCGCCTTTAGGCGTTCCTGCGATCTTCTGATGTCATACTTCTCAGCGGTTATGTAAGAACCGGCGATTTTGGAAATTTCCCTATTGACCGCGTTCAGAGCTTCATCTGCCGCGTTCCTGACGTAATGTTCATATTTATTAGAAGATGAAATGTTATTAAGTAATTCAGTAAATTGAGCGGAACCCAGCGGCGACAGGAGGCCGCATTGAAGAGCTTTCACTATGTGATCTTCTATTATCAAAAGTGTTCCGGCGGCTTTTTCAATGTCCCCTTCTTGTATATAGCGCATAAGGCGGCTGATCCTTGCATTAACTCTGGCGGTCCTGAGGTTTTCTGCCTTGGACTGTATTGTTTCGAGACGCAGATTGACGCGCTTTAAAGCTTCCGAATTAACGTTTGAGGCGATCCCCTGTCTTATTATAAAGAGAGAATCAAGGATAGTCTGCACGGCTTCTTTGGTGACTTCCTGATCCTGGTCTTCAACAAACTCATGATTCCTGACATTATCCGCATATTTTTCAAGATAACCGAGCTGTTCGGTTAACCCGTCATTCCTTGCCTTGCACTCAAAACATAGAACGCTTTCCCCTAAAACTTGTATAAAAGCATATTGCTCTTTTAACGCGTTAATAGCGTCAAGAGATATCAGGTTACCATTTCCGTTAGGCGCAAAACCGACTTTATTCACCGGATTATGACCTGTAAAGGTGAGAAAACTCTGCTTTGATACAGGCTGATGTTCTTCAGGTCGAGTATGCAATACCTTTTCAAGTATCTTAAGATCTGCTGTTTCGGGGCTGACAGGACTTTTCTGAGTATATAAACGGACCAATTTATCGAGAGTATTGTTAAGCCATGAGGCGATACTGTCTACGGTGCGGTTGTCGCCGCTTTTTTGAATATGATCGAGTGAAGAATTATTCAAAAAACTATGCATAAATAACGCTTCGTTGTATGTATAAGCTGCTTCGATAGTATTGTCGGCAAACATCTCTTTTATTTTGCTAAAAAGATCTACCCAATCCGTATATTTGGCATCGTCGAAAACGCGTTTTCTGGCATCGTCAACGGATAATCCGTCTCTTATGTCCTGGTAGAGTTCAATAGCATGTTGGTCGCCGTCAATAGCTGAGTTTTTAAGCCAGTTCATGAAACCCAGGTTATCGCCCATCAATCCGGTGTAGAACATATGCTCGTGGTTACCGGATAAAAGAACAACCTTGCAGTTTCGATCAGCAGCTTTTGCTTTCAGGTTGTTTATGTACTCTAAAAGAGCCATTGAATACTTTCCTCTGTCGATTATATCGCCCAAAAAAACAAGAACAGTATTGTCGGCTGTTATATCACCATTTGTGTCTATGAACGCTGCTGCTGTTAAAATGCTTTTCAGCTTTGCCGGGTCGAGACCATGAAGGTCCGGTATTACGATATGTCTTTTTTCGAATGGTTTGAATCCGACTTTGGGATGCAAAGGAGTTATATTCCACCGGAGGTTGTTCCTGATCGTGAAATCATCTTCAGGGTCTCCTATGATATCCCATGAAACGAGCCCGAACGGCTCTTCTTTGTTAAATATGAGAGATAACGGAAATGCATATATAAGTATCCGGCTTAATGATGAAATAAGCGTTCGCCTGACAGTCGTGCTATTGAAAGGAAGCCTATTTACAATATTTTGAGATATTTGTTTAGCATAATGCCTTGCAATTAAAGCGTTCTGTACATAGCGCTGATGGATCAGCGGAGGATTATTATAAAAATCAGGCTCTACAATAATTTTACCGGAAACTGATCTGGAATACTTGTACAAAGCAATATCCCAGCCAGGCAGCGTCTTTGATAAATATATTTCAAGCCCTATGTTCCAGAGCAAGCATGCGGCATTAAGCAGTACGATCGATAATGTGAATGTAGATGCCCATAAAGAAGCTATTTGAAATAACTTAGTCGTTAAAGTCGCAGGGCTGTCTAAATTCATTATGTTAAAAGATGCGGCAAAGAGAGCGACTAGTTCAATCGCTACGATCAGGAAAGGCAACGCATACCTGCTTTCAAGGATCCCTTTTCTCGACGGTATAGTAGACTTCCGTATTGTTTTAGGCTTCTTTTTATCTTCAATTCTCTGTGCGGGCCTATCGGCTTTTACATCTTCTTCTGATTTTTCGATCGCCTTGTTTAATTTGTTGTCGCTTTCATTAATTATGAGGCCCGCGTCTATGACTGCCCTTTGCGAAATCCTGTTAATACGAGAAGCTATCTGATGGTCTAAACGCCAGTTTTTTTGAATGCGGTTCCCTTTTGCTTTAAGAAACCGGATGATCATATTTTCGATCTGTTCTGTAGCAACCTCTTCGGATAAGGATAATTTGCTCTTTATAAGTGAGACCATATCGGCATAATCGGAGTTACTGTTATCGTTTATCATAGCGTCGAGCCTGGAGATTATTTCCGTGATCGATATGATCCCGGTAACGTTCTTAACTATGCCGTCCTTCTTAATGCCCTCGGCCCTGGAATTCGCTATTCTTTGCGCTCTTAATATATGCTCTTTTGTTGAAAGCGCAAGATCCCACCGGCCATCAGAGCCTTTCTGCAGCGACCTATAAATATAGCCTGATTTACCTATCTTCACGCGAACTATAATAAGGTCGTCAGTTATGGGCGCGATATCAACTGAACGAAGGATCGCAGACATCTTGCGGGGAGTTACCGGCCCGCAGTGAAGCCCCGCATCCTGTCTCTTCTGATAGACATTCGCATACTCCTTCAGCCAGTTCAATTTGGCAGGTTCGAAGTCCGCCCCTTCGCTGACGCTTCTTGCTAAAGCGTATAAGAACATGTCTATGAATTCTGCAGCTGTCTTCTTACCGTCAAAAACAAGGCTCATGCTTATATGAAATCCCGCCTTACGGAACATCTCTTTATATTCATTCGCGGAATTTGTGAGGATCGTGACATATGGCCGTTCGTTATTGTCTGTATATTTAGGCATTACCACAAGATATGAAAGCTGATGTTTTTTGAAGATATCCGCCATGCCCCCCGAATGATATCCTCCTGTGATAAGAGCGGCGACCTTATCGCCTTTTTTTCTCATAGCGTTTATTGTATTCTGAACTAAAATTTTATCTCTTTCTTCCGCAAGACGATAAAATTTATGAAAAACAGGCATGCTTTTTCTGATCGATCTGACATGATCGGCCATTCTATCGGGGTTCGCCATTATGATACGTGCTATGTGTCTATCTTTATAGATAGCCTTTGCCCTGTGGAGATCGTACGATTCCTCTTTTGTCAAATTGAGCATGAACATCTTTTTAATAAGGTAGATATATTCGTAAAGGCCGTACAAATCCCGATCGCCCGTCTCTTTTATTAACCGTCTGATCAACATCGATTCCGCGTTCTTTATCTCACTGTATAAAGCGAAAATATCAATATTTTTATATATTTTCATATATTCTGCATACTTCCGAACGGATGAGAGGATGTCTTCGCTTAATCCGTATCTTTCTGAGGTATCAAGCAAATATGCATAGAAAGAATATTCATCAAGCTTCCCGAGTTTAAACTCAATACTCTTTAGAACAACTTGTTCGGAATCTTCCCTATTCAGCTTCGGTATTAGTTTATCTAACAGATATGCCCTGTCATCCGACACTTTTTTGAAATTAATCTCCTTTTCAATGCTGTTAACCATTGAAAATAATCTAACGTTTTCCAGATCAGGCATATCTAATTTGACTCTATCAAATGTTTTTGCGAGGTAGATCCAATAATCCGAAAGCGGTATCTCTCCGTCGCGATGCGCCCGTATATTGTTAAGCAGATCCAACGTTTCGCGGTCATACCGCTCTTTCTCTAGAACATTTATGTGCGACAATAAAATACCGCAATCAGCCGCAGCTTCGGACTGTATGGAGATCGCTTTTTTGAACATTTCAAGATTTTCCTCATAAAGGACGGTATCGTCTGCTCCGATCACTGCATGTTCGACATCGGAGACGATTGAGAAAAACTCGCCTGCGGACAAAATACCTTTTTTCATCATATAGCCGGCAGTTTCGGATCGTATTTTTTTATCGGGATAAGACCTTAACAAGGAAACATCGCACGGTCCTTCACCGCCTTCAAGGCAGATCGTGTTCAGTTCATAATTTTTAGAAAGGCTATCCAGTATATCTGCGATCTTATATTGTGCTGTTAATGATGAATGCGCATCCTGGATGTTTATTATTGTTTCATCTCTTGCAACTGATGATGTTTGGATATCGGCATATTGCGAGGGTATATTGATATTCAGGTTTGCGGAAAATCCTTCAGCCCAAGATATGTCATAAGATAAGAATGCAACAAGTAAGATGCTTGCGGTAAACTTTACCCATGTTTTTTTTAGCGCAACAGAGTAAAATCCGTTTCGAGCCATTCTACTTTTATATAAATATGGTTTTCCCGTATTGCCAGCTTTTGTAACCAATTTCATATGACATAAATATACCTTAAATATTGTTATTATTGGTCACAGAAATGTAACAAGAATGTAATACTAATTTAACGATATAATAACGGAAAATATTATAGATTAGACGCTTACGGCGATTTCTTTTATTGAAATAAATATCTCTTCTACTGCTTTTGCGGCATCGGTTATCATCCTGAACGATCCTCCT
>Ga0172375_10003475_pt1 | contig 23854 bp, 18 predicted proteins | sample LakKiv1m_FD_114537 | JGI IMG/M metagenome (GOLD analysis project Ga0172375, IMG submission 114537) | Freshwater microbial communities from Kabuno Bay, South-Kivu, Congo - kab_092012_11.1m | ecosystem: Environmental > Aquatic > Freshwater > Lake | place: Democratic Republic of the Congo... | reverse complement strand
GTTTTCCTGGCTGATAAGGAGGAGATCGGCTCCTACGGTTCAACCGGCATGGACTCGAATTTCTTCTATCACGGCATCTCGAAAATCATCGAAGCCGTAAAACCGGGTAGCGGTGAAATATTCGTGCGCGACTGCCTGGCGGCTTCTGCTGCACTTTCAACCGACGTATCCGCGGGCGTCAATCCGGAGTTCAAGCAGGTTCACGACATGCGCAATGCTCCCAAGCTTGGCTATGGCGTCAACTTCTGCAAATATACCGGCGCGCGCGGCAAGTCCGGCTCTAATGATGCCGATGCCGAATATATCGCCCGTCTGCGCAAGCTGCTTGATGACGGCGGCGTGCCGTGGCAGCTTACCGAGCTGGGTAAAGTCGATGAAGGCGGCGGCGGAACAGTGGCTTGGCTGCTGGCGCGCTGGCAGATCAACACCATCGATATGGGTGTAGCTTTAGTCGGCATGCATTCACCGTTTGAACTGGCATCCAAGATCGACATTTACTCATGCGGCAAAGCCTGCAAGCTTTTCATAGAAGAATTCGTGTAAGCCTGCTGTCTGGGGAAATGGATTAATCCGGGCGGCGTTTAAATTTGAACGCCGCCCGATCTGTTTATATGTGTAATCCTGAGTATGGAGATTTCATCGCATGACCAGAATTATATGCTGGAACGTCAATGGCCTGAGAGCTGTAGCTCGTAAGGGTTTTGTAAGCTGGCTCGAAACGGAAAAGCCCGACATTCTGTGTCTGCAGGAAACCAAAGCCGATCCGTCGCAACTGGACGATGAGCTGCTCAAGCCGCTGGAGTATCAGGGCTATTTCAAATCGGCGATTAAAAAAGGTTACAGTGGCGTCGTCACATACGCCCGCAACGAGCCGCTGGCTGTGGCCGACATGGGCGTCGAACAGTTTGATTCGGAAGGCCGTGTTGTAACGCTGCATTATCCAAAATTCAGTCTGGTCAACGCCTACTTTCCCAACTCGCAGGACGAGCGCAAGCGCCTGCCGTACAAAATCGCTTTCTGTCATGCCATGGAAGATTACTGCCGCCACCTGCGCCAGTCCGGCAAAAATGTGATTGTCTGTGGCGATTATAACATCGCGCATACCGAAATCGATCTGGCCCGCCCGAAGGACAACGAAAACAGCGCCGGATATTACATCGAAGAGCGTCAGGCCATGACCTCTTTTCTGGCTGGCGGATTCATCGATACCTTCAGGCATCTTCACCCGGAGCCGGGTCATTACACTTGGTGGTCATACCGCACTAATGCGCGGGAGCGTAATATAGGCTGGAGAATAGATTACTTCTGCGTCAACACGGAATTCATGCCGCAGGTGCAGGCTTCTTACATTCTGCCGGGCGTCGAAGGCTCAGACCACTGCCCGATAGTGCTGGAACTGAAATAATAAAGTTAAATCTCCCACTCCGCCGGATTGTAGAGGCTTTTAAGGCGCATTGTGCGGTAGATGGTGTAGCCGGTTTTGCCTTCCGGGTCGCGGATTTCCATCTGGTAGACAACTTCAGGCAGCAGGCCGTCGCGGTTTATTTCGGTGATACGCGACCAGCGGAAATTTGAAATGTCCATGCCACCGGCAAAACGGTTTTCAATCAGACTGCTGTCGGTGATGAGATAATTCCCGTTCGACAGCGCTGTAATTGCCCCGGCCACTGGAGAATAATAGTCTTCACCGCGATATTCCCACACCTGTGTGGCCACAGGTTTACCCGGAACCGATAAATCCAGCATATATTCGAGCACGCGACTGTAATTCGGCTCGCCCTCTTCAAGCGGGCGGCTGTCACCGTTGTCGTAAACCATTAAAGCTCCGGTGGACTGCAGTTCCGGGGCATGCTGGTGGTAGAACCATTCGTCGCCGCTTTTCAGCTCGAAGTCGCCTTCAACCCCCAGACGCCAGACCAGCTCATCTGTGTCGCGGCTGATTTTTGCTATCCAATCCTGATGACAGAGCGAAATTATCATGGAGTTGTCCCGCTCGTCATAAATGATCTGATTGCCGTGCGTCCAGTCCTTTGGCAATCCGGCGCTGGTATACACTACCGCCCAGAATAGACCGTCGAAGCCCTCTTTTGTGCGGTACGGATCGAAATAATCGAACATCGACCAGGTCTTGACGACTTCGCCTGTGCGCGTGAATTCATGGATAGTATCGCCCACTACCGAATATGTCTTTTCTTCTCCCTCATCATCAGTATAGCCGTCGATTTCGCGCAGTTCGGTTCCCAGCACCATAATGTTGCCGTTCGGCAGTTCGGTAAAGGAGTGGTGCATCACGTCCATGCCCATTTCGGAGGCATCATAACGCATTATGGTGCGCCCCAGCATATCGAGTTCAACTGCGCCTTCAAGGTCTAAAAACAGCATGTTGCCGTTGGCCAGTGTGCGCATTTCGTTGATGAAGCTGCCCGGATTCTTATAGTAGAAAATCACTTCTCCGTTAATGTCCGTGGCTATAATGTATCCCCAGTCCATATCGACAATCGGTTTCCATCTGTACAGACTGAAAAGATTTATGCCACCATCCGATACACGCTCGGTATCTGCGCTTAATACTTCCGCAAATGGGATTTCTTCCGGCAGCGGGTCGGTTGAGAAGCTTAATGGTTCGCCATCGGTAGAGTTACCGGCGGCGTCTATGGCACTGACGACGATTTCATATTCAGACTCGGCATGCAGGCCCAGCAGCGGCGCTTCCTGTTCGCTTGAGGTATTAATGCTGGGACCGACGGACCATGTTTTGTCTCCGTTTTCTGTTATATTCAGAATCAGTGTCACCGGCTCGTCGGTTTTTATGTCTATAATTGCTGAAAGTGGATTTGCCTGTCCCCCGGTGATTGAAAGCGAAACGATTTCAGGCGGAGTTGTATCTGGTGCTACTTCAACTTCGTTCTCCATGTCTTCGAATCCGTCGTTTTCAAACTCTTCATCCGCTTGCTGGTCGCTGTCTCCGTCAGACTCGACGGGGTCGCTCTCTCCACAGGCTTGCGACAGAATTGCCAGAAGAAGAAAAATTAAGAATGAAGCTGTATTTGCCAGCTTTTTAATTTTGAAGAGAAAACGCAATTAAACCTCCAGAATTACGACTTGAAGACGGATTTATTTCCGTCTTTCTATATATGTATCACTTTTCTACTCAAGACGGAGAGAATATTGCTGGATTTATGAATACGTCAGGGAGACAGGTATCAGTTGTTTTGTTTTCTCTTGTAAATATTCAGGAATGTACTGCCATTCCGCCTGCTGCTCTCAAGAGTGAATCCGAATTTTTCGGGCTCAAGCAGGCTGCCGGCACTTTTGCGCTGGAAAAGCTCTCTGGTGTATGCGCATTCTGATGGATGATCGGCAGTGCTGAAACATGCCATCCGTTTATGCTGACTGGCAAATTTATTGAATTCTTCAATACTGATATACCTGTCGGCAAGAGGGACGACTTGTGGCATGGTCATTTTGACGTGTGGCAGGTTCGCCATCAGAGGGATGTCTGCATTCAGTTCCTGCGACAGCTTACGCATTTCGAGGTCACTCTGCTGCCATGACTTAATAAGTGGCGAAAGATAGCTGTTTGCATTCCCCAGCGGCATGACATGCAGGATCAGCATCAGTGCCGCAGCGCTGATCATTATGAATTTATTCCTGCCTTCCAGCAGCAGAAAAGCACCGGAAGCTATTATGCACAAAGGCAGAATTATCTGCGTTGAAATCTGGCAGTGGTCAAAGCTTGGTCCTAAAAGCCAGAAGAAGCCATAGCCACTGCTCAGGCACATCAGACAGAGCGCTGCTGTGACGTTCCTGCGCGCCAGCACAAACAGCCCCGGCAGCATCAGCAGCAGCACGACTGCACCGTCTGAAAGGAAAAACGCCAGCCAGCCGGAATTCTGCGGCAGATGTTCGAAGCGCAGTATGGGTTTGCCTGCGTTTCCAAAGACGATATGGCGTATGGCTATAAGTATCAGAGTCAGATTAAAGGCCGCGCCTGCAGCCATTGCGGCCAGCCTTTTCAGTTTCAACTTACCCTTGATGAAAAGCATCGGCGGCCAGAGTAGCCACATAAAGAAGCCTTCAATGCGGATAAGCGCCGAAAGAAAAATCACTGCGCCTGTCAGCAGCAGCGAAGCCGTCGATGAGTCACGCATACTGCGCAGAATAAGCCACATGGAAGCCGACATGGCGGCCAGAAAGAGCGCGTACTCGCCGCCCGCTCCCCACAATGCGATTACCGGGAAGTAGGCCACTAGAAACGGTCCGGCCAGAATTGTCGGCAGGCGCTTGCCTCCGAAGGCTTCGCCTGCTGCCTGAGAAGCGAAAAGCGCCGCAGCAAGCAGCGCCAATCCGTTCAGTATTACAACTGCTGAATGAGTTTCGCCGAAAATCAGAAAGAAAGGAGCCATCAACAACGATGATCCATGCGGATTACTGTGCGCAAAAGCAGGCGATTCGCCGCGTGACAGCATTATGCCGTTGTATTCGAATTTCCAGTTCTGCTCACCCGGATTCCAGTATTCCGAAACATAGCCGGAAAAAGCCGCCATTATCAGGAGCGTCAAACCCGCCGAAGCGAGAAGGGGCAGCAAGTAATTCAGACTGAATATTTTTCTGTCTGAAATTATTATTTTCCCGGATGAGCCTATTATAAGAGCCCAGGCCAGCAGCATGGGGACAATAATCACCCACAGGTTCGAATTGAGATCCGGCCCTTCGAGAATAAACGACATCTGGAAAAAGCTTTCAGCTAATTATTCCATTTCAACCAGCACGGCCATGCCCATGCCGCCGCCTACACACAGTGTAGCTATTCCGCGATTTTTTCCAAGTCGTTTCAGATGATTAGTCAGGCTTATTATAAGTCGGACGCCTGTTGCACCTACCGGATGACCCAAAGCTATGCCTGATCCGCCGACATTTGTTTTATCTCTATCAAGCTCCAGAAGCTTTTCACAGGCCAGATATTGTGCGGCAAAAGCTTCGTTAAGCTCGATCAAGTCGATGTCATCCAGTTTAAGTCCGTTTTTATCAAGCATTTTACGTACAGCCGGAACCGGGCCGTAACCCATCAGCTCAGGCTCTACTGCCGCCAGAGATTGCGCCACAATGCGGGCAATCGGTTTGCAGCCCAATTCAGTGGCTTTTTCGCGTGACATTATCAGCATAGCCGCCGCACCGTCGTTAAGGCCGGAGGAGTTACCGGCAGTGACTGTACCGTCTTTTTTGAAAGCCGGTTTCAGTTTTGCCAGACTTTCAAGCGTAGCTTCGCGGCGCGGATGTTCGTCGATATCGAATATCACCGGAGCTCCCTTGCGTTGAGGAATTTCAACTGGAACGATTTCATCGCGATAAAAACCGGCGTCGATGGCTTTTATGGCGCGCTGCTGGGACGTATAAGCCAGTTCATCTTGTGCTTCGCGGCTGATTCCGTATTTTTCCGCCAGATTTTCGGCGGTTATGCCCATAAGGTAGCCACCCAGCGGATCAGTCAGTCCCTCGAATAAAGAATCTACAGCTTTTACATCGAATTGGCGTGCGCCCCAGCGCAGATCTTTAAGAATGTAGGGAACATTCGACATGGATTCCACACCGCCGGCCAGAATGACATCGGCCTCACCCAGCCAGATTTTCTGGACTCCAAACATGACCGCCTGCATACCTGAGGCACACTGCCTCTGGATTGTCGCAGCCGGGGTAGTGAATGGTATGCCGGCTTTCAAGCCGATGCAGCGTGCTACGTTTATTTCGTCGGTGCGCATCATGCAATTGCCCACCAGCACATCATCTATCAGTGCCGCATCTTTAAGCCCTGAGCGTTTTATGGCTTCTTTTACGGCTATTACTCCCAGATCTCCTGCCGACAAAACTTTAAGAGTACCGCCAAAGGACCCGATGGCTGTTCTAGCCATTCCAACGATTACGGCTTCACGCATTTTTACCCCTTTCAAGTGAAAGAATTTTTTCCCGCACTTTCGATCAGTTTCTTTTTAATGATTCCCAAGAATGTGCACAGTTTATTGCCAAACGCTTCGCAAAGCAATTTTTCTCGACATTCTGGAGCAGGCTGGTCTAAGGTATATATTCATTAATATACCGGTGCGGTCCGGTGCGGAATGAATGTATTTATATTATGAGATATGAAGCTTCAATCAGATATGCACCGCTCGTCTGCATGCTTACGCTGATAGTGGTTTTCTTTCTTTCCTGCTCTTCACCACACAGCTTGGAGCCTCCTCCACCTTTGCTCGAATCCGACAAGATTCACTCGCCGCGACTGGAAGGCTATAACTACGAGATGGTGCAGATGTCCTACCGTCCCGGCATGTCGCAGATGGTGGGTGTCACCGAACGCAAGAGCAAAACACCGATAAAAATCAAAGTGACAAAGAATGGTGAAGCGGCCACGGGAGAAATAGTCCAGTTTCGCCTGCTTCATTTTCCGCGCGATGGAGAAGCCGCCCGTCTTAAGGCAAACCGTGTAATTACCGATGAAAATGGCATTGCGTCTGTCGATTTCTGGTATGGCGAAGGTGATGGCGATTACATTATCGGGGCATTCCTGCACGGTAACATTGCGCAATCCGAGCCACTGATAACACACGCCAAAGCCCTTACTCCCGGCTGGATGGTCTTTCTGCTCTTCGGTCTTCTGGGTGGACTGGCGCTGTTTATTTACGGTATGAACATAGCCGGCGAAAACATTCAGAAGGCATTGGGCAATAAAATGCGCCTGTTCCTGGGACGCATCACCAGCAACCGCTATACCGCCATGTTCGCCGGTGCGGTAGTTTCAAGCCTGCTGCAATCCAGTTCCGCCGCTACTGTTCTTCTGGTGGGCTTCGTGGCCGCCACCATGATGACGCTTGCTCAGGCCATTGGCGTGATACTTGGCGTAAAAATAGGAACGGCTGTAACAATTCAGCTTATCTCATTCAACATATCGCAGTATTCGCTGGCGATGGTTGGCGTAGGCTTCCTGATGATGATAATGGGTCGTCGCGAAAGTCTGCGGCATTTCGGTGCGGTTCTGATGGGTTTCGGTCTTATATTCTTTGGCATGGACGTGATGTCGACTGCCATGTTGCCGTTGAAAGGCATGCCTGAATTCACTGATGTTCTGCTTGAGTTCAGCGACAATACTTATCTGTCCATCATTGCCGGTTTCATTTTCACTGCTATTATTCAAAGCAGCGGCGCTACGGTTGGTCTGGTTATGGCGCTGTCGGGCGAGGGCTTCATGAGCCTTTCGGGAGCTTTTGCCTTAAGCATGGGCGCTTCGGTCGGAACCTGCGCTACAGCTCTTTTAGCCAGTCTCGGTACATCCCGGGCCGGTAAACGAGTGGCTGTGGCACACCTGCTGTTTTCTATCGGCGGCGTGCTGGTGATGTTGCCCTTCCTTGATCCATTCCTTGATTTTACGCGCTATCTGTCCGGGCTTTTTGGCGGTGACAGTCTGCCACGTCAGATTGCCAATGCCTTTACTCTTTTCGGTTTTGTTACCGGAATTGTTTTTCTGCCGCTGGTAGGGCCGCTGAAAACTCTTACTCAGAAGCTGATACCATACACCAATAAAGAGATTCCCTTCGCTCCCATTTATATCAACAGTGCTTCGCTGGCTTCACCTCAAGTGGCACTGGATCAGGCCAAGCGCGAAGTGGAACGCATGCTGCGCATTTTCGGCGACAATCTTTATGACTCTTATATTGCCATGCGCGATGCTGATGAGGCGCACATCGATCAGATAATTTCCGAGGACGACAAACTCGATACGCTGGAAAAAGCTATTCGTCCCTTCCTGGCCAGTATTGCTAAAAGGTCGCTGTCCGAATCGCAGGCTAAACGTTTGCGTACACTGATATACATTACCGAACACATTGAAGGTGCTGGCGACCTGCTGACCAAAGAAGTGTTGCATGCAGCCGTCAAATTGACTCATAAGAAGCACCATTTCTCGCCTGAAGGCTTTAGAGACCTTCGCAAATTCCACCACAGAATTTACCGTAAATACGAAAAGGTTGATCATGCCTTGGTGGATCTCGACCGCGAACATGCCCGTCAGGTAATCAGTCGTGAAGATCGCGACCGCCAGCTTGAACGCGAATTGCGTGATGCACACCTCAATCGTTTGATCGCCGGAGGCCCGGAAACTGTCGAATCCTCTGCCGCTCATCTTTCGGTGCTGTCGGGACTCTACACCATAGGTAAACGACTCAATTACATAGCCTCCGAGATACTGGAACTAGAAGACTGAGAAACAATCTTCAGTGTTTGGGCAAATGTTCCAATCAGGAGATTCTCTGGCGGACCACCTCGGCCAGCAGTATCAGCAGTACAATTATCAGAAAAGGCTTTATGACACGTTCGCCCTTTTTTAATGCCAGTCGTGAACCGAGCATGTTACCGGCAATTCCTCCGGCTGCGGTGAAAACTGCCAGAGGGAAAAGCACGTTTCCGCTTAATGCAAAAACCGCCAGAGCCCCGAAATTTGATGCCAGATTGGCCAGTCGGGCGTTACCGGAGGCTGAAATCAGATCCATGCGCAGAAAGAAGTTGAAACCCAGTGTTAAAAAGGTGCCGGTTCCCGGACCGAAGAGACCGTCGTAAAAACCAACCGCTGTACCAATCAGAATAGAAATTATTGTTTCGTGTTTTACTTCACTGTTTTTCTCTGGATCACTTACGCTGGCGGCTGATGTCCTGAAAATACGGTCTTTCAGTATGAAAAACACCAGTACTGCTGGAATCAACACCAGCACCAGCGTGTTGATTGTTTTTCCTTCCAGCAGCAGAGCGACACGGCTCCCTGCAGCAGAACCGATAAGCGCTCCTCCTGCGGCGGCCAGACCAAGTTTCAGTTTCATGCGACCGGCCCGGTAATAGCGATATGTGGCAGCCAGTGTCCCCATGAAGCTGGAGAATTTATTGGTGGCCAGCGCGGCATGAGCAGGCAGACCGGCGGCGAAATATGCAGGCAGACTTATAAGTCCGCCGCCTCCGGCGATGGAATCGACGAAACCAGCCATGAAAACGACAAATACCAGAAATCCTGTCTGAAGCAGTGAAACGTCCATTTATATTCACCTGTGAATAAAGACCACATATTGTCTACTCAGAAAAAGTGAAAAGTAAAGCTGCGGCATACAGCTTCTTAATAAATACTTGCCCTGCGGCATCGGCTGGATTAAAAAAGGCCGACTGGGCAGGCTTGCGTTTTTATCTGTTTCTTTTCGAGTCAGGGTGAAAACCGATGGCGTCGCAGCAAAAAAAGAGAGTTCTGCTGGTGAACCCGTGGATTCACGATTTCGCCGCCTTCGATTTCTGGGCCAGACCACTGGGGCTCTTCTGGCTTGGCGGGCTGCTGCTCGAATCAGGTTTCAGCGTTGATCTGCTCGACCTGGCTGACCCGCTCTCGCCCTATCTGCCTCAGCATCTGCGTCCGGCGCGTCGTTCAATCGGAGCGGGGCGTTTCCACCGCGAGGTAATCACTCGACCTGCGGTTCTGCCGAACGTCAATCGGCGTTTCTGTCGCTATGGTTTGCCTCCGGAATCAGCCAAAGCCGCTCTTGAGGTTGCGTTCGAAAAACCGGACGCCATCCTGATGACCAGCATGATGACATACTGGGCTTCGGGCGTGCGGGAAAGTGTGGCTTTACTCAAATCCCATTGGCCGGATGTTCCGCTATATCTGGGTGGCGTATATGCCAGCTTGTGCGCGGAACACGCCCAAGCCGAAAGTGGAGCTGATGCTGTTTTATCCGGTGCGCTGGAAAACAATATAGAAACTCTGTCTACGCTGCTTTCGCATGAACTGGCAGAGCCGGATTTTGAGCGCATACTTCCTGCACATCAACTTGCTCCTCATGCTGATGCAGCAGCGCTGATGACTTCACGCGGTTGCCCTTATAATTGCGTATATTGTGGAGTAAAAGCGCTGCACCCCGAGTGGGACAGGCTCAGCCCGGAGCGCATGGAACGGGAAGTCTCTTTTATTATTAATAAGCTTGGCATAAATAATCTGGCGCTTTTCGATGATGCATTTCTGGCCGACCGCGAAAGGGCGCTGGATATACTGCAACGTCTGGCAGCCTTGGGCGACGATTTCGAAATTCATGCTGCTTCGGGCATTTCCATTCGTGGTTTGACGCTGGAAACTGCCTGTGCCATGAAAAACGCCGGGTTCAGAACCGTAAGGATAGGCCTGGAAACTGCCGATCCGGCCACCCAGCGCCGTTTGGGCGGTAAAGTTACGAACGAGGAATTTGAGGCTGCCTGTAAAAATCTGTCTGAAGCCGGTTTTTCACAGAGTGAAGTAGGAGTATATGTGATGGTCGGTTTGCCGGGGCAGGTTCGCGAGGAAGTTGAGCGCACGGTAGATCTGGTTCTACAGCACGGATTGCGGGCTCACCTGACGGAATATTCGCCCATCCCGGGCAGCCCGCTCTTCGAATCTTCAAAGGCAGCCTCTGTCTATGACCTTAATAATCCTCTGCTTCAAAACCCGACCATACTGCCATGCGCCGGGCCCGAGTTGGGAATAGATGAGGTCAACGTCATAAAACGCAGAATATCCGCGTACTTCAGATAATATTGTCTCAGTGCTCCAAGTAGCAGAAAAACAACATACTTCAGCTTTTGCATTTAATTTCAAATTGACTCTGTGCGCTTTTGCATCTAATCTTTAATGAAAGTATTTTCAGGCATATATTGGATACCTAAAAACGAGGTTGGAAATGAAGTATAATAAAAAGAACTCCCATCTGATGTTCCTCTCAATATTGCTCCTGTTGCTTCTGGCATGCGTGTCGTGCGGCGGTGGAGATGAAGCCGCTGATGGCGATAGCGAAGTCGCCGATGGCGATGGCGAAGTTGCCGATGGCGATGGAGAAGTCGCCGATGGTGACACGGATGTCGATGTCGAGCAGGGGTCGGAAGTAGCATCGAAGTTCTTTATGGGCTATTCAGAGGTTGAAGTCACTCCGGATGACGGTATATGTCTGGGCGGTTACGGCTTCGGCCCGATGCGCCGCAAAGAGGGCGTACACGATCCGCTGATGGCTCAGGTGGCTTTTTTCATGAACGACATCAAGCAGGCTTACGTTATTGTCAGCATCGACAATGTTGGATACGCTTACGAATTCGACGACTGGGGCCCGGGCGTAAAAATTCTGCGTGAAACTGCCGCCGAGAAGCTGGCCGGTAAAATTGCTATCGACCCGCAGGCGATTACCATAGCCTCAAGCCATAGCCATTACAGTACCGACCTGACGGGTTTCTGGCAGGAAACCGGCACCGGACCCGACAAGGAAATGCTGGCTGAGCATGTCGAAATGATTTCGGAAGCGATTGTCGAAGCTTATGAGTCCGCTCAGGAAATCAAGCTGTACTTCGGTGAAACCGCAATGGACCCCGATTATGCCATGCGCGACAGGCTGGACCCGAAGGATTTAGATTCCGAACCCTGCTGCGGCAACGAAATGGACCCGACTGTTTCTTTGATTCAGGCTCAGGATCTGGAAGGCAATCCGCTGGTCACAATTGCCAATTATGCCAATCATCCCACCACCTGCCCCTGGGAGAGCAAACTTACAAGCGCTGATTACATATACGGCTTTCGTGAAGAGATGATGAAAAAGACCGGAGCACCGGCGATGTTCCTTCAGGGTTTTGAAGCCGCCGTTCATGCCGGACCAAAGATGATCGAGCTTGGCCCGCTCGATAATTTTGATACCGCCTATGCATTCGGCGCAGTATTTGCCGACAACGTCGAAGCCGGTCTGGCTACTCTGACAGAAAACACCAGTTATGAAATCATGCATAAATGGACGAATTTCAACTCCATCGTCGGCCCCGAAAGCCAACTGGTTTTCATGCTCGAGAATTTTGATATGCCTAAGCGCAGTATAACCGAAGTGACAGGCGAGGATGGTGAAACGCTTTATCAACTGGACGGAATAGAAGTTTCCTGGCACAAGTTCGGAGATGCGGAATTTGCGCTCTATCCAGGGGAGGGCACGCCGCCAACCTCACTGTTCTATCGCAGTAAAATGGTCAGCCCCTACAAATTCCTTATCAGCCTGGCAAACGATTCAGCCGGCTATTTTATCGAACAATACGACCTCGACAACGACCCGACCGGGCGTTTGGTGGATTACGAACTTACCATGGGCATCGGCTACAATGGCGGCCCGGACGCCAGAGCCGCCATGGACAGCCTGAACTGGTACGACGGAGCCTGGCAGGAAGAAGAAGCAGCCGAATAAACCGAAAATAAATACTGGTATTAAGAAAAGCCGTTTCCATACAGGAGACGGCTTCTCTTTTATTTGAACAACATCCTGTTAACAGGCAAAGATTTACACTTCTTGAAAATACCAGCAGATTCGTCTTCGCTGCAATTGATAATCTTATCCACTGAGACGCTCAACGGTTTGTTTATTCTGCAGACAATAAAAAGCGGCGGCTCGATTGAGCCGCCGCTTCTGCTTTTTATTAATCGTTGTTTCTGCTGGTTACATGTTTTCGCAGAAAGTATAGCTGTAACCCATTGCCGATATGCATTCTTCTTCGGTGTTCGCACAGGGATGTTCTTCATCGCAGAGCGGCTTGCAGGTGTAACTGAAAGAACTGCATATATAGCCGGTGGTGCATTCGTTGTTGTATGAGCAGGATCCGTTAGGTGCCACGGAGCCGCCGGGCATGCAGAACGGCGCGGCGATGTAGGCGTCGTTTTCGCGGTTGATGCTGGTTATCATGGCGCAGGTGCCGCCGACTGGACATTCGCTGCCGTCGCCCCACTGATCGCAGGTCTGGACGCAGGTTCCAAGGCGCGGTACGCGGCTGGATCCGTTGCAACAGGCTTTGCCTTCGGCGCAATCCGTATCGGCAGCACAGAATTCCTGGCAGGCGCGGACATCAATCTCCGACTGACCATAGTTTGTGCAGGTCAGACCTTTTTCACAGTCATCGCGGCCAACTCCTGCGGTTTCTGTCTGATAACGAGTGCAGGTTTCGTCTTCCTTCTTGGTTCCGGTCACAGCCAGGCAGGCCGAAATGTAAGGCCGACCCTCACCAGCAGTGACGAAGGTGCACAGTTCGCCTTCGGGGCAGTCCTGAGTCATAATGTCGCAACAGGCTGTGCTGGCATCTTCGATTTCGGGCATCGGAGTGGCTTCGCCGGTGCAGGTGATGCTGTAAGCCGGAATGTCGCATTCGATGCTGACAGGATCCAGAATGGATTCCTGCGAGCCGGTGCAGGTGGTCGGAGAAGCAGCGTAGATCGAGGAAATTTCGAATTCGCTACTGCTGACCGTGCCTTCGAAGGCCGCTGTGTCGGCGTAAAGCTCCATTTCGCAGTTTTCGTTCTGACGCACGCATGCCAGATTGAAGAAGGTCAGATAAGCCGGATCACAAGCGCCTTCAAGATAGTAAGCGCCGCTGAAATCTTTGCAGGTTGCGACTTCTTCAATATCTTCTTCTGGCGCGGTTTCGCTTTCCAATTCAGCGTCACCGTCAACAACTTCATCTTCATCGCCGACCGGCAGATCGCCGTCTTCGTCGCCGGTTTCATCTCCGTCGACTGCAGCTTCTTCTTCAGTGTCGCCATCGGTATCGTCGTTCGTGTCTTCATCTTCGGAGCCACAGGCTGCGAACATAAGGCATACCATAGCGACCATCGCTAATAATGATAAATACTTTTTCATGTTTTTCCCCTGGTTTTTAGTCTGTGAACTAAGTCACATCACTTCACTGCGCGAACTTCTACATTTTTTGCTCTGTAAAGTCAAGACAAGAATTATTGGATGAAATGGAAGAAATGGCCCGATCCGTGAAGAAACTCTATTCCAGATCGTCGAGGAAATTGACCTCGCCTTTGCCCTCGCGCAGTATCTGAGGTTCGTCCGTTGACAGATCGACTATAGTCGAAAAGCTCGGAATAATGATTCCGGCGTCCACTACCGCTTCGACAATATGCCCCAGACGCTCTTCAATTTCGTAAGGCTCGGTCATCACTTCTTCATCGGGCAGTTTCACGCTGGTGGTAATGATCGGGTGCCCGACTTCTTCGATGATGGCGCGTGCAATGAGGTTATCCGGCACGCGGATACCGATGGTTTTACGCTTGGTCATCATCAGGCGCGGTACCAGTTTGGTTGCCTGTAGAACAAAAGTATAAGGTCCGGGCAGTGCGCGTTTCATAACCTTATAGCCGACATTGGTGAGGTGTGCATACTGGCTGACATGGCGCAGATCGGAGCAGGCCAGTGAAAGCAGCTTATCGCCGGGCAGCTTTTTTATGGCCATAACCGTTTCGATGGCCTTCTTGCTGAAAATATCCAGTCCGAAGCTGTAAGTCGTATCGGTCGGATAAACGATAAGCCCGCCGTCTTTTATTATTTCCGCTATACGCTGCACATGGCGCTTCTGCGGATTAAGTTCATGTATTTTAAATATCATTGCCAGTCACCCCTGCCTGTTGTAGATGGTTTCCGGGAACAGATTATGAACGTCCTGCGCTTTCAATGCAATATTTTTAATGCCTTTCCGCCCAGCGCCGGTGCAGCCAGAGCCACTGTTCCGGGTGACGCCGCACCATCTCTTCCAGCGCATGCTGACAGGCCAGCGTTGTCAGCCGCAAGGATTCCAACCTGTCCCCGGTATCAGAAACTTGAATCGGCGAACCGATTTCAACGCGGTGACAGCCATGGGGCAGGCGTATTATGAAGACAGGAACAATCGGGGTGCCGCTGTCGAGCGCCAGTTCTGCCAGTCCGGGTGTGGTGTAGCAGTCCATTCCGAAAAACGGAAGTCTCAGCGCCTGTGGGCTGTTCATTTTCTGGTCGAACACAAAACCCACGGTGCGGCCTTCCGCCAGAGCAGCCAGCAGCCTGGAGCGTGAACCGCGCACCGGCAGAATTTCCATGCCGCAGGCTGTACGAGTTTTCATCCAGTAATCGTTAAGCCACTCAGGGTGGATTTCTTTGGAAACAATGGTTAGTGGAATGCCCCATAGCGCCTGAGCGCAGGCCAAAAGATCCCAGTTACCGAAATGCGCCGTCAGCACCAGTACGCCTCGACCGTCCGCGGCAGCTTTGGTGTGATTTTCGAGTCCGGTATTTTCGATGCGTTTTAATGCATCCTGAGGGCTACGCGGATCGAAGCGCATGAACTCAATGGTATTGCAGGCCAGGTTAATGAAGAGCGCTCGCGCCATTCGGTTCAGTTCGCCTGGCGAATAAACATCGCCCAGCGCTTTTTTCATCTGCGACAGTACGACTTTTTTTCTTATGGGAATGATGTAATACCACAATAGCCCCAGAAGCCAGCCGAAACATTCCACCCACTTCGCCGGGAGCATACGCAAAAGTTTTACGAGAAGAAGAAAAAAGAATCTAATCAAGCCGTATCGCCTCGCCGATTCTTTCCCACATTGCTTCTTCGCCCTCTATTATTTCGAGGCGCAGCTTGAGAATGTAAAGGGTCATGTCGAGTTTCATGCAGGAGTCGAGGCGCACTGCATCTTTTTCGGTAGTGATTAAAGCCCGGCAGCCGTGTTCTGCGGCGCTTCTCTGCAGCCTGATAATGTCTTTTTTTGAATACGGGTAATGGTCGGGGAAGCTCTGCCTGTAACCTATGGGTATTCCGGCTTCTGCCAGCGTGTTAAAGAATGATTCCGGTTTTCCTATACCACAGAAGGCTGCAATGCTGCTTTCCGGCATATCTTTGCGTGCTATGGGAATTTCAGAGTCCAGCGTGAATATTTCGTCAGGCACGGCGCGGCTTTTCACTATTATGGCGTCAGGGGCGATTTTGTGCAGCCAGTTTTCTTCGATGGCGTGGCTGCCGTCTTCGTTGCAGTGGTTGATCCAGACTATATCGGCTCGGTTCAGGATCTCGGGTGATTCGCGTAAAGGTCCCGCCGGTAGAGTTTCAAGCAGACGGGGATCTACCTGGCCATCCAGAAGAATAATATCGATGTCGCGCAGCAGTTCCATGTGCTGCAAACCATCATCCAGAATAAAAACATCGACCGGACCGCGCTCCAGCGCCATTAGACCCAGCTTGTGCCTTTTGGGGCCGACATGGATTGATACATTGTCGGGCAGGTTGCGCGCCAGCATGACCGGCTCGTCTCCGAAGATATCGCAGGCGCTTGAGTCGAGATGGTGAGGATCGTTTATCGTAAGATAAGCGCGTGGAGATTTGCGTCCGTATCCCCGACTTAAAACAGCCAGACGCGCCCAGCCTGAAAGCATTTTTGCCAGATACATTACTACCGGGGTTTTACCCGTGCCGCCGATGGTAAGATTTCCTACAGATATTACAGGGCGTGGCAGGCGATAATGCTTTTTAGATCCGCCGTCATAGGCCCGACGGCGAGCTGTAGCTATCCCGCGGTATATGTCCGACAGCACTTTCAAAAAGCTGGATTTTTCAGGTTTTTCAATCGCCAAGCGCCCGACCCCTTTCGAGCTTTTCGGAAATCAAATCCGCGTTGCGCGCTAATGCACCTCTATGTACTTCAAGCATTTTCTGTGCTCTTTCTACAGAGTCTGATTTTTCGAGAGAATTGTCCAGAAAATCCGCAAATATGCCTTCAATTTCCTGTTCATCATGAACAATTCTAGCTGCCCCGCATTTAACAAGCATATCTGACCAGCGCTGCCAGCGCTGGATGTGTGGCCCGTAAAAAAGCGGCTTTCCGGCCATTATAGGTTCAAGCAGGTTGTGGCCGCCGTGATTAAGCAGAGAACCGCCAACAAATACCAGATCGGCGCGGGTGAATTGGATTGCCAGCCGTCCGAATCCGTTAATTACTTCGACATCGGCTTTATCCGCCAGGGTGCTTTCCGAATATTCTGCAGAAAATCCGAATTTTTTCGCTAATTCGAGAATCTCTGAAGCTCTTTCTATATGGCGTGGGGCTATCAACAGTCGCAGACCAGGACGCGATTTGCGTATTTCTTTGAATGCCTTCAACAGAATTTCATTTTCACCTTTGTGTGTACTTGCCGCCAGCCAGACTGGTCTGTTCGACTTCGTTTTTGGCAGATGCGTGGAAATTTCCGAAATAAACATATCCACTTTCAGGTTGCCGCAAACATGCAGATTTTCAGCCGGAACGCCTGCCTCCAGTAAATGCGAGCGCTCGGATTCATCGGCTGCTGCAAATGTAATTTGTTTTAGCGCACCGCCTGAGAGCATATTAAGCATGCTGAAAAATCTGCCCGTACCGTTACTCAATCGAGCGTTGGCTGCAATGGCTGGAATGCCGTGTTTTTCAGCGCGCCTCAACAGTCCCGGCCAGTATTCACTTTCAATAAGCACTAACAGTCGAGGCTTGTATAACCCGAAAATTCTGCTGAGCGAAAAAGGCATGTCTAAGGGAAAAGCCAGAAGCCTGTCAAAAATGCAGTGACGTCGCGCTTCTGCCAGACCTGAAGCTGTATTGCTGGTTATCAACAGAGGAATATCAGGATTCTTTTCTTTAAGCAGACAAGCAAGAGCCGCCGCCTGACGAGCTTCTCCTGCTGATGCAGCATGAAACCAGATATGACTTTCTGAATTTTCAGGATCAGGCGGAAAGAAACGACGCACCAGAGCCATGCGTAAATCCCGGCGTGTCAGCAGGAACAGCATCAGCACGGGAAAAAGCAGCAGCGCGAACACTGTGTAGAAAAATGAAATTATTTTTTCCGCCAAAACGCATGCGCCTCTCTGTCCAGTTCGTTCAACTGATGTTCCAGTCGGGTCCGTATCTCTTCGGCTTCGTCCTCCAGCAGTTCCAGGGGAACGGTAATTGGTTGCCCTTCAATGGTGACAGCAGCGGAAAAGGGCAGGGGCAGTGTAAAACGATCCCAGCTTTTGAACGAATAAGAATGTTTCGCTGCTGCTACCAGAGGAATAATCAAGGCCTGCGAATCTCTGGCGATGTCAATAATACCGCGTTTGACGACGCCATAAGGTCCGCGAGGGCCGTCTACCGCCAGCGCACCCCAACAACCATGATAAATAAGATCGGTCATCTCAAAGGCAGCTTCGCGACCGCGACGACTGGAAGATCCGCGCACTACTGCAAATCCCATGTGTCTGAATATTCGAGTCAGCAGCTCTCCATCGTGCGAAAGCGAGCACATCTGCACCATCGGCAGATGATAAGGAAAGCCGTAGAGCACAAGCTGGTGTCCATGCAGAACGGCATATATTACCGGCTGAGATTTGCTCTCTGCCATAATGCTGTATTGGCGGTTGATGTATTTGTAACGCAGAGAAAAAGTCAGGATTCGCATGACGATGAAAAGCACGAATGCAATTATCGTTGTAAACCATCCTGTCTGAGGTCTGTAGTAGTTTTCTGTTTCCATTCCTGTTCTTTTTCAAACATGCTTTGTACCTGCATTTTAAACACACAATCTCAAAAGGCAACCGAAGCAAAGAAAAACTCGTAATTACCGGATTATACACAATTAACGCGTTGCGTTATCTAATGTCTTGCTTTTGTAAGTATTCATTGGTAATTTCTCCTATGGTGGAGAGGCTTAAATTGTTGATTGTGGAAGGTGAAAAATGCAGATACTTTCTGAAATGAGAAGGACTCACAACTGTGGTGAATTGCGTCGGGCCAATGCCGGACAAAAAGTAATACTCAAAGGCTGGGTCGCCGGATGGCGTAACCACGGCGGTATATATTTTGTGGATCTTCGAGACCGTTACGGCATTACTCAGGTGGTATTCGACGAACGCCTGGGCGAAAATTTCGATCTTATCTCACAAGTACGCAACGAGTATGTGCTGGTAGTGCAGGGCGAAGTTTCTGACCGTGGTGAAAACATAAACAAAAAAATTCCAACCGGCGAAATCGAAGTTTATGCGCTGGCTTTTGAAATTCTTACCCGTTCCGAGGCAACGCCTTTCCCCATCGAAGACGAAGTCAACGCCAACGAAGTCACACGTCTGCAATATCGCTACCTGGATCTGCGTCGCAAGCCCTTGCAGGACATAATGGTGCTGCGTCACAAGGTCAATCAGATTGCGCGCAACTATCTGTCGGACAACGGTTTCCTCGAAATCGAGACGCCGTATCTCAATAAAAGCACACCTGAAGGCGCGCGCGATTATCTGGTGCCTTCACGCGTGCAGCCGGGCAATTTCTATGCACTGCCGCAGTCGCCGCAGATCTTCAAACAGATTCTGATGGTGGCGGGTTTCGACCGCTATTTCCAGATAGTGCGCTGCTTCCGCGACGAGGATCTGCGACAGGATCGTCAGCCGGAATTCACACAGATCGACATAGAGTTGTCTTTCCCCGATGAGGAAATGATTTACGAAATCGTCGAAGGTCTGCTGGTTAAAGTCTGGAAAGAAACGAAGGGCATGAACATTCCGCATCCGTTCCCGCGTATCACCTGGACCGAATCGATGGCACGTTTCGGTGTGGACAACCCGGATATGCGTTACGGTCTGGAGCTCTGCACTCTTAACGAAATCATGGCTGGCTGCGCATTCAAGGCTTTTGCTTCCGTAGTAGAAGCGGGCGGTCTGGTAAAGGCATTCTCCGTGCCAGACCCCGATAAGACTCTTTCACGCTCCTTCATCGAAAAGGAACTTGATCCTTTCGTTAAAGTATATGGTGCAAAAGGTCTGGCCTGGGCTCGCACCGGAGCTGAAGGCTGGCAATCATCCATAGCCAAGTTCTTCGACGCTGACACGCAGAAACGCATCAACGAACTGGCTGGTGCTAATGCTGAAGACAGCGTGATATTCTTTGTGGCTTCCGAGAATCCGCGTATTGTCAACGGCGCTCTGGGCAACCTGCGCAAGAAAATCGCAGCGAAAATGGGACTGGTGAAGGACAACGATTATAAGTTCGTCTGGGTTACTGAGTTCCCGCTTTTCGAATACAGCGAAGAAGCAAAGCGCTGGGCTTCGGCGCATCATCCTTTCACACAACCACGCCCGGAACATATGGACATGCTGCAGTCCGATCCCGGCAAGGTGCTGGCTCGCGCCTACGATATTGTACTCAACGGCAACGAAATCGGCGGCGGCTCCATCCGTATTCACTCCAGTGAAATGCAGCAGAAGGTCTTCCGGGCTTTAGGAATCGGCGATGAAGAGGCCCGTGAAAAGTTCGGCTTCCTGCTCGACGCTTTGCAATTCGGCGCTCCGCCTCACGGCGGTCTGGCCTTCGGCATGGACAGGCTCATTATGCTTCTGGCCTGCACGCAGTCCATACGGGACGTAATAGCGTTCCCGAAAACGACCAGTGCTTCCTGTCTGATGAGCAACGCGCCTTCCCGTGTAGATAATGCTCAATTGAAGGAACTCGGCCTGAAACTGGAGAAAATTTAATGAAAGAATTCGACCTGCTTGTTGTCGGTGGAGGCGTCAACGGTTGTGGAATAGCCCGTGACGCCGCCAAGCGCGGACTCAAGGTCATGCTGGTGGAGAAGGGCGACATCTCCGCCGGAACAACCTGGGGATCGTCGGGTATGATACACGGCGGCGTGCGCTATCTGTTTTCTGACGTGGGTGTAACCAAGCTTTCGTGTATTGATTCGGGTTACATTCAGAAAATCGCCCCGCATATGATTTTTCGCATACCATTCATTTTTGTTTTACCCAACGATAACAACTGGGTATTTCGCTTTATTATTTATGAAGGAGCCTCTGCGGTCTTCGAGACTTACGACAACTTCGCCAAATTTAAAGGTGGTAAACCGGCCTGCCGTCTGACACCTGCCGAAGTCAAGAAGTTGGAACCGCTTATCAGAGATGATATCCACGGCGGAATAACAATGGACGAATGGGGCATCGACTGTCCGCGTCTATGCCTGGCCAACGCCAAGGACGCCGAAGTTAACGGCGCTGAAGTGCGCACGCATACGCGCCTTACCGGGTTCATCAAGGACGGCAACCGCATTATCGGAGCCGAACTGCAGGATGAAGTCACCGGCGAAGTGGAAAAGGTAAAGGCTCGCATCACCTTTAACGCTACCGGCCCATGGGTTCCCGGTATGGCTGCAATGGCAGGTTGCGAAGTCAAACTGCGTCCGGCCAAGGGCGTTCACCTGGTGCTTGATCGCCGTCTTACCGACTATGGCGTGCTCTGCACCGCCGTTGACGGTCGTCAGATGTTTGTCATGCCGCACGAGAATGTTTCGTATATCGGCACTACCGACGATGACTACTACGGCGATCCTGGCGATATTCCAGTGCTGGAAGACGAAATAGCCTACCTGCTGCAAGCGGCTGAGTCGTATATTCCCGATGTGAGCAAGGCCCGCGTAATTAAAGTTCTGCGTGCTGTGCGTCCGACGCTTTTTGAAACCGGTAAGTACGAGGACGATCTGACACGTGAACATCAGATATTCGATCACGAAGAGCGTGATGGAATAGCCGGTTTCCTTACAATGGGTGGCGGCAAACTGGCCAGCTACCGTGTAATGTCCGAAGAGGCGGTCGATCTGGTCATGCTGAAACTGGGCAAGGTCAACCCCTGCCGTTCGCATCTCGACCCGCTGCCCGGCGGCGATGTAACTCCCAGTGCCGAAGATGTAGCTGCTCAATTCGGGATTGATCCTTATGCGGCTTCGCGTGTGATTTATCGTCACGGTTCCTGGGCGGCCAAAGTGCTCGAAAGCATTAAAACCATTCCGGGTGATGCTTATATGGTAGACCGTTACGAGCCCACGCTGGCAGCGGAAATCCGCTACTGCGTGCGCAACGAATGGGTAAAGCGCCCCAGCGATCTTACCCGGCGCTGCCGCGTCGGTGAAGGCGCCGATCAGGGCATGGCTTCCATTCAGCAGGCCACACAGATTTTCGCTGAAGAGAACAAGCTGGGTCCGCGTGAAACCATTGAGGCGGCGGATCATTTCCTGCAGGCCAAATGGTACGAGCGCCACGAAGCTCTGTCTGGCGAAGGCGTAGCGCAGGAAGAGTTGTCTCGCATGATTAATCTCGGTTGCTGGCGAACCGCGCAACGCAGCCATATCGAAAGGAGACTGCCATGAAGGCCGATGTCGTAATTATCGGAGGCGGTCTGTCGGGTGTTGTCGCCGCTCTTGCCGCACATGAGAAAGGCGCTAAAGTAAAACTGGTGCGCAAGGCTTATGGCCGCACTGCGCTTGGCAACGGAACGATGTCTTTTGCAGCGCAGGAAAACGATGGTCAGAAGAACACCTTGAAATCCAGAATGGCAATTGCTGCTAAAAACGAGTTGTTGCCTTACTCTGTTATCAAAGATCCGCTTAAATCCATGAAGCAGGCCTATAAGCAGTTGGCCGGGCACCTTTCCGGCGGTTTCGAACGCGAAATCGACGACGATACTCCGGTAATGCTTTGCCTGTCAGAAGGCGGAGCTCTCCTGCGCAGTGACATGGCTGTGCCGCAGATAAAAAGCGGCGATCTGGCGCGCTATGTAGGCGATGGCGTTAAGATCGCCGTAATCGGCTTTGCCGAGCTGCCGTTTTTCAGGCCGAAGCTGCTTAAAGAGCAGTGGCTGATGGACATCAAGGAAGCCGGAATAGAGAAAGCCGAAATCCGTGTTTTCAGTCTGCCGATGCTGGACGACGGCAAGCTGCCGTTCTTCCGCATGTACTCCGAAGCGGCGCGTGTCATCGATGCCATGGATGCTTTAGGGCCGCTGGCCGAGCGCATCCGCGATGAAATAAAAGGTTACAAGGCCGATCTGCTGCTGTTGCCGCCCATGATGGGTCTGGCGCGCCGCGATGCCGTGCGCGACATATCCGAGCTTATCGGACTGCCCTGCGCCGAAGTGGCGGGTGGACATCAGGCTGTGGCCGGTTTGCGTCTGCAGCAGTTGCTTGACGAAGCGCTGCAAACCGCCGGAGTAGAAATCATTAACGGTGAAGCGGTCGGATTTGAAATTAAAGATGGCCGCATAACGAAGCTGGCCGTCAAGTCAGGCGGAGAAAAGGCCGACATCGAGGCTGCCGCTTATGTACTGGCTGCCGGTCGTTTCATCGGCGGCGGATTGCGCGAAGCTCGCGGCATAAGTGAGCCGCTCTTCGGATTGCCTGTCATGTACGCGGAAAAGAATATAGCCGGACTGCCTGCTATTAAGCTGGTCGAGCGCGACTATGCCGCAAAGCATGTAATATTCTCCTGTGGTATCGACGTGAACGAACGCATGCAGCCGCTGGATGAAAAGCGCGAAGTCAAAGCCGCCAATCTTTACGCCTGCGGCGACATCATTGGCGGTTACGATCTGGTGCTGGACGGCTGCGCCGAAGGCGTAGCGCTGGCAAGCGCTTATATTGCAGGCGCCAACGCGGCGGGAGGTGACAAATGAGCGGCTTCAAAAAAGCAATGGCGATATCATACATCGGCTATCGTACCGGCCATCATATGCTGCGGCAGGGCTACAAAGACGTATCCAGAATTGTCGGCATAAAGGTGCTGGACGGCATTCCCAAGTTTACGCAGAATTACATCGCCGACGGCCTGACTTCACTGACACGCGCCGAGCGCAACAAGCAGTGGGACTTTTCGAAGTGCATCAACTGCGGCCTCTGCGATGCCCTCTGCACGCCCATCGACAATACCCGCGATCTGCTGTCTCAGGGCCCGTCGCTGGCGGCCTCCAGCTATTCGCGCGCTTTCCCCTGGTATAAACACGCCGAGAAATATCTGTCGGAGTGGAAGGCCTGCTCCGGCTGCGGCAAGTGCAGCAACATCTGCCCCACCGGCGTACCGCTGAAGGAAATCGTAGCCTTCATGCAGCGTGTGATCGACAAACAGAAAGCCGGAATCATGGTGGCCGACTGACGGCTCGAAAACTGTAGATTTCTATAAAATCAAAACCCCGCCGGAGAAATACCGACGGGTTTTT
>Ga0172375_10003473_pt1 | contig 23873 bp, 18 predicted proteins | sample LakKiv1m_FD_114537 | JGI IMG/M metagenome (GOLD analysis project Ga0172375, IMG submission 114537) | Freshwater microbial communities from Kabuno Bay, South-Kivu, Congo - kab_092012_11.1m | ecosystem: Environmental > Aquatic > Freshwater > Lake | place: Democratic Republic of the Congo... | reverse complement strand
GGCAAAAGTACAATGAAGAATAAAAGCATTATTGGAAACTTACTCAATGGCAACATCACGCATAAATCCGACATAGGCGTTTACACTTACGGTGATGCCGGCCCCCATGCCGTTACCGGCCTTTCGAATACTAAAGGAAGCCTGCTGCCATCCGTATCCCTCTGACCAACCACATTTATCCAGTATTAGGGAATGATTTAATTCTTAACAAGAAGCGGGTAAAGGAAATCACTAACCGCTTTAAAGTAGAAACCGAGATAAGCAGGAAGACAGAAAACTTTTTAGTTATCACATATGTGGCATTGTCGTCGGGATTAATTGTATTTGCATAGAATAACAACCTGGTAAGCACCGGCTTTGCGCCACAATGTACGAAGATTTCCCCTGATCACATTTACAAAATTAATTCATTAATCCTCGTAGAATTTATAATCGTACTTCAAAATGTATTTCCTGGCGGGCATTTGGCTTGAGCCACCAACAAACGAACGCACTTCGGTTACATTTCCATCTTCGTCGTAATCGCGCTCAATATCGTGGCTTACCGCACCGGCACGGTCGAGTTCCTTTTGACCAATTGCATTTCCGGCTTCATCGTAAACAAGCTGCGTCGTGGTCTTCTTGTAAGGCGTTTCCTCGATAATTTCGATGATGTTGTTTTTATCGTCGAAGCCAAACAAGTGCTTTTCGACGAGTTTCCCGTTGCCGTTATACTTCAGAAACTTCACCCGGTTTCCTTTTTCGTCGTATTCATTCACAATGCTGGATTCTCCATCCTCATTCATGATTTCTGATTCGGTAAGCAGGCCTTTTTCATCAAATTCATAGCTGTGGTTACGCACTACTTCACCGTCTTCGACGGTCTGCTCAGCAACCAGCCGATCATTTTCGTAAGTAAAGGTTTCTTCCCGTTCTACCTCACCTTCATCACCAATCAGCAATTTCTTAACTATTTTCCCTTCCGGATTATAATGATATTCGATGGTATCCCTGCTCTCATCCAGGTAATGTATAAACTCCTTAATAATTCTCCCCTTTTCATTGCGCTCAAAGGTGATCTTTTCTTCCAGCTCACCGGCTTCGTCATAGGTTTCCTCCCCCACCAGCCTGCCTTCTTTATCGTACTGGTAAACCGATTTTCCGGTTACTTCTCCAAAATCGCTGTATTTGATGTCCTGCAACAGGTTTCCAAAATTATCGTAAACACTTTGCGAATAGTCGATTTGTGTGCTTTCACGAAAATCTTCAAAACCGGCTTCGGGCGGAACGTCGATGCGAACGATATTCATTTGCTGAATCTTCTTTTTCATTGATGACGATTTTATTATTGTCTTAATAACGTTTTACTATTTTTGCGGAATGCAATGATAAACATTATCGTTTAATTACTCAAAATTTCCTTGTTAAATGAAAATACTAACGTATTTATTGATCATCACAACTGTTATCATGTTACAAAATTGCAAGCCGGAAGTAAAAATTAAATATCCGGAAACGAAGAAAACGGATACCAAAGACGACTATCACGGAACGCTCATCGCCGACCCTTACCGTTGGCTCGAAAACGACACTTCGGCCGAAACAGGTGAATGGGTGAAAGCCGAAAATGAAGTCACTTCCGCTTATCTTGCAAAAATTCCTTTCAGGGATCAAATAAAAAAAAGGCTTACAGCACTCTGGGACTATCCAAAATATGGTGTGACCTTTAAAAAAGGCAACCGTTACTTCTATTTTAAGAATGACGGGATGCAAAACCAAAGCGTTTTGTATGTGCAGGAAAGTCTCGATGCCGATCCGCGCGTACTGCTCGATCCAAACAAATTATCCGAAGACGGAACCGTTTCGCTTACCGATTACGACGTTTCGCACGATGGTAAATACCTGGCATACGGAATCGCCCGTGGCGGCTCGGATTGGAACGAAATACTGGTGATGGAGGTTGATTGGGCAAAACCATTGGAAGATCATCTGAACTGGATCAAATTTTCGGCAATAGCCTGGAAAAATGATGGTTTCTATTACAGCCGTTATGATGAACCAAAAGGGGGTAGCGGCCTCTCGGCAAAAAACGAATTTCATAAAGTGTATTACCACAAAGTGGGAACACCACAGTCGGCAGATGGGTTGGTTTATGAAAATAAAAATTTCCCACTCAGGAATTATTATGCCGGGGTTACGGAGGATGAAAAATTCCTGATTATTTCGGAAACCGAAAGCACAACCGGCAATGCTTTGCTTTTTAAAAATCTCGACAAGCCCAATTCAAAATTTGTAACTATTGTAGATAATTTTGATAACGATTATTCGGTTATTGACGATTTTAACGGAAAATTCCTTGTAAAAACCAACTACCAGTCACCCAGGTACCAGATTTTAGAAATCGATCCTGAAAATCCGGCACGGGAAAACTGGAAAATCATCTTACCCGAAAAGGAAGAAGTGTTGGAAAGCATTTCACTGGTCGGTGGAAAAATTGTTGCCGAATACATGAAAGATGCTTCCAGCAAGGCATACATTTATGATGTCAGCGGAAAGTTGACCGCTGAGTTAAACCTGCCGGGATTGGGCACCATGAGTGGATTTAACGGCAAAAAAGACGACAACATTGCTTTTTACGGGTTTACTTCCTTTACCTTTCCATCGACAATTTATAAATTCGATATTGCCAAAAACGAATCAACAGTGTACCGCAAACCGGGTATCGATTTCGACGCAAGCCTTTACGAGACCAAACAGGTATTTTACAACAGCAAGGACGGAACAAAAATCCCCATGTTTATCGTTCATAAAAAAGGACTGAAGCTGAATGGTAAAAATCCGACTTTGCTTTATGGATATGGTGGTTTCAACATTAGTCTTACACCTTCGTTCAGTACCACAAGGTTGATTTTGCTGGAACAGGGAGGAGTGTTTGCGATGCCCAACCTTCGTGGAGGAGGCGAATATGGCGAAGCCTGGCACCTTGCAGGAATTAAAGAGAAAAAACAAAATGTTTTCGACGACTTTTATGCTGCCGCACAGTATCTTTTCGACAATCAATACACTTCACCCGGGTTCCTGGCCATTAATGGTGGTTCTAACGGAGGCCTGCTTGTAGGCGCTGCCATGGTCCAGCATCCCGAAATGTTCAGCGTGGCCCTGCCTGATGTTGGCGTTCTCGATATGCTACGTTACCACGAATTTACGATTGGTTGGGCCTGGGCGAGTGATTACGGCCGCAGCGATAATCCCGAGGATTTTAAATACCTGATCGCCTACTCACCTCTTCATAATATCAAGAAGGGAGTTTGCTACCCGGCAACACTTGTTACTACTGCCGATCACGACGATCGTGTTGTCCCGGCACATTCGTTCAAATTTACAGCAACTTTGCAGGAAAACCAGGCATGTAACAACCCGGTGCTCATCCGCATTGAGACGAAAGCCGGGCATGGAGCCGGAAAACCTACCGCCAAGATTATCGACGAGTACTCCGACATGTACGCCTTTATTTTTTACAATATGGGGATAACTCCAAAATATTGATAAACAGGACATCTGTTAAATAAATCCAAATATTTTCACAAGGGACCAGTCTGAAAAAGGCTGGTTTTCTTGTTTAATACGGTAGCGATGAAAACGGAACCCGGAAACTGGAATACTTCACCTAAAGTCCCAGGTCATCACTGATTGCCTGCATTGCAGAAAGACTTAATTCGATAAACCCGTCGATATTTAAACCTGCAAGTTCGCATTCCATAATTTTTTCACGGCTTACCGACGCTGCAAATGCTTTTTCTTTAATTCGCTTTTTGATGGATTTTGCTTTCACACTTGCCAGTTTCTTATCGGGATAAACCAGGGCAGTTGCCGTAATCAATCCGGTTATGGTTTCACCTGCCGCCAAAGCATGATGAAATACCGTTGTCCGTGGGATTCCGGTGGCCATTTCGTTGTGCAGCAGGATGGCTTCTACAATTTCAGGATCAACCCCTTTTTTTTCGAGTATCCTTGCCGTTTCCAGCCCATGTATTTTAGGGTCGGCATTCACTTTTTCGACATCCAGGTCGTGCAACAAGCCGGCAAGAGCCCACTTATCAGCATCCTGGCCGAGTTTTAGTGCCAAGTTGCGAAGCACTGCTTCGGCCGCAAAGCAATGTTTTAGCATATTTTGGTTGGCGATATAATCATGCAGCAATTCGATGGCTTCTTCTCTTTTCATCTTTAAATCAGATAAATTTTAAAAAATGTTTTAGTCAACCAAAAATATGTAATTTCGGAGAATCCGACACAAATGAAAAAACATGCATTATTTTGCTAATTGTGTTTTAGCTGCTATTATTTAATAAATTGTTATCCAATTTTTTAGCAAAAATCATTAAATCAGGATAAGGACATGGTAAATGCACTTTTTATCGAAAAACAACGATTCAACCAAAAATGGCTGTTGGCGCTTATTGCCATTCCAGTTGTAATCGCTTCCTGGGGATTGATCCAGCAACTCATTTTAGAAAAGCCTTTTGGTAATAAGCCGGCAAGTGATCTGGGTTTAATTCTTTCATTTTTAGTACCCGGCCTATTAGTGATTTTTGTGTTGATTCTTACACTTAACACAAAGATCGACAAAAACGGAATCAGCTATCAGTTTTGGCCGGTTCACCGTAAAGAACAATTAATCAAGTGGGAAGAGGTAAGCCGGGCTTATGTAAGAAAATACAAACCGATACTCGAATATGGCGGCTGGGGTTTTCGCACCGGAAGAAAAGGCAGAGCCCTCAACACATCAGGGAACATTGGTTTGCAAATTGAATTTGTGAGTGGCAAAAAATTGCTCATTGGCACCCATAAACCCGAAGAACTTGCGCGGGTTCTTCACAAATTAGAAATCAGAGGAAAAGCAGAAATTTGAATTAAGATTTTTTAAGATAAGCTGCCGTTCAAAATTGGCTAATACCCATATTTTTGTCAGCGGCTTCATTAAACGGGATAGAATTGTTTATTAATCAGGTTCGAAAGTGAAATTTCAGGAGACAGGACTTTTAGATTCCCCGATTAACAGCAGCTTGTTTTTCATATTCCATCTTCGATATTCCGTTTTGAGATTTCTGCCAACGAATAAACTTTTACAATAACTATTTTACAACCATCTAACTAAAAAAATGAATAATGAATTTTGATTTTACTGAAGAACAATTAATGATCCGGCAGGCCGCCCGGGATTTTGCAAAAAGATTGGAGGCCGATGTTATCGAAAGGGATTATAGATCGGAATATCCCCAAAAACACATTAAAGAGTTGTCAGAACTGGGATTTATGGGGATGATGGTCGATCCAAAGTATGGAGGCGGAGGCATGGACACCATGTCATACATTCTGGCAATCGAAGAAATTGCAAAAATTGATGCATCGGTTGCGGTGATTATGTCGGTACACAATTCGTTGGCTTGCTGGGGGATTGAAGCTTATGGCAACGAAGCTCAAAAAGAAAAATACCTTTCTCAAATGGTTACGGGTGAAAAAATTGGCGCTTTCCTCCTTTCCGAACCCGAAGCAGGCTCCGATGCTACTTCGCAGAAAACGCTAGCCGAAGATAAGGGTGATCACTATCTTCTGAACGGAACCAAAAACTGGATTACAAGTGCTGCCAGTGGTTCTGTTTATTTGGTCATTGCTCAGACCTACCCTGAGCTAAAGCACCACGGCATCAATGTTTTAATTGTCGATAAAGACACACCCGGGATTACTCTGGGACCGCATGAAGATAAAATGGGTATGCGCAGCAGCGACACCCATTCGGTGATGTTCAACGATGTGATCGTCCCGAAAGAAAACCGGCTGGGAGGTGATGGTTTTGGGTTTAAGGTTGCCATGAAAGGTCTTGAAGGAGGGCGCATCAGTATTGCCTCCCAGGCTGTCGGAATCGCTCAGGGAGCATACGAAAGGTCGCTTCAGTATTCCAAAGAAAGAAAAGCCTTCGGGAAATTACTTTTCGAGCACCAGGCCATTGCTTTTAAATTGGCCGACATGTATGTAAAAATCGAAAATGCCCGGAATTTATGTCTCAAGGCTGCCTGGCTTAAAGACAATGGAAAAGCTTACGGACTTGCCGGAGCCATGGCCAAACAGTATGCTGCCGACAGTGCTATGGAAATTACAACCGAAGCTGTACAGATTCACGGGGGTTATGGGTATGTAAAAGAGTACCATGTGGAACGCCTGATGCGGGAAGCCAAACTCACACAGATTTACGAAGGCACCTCCGAAATCCAGAAGATTGTGATTTCGCGGCAGATTTTAAGGGATTAAGCAATGTTATTCGAAACAATCCCGAATTTGTCAGCTCAGGTTTTTAACGGTTGGAAATTTAGGATCTACAACGACTCTTCGGGCTATTTAAAATATTATATTTTTGCACTTTCATCATTTTTAACAAAATTCTAAGTAATGAAGATATTAGTTTGTATTAGCAATGTTCCTGATACGACCACCAAGATCAAACTTGCCGGTGATAATTCGGCAATCGATCTTGCCAACGTTCAATGGATCATCAACCCCTGGGATGAACTTGCCCTTACCCGTGCTTTGGAACTCAAAGAAGCCTCCGGTGGCAAAATCACGAAAGTTACGGTAATTTCTGTCGGCAGCCAGTTAGCTGAGCCAACCATACGCAAGGCCCTGGCCATTGGAGCCGATGATGCCTACAGGGTAAATGCCGAAGCTAAAGATGCATATTTTGCAGCCCGGCAGGTAGCAGAGGCAATAAAATCTGAAGCTTACGATATCATTTTTTGTGGCATCGAGTCGTCAGATTATAATGGATCCGCTTTTGGAGGAATGTTAGCTGAATTTCTGGACCTTCCTTCGGTTTCATCGGTATCCTATCTTGATATCTCCGGCGACATTGTAAAAGTTAACCGCGAAATACCCGGAGGTTATGAGGTAGTTGAGCCAACAATGCCCTTTTTAGCGGTAGTTCAGAAAGGAATTACAAAAGAACCGCGTATCCCGTCGATGCGCGGCATTATGATGGCCCGTCAAAAGCCACTAAAAGTAGTTGAAGCTGCACCGGCAGAGGCAATGACCGAATTTGTGACCTACGAACCACCCCAACCGAAAGCAGCCTGTAAAATGGTTGACCCGGCAAATGTGGCCGAGTTGGTCGATCTTCTGCACAAAGAAGCCAGGATCATTTAATTATTAACCTACAAATTAAAAAAAATGAGCGTACTCATATATACCGAAAATTTCGAGGGAAAGTTTAAAAAAGCAACTTTCGAAACCGTTTCCTATGGCGCCGAAATTGCCCGGCAATTAGGAACCACTGCCATTGCCTTTTCGATAGGTAATGTTGAAGACGATGTATTGAAAACATTGGGAAACTATGGTGCTTCCAGGATACTACGGTTTAACGATTCAAAATTTGCCGACCTCGATAACCAGGCCTATGCTTCGGTTATTGCACAAGTGGTGCAAAAAGAAGGATCAGATATTGTTATCATGTCGAATTCGAACATAGCCAAAGCCGTAGCCCCGCGGGTTGCTGTTAAACTCAGTGCCGGACTCGTTGTTTCCGTTTCAGGATTACCGAAAAATTTAAATCCGTTTACAGTGCCAAAAAAAGTGTTTCATGGAAAAGCTTACGCAGATGTGGTAATTAAATCGCCGGTAAAAATTATCAGCCTTGCACAAAACTCGTTTGGCGTGAAGGAAAGTCCGAATTCATCGACGATTGAAACTATTGAGGCAAATGTTGATGGTGCATTCAAAACCAAAGTTACAAATGTCGAAAAAAGTACTGGCAAAATTATCCTTACCGATGCCGAAATCATTATCTCCGGAGGACGTGGGATGAAAAGCCCCGAAAACTGGAAACCTATCGAAGAACTGGCAGAGATACTTGGTGCTGCAACAGCCTGTTCGAGGCCTGTTTCAGATGAAGGCTGGCGGCCACACTCAGAACACGTTGGACAGACCGGTAAGATTGTCGCACCAAATCTTTATATTGCCTGCGGAATTTCGGGAGCTATCCAGCATTTAGCAGGGGTAAGTTCGTCGAAGGTAATTGTTGCAATCAATACCGACAAGGACGCTCCTATTTTCTCCGCCGCCGACTATGGTATTATTGGCGACGCACAAAAAGTTCTTTTGGAGCTGAATGATGCTTTCAGGAAATTTAAAGCCGAGAATTAGGCTTACCAGACCATAAAAAAGTTGGGCAAAAATGAGTGCCCAACTTTTTTCCTATCTAAATACGAAAACTCATTGGAAAAAACTACCCTAAACCGAATTTTAAAACTGTTAACCAGTCCTTTTGTCATTGCAATACCTTTTGCACTGATCACCATTCTGCTACAGCCGGTTAATTTTAACAAGTACAAATTCGAACTTATCTCAAAACAAATTGCTGATAAACTCCATACTTACGGAAGGCAGTTTTATGTTGACCTGGATAATGACGGGAATAGTGAGGAAATTTCCAATTTCATGGATTTCCCACAAATGAATTCAGTTAAGGTTACAACCAAAAACAATATTTTTATTGATCAGTGGAATTTCCTGGGTGAATACAATTATGCGTTTTGTAGTACCTTTTTTGCCGATTACGATCACGATTCGCTTACCGAAATTTTCAACTTTTATAATAGGCACGATTCGATTTTTCTGGGTGCTATCCAGCCTTTTAATGATAAATTATTATTTGTAAAAGATTTTTTTATCGATACCATTTGGGATACCAACGGTAAAGTCGATTTTGCAATCGACGATTTTTCGGTTCATGATCTGGATAAAGATGGCTTTGATGAAATTGTGTTTGATATCAACGCCGGGTTTTCAAAGTATCCGCGAAGGCTTTATGCCTGGAATGTTAAGAAGAATCAACTTTTAAAATCTCCGAACACAGGGTTTAAAAAAGGAGGACAACATTTTATCGACATAAACAGTGACGGTTTTGAAGAGATTTTCGTTTCAACCTATTCCCAGGATAATATTAAACCAGACGATTTCATAGCCTATCCCGACAATTGCCTGTGGTTTTGTGCCTTAAAAAACGACCTGAGTTTTTTATTCCCACCAAAGGAAATTTCCGGCAACACCGGGAGTGTAACACTTCATATTACCAATAACCCCGACTTATCAAAGAAAATTCTCGTCGAAGTATTCAACCGGAAGTCGGTTGACAAATACTCCTATTTTTATTTTAATCCGGCTACCGGTAAGTTTGATACGATGAAACCTGATTTTAAGGAAATCAAAGGCCATGGACTCCTTCCTTTCGTTTATAAAGAAAAACCAGGTTTTTTAATTTCAGATTATGATCAGGGACTCTATTGGATGAATAAGGATTTTGTTCTGGCAAAACTCCTTTATAAGACCGTGAATAACCAGATGAAACCTTACCGGTTTGATATTGGAGGCGATAGCCTGATGGAATTCATATTATTCGACGGTATTGGCAAATATACCATTTTACCGGATAACTTTAAACATGCGGTTGATTTTGAACTTCCGATAGTTGAAAAATTAAAACAGATTTCAATCCGGCATTTGGCGCAGGGATTGAAACATTTGGTAATACAAATCGATCAGGTCGTTTACGAATTCAATTACCGACAAAACCCGTTTTTCTGGTTAAGGTGGCCATTCTTTTTAGCTATTTATTCGTTTTACGTTTTTGCCATCTGGATAATTCTTCATTTTCAAAACAAGCATATCGAAAATAAATACAAACTCGAGAAAAACTTAGCTGAACTGCGGTTAAAATCCATCCGAAACCAGATGGATCCCCACTTTACATTTAATGCCATTAATGCGGTTGGTGCTGCCATTTTTAAGGAAGACAAGCAGACTGCATACACCTATTTTTCAAAATTTTCCAAACTCATTCGCCTGACGATGATTTATTCCGACCGGATGTCGCGATCGCTGAATGATGAAATAGATTTTACAGTGATTTATCTGGAAATCGAAAAATTCAGGTATAAAGAAAAATTTAATTATCAAATCAACATCGATGCCGGAGTAGAATTAAATATGGAGGTTCCACGCATGGCATTGCAAACGTTTGCCGAATCGGCCGTTAATAACGGATTAATGCATCGTACCAGGAATGGGATGCTGGATATCAACATCTCGATGGAAAATAATTTCCTGATTCTTTCGATCGCCGATAATGGACCAGGCATTGAAACTTCAAAGCTTCTAAATAAAGAAAAAGCTTTTAAATCGATGAAAATTATTGATGAGTTTTTCAGTATTCTCAATAGGTTTAACAGGGAAAAAATAGTTTCTACCCTGGCCGACCTTACCGAAGACGGCAGTATATCAGGGACAAGAGCAATTGTAAAAATCCCGGTCAGTTTAAAATATTCTTATTAAGAATTTTAAGGAACTGTCAGGTATAGATTTTAACTTCCGTTTCGCCTTTCAAAACCCGCATTCCATTCATGGCCAATGCTTTCATTTCATCTTCACCAGGATAAACATGCACAGGGGCAATTTTATGAACCCGCTCAATAATCTGATTGACAAACCATTTGGAATGTGCCACACCACCGGTAATAAGAATAACGTCAACATCGCCAAAAAGCACGGTACTCATGGCACCGATTTCCTTCGCTACCTGATAGGCCATTGCATCATAAATCAACCTTGCATATGCATCACCTTTAACCACCATCTGTTCAACATCATACGCGCTGTTTGTTCCCAAATATCCCACCAGGCCACCTTCGCCTTTAATCATTTTCATAATTTCCTTCATGGTGTATTTTCCGCTGTAACACAACCTCACCAGCTCACCTACCGGCAGCGTCCCCGAACGTTCGGGCGAAAAAGGCCCTTCGCCATCCAGGCCATTATTTACGTCAACCACGCGGCCTTTCCTGTGCGCCCCAACGGTAATACCACCACCAAGATGAGCCACGATAATATTCATGTCTTCATAATTGCGCATTACAAATTTGGCATGAGAGCGCGCAACAGCTTTTTGATTGAGGGCATGGAAAATTGAAACACGGTTAAAATTTGGATGGCCCGAAATCCGGGCAATATCATCCATTTCGTCAACAACCACCGGATTGGCAATGTAAGCCTTTACATCCTTGAGTTGCCGGGCAAAGGCATCTGCAATAAGGCCCCCCAGGTTAGATGCGTGTTCGCCCATAGGGCTGTTTCGCAAATCTTCCTTCATGCGATCGTTTACTTCAAACACACCCGATTCGATGGGTTTAAGGAGTCCACCACGACCAACGATAGCTTTTACTATGCTTTCTGGTACATTGCCTTCGTTAAGCTGTTGTGCAATAATATCTTTTCGATACTGAAACTGGTCCGAAATTTTCTCAAAATCCGAAAGTTCAACGGGATCGTGTTGAATGTTTTTCAGGAAAATCGGGTTCAAGTCCACAAAAACGCCAATTTTTGTAGAAGTAGAACCCGGATTAATTGCTAGAATTCCAATACCTTCCATTCAACAACCTCAAAAGCTATGTTTAAAAATTATCAACCGTAAAGCTCAAATTAGTTATCCAATGTTTGCAGCCAATGCAATCGACAGGAATTTACTCTTGTCGCTATCTGCTCTCGAAGTAAGCACCACCGGAGCTTTTGCACCCATGATAACTGCTCCCGACACTGCTCCTCCAAGAAAATTTAACGTTTTATATAAAATATTCCCGCCATCGATGTTCGGAGCCATGATGATGTCGGCATCCCCGGCGACCTCGCTGATGATGCTTTTATGTTCGGCCGATTTACGGGAAATGGCATTATCGATTGCAAGCGGCCCGTCAATGATACAACCCGTGATTTGTTTACGGTAATTCATCATCGAAATTGTGGCTGCGTGCATGGTCGCCTCCATACGAGGGTTTACAGTTTCAACAGAACCTACGATTGCAACTTTTGGGTTTGAGTTGCCCAGTTTATGAAAAACCTCTACAGCATTTTTGATGATGGCAATTTTAGTTTCGAGGTCCGGATTTACGTTTACAGCCGCATCGGTCACCCCAAGCAGTTTATGGTAATAGGGCGATTCGAAAACTGCCACATGGCTTAATACATCGCCTTTGCGAAGGCCGTTTTCCTTATCAAGTACGGCTTTCATCAGTACTCCGGTACCAACGGCACCTTTCATCAGAATTTCGGCATTCCCTTGTTTTATCAAAGATGTAGCCATAACTGAAGCTTCGAAGTTGTCTTCGATATCATAACATTCGAACTCACTGATGTCGAAATTTATACGTTTGGCAATCGCCTTAATTTTCGACATATCGCCAACCAAGATGGGCGAAATTATTTCCTGCATGGTGGCATTTTTTACAGCCAGCATGGCATCTTCATCCCCTGCAGCAGCTAAAACAAGCTTCCTGGTTTGTTTGCTCTTAGCTACTTCTACCAATTCTAATAAATGTTTTATCATTCCTGTTTCTGTGATTTTAATTGTTACAGATTATCTTTATTTTTAAAAATTTGCAAAAGTAAAAATTATGAAGCCTGGTGCCAATATGGTATGCATGTTTCGACGGAATAATGATTCCACTATTATTTAGTGTAGAAATCAATCATTTTCTGGATTGAAAGGTTACAAACCCTGCAAAAGTGATTGCCGTTAAATGTATTCATCAGGCAATCGACCGAAGGCCTGTAAACTCCGCTGGCAGCATAGCCACCCCCCTCAAACACACCAATTTTATCATTGTACCTGGCTTCAGCAGGAGTAGGTACCGGGATCCATTTATCAATCAGGTTTTCCCACTTCCTGTCAAATTGTACCAGGGTAGTCAGGTTAGGTTCCCATGGCTCTACATCTTTTGAATAAAAATCGCTGTAGGCGACTTCTGAATTATAGTATTCGTCGCCTAGTCCGGCAAATCCATGACCAAATTCATGGATAAAAATTTTAGCAGCCATCTTATTGCTGTTTACCGAAGCAGAATAATGATTATAAATGGAGCCTCCTCCATATTTGGTGCTGTTTATCAAAATATAAATCTGGTCGTAGGGTGCATTTGCAGCCAGATCCCGGATACTTTTATTGTCAGAACTCATACAGTAGCGTTCACTGTTAAAAGTATAAAAACTTGTATTTAAAAGTGTTTTCCGCCAGATGCTATCGGCCGGGATGTCGCTGCCCGATTGATCTGAAGCAGCCAATATCCCCCTGATATTAAACTTATCCTGGTTTTGTGTGTAGGGTTCAAAGCTGAAAAGATTGTGTGCAAAATCGTTACAGTCCTTGATGAAAAGGCCCAGCTCCTCATTGGTATAGCCCTCAGGAAGAATTACAATATCCACCTTTTTTGAAGGATCTCCCGAAATACGGACGTCAAAAGACGGATATTCGAGACGACGTTCCGGTTTAATAAAATAGCTATGGATATCAACACGATACTCGAATCGTTTTTGAAACTCACCCTTTTCGTCCCTGCTATAAAAATCGATCCTTACATCTTCTTTGGGAAATGGAAAAACTACGGTTTCACTAAAAGTTTTTGTTGTTTTCTTGGCTTCATTGGTGGTTTGCCATTCACGAAAAAGTGTCGAATATCCTCTCGAATAAACAGGGGTATTTCCGGCCAGTTCGACCACCTCAAAATAATACTCCCCATACATCAATGTATCGATCAGGTCTGTTTTGGAGCCACCCCAGTAAGGTTCGCTCAATAACTCATCAAACGAATACTCTTCCGAACTCACGGTACCGCCGTGGAAATAATCCAACCGCATTGTTCTATCGGAAAAATATTTATCAAACTGGGCAAAGCCGGTTTGCATGGAAACGAATAATAAAACCAATACAATTAACTTTTTCATCGATCAAATTATAGGTTCATTTTTCAGGTTACGAAAGTAATCAAAGTATTGTTAAGTGATTAACAGGGAGGTAATTTAAACTCATTCGAAACTGTTAATCCGTATATAATTAAAAAGCCTGAGGGTTAAAAATCAGGCTATTGTTTAACGCAGAAGTAACTTATTACCCCAGGTTTATAAAGGGAAGGCCAAAATTTCGCACTGGCAGTTATTTTTTACTTTCTTCGGGACTTAGCTGTTCCGGAAATTTAAAACTGTAAAGTATCGACTCAACCTGAAGCAAAAGGTTTCGTTTATCCTGATTGGGGTAATAAACATATCCATCCAGGGTAACAATCCGGTTATGACGCGAATCGAGAAAAGTATAATTAATAAATGGCCCACCCATAAAATCACCTTCCAATTCCCATAAACCGCGCATTTCGACTGCAAAATTTCCATTAAAATTAATTTGCTTGGTAACTGGTGGAACGATGCTCGCCGTTTTCATGTACGACCCTGTTGATGGCCCCGGTATGTACTTTTTGGTTATCGAATCCCGAATACCGATAATTCTTTTAGGATTAAAGGCAATGGTGTCGGTGTAAGGATAAAAATAAATAAAAATTCCCTGGCTATACTTGTCGGCTTCACGCCTCAGCCATACAAAATTGTTGGTTGTTTTGGCGATATAGAAAGTTGTTGGTACCGCTAAAGAAAAGCCATACTGTTTGAGCAATTGTTTACTTATTTTTTCATCCTCTACGGATGCAAAAGCTTGCCCGGCCCTCAGGCGTTCATTTTCATTGTAAAGTTCGATTAATGCTTCCTTATTTTTGTCGAACTCTTCGAAAAAGGATTTTTTATCGGGAACTGTAAACTTTACTACCCGTTGTGGTTTTGCCCACAAATCTTTTTTAGTTTCAACAATTGGTTTTGAAATACCGGGTTGAATATCCAAAATAAATATATTGTGGTGTGTTTGATAAATCTTTGTGAAGTCAGAGGCCTGGATATGAATCATATCATAGGCACTTTCGGCCTGAGGCATACCTTGAAGTGGCTGGCCAAAAAAAGCTTTAATCGTATCCCCTATTTCACTTTTCCAATCATCATCACTGTTGGTAACAATAAGTATTTCGTTTGTCCTGCCACTGGCTGGTTGAAGGTTGGAATAGTCGAGGTTACAGGAATAAAAAATAAATGAAAGAAAAGCCACCTGCAACAAAATGACGGTTATTTTTCGGAGATTTTCTAACATACGGCATAATTGTTAAAGTGAATAATGTATTATTGATAATCAGGAAACAATGGCTACTTTTAACTTTTGACCCGGCTTAAGTCTGGCAGCATTTGAAAGATTATTTAGCTTTTGAATTTCATTTACAGTCACACCATCATATTGTTTGGCAATATCCCACAAGGTGTCGCCAGCTTTAACAACATAATACAAATATTTTACATTTCCTTCGGTTTTTTTTTCTGATTCGGCTACAGGGCTTTCTTCCCGGGCAGGAGAACAAACTAAAAGTTTCTGATTGGGTTGCAGGTTGATCGTTTTTAGTTTATTCCAGGTTTGTAAATCTGTAACTGAGCATTTGTACTTTTTGGCAATCAAACCTAGACTTTCGCCTTTTTTAACAATATGAAATGTTTCGTTTTCTGGCCGTTCAGCGACTGCTTTGGTTCTATTACTCCCTTTCCCTTTAAAACCAGCATCTGCATAAACAACAAGTTTTTGTCCCGGGAAAATTGAAGTCCCTTTCAGGTTATTCCAGCTTTTAAGGTTATTTACCGAAATATGATATTTCCGTGCAATCACCCCCAACGATTCTCCTCTTTTAACGATATGCACACTACTCTCCCCGGCTTGCTTGATCTGTGCTAAAAGTTTCTCGCGTTCGAGTCCTTTTTTGGATTTAAAGTTGTAAATTTCATGCTCATTCGAAACAAATTCCCCAGCATACTTTCTTGGTAACCTCAAAATATATTGGTTATCCTTGTTTGCCGGAATCACGCCAAGTTTAAAAGATGGATTTAAAAACCTCAGGTCCTCAATCGGAATATTTAAATATTCGGAGACCTGGTCGAATGAAAGAACATCGTAAACGTGAACGGTATCGATACCATTGTAAAGTATTCCCGGATCAACAGGATAAAGGTTGTGCTCAGCAGAAAAATTCATCACGTAATTCACAGCAACAAAAGCCGGGACATAGCCCCTGGTTTCGCGAGGCAAAAATGGCCAGATGGCATAATAATCTTTTACACCACCTGCACGCCTGATGGCTTTGTTTACATTTCCAGCCCCGGAATTATAGGCTGCAAGCACGAGCGACCAATCATGATAAATGTTATATAGGTCCCGAAGATGCTGACACGCAGCAACGGTTGCCTTAAAGGGATCGTACCGGTCGTCAACATATGAAGTTACACTAAGCCCATATCCTTTGCCGGTGCCATACATAAATTGCCACAAGCCTTTGGCTCCTACCCTTGAACCTGCTGTGGGATTAAGTGCTGATTCGACAACGGCAAGGTATTTCAGTTCGAGTGGTAAACCATAGGCATCCAGGATTTCCTCAAACATCGGGAAATAAACTTCCGAAAGTCCAAGCATCCGGGAAGTTAAGTTTCTTTTCCTGATCGAATAAAGTTCGATAAAACCCCTGACGGTCCTATTATAAGTCATATCGAATGGGGTCTGTCCACTAAGCATCGAAATTCTTTCAGCATATACCGAATCGGGAAATTCAGGCACATCACAGCGTGAGTACTGGTAAATATTAAGTTGGGCAGTATCTGTAATGAAATTATCATTTGTAAAAAAACTAATGTTCACCAGGCTATCGAGCAAGGCAGCAACCGGGGAGTCATTAATAATCATGTGTGCTGTGGTTTCCTTATCCAAAGGTTTATTCGAAAACATGATGACGGTATCGTTAATTCCAGCCATTTCATCAACCTTTGCGGATGTATCAACAACCATTCCGAGTGAATCCGGAAAAATGCAGGTTGTATCTTTAAGTTGTTGAAAGTAAGGCATAAAACCAGGAGAGGAATATGAGTTTATTGAAAATATCAATAGAAAAACAAGAAATAATATTGGTTGATGCTTCATAAATGTGCTTGTTCGTGATGTAAAACTGAAAACTTCGCTGGTTTTTATTTATTGTACATTACGCAAAAATAGTGAATTCTGCCAAAATCCAAAAGCGAATTAACAGGTTGAATTACAATATTTACTATTATTGACGATTCAAAAATAAAACATTTTTAACAAAAATGTACAACCGAATCCCGAATTCAAACAACTGCCCCCTGTTTTAAAGCTGATTCCTGGATTAAAAAACAAGATACTTTTCTAAGGAAAAAATGGAATACCCAACATCTACCTGCTCTCCTTTTAAAATTGCTAATTTAAAACTGACATCTTTTTTATGTTAACCAGGTCACCTGATTTCAATACCAGGTAATAAATCCCGGCCCTGAGATTTCCCGGAATCCAGTCGATCGAATAATGGCCAGGTGCTTTTTGACCCTCTGCAAGTGTAGCCATAAGTCTTCCGGATTCATCATAAACTTCCATCTGTACTTCCAAATTATCGGTAATGCTAAAATTTATCCTGGTTGAATTCTTAAAAGGATTTGGCATATTTTGTTCAAGATAAAATGAGGCTTCAGTCACAGGTGTATCAATGGAGGCGGAAGATATTAGCGGACTGCCTGCCTGAACCCAGGCAGTATAAATTAACTCGGTAAGTGAATGTGATGCGTTTTTAAACAGAATTATCGTAAAGTCTCTTGTTTCATTCCAAAGCGCTTGTTTGTACGTAGTTGAATTTGTATTGCCTGCCAGAGTTCTCGCATAGGTGTCTGCATCAAGGACCGAATCGACATAGGAGTAATTGTTGTAAAGATAGTCAAAAACATACTGGTTAACATTTTCGATCTCAGTAATATTGGCCCCTTCGTAAGTGATTTGAGCAATATTAGCATTAATCATTGTTGATTCATAACGTGAATGAATTCCGTTATTCCCCGAATTCTGACCGTTGTAATTTTCGGTAATATGAAGAGGCATGTGCCCATCGGCAACATAATGCCCCAGGTCGGCAGCAAAAAGGACAGCTTTTGCCCAGTCTAGTCTTTCAAAACACTTTTCCAGCGAATCATAAGCCGTAAGCGTTGCCCATGGCAAAATTCCTTTGTCGTAAACAAAGGAAGCCCCATGGATAGCAATCACCGAATCGAGGGTTTGTGGAATCCGTCCATTTGCAATAAACTCACCATAACTGTCGATGTCGATGTAATGCTTTGGGGCTTCATTGGGATCCCACGATTTACGGTCGTCGGCATCAGAAGCATGGTCGGCCAAAGTAGTAATCCAGGCATTAAACTGGGACATTTGGGCATTAAAGGACAGTCCACAGGCCGTATTAATTTTATAATGGCCGGTCGATCCCCAACTCATCAATACAACCGATAGACCGACGAATGCCAGTATTGTCAAAAATTGCTTTTTCATTTATTATATTTTTCTGATAATCAATCAAGCGCAAAAGTAACTTTAAACGTTGAGTCAGGTCCCATTTTTCGTCATAATTTTAGAAAAACTCATAATGATCGCAAAGAACCCGCTATTTTTGGACGATTCAAAAAATCGATGATGAAAACAAGATTTCTGTGTTTATTTGCTTTAAGCCAGCTTTTCGGTCAGCCAGGTTTAATTTTCGCCCAGAAAAGAACCAATACTGAAATTTCAAAATACAATGTTTCCTGGAAATCCCCCGGCAATGGCTATAATAGTACTATGCCGCTTGGGAACGGTGACATCGGCCTGAATGTGTGGGTTGAACCATTGGGAGATATGATATTTTACATTGGGAAAACCGATAATTGGGATGATTATGGCCGCCTCCTGAAATCAGGCCGAGTGCGGATTTCATTAAATCCAAAACCTGATTTGCCTCTGGAAGCCTTCATTCAAACCCAAAACCTGAAAGACGCATCGGTAAAAATTAGTTTTGGAAACACCGGTAATAAAACCGAAATAGAAATCTGGGCAGATGCAAATCATCCGGTAATTCAAATTGGAATAAAAAGTTCCATACCAACAGAAGCGCTCATCACCAATGAACTTTGGAGAACAGAACAGTGCGAACTTCCGTCGATCGAAATCAGCGATGTAATGTTTGACTGGGATCAGAAAAATCATCAGCGTGGGCCAACCCTGGTTGAACCCGATTCCATCCTGCCGGATCAAACCCGTTGCATAGGCTGGCTCCATCATAACAGGAAATCAGTCGGGCCAAAGATGTGTGCAGAAATCCAGGGAATAGATGATTTCAGGCGGATTGATCCTTTACTCAACAGAATATTTGGCGCGATGGTCACCGCCGAAAATCCGGTTGTTGTTGATGATAAAAATTTACGTTCATCTTTGTCAAATCAGCATCAGATCAGCATTTATATGCTTACGTTGCATCCTTCCACACCACAGCAATGGATCGACAGCATCGAAAGTCTGGCAACGGATATTCAAAAAATACCTTTCGATATCCGTTTCAAATCCCACCAAAAATGGTGGGAAGATTTCTGGAACCGAAGCTGGATAAATATTACTTCAAATAAACCCGGAGATTCTGTTTCGGCAAATGATGCTTTCTTGGTCAGCAGGGCGTATGCATTGCAACGTTTTATCAATGCCTGTGTCGGTCGAGGGGCTTATCCGATCAAATTTAACGGCTCTATTTTTACAGTGCCATTTGCCGGAGGTTCGGGTGATGCCGATTACAGGCGCTGGGGGTCGGGATACTGGTGGCAAAATACCCGTCATCCATACACCGGAATGTGTTCATCGGGCGACTTTGATTTGATGAAACCCTTATTTAATATGTATGGAAACGATCTGATGCCCCTTTTCAAATACCGGACTCAAAAATTTTTAGGCCACAATGGTGCGTTCATCCCGGAATGTATATATTTCTGGGGTGATTATTTCAGTGAAACCTATGGCTGGACACCTTTTGAAGAGCGTACAGATAAACTGCAGGCCAGCCGTTGGCATAAGTATGAATGGGTTTCAGGTTTGGAACTGACTTTTATGATGCTTGAATATTATGATTACACCCACGATACCATTTTCCTTTGGAACACAGCCATTCCCACGGCAAACGAAATCGTCACCTTTTTTGATAAGCAATACAGCGCAGATTCCAACGGGAAATGGGTAATGCAACCGGCACAATCCGCCGAAACCTGGTGGGATTGTACGAATCCGATGCCCGAAATTGCCGGATTACAGGCTGTGATAAAGGCATTATTAAATTTACCATTTGATCTGACGACTACCGAACAGCGTAATTTCTGGACAGAACTTAAGAAAAAAATTCCGGAACTTCCTGTTCGTATCAAAGATGGAATAAAAATGCTTGCACCAGCCGAAAAGTTTGAAAACAAAATGAACGTTGAAACCCCTGAACTTTATGCGGTTTTTCCTTTCAGACTGATCACCGTGAACCAGGGTGATGCTGACCTTGCCCTGCAAGCCCTGAACCATCGTGAAGACCGTGGAAATGCCGGATGGCGGCAGGAAGACATTGTAATGGCATACCTTGGTTTAGCTGATTCAGCACGGCACTGTCTCACACAAAGGGTTAAAAACTATGATAAAAACTCGAGATATCCTGCTTTCTGGGGGCCCAATTTCGACTGGACTCCCGACCAATGCCACGGAGGTGTAATTATGAAAACACTTCAGGCAATGTTGATGCAGTCGGTTGGCGATTCAATTTTCTTATTGCAGGCCTGGCCAAAGGACTGGGATGTTGATTTCAGAATGCATGCACCCGGCAGGACCATTGTTGATGCAGTGGTAAGGAAGGGGAAAATCAGCGAACTCCGGGCTTCGCCTCAGGACAGGGAAAAATACATCAAAATTTATGAAGCTCAGTGAGTGGAGGAATCGATTTGCGTATTTTCCAATACCGGTGCCGGCTCCTCCTCCCATATAAAAATGTCAGATTTGCTCTTGGGACGTTCCTTTCCAAGCCATTTAAAATCCTTGAGTTTTAACTCTTCTTTGGGATACTCTTTTTCGGGGTATAAGGTGGCATCGGGTTGCTGAAAGTAAAATATATCGCTGATCGCTCTGTTTTTTATCAGGATTTTCATGCTACTCGAAACGGCTTTGTTGATGCCAATCAGACTTCCATCTTCTTGTCGCACAAAATAAACAGTTTCACTGTTCCCATCCACATTAATGCGATACAATTCGTTGTCCTTAAAATAGCCCCGCATATTTTTCCCTTTGATCTGGTTGTATTTTGTCAGGTCGTATTTGTCAATCGAAATAATGAAAGCGGCGGTATTCAACCATAACGAATCGATATGTTGTCCTGAATTGTACATAATAATTTTATTTGCCGTAAGCTGATTTGCCTGTGTCCAAAGTGCCGGGCGGCCTAACATACTGATGGTGGAATCGCTGAAATTGTATGCAAGCGAATCACATTTCCCCTGAAGATCGGGTTTGAAAAATTTGGTGTGGTAAAATGATTTCAGATAAGTCGGGTTTTGCAAGGTATCGAATGTCATTTTCAGGGAATCGGCATGTAAAAAAAGGCTGTCGGCTTCATCAATCAAAATGGCCATTGCCTTGTCGGTGATATAGGCATAACCGTCCTTGCGGCGATAATCGGCAAATTCACTCTTCAAAATAATATTCTGAATGGAATCTTTCATGAATACGTTCCTGAATACTTTTCCGACACCACTTTCTTTATCGTAATAAATGCTGTCGCCTGACAGGAATTGTTCTTTGTAAGTTAACGATGGATGTTTCCATAGTTCCGATTTGGAAGATTGGGTATCATACCACCCACTTTCGGCATATAAAAATTCGTCATTTCCTTTAATGGTTGTCGGGCCTGAAATAAATGCAATCTCTGAGGCCGTATTGTATCGCAGCGTGTCGGAGTGCAAAACATAATCGGGATTAACCAGAACAACGCTGTCCTTAAAAAAGAATTCGTTAATGTCGGTGTGATAATATCCGTTACGGCTCACAAGGTTGTTGTCATTATTTACAATTCTCCCGCCGGTTGTGTAAAAAGCAATTTTGGTAGTGCGGTCGTAAATGAGCCGGTCGGTGGTAAGCGTTGCCCGGTTATCGACAAGTTTTACATTCCCTGTAACGATGGCAATTCTGGTATTGCCATCATAATTAAGTACATCACCAAACAGGCTCAGCGTATCGTTTACCAGAACCTGTACTTTGCCAAAAGCGTCGAGGTTGTTGGCCATATTGTTGAAAATGGCGCTGTCGCAAAATAGTGTTGCACCTTCATGTTTAAAAATCACATTACCCACAAAGGTATTCAGATCAGCGCCTTTAGCCTTACTACCGATTAAGTTATCCGCACGATCAAGCTGGATTTTGGTTTTCTTCTGGGCAAAAAGCATATTACTCCCTGAGAAGTAAAACATGGCTGTAAAAACAAGAAACAAATATTGTCTTTTTGATAAACGCATTGCTTAATAAAACAATTTTTGCAAAGTTATTGTATTTCGATAAAGCACACGACTTAAATAAATAGTGTGAGAAAGGAAGTGATGGGCAGAAACCAACGACGGCTGACGGAATTCAAAATAACAAATCATTTTGGTTATTCCCGAATAATCCTTATTTTGATATTGTTTGGCGCTTTAGTAAACAGCCGATTTAATCAGATTGCTGCCGGGTAAATATTTTAAACCGCGATTCACCAGATTTTTGGCCATGGTCTTGTCATTCTTATAAAAATAATAAACAGCAATTGAATGATAGGTGCTTTCAATTGCACTGCATAACGGCTGACGATTTTCGACCGGATCTATGCATTTTTCTTCAAACAGACTTAAGTATTTATCTCCTTCTTTAACCTGCTTATTTTCATAGGAATCTTTTGCTATCCTTAAATATGCAACCATTTCGTAATCTTTTAATACTGGCCGGATGCCGTTGTAATCGAATCTAAACTGAAGTTGTTTTACAGTATCCAACAAAGCATTAGAATTGTACATACTGATTAATTTCCTGTGAATATAATTGATTGAAATTGAGTTGGCATCCTGATGATTGCCTTTAATTTTTAGTGCATTAGCAACATAATGTTCAACTTTATCCGAGTTTTGATATCGATAACTCATTTGCATGAAATATGAAAAGCTTACCTCTTCCAAAGTTGCCTTATCCTTGATCTGCAACACTAACCTATTGAACAAAGAATCACAATACTTTTCCTTGTCTGTGTATTGGAGATAATGGGCTATGACATTATTAAATATTCCGGCAACAACACTCATATCGGTATTTTCGAAGCGGGAAAACTGTGCCAAATAATCAATATCAGCGACTTTACTAAAATCGCACTTCTCTAACTGGTAAAGTAAACTGTTGTAAAGTAGTACCTTAAACTGTTGATCAGGATAGAAGAAGTACGCTTTTTGGCAGAGTTCATAAGCCAGCTGATTTTCGTTATTCTCCATTTTTGTTAATGCCTTGTTGTAATATTGAAAACCTGGAAGATTATTAAATTCAGCATCCCTGACTTCATCAAAGTTTTCTTCAAAAATCTCATCGATCGACTTATTTTTATATTCATCGTCACTGATGAGTTTAGATGTACGCAGGTAATTCACGTATTGCCGTTTAAATTCTCCGGTAAATATGGCCTTTTCAAACCCCGGGTTTGTTGTTTCGATAACAATTGAATGTTCCCCGGGATTAGCAATGAGGTAAACATGATCAGATGATGCCACAACTTTATAAGGTATCCTCAACTGGTCAAAAACCAATGAAAAGATCATTGATGCTGATACACAGTTGTATAATCCACTCTGAAATGCTTCCGGAAAATACTCATTGTTGCTATATTTTTTAAGAAACTGACTGTGCACGATTGCATAGGAGGTCTTTATTTTATTATTGATCTTTTGTAACCAATCAGTTATAAAAAAGCAAAGTTATTAACAATTTGGTTTAAAAATGGGTTAAAAATGGGTTAAAAATGGAATGACTCTTTAATCATTGTTAATAACTTTCAAAATCCAGCAGC
>Ga0172375_10003471_pt1 | contig 23879 bp, 21 predicted proteins | sample LakKiv1m_FD_114537 | JGI IMG/M metagenome (GOLD analysis project Ga0172375, IMG submission 114537) | Freshwater microbial communities from Kabuno Bay, South-Kivu, Congo - kab_092012_11.1m | ecosystem: Environmental > Aquatic > Freshwater > Lake | place: Democratic Republic of the Congo... | reverse complement strand
GAGAAAGTTGTTTCTTTCCTCAAAGAATTTAATGCTGATTTTTTTGTAAGGGATGTATTTCTGTTACCTGAGGATGAAACAATATTGAAAGGGGATTAAATCAAATATTTTTGTCCCAAAGCCGCGTGATTCGGAGGCTTTTTATATAAACGTAACGATAACAGAGTACGATGCATACGCTTATCATATGTATTGACAGGGACAACGATCTCGGGGAAAAGGCAAAAGTCGCAAGTCCGATAATCGGGCGCGCCGCGAACATTGATGCTGCGGTAAGACTTGCAGCCGCTGACCCTGAAGATTCAGATATCAATACTATCTTTGGTGGAATAAACGTCTATGATGAGCTCATAGCAAAAAAAAATGACGTTGAAATCGTTTCAATAGCAGGAGACAAGAAAGTCGGAATATACGCAGATAAGTTGATAGCAGACCAGCTTGATATGATAATCTCGCAGATAAAGCCGCACAATGCAATACTTGTTTCCGACGGGGCGGAAGATGAATCCGTACTTCCGATCATCCAGTCGAGGTTGAAAGTTGATAGTGTTCATCGGATCATCGTAAAGCAGCATGAAAATCTTGAAAGCACATATTATATAATCAAGAACGCTTTTAACGATCCCAAGATCTCCCACACCTTTTTCATACCCATCGGCCTTATTTCACTCATTTATGCGATATCGTTATATTTTAATCGCCCGGAGGTCGCAGCAATGGCAATATCAGCAGCAATAGGACTTTACATGCTTTATCGTGGAACAGGGCTTGATGACGCAGTCGATGGTTTCATAAGCTCGATGATGAGATCTTTATACGGCGGAAAAATTACCTTTGTGATGTACCTGGCAGCAATAATACTATCCCTGATAGGTACAGTGCAGGGTGGAATTGCGCTCTGGGATTATTATAACGAACCCATTCTTATGGGCTATCTCGTCCTGGTTATGGGGTATATCAATGCCTCCATAGGCTGGTATGTTCTTGCGGGTGTCATGGTGAATATCGGGAAGATATTTGACCTTCAGCTTGCCAAGGAAAAGATCGGACGGCACTGGTCGCATCCATTCTTTGTAATTGCGACAGGGATTTTCTTATGGTCGGGAAGCACATACCTTCTTGTCATGAGGGAGGCTATGGAAAGATATCCAATAATCAATAATGGCTACCAGTTCGTATTCGGGAGCATGGCCATCGCTGTATTGATAGCGGTTGCTGGAGCATGGATATCGGCAAAGACGTTGAAACAAAGAAGGCGCTGAAATTAATCATTACGGTGTCTTTCAATAGCTTCATCAAGAGTCAATTCTCCTTTTGCGACTTTCCTCGCCAGCAGCCGCGGGATGGTAGAGCGCCCGTTGGAGTATTCCCGGCTTGTTTCCTGGATGACCCTCACCTCGCCGTTTGAAGGTTCTATGAATTGTTTTCCCACCATCTTTCCGGGAATGAGTGCAATATTTATCGCCGCTATAATATCAGATATTACCTGGCCATGAACCCCTTTTCCAAGAAGCGGCGTCGTTCCTGTTTCATCCACCATTTCGACATTGAGCCCCAGATCAAGTATCCCGTTTATCAACTGGGAACGGATGAGCCTTGCGCCGTGTCCGATCCTGACAATTATGTTCTTATTATCAAATTCCCTCATGGTCCGTTTTATAAGCGGGCAGACATCGCCCACGGACACATGATGAACGGATATTGTCTTGTTATTCCCAAGCACTGCGATTCCGGGATATTTTCCCGGGTCTATTCCTATTATTATCTGCTCAAAATCCTCTCCCAGCAATATCGAGAGCGCTTTATCAAGGGTCGCCTGGGGTTTGTTATCAGCTATGAGTATCCTGTCATGCCCGAAATCGATCCCTTCGGATTCCTCCTCCGTAGTAATAATTACCCCTACATGCGGAGGTATGCTCTCTTCGGGATTTAGAACGAGGATGTTCAATTTGCGGGAACGTGCTTCCTCGATAATTGAATGATATACTGGAAAATCATCGGTAACTAGGGCTATTGTTTTGTACCTGTAAATCCCCTCCATGATAGTTTTTTCTTTTATGCAATTATATTCTATTTATTATTATGAGTAATTGTATATTACCTTTTTCGCCGGAGCAAAACTCCAAATATTTCCCTGCTATAATTGATAAGTATAGAATTTAAGCAGGGTTCTGCCGGATATTAAAATTTGTTTATTCTAATCCTCTTCCTTTCCCGTCTTAAATCCCCGTCCTGGAATAAACCTCCCCCGACCTCTCTTTCCAATGATCTCCCCATCTTCAAAAACCACTTCACCCCTTGATATGGTCATTCTTGGGAATATGCCTTTCATACCGTTAAATGGCGTCCAGCCAGCTTTGCTGTGCATTTTTTCCCTGCGGATTTCTTTTGTATCTCCAACGATAATGAAATCGGCATCATATCCGGGAATAAGAGCCCCTTTCCCCAGATCAAATATCCTGGCAGGGTTCTGGCTCGTGACCTCGATCAGCTTTTTCAGTGTGAGAAGATTTCGTTTGACTGCCATCAGCATGAGAGGAAAGAGAGTTTCAACTCCGGGAACGCCTGCCGGCGCAGTCCAGATATCGGTCAATTTCTCAGATTCAAGATGCGGGGCGTGGTCAGAAGCGACAATGTCTATAGTCCCGTCATTTAATCCTGCCCACAGACTTTGATGGGACATAGAGTCACGAAGCGGCGGATTCATTTTTCCAAGCGTCCCAAGCCGCCTGTAATCCCGCGTGGTCAGGAAAAGATGATGCGGCGTTACCTCACAGGTGATCTTATTATTTTCAGCTTTTGCTTTTCGTATGACTTCAAGGCTTTCATGGGCGCTGATGTGACAGAAATGAAGTTTTGTGCCCCCGGCAAGTTTGATAGCTTTTTCAACAGCAATCTTTTCGGATAAATTTGGGCGCGATTTTGAATATGAGTCGGGCGCAAGATTTCCTTTCAACAGGTGAACGAATTTCTTTCGTACTTCCTCATCTTCGGCATGGATACATGCCACAGCATCCAGATCCCCTATGACCGCAAGCGCCTCTTTAAGCGTCCAGTCGCTCACATTTAGCGCCCCTGTGGATTGCGCCATGAAAATTTCGCCAAACGACATTGCGCCTGATTCCCACATTTCTTTCAAATGATCCGGGTTTGCCGTCACTCCGGCATTGATGCCATAGTCGATCAGGGATTTTTTTGCCTCTTTTAGCTTTTCCTTAAATGTTGATCGATCGATTGTAGGCGGTATCGTATTAGGATGGTCAAATACAGTGGTTACCCCACCGGCTGCCGCTGCGCATGAGCCTGTGTACCAGTCCTCTTTCTTTGTCATTCCAGGATCGCGAAAATGCACATGGACGTCAATCGCCCCCGGAAGGACGAGAGCGCCTTTGGCATCAATGACCTCGTTAACATTCTGCCTATCCACGATCTTTCCGATCTTTGAGATCTTCCCATCATCAACTGCTATTTCCGCAGGCTGGATGGCATCATTTAAAAAAAGCAGGGCATTCTTTATAACAAGGTCGGGCATGTAGATGTTACTTATCTGCTTTTGGGTATTTATATTAGACCGTAAAATCTGCGATAGTTTTATCAACAAAGTATTTTATCATACAAGGAATATGGTGCGAATAAAATCAATTCTATTCATAACGGTCATCTGGTTAGCCGTTCTCCTGTCCGGATGTGTTGGAGAAAAAACAGTATCAGAACCTGCCAAAACGACCCCTGCGATAACCACAACTCCAATAGCTACACCGTTAATAACACCTCTTCCGGATGTCACACCGTCAGGTAATATAACACAGGTTAAATTAGAGGGAGCAAGAGGCTTCATCCCGGATATCCAGACAATCAATGCAGGTGATGAAGTCCTATGGGATAATTTTGATCCAATCACTGTTACTCTTGTTAGCAACGATGGGCTTTTTGAGACTAAGTCGTTGGCAACTTATCAGCAGTATCGATATATATTTCCAAAACCTGGAACCTACACCTTCTCCCTTCAAAATAAAAATCTAACTGGTACTATAATAGTACAATCCCCGGCTGTCCGGACACCTGGACCATCGGTCACAACACTCGGGGAATTGCCATACAATGCATTATATGTAACAGCACGAATGAAAAGACTGAGTAACTGGAGCACCGGGACGGAAATAAAGTATGAGCTTGATATATTTAAGGTCAATGTCATGGATCAAATAAATATTCCGTTCACAATAAAAGCACAGATCCTGAGCGGGGACCAGGTTCTTGAAGAGAAAACCTTTACTCTGGAAAAACAAAATAGTGTTGTAGAATTTTCAAATGAAAAGAAACATTATATCAATGATACCAATGTAAACCTGCGCCTTATGATCCAGGGTTACCAGCCAGTTGAGTATAAGTTCATAGAAGTTGACCAGCTCAATTAGATCGAAGCATAAAAATTCGGGATACTAAAACAAATTTAAACCGTTAAATCTTTTTACTTGCAGGTTGTGCAACGTGGGGAGCTAACAATGAAAGAAAGGTATGACCCGCACGAAGTAGAGGAAAAATGGCAGCGCAAATGGAGAGAGGCAAAGATATTCGAGCCTGAGCCCGATGATCGCAAGAAATTTTTTATCACGATCCCGTACCCTTATTTAAACGGCAACCTTCATGCAGGCCACACCAGGACTTTCACTATCGGGGATGTGATCGCACGTTATAAGCGCATGATTGGATATAATGTCCTTTTCCCTATGGGTTTTCATGCAACGGGGACACCGATAGTCGGTCTTGCAGAACAAATGGCAAAGAAAGACCCTGAAACTATTCGTGTATATAATCAGCTCCACCAGATCCCGCTCGAAGTCCTTGAAAATATTAAGACGCCAGAACAGATCGTTGAATTCTTCAGCATTGAAGATGAAGCTGCCATGAAAAGCATCGGTTTTTCCATTGACTGGAGAAGGAAATTCACGACAACCGACCCCCATTATAAAAAAATGATCACCTGGCAGTTCAACCTGCTTCACAGTTTGAACAAAGTTGTAAAGGGGGCGCATCCGGTGAGATGGTGTCCGCATGATGAAAACCCGGTAGAAGATCATGATATTTTAAGAGGCGATGACGCCACGATCATCGAATATACACTCATCAAATTCAAACTGGATGGTGAAATCCTTCCATGCGCCACGCTTCGCCCTGAAACAGTGTTTGGAGTAACGAATCTCTGGGTTAATCCCAAAATCGTGCACATGAGGGTCAAAGTTAACGATGAGACATGGATAGTGAGCAAAGAAGCGTACGATAAACTAAAATTCACTGACAAGAACGTGGAACTCAATGGCCAGGTCAATGGCGATGACCTGATTGGTAAGAAAGTGACAAATCCAGTAACAGGTTCTATTGTCCCGATACTGCCTGCATCTTTTGTTAGCCCCGAGAATGGCAGCGGCATAGTCATGAGCGTTCCTGCCCATGCGCCATACGATTATCTTGCGCTTCGCGACCTGAAAGGCATTGACCTGACAGCATATGGAATAACAGAGGATGTTTCATCAATTCCTCTCATCGCGCTCATAAAAGTGCCGGAATATGGAAAATATCCTGCTGCTGATGCTGTTTCCGAATTGAAAGTAAAAGACCAGAACGACCCAAAAGCAGAAGAAGCGACAAAACTCGTTTACAGGCGGGAATTCCACGGAGGGGTTCTTACGGGGACAACAGGAAAATATGCCGGCATGTCGGTCTCTAAAATAAAAGATGTGCTTGCTCATGACCTAATATCACAGGGGATCGCCGATGTATTCTATGAATTCAGCGAACAGCCGGTAATATGCAGATGCGGGACCACTTGCGTTATCAAATTGGTAAAGAACCAGTGGTTCTTGAATTATTCCGACCCTTCATGGAAAGAACAAGTTTATGAATGCCTTGCGGGTATGCAGATAATCCCTCCTGAATTGAGAGTGGAATTTGAGAATAAGATCGACTGGCTCAAGGACAAAGCCTGCGCGCGCCGAAAAGGGCTTGGAACACGGCTGCCATGGGACCCTGAGTGGATGATAGAATCACTTGGTGATTCCACGATCTACATGTGTTATTACATCATAGCGAAATACCTTGACAAATTTGAGCCTGAACAATTAAAAGAAGACTTTTTTAATTATTGCCTGCTTGGTAAAGGTACGGCACAAATTGTATCTTCAAGTACCGGCATCGATATTGACATAATCAATGCTATCAGGAACGATTTTCTTTACTGGTACCCAGTTGACCTTCGCTCTTCGGGAAAAGACTTGATCCCGAACCACATTTTGTTTTTCCTGTTCCATCATGTAGCGATATTTCCTGAAACTTACTGGCCGCGCTCTATTGCCATCAATGGTTTTGTCTCACTTGAAGGGCAAAAGATGAGTAAATCCAAAGGACCCATACTCACATTGAGATCAGCCGTAAAAGAATATGGCGCTGACATAACACGTCTTTATATTCTCAGCACGGCTGAACATGTCCAGGATGCGGATTGGCGTGGCGCAGATATTGAATCTACCCGAAAACAGTTTGAGAGGTTCTATAAGATCGCATATGATTGCCTTGCCGAAGAAAACAATACCAATAGCGAATTGAAGTTCATTGATAAATGGATGCTCAGTAAATTGCAATACAGGATCAGAGAAACTACCGATGCCCTGAATAGAATGCAAACAAGAAGGGCGGTGCAGAATGCTTTTTATCATATGATGAACGATATGAAATGGTACGAACGGCGCGGCGGTATTGCAGCAAAGAAAGATATTATTAATACATGGGTCAGGTTAATGGCGCCATTTACACCTCATATTTGCGAAGAAATATGGGAACGGACGGGAAAGAGTTTTATTTCTTTGAATAGTTTTCCCGAAGCGGATATGTCACTTATTGACAGGAGCGCAGAACTCGCAGAAGAAATTACTGGCAATACCCTCAGGGATATTGAAGAAATCCTAAGGCTGATCAAATTAAAACCAAAAAGAGTAATTCTTTATACGGCGGCTTCATGGAAAAAAACTGTCCTGAAAAAAGCCATAATGATGAAAAAAGACAATATCCTTGATATGAAAGCTCTAATGAGCGCACTTATGAGCGAACAGGAAATGCGGCAGCATGCAAAAGAAATCCCGAAATTTGCGCAAAAAATCATAACTGATGTGCAGGGAATGGAAAATGAATTGATGATCTCCCTGACCGAAATGGATTTCGATGAGACAAGTGCACTTAAGGAATCAATCGATTTCCTGCAACGTGTTGTTGATTGTGATGTTGAAATATTCAATGCTGATGAGGCCGGATATGACCCGCAGGGAAAAAGCAGGCTGGCAGTTCCAATGAGACCCGCTATATATATTGAATAATAAATATGTACTAAAAGTAAGTTTATGATTTCAATGATAATGATAATAAAACATATATCTGATGAAGTTTGTATTAACAGGGTTTAAAATGACTACTATCGAAATGCTTGAAAAAATTTTAAAGGATATTAATAATATAGGGGGGGTGGAAACATCAGCTGTGGCCAGCAGGGATGGTTTACTTATATGTTCAACAATACCCAGGAAACAACATGCTGAAACCTTTGTAGCAATGTCCGCAACAATGATCGGGGCAGCAGAAACCGCAACTACAGAGCTTGGCAAAGGAATTCCTGACAGGATTATCGTGGAATCCAGAACCGGACGGATAATAGGAACCGGAGCTGGTCCAAAGGCATTATTATTAGTTATGACAAAACCGGATGCTAGTCTTGGACTTGTACTTATTGAAATGACAAAAGCTTCGGAGCAGATAAAAAATATTCTCTGTTGAAACCAGGGGGATAATATGAAACAGGTAAAAACCGGCGTAAATGGTCTTGATACGATCCTTGGGGGAGGATTCTTGCGGCCCTCGATCGTACTGGTCGCAGGCAATGCGGGTACTGGAAAAACAACGCTGGTAATGCAATCACTTTTCAACTGCGCCAAAAATGAAGAAATTTGCATGTATATTACCGCGCTATCCGAACCCATAGCCATGATAAATAATTTCATGTCGAAATTTTCTTTCTATAACATTTCGCTTCTTGGAAAAGGTAATGTGAAGTACGTGCCTATTGGTATCGATATTATCCACAACGGTTCCAAAGCCATCATACAGGAATTGGAAAGGAATATCGAAACAATAAGGCCTGACAGGATCGTAATTGATTCCGTGAACGTATTTTCCTATGGCCTGAATGAAGAATCACAGCGGGAGTTCTATTATGATTTCTTTACAAGCATGAAAGGATGGAATTCGCTCGTCCTTATTACGGGAGAATTTACCGAGGATGAGCTTATTAAAAGCACACTGAGCTATATGGTCGATGGGATCATCTATATCAGCAACGAACCTTTTTATGAAAGCAATATTCGTTACCTGAACGTTCTTAAGATGAGAGGATTGGAATTTCAAGGTGGTAAACATTCCTGCAAAATCAAAAGTGATGGCATCAATGTGTTTCCCAGGGTGCGTGCAAGAACAAGGACATCATATTCAGGTGAAAGGATATCAACCGGAATAAAAGGATTGGATAAAATGATAGGTGGAGGGTTTATTGGCAGTTCTTCAATTTTGATTTCCGGCTCCAGCGGAACAGGAAAAACAATTCTTGGAATGCAATTCATCATGGATGGACTCTTAAAAAATGAGCCCGGTATCATAGTTTCATTTGAAGAGGATATAGAGCAGATACATGAAAATTCGACCATGTTCAACTGGAACCTGAAGGAATTTGAAAATAGAAATCTTCTTAAAATAATATACCCGCTTGATTATGATGCGTATGAACTGGCGCTCCTCATCGAAGAGACAATTGATAAAATAAAAGTAAGGCGTCTGCTGCTGGATGGGGCTGGCAGGTTTAAGAGATTGTTGCCCCAGTACGCGCAGCTACCGCAATATATTGGAAATCTCAATAATATTCTTAAAAACAAGAATGTGACCGCCGTATATACTAATGAGTCCTCTAACCTGACAGGAGCAACACAGATAACCGGTCTGGGGATCTCACCATTTATGGATACTGTCGTCCTGCTAAGGTATGTCGAGATAAAAAGCGAAATGCGAAAAGCCATATCTGTGCTTAAAATGAGAGGAAGTGAGCATGACAAGGAGATAAGGGAATTGGTGATCAACAATAATGGAGCCGAAATCAAGATGCCTTTCAGTGAATACTCGGGCTTATTATCTGGAAACCCAATTAAGACTCCATCGCAGGCTTTTATAGAAACATTTAAAAAATAACATTTATGGATCCGAATTCACTCCAGGAATTGTTAAATCTCTATTCATGGGGCATGGCCAGCCTGATCGTGATCATTTTAGCCGCTATTGCTCTATTTTACCAGAAGAAATTTGGCATTAATACATATTATTACTTATATTTTATACCAGTAATAATATTTTTTATAGTATTGCTGCAATTTTTTACTGTATTTAGCACAGAAATAGAGTTAATAGAATTCATTGGTTCTCTAATATCTTTCCTGGTAACTTTTTCCCTTTACAGGAAAATGGTAGGTGTAAAGTGACTAATTATATAGGGTTGTTCGATTTTTTATCTTTTCTCATCTTTTCCTCAATACTTTATATCCTGAGCGCTATCAGCAAAAGATTGGGTGAAACTATGGGACTCAGGAAATATTACTATCTTTATTACCTGGGCATATTTTTTACATTGTTCGGTTCGATAATTATGGCTCTATCTTTTGAGATCCTGGAAAAGACAAAATTATTCGGATATGTATTTTTTTCCATCGGATTGACCCTGGGCTTCATCGCATCTGTAAAATACTGGGGCTGGTTGATAAAAGAATTATTTAGAGGATAATTTTGATGAAATATGCGTCTATAATAATTTTTTTAATAATCGTATTAATTTCAGGCTGTGTTGATAAGACAGAAAAAATAAACCTGAGTGTTGTCGAAGAGCCTCATAAAGTCGTAAAAGATCCGGCAGTCAGGGTGGCAATTGCTTCAGTTGTTTCCCCGAAGGAATCATACGTATATTATGAAGATTTGATCCAATATATCTCGCAAAAAATTGGTGGTTCTGTAAAGATCGTACAGAGAAAAAGCTACAAGGAAATAAATGATCTTATTAAGAACAACGAAATCGATTTTGCTTTTGTTTGCGGCGGGGCATACATTGAAGGGAAATCAGAGTTCGGGATGAAGCTCCTTGTTGTACCGGTTGTGCATGCCAATATGACTTATAATTCTTATATTATAGTCCAGAATGAAAGCAATTATACAGATTTAACTGATCTTCGGGGAAAAAAATTTGCTCTTGCTGATCCCTTATCAAATTCCGGACAACTTTATCCTGCATACAGGCTTTACCTCATGAATGAAACGCCTGATTCTTTCTTTGGAAAAGACGAGATGGGAAAAAATAACTGGTTCTTTACATATAGTCATGATAATTCAATAATCGCAGTAGCGCAAAAGCTGGCTGAAGGAGCGGCTGTTGACAGTCTGGTTTATCGGTATATGAAAGAAACCCGCCCTGAAATAATAGCAAAAACGAGGATCATAGAGACCTCACCACCTTTTGCTAACCCACCTGTCGTTGTATCGAAAGATATCGATCCTTTCCTTGAAGTAAAACTAAGGAATATTTTCATGGATATGAGCCATGATGAAGACGGAAAGAAAATCCTTGCGAATGTAAGGATTGACAGGTTCATAGAACCCAATGACAGCTCTTATGATTCTATCAGGGAAATGAGGAAACGCGTATCATGAGCAGCCTGCGTTTTCGGATCATTTTATCCATGCTTGTTATCATATTTTTGATCGTATCAGGCTCATATTTTGTCATACAGGACATAGAGACTGGAATAATTGAAGGGGAATTCAGGAATGAGGGATTCTTGCTGGCAAATAACCTTGCTTCTGAAATTTCAAATAATATTCTTATTGATAACCTGGTCGAGGTCAGGAGATCTGTCGATAATGCTAAGAATACCTATCCTGAAATCGAATATGTTTTTGTGACGGATATACAGGGATACGTGGTAGTTCATTCATTTGACCAGGGTTTCCCCAAAGCACTAATGAACTATACCAAGCCGGAAGATGTCAAAAATGAAGAAATAATATCTACGGATAAAGGTGTGATCCACGAATTTGATGCACCCCTTTTCAAAAATATTGGGTATGTACATATCGGTTTATCCGAGAACAGAGTAAGAGGGCAAATACTTGAAGCTTCAAGGAAACTCCTGTACTTAGCCATTTCGGCAATGATCCTTGGCGGAGTTTTTGCATATTTTATAGGAAAACGATTGACTGAGCCGGTCTTAAGACTTACCGAAGGGGCAAAAAGGATAAACAAAGGCATTCTTGACCAGAAGATAGAAGTGAGTTCAGGAGACGAAATGAGTGAACTTGCAAATATTTTTAATGATATGGCTTCAAGCCTAGATCAAAAAATCAAGGAACTCATATCCTCGAAAGAAAAAATACAGGAGGCAGAGAAATATTTAGAGACATTGTTCGATAGTATTGAAGATGGCATCATAGTCGTGAACACCAACCATGAGATCATCAAAATGAACCGCTCTTTTCTAAATATGACCGGGAGAGAAGAAAAAAATGTATTGGGAAGAACATGCCATGAAATGATCTTCGGGTTTTTGCCGTCAGAAGACCAGAAAGAAAAATGCCCAATAAATTCATTATTACAGTCAAAAACGCCTATCAGGTTCGTTCATGAGATAGAATCCGATTATGAGAAAAAAATCCTGGAAATAAATGCCTCTTTGTTCCTGGATAAAAAAGGCGTTCAAAATATAATAATGGTAATAAGGGATGTGACCGGGCATAAATTTATTGAAGACCAAATTATCCTCCGGAACCGTGAACTTGCGGCGCTTAACGAAATATCAAATATCATCCGTGAGACATTCGAACTTAATAAGATATTATCCCGATCACTTAATGCCATACAGAATTTAACAGGTATGGAAAGCTCAGATGCATATCTCTACGATGAAAAAACACAAGGATTCCTTCCCATGATCCATCTTGGAATGGAAAATATTTGTGATAAAATCGAATTTAAGAAGATCAATGAGGTCATTATTGTTGAAGATCTGAAAAAAAAAGATATATCTAATGAAATATCTGTGTCTTTTGCAATTATTCCTCTTAAATCCAAGGATAAAGTTCTTGGAGTAATTACAATATGCAGCAGGAAAACTCATATTTTTTCAAACCGGGATAAAGAACTTTTCTCTGCAATAGGAAATCAGATCGGAGTAGCTTTAGAGAATATAAGTTTTTATGAAAATATCAAATATCTTAAAGATTTCAACGATGATATCCTGAATAATATCAATCTGGCTATACATGTCGTGGATACTGACCTGAAAATACTTGCCGTTAACAATGAATTGATAAAACTTGCAAGAGGCAGGATCAAGAAAGAAAAAATAATTAATAATAATCTGTTAAATGTGTACCCTTTTCTTAAAGAGACAAATGTGGAATTGGAATATAAGTATGTTATCGAAACAGGAGAAATATTCCTCAGTGAGGAAAAAACACAATATTATGGGGACACAATCTACACGAGCACAAGCAAGATCCCGATAAAGGATAAAAATGGAAAAGTTGAAAAAATCATTACTGTCATCGAGGATATTTCAGAACGGAAAAAACTCGAAGAAGAACTTAAAGATTCTTATGAAGAACTGAAATTGACTTATTCCAAACTCCAGGAACTTTATAAGATCAAAGACAATTTCCTTTCTAATATATCCCATGAACTAAGGACGCCGCTAACATCTGTTATAGGATACACCGAGCTAATGCTTGATGAGAAATTAACTGAAAAACAAAGGCATATGACAGAAATCGTATTACGCAATTCTAAACGGCTGTCAAGGTTAATAAGAGGACTTCTTGATTCACAGCTTATCGAATCAAGGAATCTCAAAATATCAGGGGAAATGATCGTGATTAATGAGATCATAGCGGCAGTGGTCGAAGATATGAAAAATATGGCTACAATTAAAAATATAAAAATAAATATAAATATACCGGATACACTTGTCGTTGAGGGTGATATTGAAAGGTTGACGCAGGTATTTTCAAATCTTCTGGATAATGCCATTAAATTTACAATTACGGGTGAGATAAATATTAGAGGAGAAATGAACAACCAAAAAGCTCATATACAGATCAGCGATACAGGAATTGGAATTCCAGAAGACAAGCTTGAGAAGATATTTGACCGGTTCTACCAGGTGGATTCATCGGACGAACGGAAATATGGAGGCACAGGATTGGGTTTATGGATTTCAAAGAATATAATTGAAGCGCATGGTGGCAGGATATGGGCGGAAAGTAAAAATAGTGGTACTACGTTTCATATTTTATTGCCAAAATCGGTGAAATCATGAATATGAATAATGCACCTAAGAAAGTTCTTGTAGTGGATGATGAACCGGATACACTGGAACTTGTCAAACTGGTGCTTGAAAGTGCAGGTTTTGAAGCAATACTTGTCAATAATGGGATGGAAGCCCTGGCTAAAATTGATGCCGGGAAACTGGACCTTGTGCTTCTTGACATCATGATGCCAGACATGGACGGATGGGATGTATTCAGGAAAATAAAGGAAAGAAATACGACTATTCCCATAGCTATTTTAACAGCTAAGACGCAAAATATTGATAAGCTGCTTGGGCTGCATGTTCTAAAGGCTGATGACTATATAACTAAACCATTTGGAAAAAACGAATTGATCGGAAAAGTCAGGAAATTGACCGGATCATCATAAAAAACAGGTACGACCGTAAATTAATAATACATTCGATACTAAGGAGATATCATGCAGGAACAAAAAATTGTAAATCCGTTCTATACCGAAGAGAGATGGCATAACTGGATAAATCAGGTCAAAGAAAGCGGCTTTAAGATCGATGATCAGCAAAAAGGAGCGATTTTTGTCAATATGGAGGATGACATAGTCCTTGCATGCCTGAAAATAATCGCAAAATATGATAAGAACCTATTATCAAAAGAAGAAGCAATAAAACAAATTTCAGACGTCAAGGAAATAGCCCTGAAACAAATGGATCCTATTACCGAAGATATTGATATGATGATCGAATCAACACAAGTATCTTTAATGGGCGTTTTTGCATCATGCGAATGTTATATAGAGAAAGCGTTTGAAAAAACTAAATCGTTTAAACCTCTTATCAAGAAAGCAATAGAAGCTGAAAAGGAAGAAAATATGGGGGCTGTATTAGGAAATATTGCAGAGATAGGCGCAAATATCCTAGCCGGCGGGAAAATAAAAGATAAGGATCTTGAGGATATTCCGGAAGGGCTTGTCGCAGAATGGCTGGATGGGATAGATTCAATAAGAGCTGCCATGATAGGGGATACGAGCTATCGCGATGATGAACCGGATGAGGGAAGCTGAAATTCTATTTTTGAACACAGATGAATCGGATTTTCACGGATATTCATGATCCTGCGTATCCCCGCAATCCGTGTTCTATTCACGATTTCCCTCTTTACAAATAATTGATAATTATGCTTATTCATGACATCTTAGGCCTGGAAACAAAGGATAATATCTATTTCATAGAAGAAAGTTACGCATCCCTGAAAAACAATGCGTTGACGCTGCAATACCTGGAAAATATAAGAGATGATCCGCAGGCGGAAGTTTCAGGAATTAAAGATGAAAAAAGTAATATTACAGGAATCGTTCTTTTCAGTCCTGAATCAGATGAGGAAGAGGCATTTCATGCTATCTTTACGAACTTAATTTCATCAAGACCGGTCCCAAATCAAAGCAGCCGGATATTTTCTGAAATTGCCCGCGATTTGAAGTTTGAGAAATTCTACGCTATAAATTCAAATGAATTTAACACAGCGATCATTGAATATTATTCTGTTTCTCTCGTAAACAGGCAATTATGCGAGAACTGCCATATTCCCAAAGAACCCTATAACATGGTATATATCGAAAGCAGGAACGCCAGGTTAAAAGATATTCTTGATCAATATAAACTCCGGGGCGATATACTTGAAATCTGCTGTGGGAATGGTATGTCCACGCTTCCGCTTCATAGATCAGGATATGATCCGATTGCGGTAGATAATGATAAATGCCAGATCTGCCAGGGATTTGAGCATAATGTTCTTGACCCGAAGCGAACGATCGTTCTTGATGCAACAAGAATTTCAGAGTTTTTTGAGCCAAATGCTTTTGATACGATAGTAGGTTTTATGCTTGGCACCATATATTCTTTTAATAAAAGCCTCTGGGAAAATATGATGAATGAAACAGTCAGGGTCTTAAAACCCGGAGGGATGATCCTCTTGACTGTAAATAAAAAAGAAGAGATCGAAATACTTCAAAACGCTCTTGAAAAGAATGGGATCCGGGGCAGGTCAATCGATAATACGGATGGCAAAGGCATTTACGACCAGTGGTTATATATAGGGACAAAGTAAATGGCGCGAGACAGAAGGGATTTTTTTTACAGGAAGGCAAAAGTTGACGGATACCGCTCCCGCGCTGCTTATAAGCTCAAGCAGATAAATGAAAAATTCAAGCTCATTGAAAAAGGGGATACTGTTATTGATCTTGGCGCAGCGCCTGGAGGATGGCTCCAGGTCGCAAAAGAACTATCTGGCGGAAAAGTCGTGGGTGTTGATATATTGCCTATCGAAGAGATCGAAGGCGTGGATTTAATTAAAGGGGATATACGCCTTGACCGGACTATTGAAAAGATCAGGGACAAGATCAAGAAGGAAGGGGCTGACATTGTTCTATGTGACGCAGCGCCAAATATGTCGGGAAGCTGGAGCTATGACCATGCACGTTCTATAGACCTTGCAACCTCAGCTTTTGAGTGCGCAAGAAAGCTCCTCAAGAATGGGGGAAGTTTTGCGGTTAAGGTCTTCCAGGGAGATATGTTCCCCGATTATCTGAACAAGGTTCATGGATGTTTTGGAAGGGTGCAGGCTTTTTCACCTGAAGCGTCAAGAAAGCAGAGCGCTGAGATCTATGTTATCGGCAAAGAATTATTGACCGACGCGGTTAAAATGGACGGGGAATATGAAGTGACTATAGAAGACACAGGCGCAAGCGGGGACGGGATCGCAAGGGTAAACAATTTCGTGGTATTTGTGAAAGATGCACAAAAAGGAGAAAAACTCAAAATTCGCATAAGGTTCATAAAACCCTATTTTGCTTTTGGGGAAAAGATTGAGTGAAATTTCCATCAGTGGATATATATTTTTTGATATTGAAAAATCTTTCCCGGTATTTGAAATACTATGCAAATGTTTATTAATCATTGGATTTAAATCGTTCTTAGAAATTCATGGAACTTGAAAAAATAGAGAAAATCCTGAAAAAGGAACCTGAACAGGCTGCTGAAGAATTGCTCAAGGAAGTTGAAAAAGCGTATGGTGAAGTGCCGTATATTCTTAATTTTATGAAGCAATCGCCAGAACTGCTGGTTACCAAGATACTTTATGATAATTCAATAATCCGCGAATTCAAACGGATGGACGCAAAAACAATCGAGCTTATTTCTATTGGGGTTTCAGCGGCGCTGCGGTGCGATCACTGCCTGAAAATGCATATCCGTGTGGCACAGCGCCTGGGAGTGACGAAAGAAGAGATTTTTGACGCGATCTTGATTGCAGGCACGCTTTCCAATGCAGCCGTACTTGCCGAGGGGACGCGCGCAATGGATTCTGAAAAATTGAATATTTCGGAAAAAGACAAATGCAGTGTTTGTGGGATTCCTGAAGAAAAGAATAAAATTTAAAACCACTACCAGCCAGAAGTATCCCTTATCATTTTAAGAGAAACTTCAAACTAATTGTAATATACGATACATCATGAGACCACTCTCCCGTCCTTTATCCTGATTATCCTGTCAGCCTTATCGCCAAGCTCAGGTTCATGCGTAACCATGATAATTGTCTGCCCCTTTTCATTCAATTCCCGAAATAGCGCCACGATCTGGTTCGCTGACTCGGTATCAAGATTAGCTGTGGGCTCATCAGCAAGCAAAATAGCAGGCTCATTTGCAAGAGCGCGGGCAATTGCGACCCGCTGCTGCTGGCCGCCTGAAAGTTCATTTGGGTAATGATCTGCCCTGTCGCCTATCCCCACAAGTTCCAGAAGCGAAGCCGCGCGGTCATTTTTTCTTTCATCCATCATCATCGGCAGGGCAACATTCTCAATAGAATTGAGTTCCATAAGCAGGCTAAAGAACTGGAATACAAAACCCATTTTCCTGAGCCGAAAATCTGCTCTCTGGTTATGGTCAAGGAACGAAACTTCGACCCCATTAATTGTTATTTTCCCGGCAGTGGGCGTATCAAGAAGACCGATCATATTCAGTAGCGTGGATTTACCGCTCCCCGAAGGGCCCATAAGGGCGACGAACTCGCCCTGTTTTATATTAAGGTCAATCCCGCGAAGGGCAGGAACCTCGATTTTTCCCATATAATATATCTTCTTCAAGTCTGTGATCTCGATCAAATCTATCCGCCCCATATTGCTTTTATGATATTTGTACGCGCAGCGATTATCGCAGGATATATCCCGCCAATGATGCATGTGAGAAGAATAGAAATATCGGCTGCTATTATCGAATCGAGTGATATCCGCGGCATTATTATAAGTTTCATACCATACTCAGGCGTCATAACAAGCGGATTCTGCTGCATTCCATGAATAAGAAATAAACCGATAATGGTACCAAGTGAAGTACCGACCACACCGATGAATACGGCTTCTGCCAGGTAGATCCGCATGATCATTTCTCCCCTTGCACCTATAGCTTTCAGGACACCTATTTCGCGTATTTTATTTTTTACAGTTGTATATATTATCAGGCTTATGGCGATCGCAGCAACGAACACTGAAACGCCGGACGTCATTGAGGATATTACACCGAAGGTCTCGATCATTCCCGCCATCCCTGCTGAAAGTTCCTGCCATGTCTTGACATTAGGAAGAGTTGTTTCTTTCTGGATGATCAGCTTATATTTTAAAGATTCATCTGGATTTTCCAGTCTTATGATGATGTTGCTGGCTTCTTTTTTTCCGATAAGTTCCTTCACAGTATCATAAGTACCTATTATTGCGTACCTGTCAAGATCAAATGTTCCTGTGCTGATAACACCTTTGATCCTGAATTCAACGGGTTCTTTATTCTGATAGTGGATCAGTACCTTATCACCAACATCAACCTTCATGATTTCTGAAAGTGAGGTTCCAATAAGGAGTTCATTTTTGTCCTTATCATCAAGAAATTCTCCATGATCGATCGTTGTTGCGAGCGTGGATGCTTTTTCTTCAAGAGAAGGCTTAATCCCGAACATTACTATTCCTATTTTTTCAGTTCTTGATTCGATATCCACGCCCCCATTCACTCTTGGCGCGGCTCCCACGATGCCTGTTATGCCCGTGACCTTTGATAACACACTTTCTGATTTTGCGATCTCGGTATCGCCTGTATTTGGCTGGATCTGCATATGGCCGGTATAGACATTTATCGTATTTCCCACGAAGGCATCCTGCATCCCGTTGTTCAATGCTGTTGTGAAGAGCGGCCCGACTACGCCAATAGTTATGGCTAATATAACCATCAGGGTTTCACGCTTTCGTTTTGACAGGTCCTTAAAGGCAAGGAAAAGCCATGCTTTCATAGTCATTTCCTGCGTTTTAAGTAAAGCACGATAATTACAATTGCGATTATTCCGATCAAGAACGAGAGATAGTTTCCACTCTTAGCCGGGTTCACGACGAGAATTATCTCTTTCTGGATGTCATGTTTTCCAAAATCATCTTCATAAGTTATATGCAAAATCCCGGATTTTTTCCCGCTTCCATCAGAGTCAAGCGTAAATAGGGCATTTGAATAATCATCTTTCTTGATCTCGCCAAGGTAAGCGAGATTATCCCCGATAAGTGACGAGTCAAGACGCGCCGTCACTCCTTTTGCATCTCCTGTACCTGTATTTTCTATCTTAAGAGTAAGAGTAAAAGGACTATTCACCATGATCACCGCAGGTTCAGAGGTCTTCTTGGCTATGTCCATATTTGCCCTTCCTGATGCGACTATGCCCACAAGTTTCGTCTCGTTATATTCTACTCCTCTTTCATCAAGGTATGTAAGTTCAAGGTCTATCGGATAGTTCTTGACCGCTGCATCCTTTTCGAGTGAAAACCATATCTCAGAGTCCTTTACTGTGCCGTTGGGAATATCTTTAAAGATGAGTTCGGAATCAGAAGATAGCGGGATTAGGGCTTTATCCATCGGATTCAGGCTGAGTTTTAGCCATTTTATTTCATTGTCACCAACATTTTCAAGAGAGACCCGGATCTTGAATACTTCACCCGGCTCTACCTGGCTGTTATTTGATGCTACGGATACATTTTTTATTTCGACCAGCGTCTCCCCTTTTATCGCCAACGTAATTTTTCCGTTATACTCTTTGTTATCGTAAAAGATCGTATAAGGCAGGTCATAATCGCCATATTTTGCGCCCCTGTCAACATCTATCTTGAAAAAAGTTTTCCGGGACATTTTTGGCGGCAGGTCAAAGTAGGGTGTATATTCATCTCCTGAACCCCCGGTGCTTATGAGGTATCCCGGATAGTTTATCTCACCCAGATTGTTATTGGGAGATAATGATGCTGAGAATGGATATCTCAGGAAAAGATATGCTTTGACACTTCCAATTGACACGTCCTGGTTATTTTGTATCGTAAATTCAAGTCCAATATTGCGGTCCCCTGGCGTAAGATGGGGAACAGAAAGTACGGTTGTAACTTCAAAAGGCTGTGCGCCTGCGATTCCTGCTGATACGAGCATGATCAACAATACCAATTTAAAATTTATTTTCATAAGTTCACTCCTGATATTTTTCATTTATTATTCACCCATTTTTTTTAATTTGAATTCCAGCATGAAATTAAGCGCTCCCTCTACGACAATATTTATCTTTTCTTCAGGGAACATAACTCCCCTGTCTCGAATTATTAAGGATGCGATGCCATGAACATAAGACCATAATGAGAATGCTGCGACATCGATGTTTGTCCCTTGAAATAGTCCGGCATCCATACATTCTTTTATATTCGTCTTAAGCAATTCATAAGACATAAGGCCGATATCACAATCATTTGTTTCCATTTTTACAGGCCCTCTCATTATGAACATCAAATCATAATATTCGGGATTTTCAAGCGCAAATTGAATATATGCCTCCCCATGTTTATGAAGGCGCTTGAGAGGATCATTGAGTTTGAGAGAAGATACCTGATGTTCGAATAACTTTTCAAATCCTTCCCTTCGAAGGGTATAAAGAATTTCATCTTTATTCTTGAAGTATAAATAAATAGTCGCAGGACTGTATTCGATCTTTTCCGCGATATTTCGTATTGTTATATTCTCGAATCCTTTTTCAAGGAATAAATTCATGGCTGTCTTTAAGATCAGCCCTCTCATTTCGGATTTTTCTTGTTCTTTTCTTTCTTGTATGCTCATAACTAAACAACGTTCATTTAGTGAACAATGTTTTTTTGGGTATTTAAAGTTAACGATTTTGGAATTTTTTTACTCCCCAAAATTTTTATCCTTTTTTAGTTAAAAATCTATTTTTAACCAGATTTATTCTCAATTATCGCCTTTATGATTTCTGCGGCTTTTGGAATAACCTTTGTTTCAAGTTCTTTAAATTTTGTTTCCCGATTTTTTTTTTAAGTTTTTCGAGGTTTGATTCCGTTGTTGACACTGTAATCATTTCATCTTCGACAAACAATATCTGTTTTTTTTTCCTGTCATTTTACACCAAAACTAATCTGGAATTCTGTCCCTATTTCTCTATTCAGAACGATCTCACCATGAAGCTGGCCTTCAGCAAGTGCGGTGACAAGATGTAAACCCAATGATTTTGTATTTCGAATATCCATATCCTTCGGAATACCTATGCCATCATCACTTATTGAAAGCCGGATCATATTATGATCATCAGATTTTAATGAAATTAGGATTTTTCCCTGTCTTCCCTCTGGAAATGCATATTTTAAGGAATTTGTGACAAGTTCATTAATTATTAATCCGCATGGAACTGCATAATCGATCTTTATCGGAATATTTTCTAAATTTATATCGATTTTGACATTCCTTTTTATACAATAAGATTCAAAAATATTTGAGACTATGTCGTTAATATACTCTTTGAAATTAATTTGTGCAATGCTCTCGGATTGATAAAGTTTTTCGTGGATAAGGGCCATCGAATTTATCCGGTTCTGGCTGTCAATAAACATATCTTTATATTTTTTATCTTCAATATTTTGGGATTGGAGCATTAGCAAACTTGAAACTATCTGCATATTGTTCTTGACACGATGATGGATTTCCCGAAGAAGCACTTCCTTTTCTTCTAATGATTTTCTGATCTTTTCTTCGTCCCGCTTAAGCTCGGTGATATCCCGGAAGGACCACACGCGGCCTACAATATCATCACCGATTCTCTGGGGTTGGGAGTAACGTTCAAAAATGGATCCACCCTTAAGAGTGATCTGGTCAATACTTGATAGCTCCGGTTGTCCATACAGTTCTTTGACTCTGGCTAAAAACTCATCCGGATCAGCAAGCTTATTGAGAACATAGTTGAGTGCCTGTTCGTCACTATGGTCCGACAGGACATCATCCGGGATTTGCCACATGTCGGCAAATTTCTGATTCCATCGCGTAATGCGTCCTTTTCGGTCTACAACAAGAATTCCATCAACCGTCGATTCCAGGGTGGCATTGATCAAAGACAGGGACGATGTCAAAGCCTCCTCAGCCCGCTTGCGATCAGTGATATCATAGAACGTGGACAACATACACGCTTTTCCTGCCACATCGATCATTTCCGCTGAAACCAGCATCGAAACGATGTCCCCCTTTTTGGTCCTCAAATCCAACTCCGCATTGTGCACATATCCTTTTTCTCTGAGAGCGGAAATGAACCTGATTCTGTCCTCCAGAGTGATCCAGATGCCCAGTTCCAGCGTGGTGTGTCCGATTACTTCCCCCCGACTGTATCCAAGGTTTTTTGTAAAGCTGCCGTTAACTTCGATCAAGAGGCCGTCATTTAGGCCTGTGATTGTTAAAGCCTGCGGGCTCGAATAAAATGCCTTTTCGAACTTTTCTTCTGATGCATGCAGTGCATTCTCCATCACCTTGCGCTCTGTTATGTCCCTTGTCAAATGAATGATCTGCACGACCTTTCCGGTCACATCTTTTATAGGCGACGTTGAAACTTCAACATATATCTTCTCTCCATTTTTCCCGGGATGCATGTGCTCAACCGTTGAGTATTTTCCATTTTTTACAGATTCAATGATCGGACAGATTTCATTTCTACGGTAGCAAGGCTCAGTGATCTTATGGGATATTTCAAAGCACTTCTTTCCAATGACATCTTCTTCTTTCAGCCCATATTTTTTCAGTAAAAAGCTGTTAACGCTAACTATGCTAAAATCATTGGCATTGATCACCATGAGGCCATCGTTCATGCTTTTGAGAACTGATCTTAAGAATTCCTCGCTTTTTCGCAACTCTTCCTTGGATTTTTTATTTTCGGTTATATCCCTTATTATTAAAGACCTTTCCACAACTTTGCTGTTCACATCCAGCAGCGGAGAAATGGTAACACTTACGTCTATTTTTGTTCCGTCCCTGCGAATACATGCGGTTTCCTGTCCTGTTCCGGTGTCAGAAAGTAATTCGCATATCATCTTTTCTTTCTCAACCACTGTTTCAGGGGTGGAAATCCCTTGAACGAGGTTCTTCCCGGTAATTTCCTCCGCTGTCAGTCCAAAGAGTTTCTCAGCACTTCTATTCCAGGAAGTGACGCGTCCGCCCATATCGATGGTGACAACAGCATCATTGGCTTTGTCAAAAAGGCGGCGATATTTATCCTCAGCTGCATGCCTGAGCTTTTCTTCGGAAACAGCGAGCCTTTCATATGGCATTTCCACGGACGTTTTATACAGGCCAAGATAAAAATAGAAAAAACCGGTTATAATTAGAAAATGTCCTGATAATTCATATGAAAAGTAAACCAGATTACTGACGAGGACTACGATCGAGCCATTTGCCAGATAATTAAGATTTACCTGAAATGTTTTTTTGGCCCTTTTATTATAAAGATAACCTGTCATGAGAATAATAATTGTTATTAATATTAATAAAAATACAGTTACACCGGAATAACTATCAAGGTTAAATCCTCCCAATAAATAATCATGATAAAACAACACAGAAACCAGAGAGACTGACAATATTGTCATTGTAAACAAAACCATGACCTTTTTGTTTATCAATTCTGGAAATGAATCCTTTTGGACATATACACTTGCAAGAAGCAAAAACGCCATGATGAATCGTGATTCCAGGAAGAAAATAGCTGCTTTATGAGATGAGTTGGGTGTGATGAATGAAGGCATAAAGGGATAGGAAAGTAAATAAAATAAGATCAAAAGCCCGGTAATAAAAAAAGCAGTGCCCAAAAAAAGAGACTGGTTATCCCTGCTTCTATTATACGCATGCCACGTGATGGCAAAAATTGAAATCGCTACGAAAACAGAGAATAATTCAGAGATTATCCCAAACGTCTCATCCAGAGATTCGGGGTCACTTAATTCTGTTGGAATTATCGTTTTCTCAAGAAAGCCCCTATCGGGGCAATTTAGAGCCTAACCGTTTTCAAAATACATATTTTATTTCGCCATTTTTAGGTTCGTATGCTTCACCCCGAATTTTAAGATGCTCAATACCATCAAG
>Ga0172375_10003470_pt1 | contig 23884 bp, 18 predicted proteins | sample LakKiv1m_FD_114537 | JGI IMG/M metagenome (GOLD analysis project Ga0172375, IMG submission 114537) | Freshwater microbial communities from Kabuno Bay, South-Kivu, Congo - kab_092012_11.1m | ecosystem: Environmental > Aquatic > Freshwater > Lake | place: Democratic Republic of the Congo... | reverse complement strand
ACCGGCCCGCCGGGATGCTGTCCGGAGCCCACCAGCAGAGGCTGGCACTCGGTTGCGCCATCCTGCACGAACCCGGAATACTCTTCCTGGATGAACCCACTAGTGGGGTGGATCCCATCTCGCGACGGCATTTCTGGGACCTTATCCAGGACATGGCTGCGGACGGGGTCACAATCCTCGTTACCACGCACTTCATGGACGAGGCAGAGTTCTGCGGACGGATAGGATTCATCAGTGGCGGCAGGCTGGTCGCCCTCGACACTCCCACCAGGCTCAAACACGATGCTGTTGCCGAGGATCTGTTCGAACTCGAACTGCACGCCTTCCGCGAGGGAATTGAACCGTTCAGACATATTGCAGGTGCGGAGGCCGTTACCTACTTCGGGTCCAGGATCCATATGTTCTGCCGGCGCGGAACACAGACAGCCGACAGCCTGAAACAGGCAGCTGGCGGACTTGGATACGGGGTGCGATCAGTAGCAGGAATACCTGTGACGTTGGAGGACGCATTCGTCCGCCTGGCACAGAAACAGCAGACACACACGACCTCATGAAACGATTCCTGGCAATATTCAAGAAGGAGTTCCGCCAGATCCGGCGGGATCCCCTTTCACTCGGCATGTTGCTGGTGGTGCCTGCAATGCTGCTTGCGTTGTACGGCTATGCGCTGTCATTCGACGTGAAGCACATCCGCGTGGCTGTACTGGACAAGGACAACACCGTCGAAAGCAGGCAACTCCTGGACAGCATGTTCCAGAATCCCTATTTCGACAAGGCGGCCATCCTGCAGAGAACCATGGAAGCCGACGCAATACTCGCCCGGGGGAAAGCAAGGGCAGTTCTCATCATCCCGAAAGGATACGCTGCCGCACTTGCACGCGGCGAAAATGTCGCCGTGCAGGCGCTCGTCAACGCAGCTGATGCCACCACCGGCACAACGGCCATCGGCTATATCGAGGCATTGGCCGACCGAATGACCCGTCAGATCCGCGCCGAACGGCTTGGCATGTCCGCCACATCGATGAACCTGCCGGTGGTGATCCCCGAACCGCGCATATGGTTCAACTCGGAACTCCAGAGCGCACATTTTCTGGTCCCGGGCCTCATCGGCATGCTGATGATGCTGTCGGGCGTGATTGCCACGTCGCTCTCGATCGTCCGGGAGAAGGAAAACGAGACCATGGAGCAGATGATGGTATCGCCGGTCAAACCGGAGGAGCTGATACTGGGGAAGACCCTCCCCTACGTACTGGTCGGCCTCCTGACCATGGGCATGATCCTAATCCTCGGACGAATCCTGTTCGGCGTGGAAGTCAAAGGGTCCTACGGTCTGCTGGCGCTTACGACCATCCTGTTCCTCTTCGCTGCCCTTGGGATGGGGATCCTCATATCCGCGGTGACGCGATCCCAGCAGATGGCATTCCAGATTGCCGCCTTGGCCTCCATGCTGCCGTCGGTGCTTCTCTCCGGGCTGATATTCCCGATCAACAATATGCCGTTGCCGATCCAGGCCATCAGTTACTTCGTTGCTCCACGCTATTTCATCGCCGCGCTGCGTGGAATCATACTCAAGGACGTGTCAGCCGTGGTTCTCCTGCCCCAATGGGCAGGGCTGCTGGCACTCGGTATTCTGTTCAACCTGCTGGCTGCCTCACGCACCAGGAAAGCGACCTAGCGTGAACACGCACTACAACCCCCTGCGGTCTGTCTTCCTCATGCGCACCGCCGGCCTCCTGCGCAAGGAGCTTGTACAGATCAGGCGGGACAGGAGCCTGTTCGGACTGCTCATCGTAGCCCCCCTGCTGCAGCTGCTTGTGCTGGGCTTCGCGATCACGACTGACGTACGCGAGGTGAAGCTGGCTGTCCGCGATTTCGACAGGTCCATGCAGAGCCGCGAATACGTGCGCGCACTTTCAGCCTCCGACTACTTCAAGACAACCTATGTCACCGCGGCGACCGTGGATGACGCCCGGCTCCTGGTGTCCGGCCGCGCAGGGCTCGTGCTTGTTATTCCCCGCGGATTTGCCGCGTCGCTCGAACGCATGGAAACCGCATCCGTCCAGGTGCTTGTCGACGGGGCCGACGTCAATTCTGCCATACAGGGGCTGAACTACCTCCAGAGAGCAACACGCCTGTTCTCATCACGGGGAATACGCCTGGTTGAGGAAGACATCGGCCGCCGGACAGGTACAGGCCTGCCGACCGTTTCCGCCGAGTGCCGCGCATGGTTCAATCCCGGGCTGATGTCGCGTTTCTACATGGTTCCCGGCCTGATCGGGGTCCTCCTGATGATCACCACCATGGTGGTGAACAGCATGGCACTGGTGAAGGAACGTGAACAGGGCACCATGGAACAGCTGATCGTCACTCCGCTGCGTCCTGCCGAGATCATCCTCGGCAAACTCCTGCCGTTTGTCGTAATCGGTTTCATCGAAGTAACGCTCCTTTTGATCGGCATCAAGCTAATCTTCAACGTCCCGTTACGCGGAAGCGTCCTGACACTTTACGCCTTCTCTGGCATGTTCCTGATGACAACGCTGGGATTGGGACTGTTCGTGTCCACTGTCGTCCGGACGCAGCAGCAGGCGATGATGTTCGCAATGTTCTTCGTGATGATGCCGTTCATGCTGCTTTCGGGTTTCATCTTTCCTGTCGAGAACATGCCTCTTGTCATTCAACCGCTGGCACACATGATCCCCCTGAAGTACTATCTCACGGCGGTGCGCGGTCTTTACCTGAAGGGCAACGGCTGGTTCGAGCTGTGGCCAAGCGCAGCTGCGCTTCTCGCGTGGGGCACTGTGATCCTAACCATTTCCGTCCTCAAGTTCCGCAAGCGGCTGGATTAAACCCGGCGCATGAAGAAGGTAGGAACCGCAGATTCACGCGGATGGACGCCATTTGCAGAACCCGAACCCTGTTATCACCTTTGTCTGTATGCATTCGCGTCCATCTGCGGTTACATTTCCCTCTGAGCTGCACTTTCCCGCCGAGGCATGACCGGTCTTCTTGACTTCCTTGTCTCCAATGACAAGGATTGCCGGCCATATGAACTCACCTTCCGGAGCGAACGTCACGCACAACGCGGCTGATCCAGGGTTCACTTACTACGGCAGGTGGCATGCCGGCACCACGGCCATATCCATAAACAGCGGCTCGACAGTGGAATTCGCCTACGTCGGAAGGGAATGCACCCTGGTTTTCGACGTCAGCGGATTCACGCAGTTTCCAGCCGTGTTCGTGCAGGTGGACGGCGGCAATATCTCAAAGACCACGCTGTCACGTGATGTCGGTGCTGTGCCGGTTATGCCGGCATACCGCGCGATGCCCGCGGGGCAACCGCCATTCCCGGTAGTGTCGAGCCGTTACCACCTCGTGCGGTTCTGGATTGCCACCCATTCGCTCTACCTCATGCCCGAGACCGGGAAACAGTGGACCACACTGGTGGGCGGGTGCAAGTTCAGGGGAGCGGCACTCGGCGACGGCAAGCTCATTCCCCTGCCCCGGAGTCCCAACCAGATCGAGTTTCTGGGTGACTCTATCACGCAAGGCTTGAGGCTTCTCTACACAGGCACGGACAACGATATCGGGCAACAGATGCCCTACGCGAACTGGCCGCAACTGGTTGCCGACATGCTGGGCATGAAACCGGTGGTTACGGGATTCGGTGGGCACGGATTGACGTCGCGGGGAACATGCGGGGTACCGCCGACAAACGAATCATTCCCGTATGTGTATGACAACGTGAGATGGAAGCCGGCCGTCGAACCACTGGTGGTGGTCATCTATCACGGCACAAACGACGGCGTACCCGCGACGGAATTCGAAAACCACTACAGGACATACCTCGCGACGATAAGAAAAGCCTATCCTAAGGCCGTGATATTCGCCGCCTGCCCGCACAACAGAACCGACTATGCACCGGCCATCAGGAACGCGGTCGGAAAGATGAGAGACCAGCGCATCCTCTTCCTCGACTACTCTTCGGGCGTGATTTCGGCCGACGAGACCTGCGACGGATGCCATCTCAACCCCGGGGGCGCGGTTGCCCTCGCGATTAAACTGGCCGGAGATATACGATCACACCTTGGGCCTGATGCAGCAGTAGTCTAGACGACAAGAGCAACGCTTCTCGATATCAGATTTCATCCACGAACTTTTCCGACCAGCGTTCTCTGATTGCGGCCATGCGAGTCGTTTCTTCCCGTACTCACCTGGCCGACAGCCTGTCCCGGTTCCGGGCTTCCAGTTCGCGGCGGTAGGCGGCGAGATCGCGCGGCTTCGCCACTCCGGAGTCGATGGCGGCTTTCGCCACGGCAAAAGAGGCTTCGACAAACAGCCGCCTGTCGAAGGGCTTCGGAATGACGTAGCCGGAACTGAATTCAAGGTCGGGCGCGTTGTAGATTGTCTTCACCTCGTCAGGTACCGGCGCGCGCGCAAGCGCAGCCAGCGCTGCGGCCGCAGCCTGTTTCATGGCGAGATTGATCGTGCTGGCGCCCGCATCCAAAGCACCGCGGAACAGGAACGGGAAACCCAGCACATTGTTGACCTGGTTGGGATAGTCCGACCGGCCCGTGGCCATGACATACGGCTTTCCCTTCATTGCCTCGACCACGACCTCGGGACGTATCTCAGGATCGGGATTGGCCATCGCAAAGATCGCAGGTAACGCAGCCATGCCCCTCACGTCATCGGCCTTGATGCAGTTGGCCACCGAGACTCCGACGAAGACGTTCGCCCCGCGCATGGCTTCACCGACCGTACGCGCCTTCGTGTCTGCGGCGTGTTCCAGCTTCTTGCCAGCCAGGCCCGGCCTGTCACGGCTGATGACGCCTTTGGAATCGCAAAGAACTATGTCGCGACAACCCGCAGCCTTGAGCATCTCCGTTATCCGCATCCCGGCCGCGCCTGCCCCGTTGACAACAACCCTCAGGCTCGCCAGTTTCCGGTCTGCAAGCTGAGCATAGTTGATCACCCCGGCGAGCGTTATCACCGCGGTCCCCCACTGGTCATCATGAAACACGGGTATGTCCAGCATCGCATCGAGCCGTTCTTCTATCTCGAAACACGCCGGGGCCGCAATGTCCTCCAGATTGATCCCGCCGTACATGGGCGCCATGGCGCAGACACAGTCGATGACGCGCTGGGGATCCGTTGGCCCTGTATTTTTCCCGTCTTTCCGACAGCAGTTCAGCGGCACGGGCCATCCGTCGACATCCCCGAACGCTTTGAACAGGACCGCCTTGCCTTCCATGACGGGGATACTGGCTTCCGCGCCGAGATCGCCGAGCCCCAGGATGGCTGTCCCGTCCGTCACAACCGCCACCAGGTTCTGTTTGGCCGTGTAGCGGTTGAGACAGCTTCGATCGGCGGCAATTTCCTTCACGGGAATGGCAACACCGGGTGTATAGGCGCGGCAAAGATCATCCACTCCCGTAAGCCGTTTCGTAAGACGCAGGCCTATCTTGCCGCCAAGATGGTATTCCAGCACTTCCTCACGCGTGATTTGCATGCTCAAATGCTCCTGACTCAGATGCGGAATTAGACAGGATACACAGGACGAGGTTCGGTTGTTTGTAGGGGCGTCGCTTGCCGACGCCCACGGGCGCCGACAAGCGGCGCCCCTACGTTGCCTCATATCCTGTCAGTCCTGTCCACTCTTCTTCTCTTCTTCCTTCTTCGCGGCCACGGCCTCGTCCAGTTTTTTCCATGCGAGGACCGCGGCGCCGGCAAGATTGGCGTTCAGGTTCCGGGCCGAGAACCATGAGAGCTTGAGCTGGGACTTGAGCCCTTTCTTCTTCATTGCCTCCTGTGCAACGGGTCCGAAAAACTTCATAGCCCTGCTCGGTTTGCCGCCGACATAGATGTCCATGCCGTCGGGGCAGTTTCCCCTCGGCCCGCTCCGGAAATGGGCCTCACCGGCCTCGGCGAGCGCCAGCCCGAACAACCGGTCTGTTTTCATCGCGACCTCTGAACCCGCTTCGGCCAGTTTGTCAATCACACGACCGGCCACGGACGGCGTCTGCAGGCAGGCGCGTTCATTCTCGTTCAATTGTTTCTCAAATTCCCTGTCCGCCGTGGCAAAAGTCCTGAACAGGCGCCAGCGGCCGTTACCCGACACCACCTGCTCGGCGCGCATGCAATCGTCACGGTCATTCGGCCCCGTGACCTTGTTGTTCCGCCACTGCCGCTCTGCAAGGCAGACCTGCTCGAAGACTTCCATCGAACCGCCCAGCGCCGCAAGTTCCTTTGCCAACCATGACTTCCTGAGGGGGATCGCGTAACCGGGCTCGTTGGAGTAGTGAAGCATGTCGTCATCGCCGTTCCAGTCCGAACTGGGATACTGCACCTGGCCGTCGTCCGACACCCATGCCCCGCCCCAACCGCCGCCGAAGACCCAGTAGAGCAATGCTGTCTTTGCCTGGCTCCACTCGGCAAGCCCGCCGGCATCGGCATCATTCACCGTGAATACCGGGGCATCAAGATGCTTGCGCACGAGGTCTGCGAACGGGGTACCGTCGAGGAACGGGAGATTGTTACAACGGACAGTGCCGTCGGAACAGGAGAAGCCGGGCATCGCAACGCCCGCGGATTCGAGCCGTGGCGACTCATTGCCGCGCAGCAGCTCTTTCAAGGTGTCGGCCAGGCCCCGCGCCATGCCGTCAGGAGTGCCGCCATACTGCTCAATCGGCAACAGCCCTTCAGCCAAAATGGAACCGGCCCTGTCAAAGAGCCCCATTTTGGCGCCACTGCCGGCACCGATATCGATGCCGGCAGCGCAAGCCTTCACTTCCCGTTTCATGATGCCTCGTTGCGGCAGAGCCTCTAGGCTATGGCCGGTTCGAGGTTGTTCTTCTCGATGTCTTTGAAGTACCCGACTGTCGCAACTCTGAGCTCGGCGGTTGCCTCGTCATCGACCACGAGCATGGCTTTCGGATGCATCTGCAACACCGAAGCCGTCCACATGTGGTTCACGCCTTCTTCGAGGACTTTCTGGAGCGCACGGGCCTTCTTGTAACCGTTGATAATCAGTACGACTTCCTGCGAATCCGTGACAGTCCCTACTCCGACGGTGAGGGCCAGCTTCGGCACCTTCGTAACATCGTTGTTGAAGAACCTGGAGTTGGCCAGGATCGTGTCGTACGTAAGCGTCTTCACGCGGGTGCGCGAAACCAGCGATGAACCCGGCTCGTTGAACGCAATGTGTCCGTCAGGGCCCACGCCGCCGAGGAACAGATTGATGCCGCCGACAGCCTTCATGCGCTTCTCGTAACCTTCGCACTCCTTGCAGAGATCCTTCGCGTTCCCGTTCAGGATATTCACGTTCTGTTTCGGGATGTCGATATGACCGAAGAAGTTCTTCCACATGAACGAGTGATAGCTCTCCGGGTGATCTTCCGGAATGTTGACGTATTCATCCATGTTGAAAGTGACCACGTTCTTGAACGTCACCTTGCCGGCCTTGCACAGCCTGGCGAGCTCCTGGTAGGTCCCCACGGGAGACGAACCTGTCGGCAGTCCGAGCACGAAGGGCTTCTTCGCCGTCGGCTTGTAGTCGATGATCTTCTTCGCGATGTACCCCGCCGTCCACTTGCTGACCTTGTCGTAGTTCGACTGAATGATGACCCTCATGCCTGATCCCCTTTTCTCCTTTTGCCGATTCTCGCGTCACGCCAGCCTGGGCACAACCGCTTCGAACCGTTGATTGATCTTTTCCCCGTCTTCTTTCAGTTTCTTCACAAACTTGTTGCCTTCGAACGTTCCACGCACCGCCTCGAAGTCGGCATCTCCGTTGCCGTCTATGCCGAACCCCGTCCGCGTCGCGCCCTCGAATTCCTTCTGCGCATCGCCGGCCACCATGTTCAGCAGTTTCTGCGACGACTGCTTCCACTGCTCCAGGAAGGTCTTGAGTTCTTCTCCACTCAGCTGGCCGGGTTCGCGCCCGTATACCTTCGCGTACATGGCAAGGCACCAGTTCCATTCATCGGCCCGGTACGAGTCATGAATGTCCTTGATCGCGGCCAGCAGCTCATCCTGCGATCTGATCCTGCCATCGACGATCTTGCCGACCAGCGCACTGGCCCTGCTCTTCCGGCACATGAGCCCGGCGATATCCACCCACTCACCCTCGCCCGTTTCGCCGGCCGGATCGACCTTGAAAAGGTCACGGAACTTCGCCGGCTTGAGCGCATCAAACCGGTTCATCAGAACATCGCCGAAGTACTTATCCAACGCGAGTCCATAATACCTGCGACAGGTCTTGAGCAACAGCCGCTTTATCTGTATGCCACGGCAGTTGACGAAAGTCTCGCTCTTGTCTGCCTTGTCGCCAAGCTCCTGCAACAGGGCCACGCCGCGGATCATCTTCTGCGCCGTGTAGGGCGACAGGACGTCGAACACGATCTGGTCGAGCTTCTCCGCGCCCTTCCGGCGATCCCGTGCCGGCCATTTGTCGCCGTCACGCATGGTCCCCACTGTGAAGAAATTCATCCCGGGCGTGAGCGTGGACTTGCCGTCCTCCTCATTGATGTACGAAAAAGGGAAGTCCGACGTATCGAAGTTGGCGTAATGCTTGCCCATGATCGCGGTGAAGGCCCCGACTCGCGACGGCCAGAGCAGGTACGAGAAGGAACCCGTCTTGCATCCGCGTTCCATCGTGCCCTGGTGCAACGGGCCGAGCTTGTACATGTGGTTCGACTGGTTCGTCCCGCTCCCGGCGTTGTAGAACGAAGTGCTCGCCGCAATGAGCAGGCTGGACCGGTGGTGCGTCACGGAATACGGCCCGGCAAACCAGGAACATGCCTCTGAATGGAATCCTTCGCAGTTCGCGAAGAAGGCGGAGTTCTCGCACGAGAACTGCTTGCCTATCCTGGTCCCCTCACCTACCAGACTGGCGCTGACCATCGCGCCATCCTTCACGCTCGCGCCCTTCTGGATTATAAAGTCTTCCGCTATCACACCGCTGCCCACGACCGCAGGCGCTTCTTTCGACGAGTCGATCGTTCCTTCCCTGAGCGACAGTGCGCCCTGGATCGTGGCGCAGGGCCCGATCCGGACGTTGCGGATCTCGTTGCAGTTGAGGACACGCGCGCCATCTCCGATGGAGGCACGCGTGGACCGCCGGCTCTTTGCGCAGGCATCGGCAAGCCCCGCGAGTTTTGCGGCAAGGGGCTTGTTGTCACGGTACATCACCGTCAGGTAGGCGATCTGGGCACTGGTCCTGTCGGTGATCTTCAACTCGCGTCCGCCGCCTTCGTTGAAGACCGATATTTCATGCCCGTTGCCAAAGCTCGTCTCGCCGGCACAACTGATCGTTCCGACGTTCTCTATGACAACGTTGTTGCCAACGTCCAGGTTGGCAAGCCAGCCGCGCACACCGGAAATTGAACATCCGTCGCCGACGCGAACGTTCTGCAGTTTCGCTGCCGACATTCCGCAGGGCCGCATGGCACCGTCGCCGAGGTCGATGGCGGGACCGTCCACTCTCCCGATCTCAACAGTGCCCGCAAACTGGACATCGTGTATCCTGCCGGCGTCGAACCCGTCCGTCACCAGCACTTTTTCCCAGTCTTCGGCCGTGCAACCGTTGTGCTCGAGAATCTCTATTTCCTGTTCTGCAACCGGTCTTGTCTTCATGCCGACTGATTTCCGTTCTGCCTGTTACTTCTTCTGCTTCAAAACACTGTCGATGAACCTCACCGCATCACCGACGTTCTTCACCGACAGGGCCGCATCCTCGTCCATCTCGATATCGAATTCCTCTTCGAACGCAGCAACCAGCTCAATGGACTGCACGGATTCGGCTCCCAGGTCTTCGACAAAACCGGACTTCTCGGTGATCTTGCCCGCGTCGATCTTGAGCAGTTCCGCCGTAACCTTCTTTATTCTCTCGAACGTGCTTGCCATGTCTTTGTTCTCCCGTTTGGCAGATCCGTCACGACCTGCCTGCTGACCGAACTGTTTCGCAAACCAACATCACCGGATTCTACTCGGCCTTCCCGCTGGCCATCTGGTAGGTGTCACGCGCAATTGCCAGTTCCTCGTTGGTCGGGATCACCAGGATCTTCACCCGCGAGTTGTCGGCATGGATGGCGCCCTCGCGTCCCACGACCGCGTCGTTCTTCTTCGAATCCAGCACAACGCCGAGGTTCTCCATGTTCTCCAGCGTCTGGCGCCGCGAAATGGGGCCACGCTCGCCGATCCCGCCGGTGAACACTATCGCATCACACCCGTTGAGGACAGCCATGTACGCCCCGACATACTTGCGCAGGCGGTAGGCGAATATCGCAAGGGCGAGCGTGGCACGCCGGTCCCCCGCCGCAGACTTCTGCTCCAGGTCGCGCATGTCGTTCGATGTTCCGGAGATGCCGAGCACACCGGACTTCTTGTTGCACAACTTGTCGATTTCCTCGGCTTTGAAACCTTTCCGGATCAGGTGGAATATGATGGCCGGATCGAAATCACCGGTGCGCGTTCCCATCACCAGCCCCTCCAGGGGAGTGAGGCCCATCGAGGTGTCCACCGACTTGCCCCCGCGGACAGCTGTCACCGAACTGCCGTTGCCAAGGTGGCAGGTGATCAGGTTGACGTCGTACTTGCCCTTGCCCATGATCTCGGCTGCCCGCCTTGCAACGTAGCGGTGCGACGTGCCGTGGAAACCGTACCGGCGCACGCGGAACTTCTCGTACAGCTCATAAGGAAGGGCGTAGAGATACGCCACTTCCGGAATCGTCTGGTGAAACGCCGTATCGAAACACGCAACCTGGGGGATCGACTCGAGCATCTTGCGGGCCGCCCGGATACCAACCAGGTTTGGCGGGTTGTGCAACGGGGCAAGATCCGCAAACTCCTCGATCGCCTTTTCCAGCTTGTCATCGACCAGGACCGACCCGGAGATCGCCTCGGCGCCGTGCACAACGCGGTGCCCGCATGCGACTATTTCGGACATGGACTGTATTGCGCCCTTCGCGGGGTCAGTCAACATGCGCCTGATCATTTCCAGGCCCTGCTGATGGTCCTTCACCTTCTCTTCGATGCGTATGTCACGGCCGCCATCTGCCTTCTGGTTTGAGACGGACTTCTCTTCGCCGATCCGCTCCACCAAACCCTTTGCGAGGATCTTCTCCTCCGGCATCTGGAAAAGCTGGTACTTGATCGACGAGCTTCCGCAGTTGAACACCAGAACTTTCATTCCCGCCTGCATCCGGTCATGCCCCCTTCGCCTGTACCGCCGTGATAGCCGTCACGCCGACAACGTCCTCAACACTGGCTCCGCGCGAGAGATCATTGGCCGGCCTCGCAAAGCCCTGGAGGATGGGGCCGATGGCCTTGGCGCCTCCCAGCCGCTCCACGAGTTTGTATGCGATATTGCCGGCGTCGAGGTCCGGAAAGATCAACACGTTGGCCTTTCCGGCAACATTGCTCTCCTTGACCTTCTTTGCGGCAACGCTCGCGATGAGGGCGGCGTCGCCCTGCATTTCGCCGTCCATCGGAAAAGCCGGCTCGATCTCGCGGGCGAGTTTCAGGGCCTCGATCACCTTGTCAGCATCCGCGTGGCTGGCGGACCCCTTGGTTGAGAACGAGAGGAAAGCCACCTTCGGGTCGAGCCCGAGCAGCTGTTTTGCGTTGCGGGCTGATGCCACGCCGATCTCGGCGAGCTGCCGCGCAGTCGGCTGAATGTTCACGGCGCAGTCGGCAAACACGATCGGCACATCCTTCGCACCCTGGAAGTTCGGGATAATCATCACGAAGAAACTGGACGGGGTGGAAATACCGGGCTGGAAACCGATTGTGCAGGCAGCAGCCTGGATCATCGAAGCGGTAGCGTTCGCGATGCCGCCGACCATCCCGTCGACATCGCCTTCCTTCACCATCATGCCGCCGAACGCCAGGGCCTTCCGGACAACCTTGGCGGCCACGGCAACCTTCATTCCGCGGTTCTTCGCGTATGACTCGGCGTAGCGGGTCGAGTAGGCCGGGTCTTCGGGCGAGACTATCCGTATGCCATCCATCGACACGCCGTTGTCCGCTGCCAGCTTCTTCACGGCATCCGGATTGCCTACGATAGTCGGCTGGGCAATCCCGATTTCCTTCGCCTTGGCTGCGGTCTTGAGGATCCTTACATCGTCGCCCTCGGGATAGACGATCCGGGCGGGCTTCTTCTTTGCCTTCTCGATAAAACTCTGCACGAGGTCCATATAGTCTCCTGCCTGCTTCCCTGCTGCCTTGAACCACCAGCCGAACGGCTGAAAGAGAAACGGAAAAATACCCACGCCAACGGCTTTCATCAAGGTTTTTTTGAACACTTGGAGCGTACGTGGCGACCACATGAACACTGGTGGGATCGTTTTCGCCGCTCAATCACAGGGGTTTCACCTCTGGCTATCGAATTCGACCCCGTTGGGGTCGTGGGTGGCCCCACTTGGCACGACAGAGGACTACCCTATGTCCAGTTCGCCATTCTTCACGGACAGGCGGATGGAGGAGCCTTCGCCGAAGTCGCCGCCGACAATCCGGCGGGCTATCGGCGTTTCCACATGCTGCTGGATATAGCGCTTCAGCGGACGCGCCCCGTAGACAGGGTCATAGCCTTTGCGGGCAATGAAATCGGCCACTTTCCTGTCAGCCTTCAGGTCCAGTCCCTGGCCGGCAAGGCGACGCTTGAGATCCCCCATCTGCAGTTCGACTATCTCTGTGATCTCCTCGAGCTTGAGCGGTTTGAAGAGCACCACCTCGTCCACCCGGTTGAGGAATTCGGGCCTGAACTGCTCCTTGAGCAGCTTCATCACACTCTCACGCACGTCCTCCCGGATGTTGCCTTTGTCGTCGATCCCTTCCAACAGGTGCGGAGAACCGACATTACTGGTCATGATGACAATCGTGTTCTTGAAGTTGACCGTCCTCCCCTGGGAGTCGGTCAGCCGCCCATCTTCCAGTATCTGGAGCAGTATGTTGAACACGTCATGGTGCGCCTTCTCGATCTCGTCGAGCAGCAATACGCTGTAGGGTTTGCGCCGCACCGCCTCGGTGAGCTGGCCGCCTTCCTCATACCCGACATAGCCCGGGGGCGCGCCTACGAGCTTGGACACGGAGTGCTTCTCCATGTACTCGCTCATGTCGATGCGCACCATGTTACTCTCGGAGTCGAACATTGCAGCCGCAAGCCGCCGCGCCAGCTCGGTTTTGCCAACACCGGTGGGCCCCAGGAACAGGAAGGACCCTATCGGCCTGTTCGGATCCTGTATGCCGGCCCTTGCCCGCAGGACAGCGTCCGCAACGGCCTGCACGGCCTCATCCTGGCCGATGACGCGTTCATGCAGGACCTGGTCCAGCTTGACCAGCTTCTCACGTTCACCTTCCATCAACCGCTTGAGCGGTATTCCGGTCCAGCGCGCAACAACTTCCGCGATTTCCTCTTCAGACACCTCCTCGCGGAGCATGGCAGGGCTCCCCTCCTTGCCGCCCATCTTCTTTTCCAGCGCCGCAATCTCGCGCTCGATTCCCGGAATCTCACCATGACGCAACCGGGCAAGCAGCTCGAGATCGTGCTTCCGTTCGGCCTCTTCACAATCGCGCTGCGCCTTCTCCATACGACCGCGCGCTTCCTTCAGCTTCTCTATGTTCTCCTTTTCCGTCTTCCACTTTGCAGTCATCGTGTCGTTTTCGCCGCGAAGATCCGCCAGTTCCTTCCGGAGCGCTGCCAGTCGATCCTGGCTGGCCTTGTCCTTCTCCTTCCGCAGCGCCGTGTCTTCAATTTCAAGCCGCATGATCTTGCGGGTTATCTCGTCCATCTCCGCGGGCATCGAATCTATCTCCGTACGGATGGAGGCACATGCCTCGTCCATCAGATCAATGGCCTTGTCCGGGAGGAACCTGTCGCTGATGTAGCGATCTGACATCGTCGCAGCAGCCACGAGGGCGGCATCTTGTATCCGCACGCCATGGTGGATTTCGAAACGGGCTTTCAATCCCCGCAGGATCGAGATCGTGTCCTCAACCGATGGAGCATCAACCGTGATCGGCTGGAAGCGCCGTTCAAGGGCGGCATCTTTTTCGACGTGCTTCCGGTACTCGTCGAGCGTGGTTGCGCCTATACAGTGCAGTTCGCCGCGGGCGAGCATGGGTTTGAGCATGTTCCCTGCGTCTGTTGAACCTTCCGTCCTGCCGGCGCCAACAATGTTGTGCACCTCGTCTATGAACAGTATTACCCGTCCCTCGGACGCCTTGATCTCGGTGAGGACAGCCTTCAGACGTTCCTCGAACTCGCCGCGGAACTTGGTCCCCGCCATCAGCGCGGTGAGGTCCAGGGCAAAGATTGTCCGGTCCTTGAGACCTTCAGGCACATCTCCGCGTACGATCCGGTGCGCAAGCCCCTCCACGATTGCGGTCTTGCCGACGCCGGGTTCGCCTATGAGCACGGGGTTGTTCTTTGTCTTCCTGGAAAGGATCCGGATAACGCTCCGGATTTCAGTATCGCGCCCGATCACCGGATCCAGCTTGCCGCTGCGCGCCAGCTCAACCAGGTCCTGGCCGTATTTCTTGAGCGCCTCGTAGGAACCTTCCGGATTGTCGGATGTTACCCTCTGGTTACCCCTGATTCCCTGTAATGCCTCAAGCAAGCCCTTGCGGTCTATCCCGAGGCCTGAGATGGTCTTTGCCACCTCCGTGCCACGGCATTCCTCCACGATCGCAAGGAGCAGATGCTCCACGGAAACATACTCGTCCTTAAGGCGCTTCGCTTCGTCCTCGGCCCGTACGAGTACTTTTCCGAGGCGTTGCGTTACGTAAACTTTCCCCGCTTCGCCACCACCGTTGATACGGGGCTTCGCATCAAGAGATTCTTCTACCCGCGCTTCCAGGTCCTTTACCGGAACCGACATGCGCTCAAGCAGAGTGGGGACTAGTCCCCCCTCCTGCTGGATCAAAGCCAACAGAAGGTGCTCACAGTCGACCTCCTGGTGGCTGTATCTCAACGCCGTACTCTGCGCCAGGCGCAACGCCTCCTGCGCTTTCTGCGTCAGTTTGTTTGTATCAATCATTATCTCTCCCATGGTTCATGGTGATTGTAGCACACAGCATGCCACGATTCGGTGGCTATGTTATAATACATTGCCAATACGCTATTTATACAATACAGCCAATACCGCGTATGAGTCACTATGGCTCATATTGGAATATAGTAGGCCATGCGTTTAGGTGCCACAATGACACAAATACAAGAGTGGTCTTGACGTTGCTGGCCACCGGTCATACTTTGCAGGCCCATGAGTGTGCCACGCAAGCGTGTATTGTTCCTGCAGTTGCCGCAGCTGGACAACGACGTTCCGGGCCGATCCGAAAACGTACCCCTTGCGGCCACGTATCTGTCGCACGCGGTGCTATCGTCGCCAGAGACTCGCCACTTCGAAGTGCTTCCGCATCCGGCAGGAACAGACCGGCTCAACGACCATGCCCTCGCGGATGATATCGCAGCCATCAAGCCGGATATCCTCGCCGGTACTCTCTACCTCTGGAACATCGAGCGATTCCTGGCTGTCGCAGGTCTGCTGAAGAAGAGGATTCCGGGGCTGGCGGTCTTTGTGGGCGGGCCTGAAGTATCGCGCGGCCATCCGTTCCTCCTCAATTCCCCGTTGATTGACGCTGCAGCCACAGGCGAGGGCGAGCCCGTTATGCCCCTCATGCTGCGGGCATGGCGGCTGGGGAAGAACCCGGACCTTGCCGCCGTCGCGTGGCGAACACCGCGCGGACTCAAATGGGGTCGCAAGCATGTTCCGTCCTGCGATCTTTCCGACCTCCTGCCCCCGGCCGATGCACCATTCAACAAGCCCGATGCCGCGGGCATGGCCTACATGGAAACAAGCCGGGGCTGTCCCATGCGATGCGCCTTCTGCTGCTACAATCAACGGCGCAGCACTATGTCTTTCATGAAGCCCGACGACGCGCTCCGCAGGATCAAGGTACTGCAGAAGCGCGGCGCAAAGGAAATACGGTTCATCGATCCCACATTCAATTCCCACCCCCTCTTCGACGAGATGCTCCGCGGAATTGCCCGCCTCAACCGCGCAGGCAAACTGGCCTTCTTCGCCGAGATCCGTGCAGACACGCTCACTGAGGCACAAGCCGACCTGCTGAAGGCCGCCAACTTCACAGACCTGGAAATCGGCGTTCAGAGCCGAGATCCTGCCGTTGCCAGGCTGATCAGCAGGCCGATGGCGCCTGCAGCCCTTGACCGCGGCATCGGGTTCCTGGCACAACGCAAACGGCATCTCACGCTCGACATCATGTGCGGCCTGCCGGGACAGACCACGGAAGACATCGAGGCCTCTCTCAAGTGGGCACATGGCGTCCCGCGTGCCACGGTCCAGTTCCTGCACACGCTGCTACTGCCGGGCACCAGCCTTCGCGACAACAGCAGGCGACTGGGCCTTGAAGCGCAGGATCGTCCGCCATACCGCGTCCTGAAGACACGAAGCCTGACGGCCAAGGCCATTCTTGACGCCGAGCAGACCTCACGGAAACTGGCACGACTGGCTCCCGATTCACCCGCTGCCCGATTCGCGGGACGCATCCTGCCCGACCTGTTCCCGGAACGGATCCCGGTCCCTCTCGATGAGTTCGTTCTCGACCTGCCGGGCCGGCAGAACCGGACCGCTCTGCTGTTCAGCGGAAGCGATCTTTACGCGAACCGGAAGCGCATACAAAACTGGATATCCAGGGCTATCGAGGAAGAGCCGCGCACTCTCTGGCAATTCGTCCTTGCACCGGAAAACGAGGAACCGCTTGACCTGCTTGACGACCTGGTCTTAGCGATCCGGAACGCACGACCCCACTGGCTCGATCGCCTGAACCCGGACCCCGAATGCAGGCTTGTGGCACGCCGCATCTTCGTGCAGATCCCGCGTTCAGGCCTGTGCCGTGAGTCATGGACGGCAGCCGCGGAAGGACTGCTTTCAGCCGCGTTCTACTGAAGCAGTGCCATAACCGCCTCACGGGCGGCGACTAGACCGAACATGCCGGTGAGGCACGAAAAGCTTCCAAGGGGCTTCCTCTTTCGACCCCGTTCATAGCTCGTAGGATCGTTTTCCTCGAGAGCTTCCCCCTCGTTGACATTCTTCCCCGGTAGTTCCACTGAAAACACGCACTTGATCCCTGTTTCAATCCCGCGTTTCTTCAGCTTCCGGCGGACAAATTTCGCCAGGGGGCATTCCCTGGTCGCGGAAATGTCAGCGACCCGTATACATGAAGGATCCGTACGGGTGGCAGCGCCCATGCTCGAGACGATCAGTGGCACCTTGTGCTCAATTGCCGAGGCAAGCAGGTCAACCTTGGGCGACAGGCTGTCAATGGCATCTATCAGAATATCGGGGACAGGATCCAGGGCTTCCGGAGCCGTTACTTCATCTATGAACAGAACCTGCGTCTCAACATTGCACGCCGGATTGATGTCCAGCACCCGTTGTTTCGCCACATCCACCTTAAGTCGCCCCAGGGTCGAGTCCAGGGCATACAACTGCCTGTTGATGTTGGACTGATGCACCGAGTCAAAGTCTACAAGCCGCAAGTTGCCGACACCTGCCCTTGCCAGGCCCTCAACCGCATAGGAACCAACCGCCCCCAGCCCGGCCACCGTGATCCGCGCTTTGCTCAGTCGTTCCATGCCCTTTGCGCCAAAAAGAAGCCTTGTCCGGACAAAACGCTCATCTTTCATTGTCTACTCCCCGAGAAGAGAACCCGAGCATTGCGCGTTGTCAATGTTGCCAGCTCTTCGACAGTTATTCCCCGGATTCCGGCAACTTCTTTTGCCACGTATGTGATATTGGCCGGCTCGTTGGCATCCCCCCCACTAGTCCCCCCCGCCGTCACCGGCATGAGATCAGGCGAATCGGTCTCTATGAGGAGCCTGTCAGCAGGAACCACCTTGCACGACTCACGTCCACGACGGCTATGGTGCCGGGTGATTGACCCGGAGAATGAAATCCGGCCGCCCAACGCACACAGGCCGGGAATCATCTCGGGTGAACCCGAATATGAATGCACAACGAATCCAGAAGGAAGCATGCCTGCCGCACCAAGACAGCGCTGGACTGCCTCCCAGGCTTTCCTGCAGTGCAGGCTCACGGGTCGCCCGAATTTCGCGGCTGTTTCCAGCTGCTCCATCAGGACCAGCTCCTGCTCGGAATCGTTGCGTTCATCCATGGCATGGTCCAGGCCTGCTTCGCCCACGCCGGCCGAGGGGTATCTTCGTAGCAGCTCCTCAAGACGCGACTTCCAGCCTCCCGTACGTTCCTTGATGTACCATGGATGCAGACCGAAGCCCGGCGCCACACCCGGAAATGCCGCATGTACCGCCTCAACTCCTGCCCAATCGGCCTCAGCGCTGCCACAGCATGCAAATCCAACCACGCCGGCACGTGCCGCGCGCGCCATGACATCACCGATGACAGGCATCAACCTTTCGTCCTGGAGATGGCAGTGTGAATCGAACAGTTCCATGGACTGTACATAATATACGATTCTGCCGCCCGTTGAAGCACAGACTGGCGTGCGTCCGTACGCTATTCAGGGCATTGACATTTCCCGTCTTTCTGCAATGCTCTGCCGCTTTTCGAGGCCGGGAGACGACCGACCTCAGCAAAACAGAAAGGGTTCGGACAATGACCAAAGGCTATATCATAAAGACAACGGTCTTTCTCACGGTAATCGTTCTGATGGCGGGTTGCGGAGGCGGCAAAGAGAAGAAAGAAGCACAGGCTGCCGCAGATGCACAGGCAACGGCAGCAGAGCAGATGGCGAAAGCAGCCGAGGCAATGCAGGCCCAGTCCGCGGCATCGGCCAATGTCGAGCTGGTGGATTTCAAGAAACTCAAGGAGTTGCTCCCCGAGGAAATTGCAGGAAACAAGCGCAGCGATCTTGAGGGCGAGAAGAACGAGGCCATGGGAGTGCGAATCTCCATGGCCCGCGCCAGGTACTCAGGGGAAAAGAACCGCAGCATACGCGTGGAGATTTCGGACATGGCCGGCATGGCCGGCGCAGCCGCCATGGCCCAGTTTGGCTGGTCAAGCGTCTCAATTGACCGCGAGACGGACAACGGGTACGAGAAGACAACGACAGTCTCAGGCCACAAGGCTTTTGAGAACTATAACCAGAAGTCCAGGAACGGGCAGCTCCAGATCGTGGTTGCCAGTCGATTCATGGTGAGCATTGAGGGTTCGGATATCGAGGCCGAGGCGCTCCAGGCAACCGCCAAGGCCCTCCCGCTGAACAAGCTGGCCGGCATGGCCAAGTAAGCGGGAGTGGAAAAAAATTGCAGCGGGCCGGCATGAACAGGTATAGTTCGGAGGTTTACTGACGCGAGCGTAGCTCAGTGGTAGAGCTCCACCTTGCCAAGGTGGGTGTCACGGGTTCAAGTCCCGTCGCTCGCTCCATTTTTGGTGTCGAAGTCTGTCTGGTAGTGTTCTTACGTGGAAGCGTAGCTCAGTTTGGTAGAGCAGCTGACTCTTAATCAGCGGGTCGCGGGTTCGAGTCCCGCCGCTTCTACCAGCCTTCGCTCGGAGCGTAGCCGCCGTCGCCCAAAGGGCTATGGCGGCCAAGGCGACGAGCGAAGGCTGCCTCGCCGACTTGTCACGCCGGAGCTTCCTGCGAAGGCGGAAGCCCCAGGTACTCCGACGGGCGAAGGCGGGCGCGACGTCAACAGCCGCTCCGAGACTACGGCTTGGCATGCCAGCCTCAGCACATCACCACGTCTACATCCTCGCAAGCGAACCTTTGAGGCCTGCCTCAAATCATGTCCTGCTCCTTCGCTCGCAGCGCAGCCGCCGTCGCCCAGAGGGCTATGGCGGCCAAGGCCAAGCCGGAACAATGCAGTTCGGAAGAAGATGTAACCGCGGATGAACGCAGAGAGACGCAGATATGAGCACTGACAGCAGTCTGCAATTCGGTTCACCTTCCGGAGATCCGAATTGCAGACTGAATCTGTGTCTGGACATCTGCGTAAATCTGCGTTCGTCTGTGGTTCCTCTCATCTTCAACTGATCGTTCCGGATGAGAGTGAAGGCTGTTGTTCAGGAACTGGGCGGGGGGGGATTCGAACCCCCAAGCCTTTCGGCACAAGATCCTAAGTCTTGCGTGTCTGCCAGTTTCACCACCCGCCCTTGAATACTTCGAACGATAAAGCAGCAGGGTCATCAGTATTGTCGACGGGAAACGCGGCGCATGGAAGCAAAAACCGCTCTTGAAGCACTGGGGAGCCGGCGCCGGTCTACCGCCGACACCCGGTCATAGCCTGGAAACAAATCTTTCGAAACGATCCATGCCTTCGCGAATGTTGTCTTTGCTGCAGGCATAGGATATCCGGACGTTGTCGTCGGCGCCGAATGGTTTGCCCGGGATCATCGCAACCGCCTCGGTCTCAAGCAGGCGCTGACAGAAGGTCACCGAATCCACCTTGAAAGCCGAAACGTTCGGGAACATATAGAAGGCGCCCATCGGTTTCACACATCGCAGACCCTTGATACGGGACAGACGCCCATAGAGGTAGTTGCGGCGATCCTGGAACGCGGCAACCATGGTCTTGACGGTGTCTTCCCCGCCTTCGAGTGCCGCAATCGCGCCGTGCTGCGCAAAAGTGTTGGGGGCCGAAGAGATGTGGCTCTGGAGGGCTGCTGCAGCCTTTGCAAGAACCCGAGGCGCGGCAATGTAACCGAGACGCCAGCCTGTCATCGCATAGGCCTTGCTGAAACCGTTCACCGTCACCGTAAGATCGTATGCCGCCTTTGAGAATGACGCCGGGCTCACATGCCGAATTCCATCATAGACCATTTTTTCATAAATCTCATCCGCAACAACGTAGAGGCCGTGTTTCACAGCGACCTCCACGAGCGCCTGCAGCTCATCGCCGCTGTAGACCATGCCGGTTGGGTTCGACGGGCTGTTGAGCACCAGCGCCTTGCTGCGGGGCGTAATTGCGGCCTCCAGGCACGCCGGGGAAAGCTTGAAGCCTTCGGCTTCACCACAAGGAATGAACGCGGGTTTACCACCCGCAACGCGGACCATCTCCGGGTAGCTCAGCCAGTAGGGACCGGGAATGATTACTTCATCACCTTCCCGGCACAGTACCGAGAAGATTATGGACAACGAATGCTTTGCGCCGCTGCTGACAACGACCTGCTCAGGTTCGTACGTAAGATCGTTATCGCGCTTGAGCTTTGCACAAATCGCCTGCCTGAGAGCCACGACGCCGGCTTCAGGAGTGTAGCGAGTCTCTCCCCTCGCAAGGGCCCGGGCGGCGGCATCCCTGATATGGGCCGGCGTATCGAAATCAGGTTCGCCCGCCGCGAAACTGCAGACAGAACGTCCCGTGGCGGCCATTTCCTTCGCCCTGCTCGTGATGCTCAGCGTCAGCGAAGGCTGTATCGCCGCTACTTTTTCATTGATGCTGCTACGGCTTTCCATTGTGCCTTTACAAACTCAACTATCTTTTGTTTTGCCCGCGGGAAAACCGACGCCGCGTGTTTCACCCTGGAAACCGGACTCCCGTAGTGCTTGTCCACCAGCACCTTGATCGTGTCCGCTCCCACGTCCACAATGCCCATTTCCCTCTGCGCGCTCTCGACCGAGTCAGAAGCATGGGCGGCATTCACCAGTATATTGCTGCCGAATTCCCTGCGAACCGAGCCTGGTTTTGCCTTGTTCGGATCGGTCTGGCCCAGTATGCCGCGTATCTTCCGGACAGCGTCAACACCTTCGTAGACAAGGGCAAAACATTCCTCCCGTCCAAGCCAGACTTTCTCCGCGGCCTGGCAATCGGACGGCGAGTAGCCGGTCATGAACTTCACGATTGACTCAAACTGCTGCTTGGCGAACAGGGGCGCAAGCTCTTCGCTCACGGCCCGGGTGGCAACCGACGGCACTTCGAAGCCGAACTCCCGTCCCAGCGAGGCGGCTATACGGGTTTCCCCGATGCCTTCCAGGAACTTCCGGCGCAGGGCTTCCTGCACCGGGCCGTAGAAATTCTCGGCCTGGGCAACAGTCATCCTGAACTTCTTCACTCCGACGATCCGCAGGTTGGCCATGGACAGTATGTCGATGATGTTCCCTGCCCTTGCGCTCGGAACCTTGAAATTATCCGGCTTCAACAACACCAGTGTCTTCTCGACGTTGCCGCCGGTGGGAACATCAACGCCGGACTCAAGGATACCTCCGTCCTGTTCCGAATAGCGCGACCAGAGCCGGAGAGTTGCGGCCGCTCGTTGCTGGTTCGGCGCAACGAGGACAGCCGGCTCGAAATACCGGACATTACCGGCGGAGTCCAGAACGTAGTCACCGTACGTGTCACGGATCGTGCCGCCGCTCCCGCTCTCAAGAAACGCCCGGCCGGTCACCTGCCGGATCTTCGCCACCGCATCGTCGCCCTCAAACAGGAGCATCATCACACGCCGAGGTCGCCCCGAAACAGGGTCCGGCGAGTAGGAATTTGTCACATAGTCTGCAATCAGTGCGTCCTTCTGGACGTCTTCAGAATCGGCGCTCCTGATCAGGTTTGCGTATTCCTCGACAAGCTCCCTGCCGGGTCCAAACATGCGCGCCGCAACAAGGTTCAACTCGGTGCGCGCAACGTAGCGCGCGATCACGCCGCCAGTACGCGATTTCGCGATCGTGTAAGGGTTTATCAGCACATATGCGAGTCCATTCATATAGTTCCCGTGTCTCGATTGGGGCGGCAATATACGTTGTCGGCGCAGGCAAGTCAATTGCGGCGGAAACACGCCGGGCCGACGGCTCGGTCAAACCGGTTATTGACTGGTTTTGCCGGCACATGATACAAGCAGACACATTTCCGGAGGGAACCCAAGTGAACTGCCTGGACCGGGCCCGCGAGGTATTAGACATTGAAATAGAGGCTCTGCAGAAGGTGCGCGGGTCCCTCGATGCGTCCTTTGAGGAAGCCGTTTCCGTGATCCTGGACTGCCTCCGGCAGAACGGCAAGATCGTGCTGACAGGAATCGGAAAGAGCTTGCACATTGCCGACAAGATATCGGCAACTCTCGCCAGCACCGGGTCTACAAGCGTGGTTCTGCATCCGGTACAGGCCGTCCACGGCGATCTCGGGATTGTGACCGCAAGGGACGTGCTCATTGCGATCAGCTACAGCGGTGAATCGGACGAACTCCTGACGCTCCTGCCGATCGTCAAGCGTCTCAACGTGAAGATAGTCAGCATCACCGCCAGCAGGGACAATTCCCTGGCAAAGCTCAGCGACGTTGTGATCGTGGCCGCTGTTGAACGGGAGGCATGTCCGTTCAACATGGCGCCGACTGCAAGCACGACGACTGCGCTTGCCGTCGGCGACGCTTTGGCCATGGTCCTGCTCGAAGCCCAGGGTTTCCGCAAGGAGGACTACGCGCGACTTCACCCGGGCGGCGCAATTGGACGCGCTCTCCTGCTACGGGTCGCGGACATCCTCCGCCCGCCTGATCGCGTTGCGAAGATATCGGCAGAGGCCCCTGTGCGTGACGCGCTCGTGGAAATGACCCGCGCCCGGGCCGGGTCGTGCGCGGTCGTAGATGATCTGGACAGGGTAGTCGGAATCTTTACCGACGGCGACCTGCGACGCCACCTGTCGCGGCGTCATGTGATACTTGACGAACCGGTAAAGACAGTGATGACCGCGAACCCCGTGACCGTCCGGCCGGAACAGCTCGCGGTCGACGTCCTCGCCGTGTTCGAGAAAAACAATATCGACGACCTGATCGTCGTGGACGCACAGAAGAAGTTCATAGGTCTCATCGACATCCAGGACCTGCCCAAGCTCAAGATCCTGTGACGGTGAAGAACCACCACGCCAGCGCGCCGGCTGCAAGACAGTAGCACCCGATCAACCAGAGCCTGT
>Ga0172375_10003468_pt1 | contig 23906 bp, 22 predicted proteins | sample LakKiv1m_FD_114537 | JGI IMG/M metagenome (GOLD analysis project Ga0172375, IMG submission 114537) | Freshwater microbial communities from Kabuno Bay, South-Kivu, Congo - kab_092012_11.1m | ecosystem: Environmental > Aquatic > Freshwater > Lake | place: Democratic Republic of the Congo... | reverse complement strand
GTGGGCGGCACCTGACCGCGCGACGACGGTCAGAACGGGGCTTGGCCGGGATGCGCAAGGCGGTTGACGGCAGGAGGGATGGTAAAATGTCTAATGTACAGATACGACCCCTATTTGCCCACAAGGCGGTTGACGGCAGGAGGGATGGGAAAATGTCTAATGTACAGATACGACCCCTATTTGCCTGAGAAAAACAATGGACGTCAAGAAAGAGAAGATGCGGTCCAACGGAAAAAGCGATTTTGCCAACGCTTTTCCATTGCCGCAGATCGATGGTCGAGATACGCTAACACTGTGAAGGACCCGTACATGTTGCCGCTCTCCGTCGCCGCCGCCGGAATCGTCGCCGGCTGGACAAGCACAAACCTTGTCGCCGCCGCTGCGGGGACGGCGCTGGCGATGTGGCGACCGGTTTTTCGAAAACCCGTCGAATGCGGTTTCGTCAATCCCGATCCCGGACGTCCCGATCCGTCCGCGCTGATGCGGGCGCTTCGTCTCGCCGTTGAACGGACGCTGGAGACCCGGAGACCGGTCGCCCTGCGGATCTCGCGCCATGCGCGAAAGCCGGACTGCGCAATCCGGCTCGACCTCGACGCCCAAGGCGACCTACTCGTCCTCCGCGCCGGCAAGCCCCTCGCATTCGGCAGGCCAGGGCTATGGCTGCCGGACCATCCGCTTCCGCTGGCGCTTCCCGGCAACCGTTGCACGACGCTGTGCTTCGCGCCGTGCGAAAACGGGCGCGTGCGCGTCACCGCGGACGCGAGGCCCCCCTGCGGCAAGGCCGTCTGGACCGCGCTCGCCCTGCTTGCAGCGGCCGCCTGCGCGCTAGACGCCGCCCCGGCGCTGGCCGCCGTCCTTGGTTTCGCCTGTGGTGTTTTTCTGCTTGAACGGCAGGAGCAGCGTGCGGCGCAGAATCTGAAAATCCAAGCGCGCTGAGCGATTGCAGAGGTAGTAGTAGTCGAGCAAGACCATCTCGTCGAACGTCCGCGCGTTCCGCCCCGAGACCTGGCAAAGCCCCGTCATGCCCGGCACGCCCCTCAGTCGCAGCGCGTGATAGGCGTGCGTGTAGTGTCCCTGATCGCTCGCGGGCAGCGGCCGCGGCCCCACGAAGCGCATCTCGCCCCTCGCCACATTCAGCAACTGCGGCAGTTCGTCCAGATACGTGCGTCTCAAAAAATGCCCGAGGCGCGTAACCCGCGGGTCGCGCGCCAACTTGAAAAGATGACTCTCGCGCCCGCGCAACCGCTGCAGCCGCTCATGGACGTCCTCCGCGCGGCGCAACATCGTCCGGAACTTCAGCATCACGAAAGCAGCTCCACCGACACCGTAGCGCACCTGCCGGAACAACACGGGCGATCCGTCGAGCGCCAAGATGAGCAGCGCCACCGCCAACCCAAACGGTGCCGCCGCCGCAAGCGCCACGCAAGCCATGAGTCGTTCGCCCCAACCGCCCCGGCATCCCGGCGCCGGAGGCTCGAAAACGAAAAGTCCATTCCCCTCGGGCGAGTCCGTCGGCCGACACTTTGCGTCGCGCGTCAACACGGGCACGCGCGCGGCATCCACGGCCGCCGCCTCCCCCGCGCGCGCCGCCGCGTCGATGAACGCCAGAATGTCCCCCAGTGCCGCGTTCCCTTTGTATATCCTTAAACGCGCCATGGGAAAAGTATCCGCTTTTTCGTCCGGGCCTTCAAGCGGAGAAACAACGCCGTTGACGGTCTGCACGGCCTGAACTAAGATGCAGCCCATGAATCGGAGGTTTTCGTCCCCGCTCTGACCGGAACGCGAACACTCCGGGAGTTCGACATGCCCGTCTACGACTATATCGCGACTGATCCTTCCGTTTCGTGCCCTCACTGCAAGGAGGGTTTCGAGGCCGTCCAGTCGATCCACGACGCCCGGCTGACGGCCTGTCCGCGCTGCGGCGCCCCCGTCACCAAATGCGTTGTCGCGCCCGCCATCGGCCGTTCCAAATCCAAGCTCGACGACCGCGCCAAGGCCGCCGGCTTCACCAAGCTGAAGCGAATCAGCAAAGGCGAGTACGAAAAGATGTACTGAGTCGGAACCGGCCATGCCTGACATCCCCTCCCTTCCCAATCTCGAAACGCGCAGCCAAGTTCTCCGCGCCGTTCGGGAATTTTTCGACCGCGAAAGTTTCGTCGAGGTCGAAACGCCGGTCCGCATCCCCGCTCCGGCGCTCGAGACGCACATCGACGCCCCCGCCTCCGGGCGCGGCTGGCTCCGGACCTCGCCGGAGCTGCACATGAAGCGCCTGCTCGCGGCGGGCTGTGCGCGCATTTACCAGATGGGGCCCTGCTTCCGCGTCGGCGAGTGCGGCCGTCGACACAACCCGGAATTCACTCTGCTCGAATGGTACCGTGCCGGTGCCGACTACACCGACATCCTGCGCGACACCGAAGCGCTGCTCCGCCACGTCTTCGAACGCGTCGCCGGACGCGCGGTCATCGCCTATCGCGGGCGAACCGTCGACCTCGTCCCTCCGTGGCACGTCGTCGCGGTGCGCGACGCGTTCCGGCACTGGGTCGGCTGGGACCCCGTCGCAGACTGGGATGCCGAGCGTTTCGACCTCGACCTCGTCTCGCGCGTCGAGCCCGCCCTCCCGCAGGACCGCCCGTGCGTGCTCATCGACTACCCGGCCCCGGCCGCGGCGCTCGCCCGGCTGAAGCCCGGCGACCCGGCCGTGGCCGAACGCTGGGAGGTCTATGTCGCCGGGCTCGAACTGGCCAACGCCTACAGCGAGCTTTGCGACCCCGCCGCCCAGCGCGCCCGCTTCTTGGAGACGGCGGAGGCCCGCCGCGCCCTCGGCAAAGAAGTCTACCCGCTCGACGAACCCTTCCTGCGCGCGCTCGAACACGGCATGCCGCCGTGCGGAGGCATCGCGCTCGGCGTCGACCGGCTGGTCATGCTCGCCTGCGGGGCGGAGAACATCGCTGAGGCGCGCCCGTTCTGCCAGCAGCCCGGCGAGTTATTTTGACTGTTTGTAAACCGCGAAAAAAGTCGGTATAGTAGGAATATCGTGTGTAAAAGCTGTTTGGGGCGGTTTCGCACCCAAACACGAATTTGTGCAAGGAGTTCATTTATGGCAGAGAGTTCGGCGAAGTCGGCGCCGCGCGTGGTGCCGACGCATCTGGTCAAAACGTTCATCATGATTACGGTGTGTTTCGCGCTGTGGGGTTTCGCGAACGACATCACCAATCCGATGGTCGCCGCCTTCAAGAACATCCTGCTCATCAGTAATTTCGAGAGTTCCCTCGTACAGGCAGCCTTCTACGGCGGCTACGCGCTGATGGCCATTCCGGCGGCCATTTTTATCAAGCGGTTTTCGTACAAGCGGGGCATCCAGATCGGCTTGGGGCTCTACGCGATCGGCTGTCTGCTGTTCATTCCCTCGGGGTGGGCGATGACCTTCGCGCCCTTCCTTCTCGCCTATCTGATCATGACCTGCGGACTTTCGTTCCTCGAAACCACGGCTAATCCCTATATTCTCTCCATGGGCGACGAGTCGACGGCCACGCGGCGTCTGAACCTCGCGCAGGCGTTCAACCCGATGGGATCGATCACCGGCATGTTCGTCGCCAGCATGTGCATCTTGGTGAACCTGAACGACATGACGGAATCCGGGCGCCGCGCGCTTCAGGGCGCGAGCCAAGGCAAGTCCGTCATGGTCCAGCTCGCGGGCGCACAGGTCGGCGAGGTGCGCGCACTTCACGACACGTTCTCGCACCCCGATTTGCCAACCAGCAAAAAATGGCTCAAGAAGGCCAGCGAACAGGCGACGGAGATCGGCAACACGCTCGGTCTGCTCGCCGATCCTCAAGCCGAACTGGCGCGGACGATCCAAAAAAAGATCGCCGCCCAACCTCACGACGGCAAGTTCGCCGCCGCCGCCAAAGCCGTAGCCGTCGTTTTCCAACTGAGGAAACCAATCCGCCCGACCGACGCCGAACGGCAGCGCGACGAGCTGTTCCACGGAAAGACCGGCCTTGAACTCGCGCAACTGATCGGCCGGGAACGCGATTTGCTCGCGCACGAGAAAGGATTCCTGCAAGCGCAGACATGCCTGACCTCAGTGGCGAAACCCGCGGACGAACTTTCCGCCCTGCTCGCGCAGATGTATCAAAAGCGGGACGGGAATGCGGAAAGCACTCAAAAAGCCACCGCCCTGCTGGCCGCCGTCGAAGACGGCGTCGCGAAGACGGACGCCGCGCTCGCCGCCCTTTCGGTCGACGCGCTGAAAGCCCGCTTCAGTGAATCGGGACAACAGTTGAAGACGATCCAGAAGGCCGACCTCGGCATCGTCGTCGGCCCGTATGCGCTGATGGGCGTCCTCCTGATCCTCGTCCTCGCGCTCTACTCGTGGAAACTTCCGACCGACATCGGCCACGAGGGCAGCACCGCCATCGACCTGAAGGGTACCCTCGGGCGGTTGTTCCGAAACGCCCGCTACATCGAAGGCGTGGTCGCGCAAACCTTCTACGTAGGCGCTCAGATCATGTGCTGGACGTTCATCATCCAGTACGCGGAAGGCGAATTGGGCATCTCGAAGGCGACCGCCCAGAACTGCAACATTCTGGCCATGGTGATTTTCGTCACCAGCCGTTTCATCTGCACGTTCCTCCTGCATTACATCAAGCCGGGCATGCTGCTGGGCGGTCTGGCCGTCGGCGGCGCGGCGCTGACGCTCGGCACCATTTTTGTTCAAGGCTACACGGGGCTCTACTGTCTGATCGGCGTTTCGGCCTGCATGTCGCTCATGTTCCCGACCATCTACGGCATCGCCCTGCGAGGACTGGGCGACGACGCCAAACTGGGGTCGGCCGGACTAATTCTGGCCATTGGCGGCGGATGCCTCATGCCGCCGCTGCAGGGGGCCATCATCGACATGCCGCCCTTCGATCTCGGCCTCATGGAACTCGCCAGCGTGAGGGCGTCCTTCGTCCTCCCGCTGATCTGCTTCATCGTGATCGCCCTGTACGGATGGCGGACGGACTCGGTCCATCTCCGCTCGAAATCCGTCTAAATCCGGCAACGCTCTATTTTCTTTCAACCTATGTCCGCAAAAAAAACGCCCCGACGCCCCGCTAAAGCCGCCGCGAAAACATTCGTTCTCGACACCAACGTGCTGCTCCACTCTCCGGTGGCCCTCGACGTCTTCGACGACAACCACGTGGTGCTTCCGATGGCCGTCCTCGAAGAACTGGACAAGTTCAAATCGCAAAGCTCGGAACTCGGCCGCAACGCCCGCGAAAGCATCCGCAAGCTCGATGCGTTTCGTCTCGGCGGCAAGCTTTCGAACGGCGTGAGCCTCCCGAAAGGCGGATCGCTGCGCGTGCTGGTAACGCCCGCCATCGAGAAGGCCGGCCTCGAAGAAGACACACCCGACAACGCGCTCATCCGGCTCGCCTATTCGCTCGGCCGGCAGGGCGAGCGCGTGATCATCGTCTCCATGGACATCAACGTCCGCGTGAAGGCCAACGCCCTCGGGCTCGACGCGGAGGACTTCGAGCACGAGAAGGTCAACTTCGACGAACTCTACACCGGCTATGCCGAGCTGTCGGTTCCCCAGTCCGTGATCCAACGGCTCTATGAGGGCCAGGTGCTCACCGAGGTCCCCGGCAAGGCCTTCCCCAACATGTTCCTCCAGCTCAGTGCGGACGAGAACCCCGAGATGAAGGCGATCGCCCGCGTGTACCCCGACAAGACGCTCGCCGAGATCAACCTCGCCATCGACACAATCTACGGCATCCAGTCGCGCAACGTGGAGCAGCGCATGGCCCTCGAACTGCTGATGGACCCGTCCGTCAGCATCGTCACGCTGGTCGGTCAGGCCGGCACCGGCAAGACGCTCCTCGCGCTCGCGGCCGGCATGCACCTCGTGCTCCACGAGCACATGTACGACCGCATCCTCGTTTCGCGCCCGATCATCCCCCTCGGCAAGGACATCGGCTATCTGCCCGGCGACAAAGACGAGAAGCTCTCGCACTGGATGGAGCCGATCTTCGACAACCTCGAATACATCCTCCGCAAGCACCAGCCCGACCAACTCCCGGCCGGCGCGAAAAAGCCGTCCCGCCCGCTCTCGCCCCAGGACCGCGTCTCGCAGCTCATCTCGACCGACACGCTGGAACTCGAAGCTCTCACCTACATCCGTGGCCGCTCGATCTCGCGCCAGTTCATCATCGTCGACGAGGCGCAGAACCTCACGCCCCACGAGGTCAAGACCGTCGTGAGCCGCGCCGGCGAAGGATCCAAGGTCATCCTCACGGGTGATCCTTACCAGATCGACAACCCTTACCTCGACGCCTCCAGCAACGGTTTGACCTACACCGCCGAGCGTATGAAGGAACTGCCGCTGCACGGCCACGTCACCCTGCAGCACAGCGAGCGCAGCCTGCTCGCGGCGGCGGCGGCCAAATACCTGTAAAACCATCATGTCTGCACCCAAGTCCACCATGCCCACTCTCCCCGGACAAACCTTTTTTCAGAAAGCCGCCGTCTTCGTCGCGACGGGCTTCGGCATCGGCCTCGCGACACCCATTGCGCCGGGCACCGTCGGTTCGTTGCCCGGCGTGCTGCTCGCCCTGTGGACCACGCAGCAGCGCCTGCCGCTCCAGCTCGCCGTCTGCGCGGTCTTCACCGTGCTGGCCATCCCGATCTGCGACTGTGCCGAACGCGTCCTAGGCGTCAAGGACGACGGCCGCATCTGCGCCGACGAATGGATGCTCTTTCCGCTCGCCGTCATCGGACTACCCCTCGCGGAGCACCTCTGGCTCGTGCCGGTGGCGTTCGTCGTGGCGCGCGTCTGCGACATCATCAAACCCCCGCCGGCGCGTCGGCTCCAAGAGCTGCACGGCGGGCTCGGCATCGTCATCGACGATTTCTTCGCCTCGCTCTATGCACTCGCGATCAACCACGCCCTCTACGCCGCCTTCTGCGTCTGGGTGCGCTGAACCGACCTTTTCGGCATTGCGATGCACCCCGTCTTTCGATACAGTTATCGCGTTTTTCGCCCGTGCGCGGGACCTGTGTGTTCCGCCCCACCGATCGGAGGACTTTTGATTCATGAGTGACCTTTGTCCCTGCGGAAGCGGCCTGCCCTTCGAGGCGTGCTGCGAACCTTTCCTTCTCGAACAGGCAAAACCCAAAACCGCCGTCGCCCTCATGCGCTCGCGCTACTGCGCCTACGCCATGGCCTCGGTCGACTATTTGTACAAAACCTCCGGCCCCAAGGTCCGCAAGGAGTTCGACGCCGAAAGCAGCCGCAAATGGGCCGAGTCCGCCAAGTGGACCGGCATCGAGGTCGTGACGCAGGAGGCCGGCGGCGAAACGGACGACCAAGGGGTGGTCGAGTTCATCGCCCACTACTCGGTCAAAGACACCGTCTTCGACCACCACGAGCGCGCCGAATTCGCCAAGATCGACGGCGAGTGGCGCTTCATCGACGGCAAGATATTCGGCCCCGACCCCGTGCGCCGCGAAGCACCCAAAGTCGGCCGCAACGATCCCTGCCCTTGCGGCAGCGGAAAAAAGTACAAGAAGTGCTGTTACAAGCCCGCCCCATGAATCTGGAAGCGTTCATTTTCGACCTCGACGGCACGCTCGTCGACACCGAATTGCTTTGGGCCGAAGCCATGCGCACCTATCTGGCGGATCGGCGTTGCGAGTGCCGCAGGGAGACGCTCCTGCATATCATCTTCGGCCGTTCATGGATCGACATCTACCGCGACATCACGGCGCGTTTCCCCGCCGTGGCGACCGTTCCCGCGCACGTCATGGCTGTGGACCTCCGCGACTATTATCTACGGTTGCGCGAGCAGAGCGCGAACATCGTCATCCACTCTTCCGTCGAACTGCTCAAGCGCCTGTCGCACGACTACCCCGTGATCGTTGTGTCCGGCTCGCCGCATGCCGATGTAAAAGAGGCCGTCGACTTGATCGGTGCCTCCCAAGACGTCCGATTCGTGCTCGGCGCAGAGGACTATGCGCCGGGCAAGCCCTCCCCCGCCGGATTCCTGCTCGGCGCACGGCAGCTCGGCGTCGCGCCAGCCAACTGTCTCGTCTTCGAGGATTCCCTCGCGGGCGTCACCGCCGCCAAGGCCGCCGGCATGTGGTGCGTGGCGCTCACGCGCGCCTGCGCCCACTCGCAGGACTTGTCGTCCGCCGACTGGCAGCTCGCCGACCTCGCGGACTTTTCGGTCGAAGCCTTCAGTCGCCGGATCCATCGCGCGTGACGCCGCCGGATGCGGCCAGCCGACGGAACTGCGTCATCGTCATGCCCGTCATCTGCTTGAACACGCGCTTGGCGTGCATTTCGGTCTGATAGCCGCACTGCGCGCTGATGGGCCCCACCGGCAGCGAGGACTCTGAGAGGAACGCCTTGAGTCGTGCCAACCGCGTCTGTTGCACGCTGTCCAAAATCGAATGGCCCAAGTGCCGACGGAACAGCAGTTCCGCCATGCGGCGCGAAACCGCCATGTGGCGTGCCACATCCTCCACGCCGACCCGCTCGCCCGCGTTCAACCGAATGAATTCGAGCCCGCGCAACAACCGCCGGTCCGACGCCTGAGCCGACCGGCTCGACTCGCGCGCCACGATCCGGCGCACGCCGTAGAACAACTTCTGCGGCTTGCGCAAATTGCCGCGCATGAGGCGCTCCAACAGATCCGCCGCTCGGTAACCCGCCTCCTCCGAATCCGGCTGAATGCTGGACAGGGTCGGCGAACTGTTCTCGCACAGAATCTCCTCGTTGTCCACGCCGAGCAGTGCGATGTCGCCGGGCACGTCGAGCCCGGCCGCTTGGCAGGTCTCCAACACCTGCCGCGCGCGTCCGTCCCGCGCGGCCATCACCGCGCAGGGCTTCGGAAGCTCCGCCAACCATCGCGCCAGCCGCTTTTCATCCCGCGCCCAATCGCTCTTCCGCCCGCCGCCGCCTTCGGAATTTTTTGCAGCAGTCCCTTCATCGCCCCTGCCCGTCCGTCGGCAGCGGCCGCGACTCCGTTCTGCTTGCTCGGGCTCCTGCTGCTGCCACCCGCAACACTCTCCGCGCCACCCGATCTGGCCGCCGCTTATACGGCACGAAGGTGGACGCTGGACGACGGTCTGCCCGACAGCCAAGTCTGCGGCGTCGTTCCCGGACAAGACGGATATTTGTGGCTGGCCACGGTGCGACACTTGGTGAGGTTCGACAGCCTGCGGTTTACGACCGTTGAAATGCCGCAACAATCGGACGTGGGGCGGAACGAAGGCATTTTCCAAGACAGCCGGGGAGGCCTGTGGATTTACGGATTCCTCGGCGCGGTGCGGTACACGGACGGCGCCTGGTGGCAGAGCGAACCCTCTACGAATGGAAAAGCGGCGTTGCACGTCCGATTCTAAAAAATTCCGATCTTGCGAACGGAACCGGAAGTTTCCGCCGACTGGCCTGGAATCGTGACGGAGGCTTGTGGATCGCGACGGGAGACGGGCTGTTGTACTGCTGGTCGCAGGACAACACGACGACGCCGGTCCGCATGACGGACATCAGGGCCGAATGGGTGTTGCAGTCCGCCGCCGACCAACCGCTCGTGGCTCACGGCTCGTTCGTCTGTCTGCGCCGCAAAGGCTGCGCATGGGAGCGGCTGCCGGACACACCGCCCGTGTCGGCTCGCTGCCTGTTGGACATGCCGGACGGGACTCTCTGGGTAGGCCACGACGCCGGGGTGAGCATCTTCGCCGAAAACGCGTGGCATGCTCAGCCGCAGAGCGCGCTCGCAGGGGCTTCCCGCGTCTTGGGCATGGCCACGGACCGCGAGGGCAACATCTGGCTGGCCACGACGGACGGGCTGGTGCGCATGCGGCATCGGGTCTTGCAAAACGTTCCCGTATGGGAAAGACCGGCGGGAACCGGCGTATCGGCCCTTTGGGTGGAGTCCGGCGAACACGTTTGGGCCGGGCTGCGTTCGGGCGGACTGGCCTCCGGCGACGCGGACGGGCTGGAGCCGCTGCCCGTGCCGCCCGACTTCGCGGACATCGAGACCCATGCGCTCTATCGCGAAACCGGCGGCACACTCTGGTGCGGCGGTTCGGGGGGAAATTTGTGGGCGATGGAAAAAAATGATCTGAAGCGGGTCGAAGGCGCCTATGCGGACGACGTGCGGACGATTCTGGGCGGGGGTGGCGCCCCTTCATGGATCGCGACACGCGGCGGGGTGTTCGCCTTCAACGGCAGTTTGAACACGCTGGAGGAGATCGCCTGGCCCCAAGACCCCGTGCTCGCCCTGTGGCAGGATGCGAACGGATTCCTTTGGGCCGGGCACGAGAGTCTCGGTTTGGCGGTCCTGCGCTCCGGAGGAAGAGACGAGTTCCTGTCGGAGCGGGATCTCCCCGGGCGGACGATCCGCGCGCTCTATCGGGACAGCGAGGGCGTTCTCTGGATCGGCGGTCTGGCGGGTCTGGCGCGCTGGGAGGAAGGTCGACGGTTCGTGTTCCGGCGGGCGCACGGACTGTGGAACGAATCGGTCCGGCAGATCGCCGAGGACGCAGGCGGCGGCCTCTGGCTGGGAACCGCGGGGGGGATCATGCGCATCGCGAAGCAGGAGCTGGCGGATGTGGCCGCCGGAAGGAAGGAGCTGCTCGCGGCACGAACTTTCGGCGTCGAAGCCGGCATGGAACGAACGGCATGTACGGGCGGCGTTTTCTTCCCGTCCGGCGAACCGCCGCGCGACCGGCTCTGGTTTCCCACGCGGGCCGAACTCGTCACGGTTGGAACACGGAGCCTGCCTCCACTCCGCCCCGCCCCCGACGTCCGGCTGGTAAGTGCGGAGCTGGGGCGCCTCGTGACGCTGAGGACCCAGACGAACGCGACGAGAACGATCCGCTTCGCCAACGGGACCAATCCGCACGACGTGCGGCTCGAACGCGAGCGTGCCCGCATCGCCCGCGACATCCACGACGATCTGGGCGTGAGCCTGACGCAGATCGCCCTGCAAGGCGAGGTGATGCAGGACGACCTCGACCAACCCGAAAACATGCGTCGGTACGTGACGGAACTCTCCCAGAGTTCGCGGGCCATGACCCGTGCGGTGGACGAGATCATCTGGGCTGTGACGCCGGGCAACGACACGCTCGAGACCTTTACGAGTTTCATCGGTCAGTTTGTTGAAAACACGCTGAAGCCGACGGGCATGGCCTGCCGACTGGCGTTGCCCACCGAACTGCCCAACCTCCCGATGACGGCGACGGTGCGGCATTGCCTGTACCTCGTGCTCCGGGAGGCGCTCAACAACGTCATCCGCCATGCCGACGCCAAGACCGTTCGGTTCACTCTCTCGCTGACGGACAGGCACCTGACCCTCACCCTTGCCGACGACGGCTGCGGCTTCGATCCGGGCCGACAGTCCTCGCTGGCCAAGGAGCGCCTATGCCGAGGCAACGGGCTCTCCAACATGCGCAAACGAATGGCCGAAATCGGCGGAGCCCTAAACCTCGCCAGCACGCCCGGCCACGGCACGACACTGACGGCGCAGATCGATCTATGACGTTTAACCCACACACATCCATGAAACCTGACCCCCACGCCCAAGTCTTGCCCATCACCGTGGCCATCGTCGAAGACGACGCCGGTGTCAGACAGCGGTTGGCCGCGATTCTCGAACGGTCGTCCGACTTCGCCTGCGTCGGCGACTACGCAAACGGAGAGAACGCCGTGGCGGGACTGCCCCAGCGTCCCGCCCGCGTCGTGCTCGTGGACATCAACCTGCCCGGCATCAACGGCGTGGAATGCGTCCGGCAGTTGGCGGCGCAGATGCCGGACGCGCAGTTCATCATGCTGACGGTGCATCAAGACACGGACACGATCTTTGAGGCGCTGAAGGCCGGCGCCAGCGGTTATCTGCTCAAGCCGGGGCGCAAAGACGAGCTTCTGCAAGCCGTCCGCGACGTGATGGCGGGCGGCTCGCCGATGACCAGCAGCATCGCCCGCAAGGTTGTGCAGTCCTTCCAGCGCCCCCCTCCGTCGCCAGCCGACGAGCTGCACGTGCTCAGCGGACGCGAGCGCAACGTGTTGGACCTGTTGGCGCAGGGCTACTTTTATAAGGAGATCGGCGACCAGCTCGGCATCAGCCTGTGGACCGTCTCCACTTACGTTCATCGCATCTATCAGAAACTGCACGTCACGGGACGCATTGAGGCTTTGGCCAAGCTCCGGGGCACCTCCTCCCGACTGTAAAGTGGTGTCGCAAGTGTTGCGACATCCGCAGGCGGCTCCACTTTGTACCTCAAATGACTTTTAAAAGATCTACCGTCCCTTTGTATCCCTTCACCTTTTTCGCCACGCCTTCACCTTTTGGTGCCCAACGGTTCGTCGTTTGCCAGCGTAAGCCCATGGGGCACAAACGCGGCGAAGTCGGCCCGGTTGGCGGTCGCGAGGCGGCTTCCCGCTTCGATGGCGCAAGCTGCTATCATGGCGTCCACGCGGAGTCGCCGCGCCCGCCCCGCAGCGTTAAAGAGCCGCGCGGAGGTCGCAGCCTGCGCCTCGTCGAAGGCGCTCACGCCGCCCGCGAGCAGACTGCGAACAAGTCTGATCTCCTCGGCGCGTACCGGACCGCACAGAAACTCGTACCACGCAACGGATGACGTAAACAGGCGCTCACCCTGCTTTAGCCACGCGCCGACAGCCTTGGCCTCTTGCGAGCCCGGCACAAGGGCGCAGACCAAATAGTTGGTGTCCATGCAGATCATGGCCGCCAGCGCTCCCGATCTTCGCGCACCTCGCACAGGTACTTTTCCGCCTTTTTCGAGTCAAGCCCGCCCTGCGCGTGATAGGCCTTGAGCGCCTCGACCGGGTCGGGCGCGGCCGGTTGCGCCTGCGTCTCCGCCTGCGACAGCGCGCGTCGCACCACTTCCGCCTGCGACACCTGCCACCGGGCGGACAGATTCTTCAGGCGCCGCATGGTGTCGCCGTCAAAAGCAAAAGTCGTTCGATAACACATCGTTTGCATACCATTATTATGCGCCATAACCGATCACGCCGTCAAGCGCTGTCGCAATTGTTGTGACAGGCGCACGCACCTTTTCTTCGCTATACTCTCTGGCAAACAGTGGCAGAGAGTTGTTTTCACTTCGCACAAGAGGACGTTCGCCCATGAAAGATTCGACGGTTATTTTCGGTGCTGCGTTTGTGGCGATGTCGGTGTATGCCGACGAGTTGAAGGACTATCCCATCCGTCCGACGCCATTCACGGCGGTCAAGGTCACGGACGGTTTCTGGGGCGCCAGACTCGAGACCAACAGAACGGTCACGGTCTGGTACGCCTTCAAAAAATGCGAAGAGACGGGACGCATCGACAATTTTGCGAAAGCGGCGAGGCAAATGCCCGGGAGCTTCCGGGGCACCCCCTTTGACGACTCGGACGTCTACAAGGTGATCGAAGGCGCCGCCTACAGCCTGGCCACGCATCCCGATCCGGGCTCGTGACCGAGAGGTCGATGGTTTTCGCGCCGGTGTTGTTCACGAGCGTGCCGACGCCCCCGTTCGGCAACGCCACGGTGCCCAAGGCCCCCACCGTCAGCGAGCCCGCGTAGGCGATCAGCGGATACGTGCCGACGGCAGGGTTGACGCCGCTCACCGTGACGTTCAGCGTGCCGTTGTTGACGAGATCGCCGTTGACGAGAAGCGGCGGTGTCGTTCCGCTGGGCGACACGCCGCTGAAAATGAATCGGACTGTTGTCGTACCGCTGGCCAACGTCAAAGACTTGCAACTCCACTGCGCGTCAGTGGCGAGCACCCGCACGCCCAGCGCCGCGCCCGGCGCAACGGTCACGCCGCTGTTGGCGAGCGCGCCGCCCGAGTTCCCGACCAGCAGCCCGGCCGACACTGCGGTGGCGCCCGCGCATGTGTTTATACCGGCCAGCGTCAGCGCGCCGTCGCCCGACTTCGTCAGCGTGCCGGACTTCGCGTTGAACGCGGTGACCGTCTGGGAGGCCAGGCCGATGGCGCGACCAGTCATGTCCAGCGTGCCGCCGTTGAGGTTGATGGTGCTCAGGCAGTTGCTGGGACCGGTGGCGAAATCGGCATGGGAACGGAACGTGCCGCCATCAAGGTTGAGGGTCGCGATCGCGCAGCCGGGGGCCCCCGCATCTCTCTGGTAGCCGAACGTGATGGGCCCGCCGTTCACAGTGAACGTGCCGCCGCCGATGGTCAGCGTGCCACTGGCTTTGGCGTTGACGCCAGTGTTCAGTCCCGACTTGTACGCCATGATGAGGTTGTTCACCGAGAACTCGCCGCTGTCGAAGAGGAGTGAGCCGGTTCCGCCGCCCGTATAAATCGAGCCGGAGCTGTTGTCTTCCCTGCCGATGGTCACCGTGCCGGCGGCGACGTTGGCGACGTGGCCGCGCAAGTCCAGCGTTCCGGTACACGTCTGCCCGTAAGCGACGCGGATCTCGTTGAGGGGAACGGCAGCGCTGCCCAGCGTCACGCTGGACAGCGCGGAGAGGTCGAGCGTACTGGTGTTGCTGTAGCTCTGACTTGCCTGATGCTTGCCGACAGTCACGTAGGCGGACGTATTGGTAACCACCAAGGCACCGCCGCCCGACATCAAGACCTTTGTCGTGTTGTTGGCCAAGATGTCGATGCCGAGGAGAAGGCCGGCGGAGCCGCTGATGGACAGCGTCTGTCCGCCGTCCACCGTGATCTGGTTAGTCACAGACGCGCTCGTGCTGACTGCCATGAGGCCTGCGAGCCTTTGACTGTAGGTGCCCAAGTTCAGGTTGCCGAAACTATTGGTGCCGAGGACTACGACTCCGGTGGTCGGCAGAGTGTCGGTCGCGCCGAGCTGCAAGGTGCCGCCGCCGGTCACCGCCGTGCCGCCGCTGTAGGTGTTCGCCCCCGAAAGAATCAGCGTGCCCGAGCCCGTTTTCGTGAGCCCCTTGCCGGAGCCGGAGATGCCGCCCGAAACCGTCAGCGTGCCGCGGTTCGTCACGATCAGGCTGTCCGCCAGCGTCAGAGGCGCGGAGATCGCGTCCGCTGACGATGTGCTGTTCGTCTGCACGAGCATGGCGGGCGAACCGCCGTTGTTGAACGTCAGTCCAGCGCCCCCGCTGGCCGCTAACGCAAAACCGTAGAACGGCGAAGCCGCGTCGCCGATGAACAGGGTGCCCACTGTCCGCGAAGCATCGATCGTCACCGTCCGCGAAGCCGCAATGTTGTTGGTCAGCGCGACGACATCGCCCGCCGCCGTTCCCGGCACCGCAGCCGGACTCCAATTGGAAGCGACGCTCCAGTTCCCGTCCGCATCGACCGCCCAGCTTCCGCCGGCAGCCCAAGCCGACGGCTGGGTCGAACAAGAACAGACACGGCGAGAGCGACACCCGCCGCATGACGGAACCACCGGAACCACGGCACACAACGATTTGCATTGCCCATTTTGGCCTCCTGCAGAAAACGATCCACAACCCAACCACAAAGACTTTAATTACGATGTACGAATATTATATGGCACACCGACTGCGTTTCAAGCCTTCATTCCACAGAACCGAAACGTTGCAGAGTGTTTCTATCACGTTTTAAAACCCCCCTTCTAGCGGGCATCGCTTTCTTCCAGCCACGCCAAGCCGTTGGGCAAACGCCGTCGGCGCAGCCAAACCGCGCAAAGGGCAAGCACCGCAAACCAACACCACACCATCCATGGTTCCCAGCGCGAAATGCGGAAATTGGCCCACGGCACATTCGCCGTGATTTCCGCCGTCCGAATCATGATCACCGTGAAGAACCCCGCCGCATGATTGAAACAGGATGCCGCCCAATCGCTGAACACGCTTGCGACCAGACCGAGGCACCCGCCCATCATCACCAGAAACGCGCACGGCGCGATCACGAGATTGGCGAAGAAGCCGCCCGGCGTGAACCTAGCAAAATAATAGGCGGTCAGCGGCAGCGACGCGAGCCACGCCGCCAGCGACATGGCGACCGATCCGGTCATGGCTTCGGCCAAGGCCACCGCTCCTTTCGCGCGCAAAACCGCCCATCGGTTTCCAGACTGCTCGTACAGCTTGACGGTCTGCTCCAAGGCCCGGATTCGACAAAGACGATGGCCGATCTCGTCGAGCGGCTGACAGAACACGATCAAGCCACCCATCACCGCGAAAGACAGCGTGCAGCCGATGTTGTAGATCAGAAACGGCGAGTGCGCGTACACGATCAGCGCCGTCGCGGCGAGTGCCGCCATACCGTTGGGACGGCGCCCAAACAGCGGCCCCAAATAATAGATGACCGCCATCAAACAGGCGCGCACGGCGCTCGGTTGCGAACCGCTCACCACAGTGTAGAAGATCAACAGCGGTGCCAACCCCACCCCCCAATAGGGGCGAGGAACGCCCAACGCCGAAATCGGCACGATCAACAACGCCGCCACCAACGCGATGTTCAAACCCGAAATCGCAAACACATGGATCGTGCCGGAGTTCGCAAAGATGCGCCGCATCCCGCGCGGTATTTCGTTGCGGCATCCCAGCATCATGGCTTGATTCAACGCAGGCACGACTCCCCAATTCTCGATTCCGATGGTCACGCGTTTCGCCGCCTGTCGGCGCGCCCGGTCGATGCGCACGAGCCACGCGCCGAGATCCGCCTCGGCGACCCGCGCGGACCGATCCTCGCCGGTATTGATCGCCGCCGCCAGCAGGCCGTCCCTCCCCCGCCTCACGTTCGCCCGGCCCGTCACGCGCCACACTTCTCCCGGTCGGGGCGCGCCATTCGTCTCGGCGTGGCGATTTCCGAACCAGTTGACGTCGACGGGAAGAAATCGGCACATCCGGCCGTGCCCCTCCCCCCAAACGCGTTCGGCACGGAAACTGAATTTGGCCGATTCGCCCCGCAGCGGCGTCGCGACGACTTCGGGACCCACGCGACACACGAATGCCCGGCGAACGCCGTCGATCTGAAGTTCCGACGCCTCCCGCTCCCTCCCCGCGCAGTCCCAAGCCGCATCGGTCCAGCCCAAAAAGAACAGCGTCAGCAGCGCGGCCACACCCCGCGCGACGGGCTTTCCCGCGCACCGCATCCACACCAAACCGCAAAGCACCGCGCAGACTGCTGCGGCAGCGAGCAAACCGCACCGATAGCCGCAGACGATTCCCGCCAAAAAACAGGCGGCAGCGCCGATCAACGGTTGCCGACGTTGCTGAGCAACGATCACCTCCACCGACCGACCCAGCCATTTCGCGAGTTGCACAAAACATCCCCCGCGTCAGTGCGCCTCAAGCCACGTGTCTCCCACGCCGACGCTGACGTCGAGCGGCACGCCGATTTCGAGCACCGTGGTCATGGCGCGCTTGACAAGATCGCGCACCTCGCCGACCTCCGCCTTCGGCACATCGAAAAGCAATTCGTCGTGGATTTGCAAAACCATGCGCGTGCGCAACCTGCGTTCGGCCAGCTCGCGGTGTACGCGCACCATGGCGAGCTTGATGAGGTCCGCAGCCGTGCCCTGCACCGGCGTGTTGATCGCGTTGCGCTCCGCCGCCTGCCGCGAAGTGGCATTGCGCGAAGCGATGTCGCGCAGAAAACGCCGACGTCCAAGCAGCGTCGCGGCGTAGCCTTTGGCGCGCGCGTCGGCGATGACGCGGTCCATGTAGGTTTTCACGCCCGGATATTGCGCGAAGTACGTGTCGATCAATTCGGCGGCCTGCCTGCGCGGGACGCCCAGTCGCTGGCTGAGGCCAAAAGCGGAAATCCCGTAGATGATCCCGAAGTTGACCATCTTGCAAGCCGAACGCATTTCGGGCGTTACCAACCCCGGCATCACGCCGTAGACGCGGGCCGCAGTCTCGGCATGGATGTCCGCGCCGCGCCGAAAGGCCTCGATCATTCCCGCGTCCCCGCTGAGCGCGGCCATCACCCGCAGCTCGATCTGCGAATAGTCCGCCGAAACCAGCACGTGGTCCGCGTCGCGCGCCACGAAGGCTTCGCGGATGCGCTGGCCCCGCTCGGTGCGGACCGGAATGTTCTGCAGGTTGGGGTCGGAAGAGGAGAGCCGTCCGGTTTCGGTGAGCGCCTGACTGAAGCTGGTGTGTACGCGGCCGGTCGCGGGGTCGATGCAGGCTGGAAGTTTGTCCACGTAAGTGGACTTCAGTTTGCTGCACAAGCGGTGTTCGAGGATCATCGGCACGATCGGGTGGCGGTCCTGAATTTTGAGCAACACGTCTTCGCTGGTCGCGTACTGGCCCGTGGCGGTGCGGGCGGCCTCGGGGTCGAGCTTCAAGTAGTCGAACAGCACCTCGCCGAGTTGCTTCGGCGATGACGGGTTGAAGTTGCCGCCGCCCAAGTCGCGAATCTTGATTTCGAGGTCCAGCAACTCGCGGTCCAGCTCGCGGCCGTAGCGTCGCAGCGCATCGGCGTCGACGCGGACGCCGTCGGTCTCCATGTCGAGCAGCACGCGGACGAGCGGCTCCTCGCATTCGGTCAGTGCCCGCAGGCATCCCGCCGATTCCGCTTCGCCGCGCAACCGTTCGTCGAGCTGAAAGGTCACGTCCGCATCCTCGGCCGCATAGTCGCAGATCTGTTCCGGATCGAGGTCGCCCATATTGCCCTGCTCGACGCCTTTTTTCTTGCTGCCGATCAGGTCGGTGATGGGGATCGGGTTGTACTGAAGGTACTGCCGCGCGAGATGGTCCATGCCGTGGCGGTCCGAGGCGTCGACCACATAATGCGCGAGCATGCTGTCGTGCAAGACCCCGTCGACTTCCAATCCGTATTGGCGGAAGATGGTCAGGTCGAACTTCGCGTTGTGGCCGATTTTGACCTTCTTCCCGTCGGCAAAAAGCGGCTGGAAACGCGCCAAAAACGCCCGGCACGCTTCGCGCTCCACGGGCACCGGCACATACCATGCGCGCCCCGGGGCGACCGCGAAGGACATGCCCACCAGCCGGTCGTGGCGCGGGTCGAGTCCCGTGGTTTCGGTGTCGAACGACCACACCGCAGCGGCCGACAGCTCGCGCAGCAGCGCCTCGACCTGCTCTTCGCCGCGCACGCAGACGTAGTCGTGGGGCACCTGCGCCAAAGTCTTGTACGCCTCTGCGGCGGTCGCCGCGGCGACCGGTGCCGCGTCGTCGCCCAGAAGCCGCCGACCGAGGGAGATCAGTTCGTACTTGCCGAGCACGGCGCGAAGCGCGTCGACATCGGGGTCGCGTCGCGCCAACGACTCCAACTCGACCGGCACCGGCACGTCCGTCCGGATCGTGGCGAGAAAGCGGCTCTGACGCGCGCTCTCCGCGCCGGCGGCGACCTTCTCGGCCAGCTTGCCCTTCAACTCGGAGGCGTGTGCCAAAATAGTCTCGATGTCGCCGAACTGCGCCAGCAGCGTGGCAGCGGTTTTTTCGCCCACGCCGGGAATACCGGGAATATTGTCCGAGGCATCGCCCGCAAGACCGAGATACTCGATCATCTGGCCGGGCGAAACGAGTCCCCAGTGCTCGCACACCGTCTTGGTGTCATAGATTTCGGGCGGCGAACCGGCCTTGCCGGGCCGGAAGAGATAGGTCGTGGGACCGACGAGCTGCGCAACGTCCTTGTCCGGCGTGGCAAGGTAGACCGTCCAACCGGCGGCGGCCGCCCGCGCCGCGAGCGTGCCGATCACGTCGTCCGCCTCGAAACCGTCCACGCGTAGAATCGGCAGGCGCAGCGCCTGAGCCAGCTCGATCGCCATGGGAATCGAGGCCTTGAGGTCCTCGGGGGCTTTCTGGCGCTGCGCCTTGTAGGCCGGAAAGGCCTCGTGGCGAAAGGTCGGCGTCTCAGAATCCAACGCCAGCGCCACGTGCGTGGGGGCGTACTCGTTCAAAATTTGAAGCAGGCTCGACGCGAATCCGGTCAGCGCCGACGTGTTGATGCCGGTGCTGGTCATCCTCGGGTTCTTCAGAAACACGAAATGACCCCGATACAAGAACGGCATCACGTCGATCAAAAAAAGCTTCTTGGTTTCGCTCACGCGCACACTCCCTCCGGCCCCTCGGCCAACAATCCGAACGGAGCATACCATACTTCCACGCCCGTTTCATTACCAACCCCACGGAAAGTCGCGCGGGGCGAACACGGCGCAAAACAAAAGCCCCTTGCGCCCCCGCCAAGCACACGCCATACTAGACGCATGCTGGAGTCGACGAAAGCCATCGCCTTGCACATCCGACCGTGGTCGAAGACGTCCCACATGGTGACGTGGCTCACGCCCGAATGCGGAAAGCTCGTGACGTCGGTCAAAGGCGCATGCCGCCCCAAAAGCGCGTTTCTCGGCCAATACGACCTGTTTTACACCTGCGACTTGATCTATTACGACCACGACCGCGAAGGCGCGCACGCCCTCCGGGAGTGTACGCCCTTACACCTGCGCGAAGGCCTCCGCCAATCTTGGAGAAGGACTGCGGCGGCCGCCTATCTGGCCGACCTGACCGCACGGGTCATCCAGCCCAAGCAGGACGCCAGTCCGATCTTCGACCTTCTCGAAGGATGCCTCGACCGCCTCTCAGATGACCGCGAACCGTTCCCGTTGCGCCAGTTGGTTCTGCGCTACGAGGTCGGTTTGCTGCGCCACCTCGGCGTCCTTCCCGACCTTTCCATCTGCCCGCACTGCCCCCCGTCCGAAAACGCCCCACTTCGTTTCTCGCTTTCCGCCGGACGATTTGTCTGCCGACACCGGCCGCCAACCCGCGCGGAAGAGGCGACACTTCCCGTCCACCGAGGAGTGAGAGACCTGTTCCTGTCGCTCCTTTACCCGACCGATTCCGTCCCCGCTCTTTCCGCGTGCGACGGCGAAAGCGCCATTTCGACAAATCTTGTCTTTGGTTTATCCCGATTTCTTGGTATGTTCATCCTGTCTCATCTCGACGTGCCCTCGGCTGTCCGGCGGGTCGCGTTAGAGATGATGGATACAACCCCCGCGCAGAAAACTGCGTTATTGGAGACACGTACATTATGAAGTGCGCACCTCTCATCTGCACCACGTTGGCTTCCACGCTGATGGTCGCCGCCGGCTGCAAGAAAACGACGTCCGACGCCAATCCCGCTCCGGCCGCCCCCGCCAAAACCGCTGCCGAAAAACCGCAAGCCGCCAAAGACCCCAACGAGGTCGTCGCCTCCGTCAACGATGCCAAGTACATCCGCAAGGACATGGAAAAAGTCGTCGACGCCCTGATCAAGGCCCAGAATATCCCCGCCGCCCAAGTCGACGAGGCGCGCAAGTACTTCGAGCAGCGCGCCGTCTACAGTTTCGTCATCAAGACGCTCGTCTTGGACGAGGCCAAGAAGCAGAAAATCGCAGTGACCGACGAGGACCGCAAGAAACAACTCGCCAAGATGGAAGAAGCCCTCAAAGGCCAGCACAAGACGGTCGACGCCTATTTCAAGGAGTCCCCGTTGGGCGAGACGGCTGCCCGCGCCGAATTCGAAGACGGCCTCGTGATCGACAAGCTGCTCCAGAAAAACGTGTTGGACGCCATCAAGGTCGAGCCTGCGGAAATCGAGAAGGTTCTCTCCGAGATCAAGACAAAGAACACCGAAACGGAAGCCAGCAACAAGAAGCTGGACGTCATCAACGCCGAACGCAAAAAGAGAATCGAAGGCCTCAAGCTTCAGATCGACGGCGGCGCCGATTTCGCGGCTCTTGCGAAGGCGAACTCCGACTGTCCCAGCAAGGAGAAGGGCGGAGACTTGGGCGAGTTCACCCGCGGCCAGATGGTCAAGGCGTTTGAGGACGCAGCCTTCTCGCAGGAAATCGGCAAGGTCGGCAGCATCGTGGAAACGCCGTTCGGTTACCATCTCATCAAAGTGACGGCCAAGTCGCCCGCGGTCGAAGCCAAGGGCAACCAGCCCGCCAAACCGGAGACAGTCACCGCCTCCCACATTCTGATCAAGACTGAAAAGGCCCAGACCATTCAGCCGATCCCCACGACCGAGCAGCTCGAGAGCCATCTCAAGCAGCAGAAGTCGCGCGAGTTGGTTCAGAAATACTTGGACGGACTGAAGACCGGTGCCAAGATCCACACGATCTTCCCCGACATGCCGCTCTAATTCGGACGCAGGGGAAACGTCCTGCTTGTTTTTGCGCGCGCCTCTTCCGAGACGCGCGCATTTTTGTTTACGGCAGCCCAAGCGGAATGTGGACAACGCGCCGCCTGTTCCGTTAAATTAGTGTCGCTGGTTCAAGGAACAGCGCGCCGTGTCGAACTACACATTCCCCGCCGACGAAAAAACGAAAAGGCACCTGCACGCCGAACACACGCTGACCCGGCGTATTTACGAACTGCTGCGCGAAGAGATCATCACCGGAAAAATCAAGCCCGGCGAGCGGCTCGTCCGCAAGACCCTCGGCAAACGCCTCGGCGTCAGCCCCATGCCCGTCACCGAAGCCCTCTACATGCTGGAGATCGAAAATCTGGTCGAAAGCCTGCCGCTGTGCGGCAGCAGGGTTCGTCCGCTCACGCTCGACGACATCGAAAACGACCTCATGATGCGCGAGGCCATCGAATGTCAGACCGCGCGCATGGGCGCGGAAAAGGCCTCGGACGCCGACTTGGAACGGTTGACCGCAAAAGCCGAAAAAGTCGACCGCTACATGGCCGTGGACACGCCGGATCGAAAACTCGGCGACAAACTCCACCTCGAATTCCACTTGGAGATCGCCCGGGCGTGCGGCTACCCCATCTTCGTGCAGGAACTCCAACGCGTCTGGTTCCAGCGCTACATGCAGCTCTCGTTCTTCAAAGCCGTCAACTGCCTCCCGATACCCGCCGACTGGCACCAGTCGCTGATCCGCGCGATCGCCGCGCGCGACGCGGACCGGGCCGAGCGCCACATGCGCGAACACGTGCGCTACGGGCGCGAAAACGACCGGCGCGCGTTGGCCAGCTACCTCGACGAATTGGCGCAGCCCCCCGCGTAAGAAGACATCGGCGGCAGCCAGCTTGGACGACGGCACGCCTTATGTCTTGAGTCCCCGCAGATCCACGTCCAGCGAGCGGTTCTCGCGCATCACCTCATCGAGCGTCACCCAGCGGCGGCGCGCGGACGCCTCGCGGCCCAGGACCGCCGCGAAATTGCTCTCCACCGCGCGCGCGACCACGCGGTTCGACGCGTCCCGATCCTCGATGGCTTGACGAAACTCGTCGATGTTGGTTCGGACGCTGGCTTCCGGATTGGGCACGCCGCCGCTGAAATGCCGCGGCCCTCCCCGCACGTAGGACTTGCCCGCATACGAAAGGCAGGCCGCCGCCTGGGTTCCCTGGAGTGAAGCGGTCAGACGCCCCGCCCGAATCCAATCGTGGTTTCCAGCGGCGGATCCTGATAGCCGTTGCCGCCCGCCCATCCCGATGAAAAGACGGCCTGAAGCTTGCCCAGCGCGCCGGCCCGGATGCGCTTTACGACCTCCAGATTGATGGGATCGCGGGGCAATTGGTAGTCGACAGCGAAAACCAACTTCTTCGACGTGGCCCGCTCGGCCAGTCGGCGGATCGCGAGGGTCCCGGAAACATCGACCGCCACCGGCTTCGCCATGTACACGTGCAAGCCGGCGTCCACGGCCGCCGCGGCATGCGAGGGGAAAAAACAGGGCGGCGTCTGAAGCACGACGGCCTCGACGCCCGAAGCCACGAGCTTTCGATAGCCCTCCAAGCCCGAGAAACACTGCCCGGCGGGAACGCCCAACGGTCCGCCGATTCGCAGCGCACGGTCGGCGAAATAGTCGGCCACAGCCGTGAACGCAAAGCCACCGTGGGCCGCAAACAGCCCGCTGATCCACGCCCCGCGCCCGCCGCACCCGACCAGCCCAAGGCGGACCTTGCGGTCGTAGGCGCGCCCGACCGGCGGCGTGGGCGCCGTCTCCGCCGCGCGGACACCCGGCGCGGCCAACGGCAGCGCCACCATTCCC
>Ga0172375_10003466_pt1 | contig 23914 bp, 16 predicted proteins | sample LakKiv1m_FD_114537 | JGI IMG/M metagenome (GOLD analysis project Ga0172375, IMG submission 114537) | Freshwater microbial communities from Kabuno Bay, South-Kivu, Congo - kab_092012_11.1m | ecosystem: Environmental > Aquatic > Freshwater > Lake | place: Democratic Republic of the Congo... | reverse complement strand
TTTTCCTTTTTACTTTTGACTTTACTGTTCTTTCTAAGCAAATACACTCCCCCTTAGCTCAGTCGGTAGAGCGCGTGGCTGTTAACCACTAGGTCCAAGGTTCGAGTCCTTGAGGGGGAGCCAATATAATCTCTCTAATTTAAGATAGAGAGATAATGATAGCCCTGAATGTTCATCGCATTCAGGGCTATTTTTATGTAGCCACGTGTCAAAGGGTTACGGCGAATATTTAAAGAATGTCATTGCGAGGAGCGCCGAAGGCGCGACGAAGCAATCCCTTTTGCGGAAAATCTCCAGAAAACTCTCCATAAAGTATCTCTTTATCTCCGAATCGCCTCGTAGTTAATGCTTGCTAGTTAATGGCATTATCGACGGTATTTGGCGTTATTCGAGCGAGATTCCGGGCATTAACTAGGAATTATTGTTGGGGAAAAGAGAGATAAGGCTTGAGGTATTAGGCTTGGGGCTTGGCCAATTCGCGCCATAACTGGGCCTGCTGCTGCCAGTCGGCCTCATTGATGATGTTACGCAGCTTGTATTCGGGGATTGAGGCAATGTTCGGGTTATCCGAGGCTATTATCTCTTCCTGGATCTTCGGGGAAAGGAGCAGCATGTTCATCAACTGGTCAACCCTGACATGGCTCATATTGAGCCATTCAGCGGCTTGCTTTAGGCTTGGGATCTTTTCTTTGCTCATAAGCCGCTGGACTTGGTAGGCCAGCATCAGGTTTTGCCGGATCTTGGGCTCCTTTTCGATTTCCTCTTCCTTGTGCCACTTGTTCAATGGCCGTACCTGTTTTAAATCAACATCAAATTCAAGCTTAAGGTTGCTCCCGTTTAAAACGATCCCGAGCTTTTTTGTTTCACCCGCGTAGTAGACCTCCTTGACGAGAACCTTCAGAATACGTCGCTTTTCCTCCGGGTAAAGAGTATCCCAGATTGGTGAAAGAAGGGCTTCCATTTCTTTGGTGGGTTCTTTGAATTTCTTTTTATCCGAGAATATACGCTTTAGCGATTCAATCGTGGCATCTTCGATCGCTTGGGCATTTACCGATTTATTCGGGCAGGCCGAGTAGCTGCGTTTTTGGGCGTTTGTGCAGACATAATAGCGGTATTTTACCGTCGGCTTCTTCATGGTATAGGTATGGAACATAAAGGTGTTGCAGGTATTGCAGTGTAGTAAGTGGGTCAGAAGCCCGGTGCATTCGGTATTCTTGATCGCCCTGCGTTCAACCCGGTTCTCTTTAAGCTTTTCCTGGGCCTTTTTGTAGGTTTCTTCGTCGATAATAGACTCCTGTTGGCCTTCGTATATTTGACCTCCGTAACTTACTTTGCCTATGTACAAGACGTTCTTTATTATCGCTTGCATCCGGGTAACTCCGAATTTCTTACCGCCATAGGCGTTACCGTTCTTTGATGTTCCTTGCTTTGATCTGCAGCCCTTTTCATTAAGGATAAGCGCCACTTTCAGAAGAGAGTTTCCTTCGAGATAAAGCTTAAATATCTCTCGCACAACCTTTGCCTCTTCCGGGTTAATAAGCAGCTTCTTGCCGTCTTTTTCCACGTCGTATCCAAATGGCGGCCTGCCGCCTAACCACTGGCCCTTTTTGCGCGCCGCAGCCATCTTGTCCTTTGTGCGCTCGCTTATGATCTCGCGTTCAAATTGCGCGAATGATAGTAATATGTTCAGGGTAAGGCGCCCCATAGAGGTATTAGTATTGAATTGCTGAGTAACCGAGACAAATGTGACATTGTATTTATCAAAGAATTCCAGGAGTTGCGCAAAATCCATAAGGGAGCGCGAGAGCCTGTCTACCTTATATACAACGACACAGTTGATGCCGCCCGTCTTAATGTCGGCCAATAGTTTTTGTAAGGCTGGCCGGTCAATGTTTGCGCCTGTAAAACCACCATCATCGTATTGCCCGGGCAGGGCAACCCAGCCTTCATGCTTTTGGCTGTTGATGTAGCTTTCAGCAGCTTCCCTTTGGGCATCCAAAGAAGTGAAATCTTGGTCCAGGCCTTCAGTTGTAGATTTGCGCGTGTAGATGGCGCAGTAAATACGTTTCTTGGTTTCTTTTTCCATGTTCGCTCCTTATAAGCCGAAGAAGAGGTACCCATTCCAATGGGCCCCGGTTGCTTCTTTGGCAATAGCGCTTAGGCTCTTATATGCCTTGTTGTTATATTCAAACCCTGATTCAAGGATCTTCACCTGGATCTTATTGCCTTTATATTCCTTAGTTATGATGGTTCCCGGGATTGGAAGTCTGTTATCGCGCTTGAGTTTCTTACTTGGCTCAGGTGTCTCTGCGTTGTCTGGCCTAAGCGCCTTGTTGTTTATAGGATCGTATTTCTGGATAAACTCTTCGATCTTACCCTGCACCTTCTCTGAAAGTTCTCCGTATTCGCGCTCCTGCATTCTGTATGCGATCCGGCGCCATAAATAGACCTTATTGTTCGATGGCGCTTTACTGCCCGTAAAGACCTCCTCGTATTTCTGCTTTAGTTCTTCTAACGACATGTCCTTTAACCCCATAATCTTGCTTACCGTGTTCTCGCCCATATTGGCCTCCTTTGTCAGTACACATATGGCCATAGGTTCCGGGAGATAGCAAGTTATATTAGAGATATCTTTTTTTGATTGTGCTCTTGCCGTTTGCGCAGTATAATAGTTCAAATTGTCACATTCCATCACATTCTGAGGTACATATGGAAACCTTTACTGTAGAAGAGCTTGCCAAATATCTAAAGCTTCACGAATACACCATTAGGCGCCTTGCCAAAGCCGGGAAGATACCCTCTTTCAAGGCTGGTGGGCAGTGGAGATTTCGCAAAGACGAAATCGACAAATGGTCTAAAAATAAGGGGTAAAAAATGAGCAGCGATCTAACATTTATAACTAATGAAAAAGATCAAAACCTTAGAGACAGATTCGAGGTTTTGATAAAGGACACGAAATTCTTTGATTGCCTGGTAGGTTATTTTTACACAAGCGGCTTTTATGCAATACACAAATCATTGGAATCGACTGATAGAATTCGCATCCTAATAGGTATAAGCACTAGCCGCCAAACATACGATTTGCTTAATAAAGCTGTAACCGATAAACAGCAATTATTACAGTTCTCTCACGCAGAAACGAAACAGGAATTTGAAGGCCTAGTAGAAAAGGAACTAGAGGGATCTGAAGATGTGCGGCAGGTGGAAGAAGGAGTTATTAAATTTATTGAATGGATAAAAAGCAAAAAATTGGAAATAAGGGCCTACCCTTCACAGAATATCCACGCCAAGATATATGTAATGACATTTGCGGAGGGAGATCGTGATGTCGGTCGTGTCATTACCGGATCTAGCAACTTTACACAAGCCGGCTTGGTTGATAACCTCGAGTTCAATGTTGAGTTAAAAACCCGGGCTGATTACGAGTTCGCTAAAAAGAAATTTGAAGAACTCTGGAAGGATTCGGTTGATGTCAGTCAAAAATACATACAGACCATAGAAAGTAAGACTTGGCTTAATCAGAATATCACACCCTACCAGCTTTATCTCAAATTCCTGTATGAGTACTTTAAAGATGAATTGAGCCAAGCTGAAGATATTTTTATCAAGTATTTACCAGAAGAGTTTATGAGATTGGAGTACCAAGAACAAGCGGTTTTAAATGCGAAAAAGATTCATGAGGAATATGGCGGAGTTTTTATTTCAGATGTGGTTGGTCTCGGGAAAACATATATTTCAGCGATGCTTGCTGGCCAACTTGAGGGCAGAACTCTAATTATTGCGCCGCCTGTCTTGCTTGAAAAAGCAAACCCTGGTTCTTGGCCAAACGTCTTTTCCGACTTCAGAATCGCTGCTGATTTTGAATCGCTGGGCAAACTTGATGACATTATTGATCGTGGAACCGAAAAATATACCAATATCATAATAGATGAAGCTCATCGTTTTAGGACGGAAGCAACGATGACTTATGAAAAACTAGCAGAAATCTGCCGCGGTAAAAGAGTGATATTAGTAACAGCTACCCCATACAACAATTCCCCCAAAGACGTTTTAAGCCAGATTAAGTTGTTTCAGAAAGCGAAAAAGAGCACCATTCCGAATCTTGCTGATCTGGAAGGGTTTTTCAATAACCTGCATAGAAAGCTTAAGGGGCTAGATAGACAGAAAGATTACGCGGAATATATCAAAACCGTAAAAGAAAATTCAAAAGAAATACGCGATAAAGTCCTTAAATACTTAATGGTTCGCAGGACAAGAACGGAAATTATAAATTATTTCTCAGAAGATCTTAAGCGGCAGAATCTAAAGTTTCCTGATGCCAAAAAACCAGAGCCAATGTTTTACGAACTCAGTAATGAAGAAGACGCGATCTTCAATAAAACCATTGAGCTTATAACCCAAAAATTCAAATATGCACGCTATACCCCCATGCTTTATTACAAAGGGCAAATATCTCAGCCCGAAGAGATATCCCAGAGAAACATGGGCAAGTTCATGAAGATCCTCTTGGTAAAGAGGCTCGAAAGCAGTTTTTTTGCTTTCAAGAAATCCGTTGATAGATTTATCCATTCCTATGAGATATTCATTAAGGAGTTTGATAAAGGTAACGTTTATGTAAGTAAAAAACACGCTAATAAGATCTTTGAGCTATTGGAAAATGATGATGACGAAGCTGTCCAGCATCTTATCGATGAGGGTAAGGCAGAAAAGTATCCGGGCAAAGAGTTCTCGGATGATCTAATTAAAGATCTGAAAAGCGACTTTAAGATACTGAAAGAAATAAGGTCTTTGTGGCAGGATGTTAGTCGGGATCCCAAACTCCTTAAATTCCTCAACGAACTCTCAAAAAACAAAACCTTAAAAGATAACAAGATCATCGTTTTTACCGAATCAAGAGAGACGGCAGAGTATCTTTCAAGTAGTATAAATAAAAAGCTTTCCAACTCTGCGCTCTTATTTAGTGGTGGATCCGGGGAGGCCACGCGCGATAAAGTAATTGAAAATTTTGATGCCCGGGCCCGTCACCCAAAGGACGAGTATCGTATTCTCGTGTCTACCGAAGTCTTGTCAGAAGGTGTCAACTTGCACCGTTCTAATACGGTCATTAATTACGATATCCCCTGGAATCCAACTCGTATGATGCAGAGAGTGGGCCGTATTAATCGTGTCGATACAAAATTCCCCGCAATCTATACCTTTAATTTCTTCCCTACTAAACAATCCAACGATCAAATCAAACTCAGAGAAGCCGCTGAGTCTAAGATCAGCGCCTTTCTGACTCTCCTTGGTGGAGATGCGGCGCTTCTAACTGAAGGAGAACCGATTGGTTCTCACGAGCTGTTTAATAAATTAATTTCTAAGCAGATTGTAACGGGCGAGGACGAAAAAGAAGAAAGTGAGCTCAAGTATCTACAAGTCATCAAGAACATCCGCGATAAAGAACCGGATCTTTTTGAGAAGATCAAATATCTTCCCAAAAAGGCTCGCACTGCGAAAACCAACAATGATTACAAAAATTCCCTTCTGACCTATTTTCGGCGCGGCAAACTTGAGAAGTTCTTCATCATTAAGGTTAATGATGCGCCACAAGAGCTTGATTTCCTTTCAGCAGCAAAATTAATGGAAAGCTCTACTGATGAAAAAAAACAAAAACTATCAGGAGAATATTACGAACTTTTAGACAAGAATAAAGAAGCATTTATTTTTGCTACAACCGAAGAAATGGCAGAGTCGCATTTCAAGGGTAAGGGCGGCAGAGATAGTGCGACCAATATTCTTAGGACATTGAAGCTAACATTAAAAAATACCCGGCAGCTTACAGATGAGCAGGAGTTATATTTAAGAAAGGTTGTAAAGCAGCTGGAAGAAGGTGGGCTTCCCAAGCAGACGACAAAGGAAGTTCTCAGGGCTCTGGATGGGTTAAAGCAGGATATAATGAATCCCCTAAAGGTTTTAGCTATGCTTCAAACGCATATCCCCGCTCGGCTCTTAGAGAGCCATTATGTTGAGTATTCACCCGTTATTTTTGGAAAACGTGAAGTGATCCTATCCTTATATTTTAACGGAGAGTAACTTATGGATAGAAAACAAGCTCAGGCGCTCATAAAGGAAACCTTTGAATCGCCATTTGATAAGAATAGGTTCTCAGGTTTTGTTAAAAATCTATTGAATGAAATAAAAGAAGCGCCTTTTATCTATAGGGGAAACTTTATACCCGATGCCTATGAGCAATATATTAACACCTTGGAACGGGTAGGCAAATATGACGATGGTGAGCATAAAATCGACATTTTAATAGCGAAGCTCAAGAAAGAAACATCAATAGAACGTGCTCGTACCATGCAGAGAAATTTCATCGCTTGGTATTTAAATGGTAGTCGAGGCGGCGAATTGAAAGATGCCGCACTTGTTGCCTTTGTAGCTCCGAATGAAGAAGACTGGCGTTTCTCCCTTGTTAAGATGGATTATAAATTTGAGGAAGGCAAAAAGGGTCGGATGAGGGTAAAGGAAGAATTTACCCCGGCGCGCCGATGGTCATTTCTTGTTGGAATAAATGAAAACAGCCACACCGCCCAGAGCCAGCTTGTTGATCTTGTTTCCGATGACGAACATAACCCCCTGCTTGGCCAGTTAGAAGAAGCTTTTAATATCGAGAAAGTCACTAAAGAATTCTTTGAGAAGTACCGGGATCTCTTTTTATGGGCAAAGGAAACTTTAGATGATATTGCCAAGAAGGATAAGAAAATTAGAGAAGATTTCAAAGTTAAGGGAGTTGATACTGTTGATTTTTCAAAGAAGCTTCTCGGGCAGATAGTTTTTCTCTATTTTCTGCAGAAAAAAGGCTGGTTTGGGGTTAAACGCGATACATCCTGGGGAACGGGTCCAAAAAACTTTTTACGGGAATTGTTTGAGGGAAGGCATAGTTCATATAGTAACTTTTTTAATGATATTTTAGAACCTCTTTTTTATGAAGCATTAGCACGAGAGCGGGATGATGATTTTTACAGTCGTTTCAATTGTAAAATTCCTTTCTTGAACGGTGGCCTTTTTGATCCTATTAACAACTACGACTGGGTGCATACGGACATTCTCCTACCCAATGATCTATTCTCTAATAATCGTAAGACCAGAGAAGGTGATAAAGGGAATGGCATTTTAGATATTTTTGACCGATATAACTTTACTGTTAAAGAAGATGAGCCGCTTGAAAAAGAAGTTGCCGTTGATCCAGAGATGCTCGGGAAGGTTTTTGAAAACCTCCTTGAAGTTAAGGATCGGAAATCTAAGGGAACATATTATACCCCGCGGGAAATAGTTCATTATATGTGTGTGCAAAGTTTGACAAATTACTTAACTACAGAGCTGGAAGGAAAGGTTTCAAAAGACGATTGTGAACAGTTAATTAAATATGGTGAGATCGTTGGGGAAAATGAGGCTTGGGTTGAAAAAAAAGGAGAAGAAACGCAGAGGTATTATTACAGGCTTTCTGAAAACATTAGGAATAATGCAAAGCTAATAGATGAGAAATTAACAAGTATCAAAGTATGCGATCCAGCAGTCGGTTCCGGAGCCTTTCCAGTTGGCATGATGACCGAGATAGTCAGAACTCGTCAAGCTCTCTCTAGTTACATCAAAAATCCCGACAGAACACTTTATAGTTTTAAATGGGAATTTATACATAATTCTCTCTATGGAGTTGATATTGATCCAAGTGCTGTTGAAATCGCAAAGCTTCGTTTATGGCTTTCGTTAGTGGTAGATGAAGATGATATTCGCGAGATTAAGCCTTTACCAAATTTGGATTATAAAATTATGCAGGGCAATAGCCTCTTGGAGGAATACGAAGGCGTGTGTTTATTTGATGATACGCTAATTTCTGCGGTTAACTTTGACAGGGCAAAGCAGATAATAGATTTGAAGGCCAAGCAAGCGGCGCTTTCTTCTGAGTGTATTAAGCTTTATCAAATGAATAAGCTAAGTCGTGGAAAAAAACAACAGATTGATGAAGATCTCAAAAAGATTAATACCCAGATAAAACGGCTTGAGCACCCCGCAAAGAAATTCGAAGAAAATATATCTCTGTTTGATTCTTACAACGATGCTAAGAAAAAATCTGACGAACTCAAACAACTCCACAAGCAATATTTTGAGACCACTCAAAAAAGCAATAAGGATGAATTAAAAAAGAAGATCGAGAAGCTGGAATGGTCTCTTATCGAGACAACGTTAAAGGAGCAAGGCAAAACCTCTAAAATTAAAGAATTAGAAGACTTAAAGAAGGCAAATATTAAGCCATTCTTTCTTTGGAAGCTTCATTTTGCCGATGTTTTTCAAGAAAAAGGTGGGTTCGATGTGGTGATTGCAAATCCGCCATATATCGGAGAGAGTGGTCATAAAGATTTATTTCGACAAACAAAGCAGGGGCATCTTGGTAAGTTTTATCTGGGTAAGATGGATTATTTTTATTTCTTCCTGCATCTGGCGATTAATCTGGTACGACAAAATGCCCAAATAGCATTTATTACTACAAACTATTATTTAACTGCTAGTGGTGCAAGGAAACTGCGGGACGATTATAAAGAGAGGGTTACTATTCGGTCGTTAATAAATTTTAATGAATTAAAAATATTTGAATCTGCAAAAGGCCAACATAACATGATAACGCTTCTCCAAAAAGGACGGAAAGAAGATTTGCCTGCGCAGACATGTGTTACTCAGAGAGCCGGCTTGGCAGATTCAGATGTTTTACTATGCATTTTGGGAGGAAGCGATAATCAGTCAAACTATTATTCGGTTCAACAAGTCAATCTATATGATGGAGATGAATCTTACATTAGGTTAAATCGCGATGCTACTTTGGAATTTAGAAGCAATTCAAATATTAATCCAATACTTGATAAAATGGCTGGTGCTGGGATACCGTTGGGTCAAATTGCTAATATTGATCAAGGCGTTGTGAGTGGCTGCGATTATTTATCGAATCGTAATATTGACAAGTTGTCCGCGAACTATCACAGTCAACTGGGTGATGGAATATTTGTTTTCGACTTTGATAATCCGAGAGATGTTGCTCAGATTTCAAAGTTTACAAAAGACGAGCTAAGACTTTTAAAACGGTTTTTCAAAAATTCAGATATTCGAAAATATTGGTGTTCAAACAAGGCGACAAAACAACTGCTTTATATTGGTCGAGAAACGAGCTCGTTAAAGGAATATCCTAATGTATTAGCTCATCTAAATAAATTTAAACCAATTTTAACCGATCGCAGAGAGGTACAGAACGGTCGAATTAAATATTTTCAACTACAGTGGCCACGGACCGCTAGTATTTTTACGGGTGAAAAAATTATTGTGCCCTATCGGTCTAATAATAATTCATTTGCCTATAACCATAATGAATGGTTCTGTCGATCAGATTGCTATGTGATCACATCTAAAGATTCGACTCATTCTCTTAAATTTCTACTTGCTCTTTTAAATAGCAAACTTTACTTCCAATGGTTTTATCATCGCGGTAAACGAAAAGGAGAAATTCTCGAATTGTTTCAAACGCCACTTTCAGAAGCTCCTATCATGCAATTATCAACACCGGATCAGGCTAAATTTATCAGCATTGTTGATAAAATATTGCTAGTAACTAATGAGGGTGATTACCTTGGTAATAATATTCAGGATACAAAGGTAAAAAAATACAAAAGCGAAATTGACCAGATGGTCTACGATTTATACGAGCTTAATAAAGATGAAGTTGCGGTTATAGAATCATTTGGTAAAAAGGACTAATTTCTATGAGTTTAGCGCCAAATGGTGATGATTTTATAGAGTATGATTTTACCATGGGGGCAGATGTGGTGAAGTGCCCCCACTGCGGGACAGACGTACCCTGCAGTTTATTCTTTGATGATGAGGTCGAATGCCCGAAGTGTGGAAAGAAATTTAAAAAAGATGGTAAAAACAAAGAATTATGAGTTTCCCTTCAGAAGAACAAGCCCGCGTAATAAATCATACCGGTAAACCACTGGTAGTTATAGCCGCTCCCGGAACAGGAAAAACCAGCACTATCGTAGCGCGAATGATAAAGTTGCTAAAGGAAGAGGCCAACCGGGAAGTCTCATTTATTACCTTTACCAGATCAAGCCGTCGCGATACCGAAAGCAAAGTAAAAAGAGAAGTTGGAAAAGCAGCCTTTGAGGAAGCGACTTTCGAGTTCCCAAGGGTCAGTACGCTTCATACTTACGCAAAGAGCATAGTTCATAAATATGCACAAATTATTAATAGGGATAATAGATTCTCTATTCTCATCTGTGAAAAAAATGAACAGTATGTTTTGCTTTCAGAATTATGTAAAGATTTAACCCTCGAAATTGATCCGGAGCGCTTATTTAGCGATATAAGGCACTACCGCTGTATGGATCATTTTCCCCCAGATAGCCCAATCCCTACTGATAAACGTCTTGAAGTTTTGAAGAGATACGATGACCTATTGAAATTCTATAATACTTTCGACATGGAAAGTATTGTTCATTCTGCCTGTTATATCTTGTCATCGGGCAGCGCGGGATTCCCTCAAGTATTTCTTCAGGTTGACGAATATCAAGATCTTAACCCCATGGACCAGAAATTAGTTGAATTAGCAAGCTCAACTAGTGGCAGCCAGGTTATAGTTGTAGGAGATGATGCGCAGAGTATTTATGGTTTTCGTCATGCAAACCCTAGTGGGATTCGGAAATTGTGGGAATCAGATCTGTGGGATAAGGTGCAATTTAAAAACTGTCATAGATTGCCGGTTCACATATTACGAGCCGCGCAAGCATTAATATCTGATGAAAATTATTTGGGTGGCGAAGTAAATATCCCTGCAGATAATGGTACAAAGATCTGTACGCTGCAATGCACAAAAAGCGATATTCAAATCGATGCTGTAGCGGCATTAATCAAAGAAATAAAGGATAAAAAGAAAAACGGTAAAGGGGCCCCGCTTGGTTTTAAAGATTTTATGATACTTTGCCCAACAACAAAATTTGTAGAGAAGGTCTCCTCAATATTGGAAAGTAAGTATCAAATATCGACAAGGCAAAGAGAAAGGCCGCAAATACCTGATGATCATTGGCGCTTATTATTAATCATTCGTTTATTACATTCTCATGATAGCCTGGCCCTACATCAGTGGTTAAATATCATTGGGATCGCGCCTAGCGAAATTACGAGGTTTCGTAATGAAGCTATGGGTCAAGGTGTTAGTCTTTATGATTATTGTGCGCAGTCACAACAGCAGGAAATCAAAGAAATCTTTGTGCATCTCCATGGTATCGCTGAGAATATAAATGATCTTGAAAAATTTAAAAGCGGTCTATTAAGCTTCCCTCATCTATTAATAACAGAATCTTTATTCCCAGATGTAAACATTACCATTAATGAGGCAACGCAACAGCCCTACTCTTTGGGCTCGATTATTCAATTTATTTATGAGAAGTTTGGATTAATAGACCCTGATAGAGAAATTGCTGAGGATATTCCGGAAGAAGATAAAGTTTTGGTGACAACGATGTATTCTGCAAAAGGCCTTGAAGCAGAGTTCGTATTTATCATGTGGTTAAATGAAGGCATGATCCCAGTTCCCAATAGAGACATCAAGGAGCAGTTGCGAGTTCTCTATGTTGGTATAACAAGGGCCAAGCAGGATGTTATTTTAACTTTTCATGAGAAGTTCGATGGTAAGCTTATTAAAACCCAAGCAATGTCTCCGTTTTTAAAGAAGATTGTTAGTTTTCTAGATATAAAACGTATTAGCAAATCTAACTGTAGTTCAATCTGCATATCAGATACCCCTCTTCCGTAAAAAAATCCCTTGACAATGCGTTACGGATATGTTACGCTTATGATCGATGACAGACGCAGGCGAACTTTATATGATTATTGTGAAAAAGCTCCGCGAGTATGAAGCTCTTATGGAGAATAAGAGAGAGGCTCGCGCAAAGACTATTCCTAAAAGGCTGGAATTGTATCTTGCAAAATCCGGACTTACAAAAGATGCTTTAGCGAAAAAACTCGGAGTATCAAGGATGCAGCTTTTTAGGTGGCTTCAAGGAATTAATTTTCCTGAAGAAAAGATGATAGAAAGGATGGCTGAGATGGGAATCGTAGACAAAATTGACGAGTAGCATATATTTTTTACCTTTTTCCGTAACATTTGCGTAACGCAAAGGTAACACAATAAAGGAGGACAACGTGAAAAGAGAAAAAGTACCGGTAGAAAGACTCAAAGAAGCACCCTATAACCCCCGGAAGATTAAACCAGCGGTCTTTGAGAAGCTCAAAGAATCGATTAGGCGTTTCAAGGTCTATTCCCCACTGATCGTAAATAGCCGCAACTATCATGTGGTTGGCGGCAACCAGCGTTTACGAGCCCTCCGGGAGCTCGGGTATACAGAAGTCGATGTAGTGCTGATAGACGTCCCCATTGAAGAGGAGATGGCTCTAAACCTACTTCTTAATAAGCTCTCCGGGGAATTCAATGATCCGGCCCTGCCACCTCTATACGAGACCCTTATCAATAAACCAGAGCTTGTTCCCTATACAGGCTTTGAGCTTCAAGAGATGCTCCGCACCATAGACCTCTATTCGACACCTTCACCCGAAGACTTGCTCAAAGAAAAAGAACGCGGCAAGGATACTAAATCCGTAACTAAGCCGGGAAGTTTAGTAAAACTCGGGCCGCACTTAATCCTATGCGATGACTTTACCAAGAAGGAAAACCTTGCGCGGCTATTCGGTAATGATAAAGTCGCTTTGTGCCATACCGACTTACCATACGGCGTTGACCTCGTATCCGGTAAATACGCGACTAATCAAAACGCGCATACGACCGGCCGTAATTGGAAGGATATCAAAAACGACAATCTTGTAGGTGAAAAATATATCGCCTGGCTACGTAAAGCCCTCACAAGCCTCATCCCTCATCTCATAGAGGGCGCGCCGCTCTATCTTTGGAGCGGCTTCCGTAACTTCGGACCCATGACCCAGCTACTCATGGAGCTCGGATTTCATGTCAGTAATATTATCGCCTGGAGCAAGCCTTCGGCGTGCCTGGGATTTAGCGACTATAAATTTGCCTCAGAGTTCTTAGTGTATAGCTGGTGGAAAAATAAGAAATCTCATCCATGGTACGGGCCAAAGAACGAAACCAATATCTGGGAAAGCGACCGCGAAGACGTCAGTTCATACGAGCATCCGACAGCCAAGCCTGTGTCTTTGGCTTGTCGTGTGCTGCGCAATAGCAGTAAGCGCGGCGATATTATCTTTGATGGCTGTGCCGGAGCGGGATTTAACCTTATCGCCTGCGAACAGATGGGTCGCGTCTTCCGGGGCTGTGAAATCGAGCCTTATTACGTCGATATCATGGTGCGCCGATATGCCCGTACCTTCGGAATGGACAAACTTACCCCGGCCATAAGGCGTAAATACTTCGAGGGAGGCAAATATGCTACCGCGAAAGCAAAATAAAAATGATGTTTCCGTCCTAAAGCTACTTCAGCAAATCAAGGACAAGTCGCTTTCGCCGAAACTCGTCACGCGTGACATGCGACCTTTAATGATCGGATACCTTGTACTTGACGGCTGGAGCCATCCGCAGATCGCCCAGCTTTTCGAGTGTTCGGAAAAAACTATACAGCGCGATCTCAAGGACTTCGAAACCTTGAACCAGATTTCTCCGAGCCCTGAATTCATCCGTAAAAAGGTCGGCTACTTCCTTGCGGCCTCGGAGAATCAAATATCGGCGCTATTACGCATTGCGCGTTCACCCAATGCCACGAATCCAGAAAAAATAGCCTCAGAGGTGGCGGCCTGGAAGATCCGTGTCGATACGATGGCACGGCTTCAGAGTATCGGGTTTTTGCCCATACAAGCCCATCAGGTGAACGCGGATATTGTTCACCACCTGTCTGACGTTGAGGAGCAGACGCCTGAGCAGCTGCGTTTAACCCTAAATGATATAGAGCGCGAAGGAAAGGAGGTAGGCGTATTAGATGTAGAGGCGGAAAAAAGAATCAAGGCTATAAGGGTCAAGATTCAGCAGTTAGAGGTAACCCAGGAAATCGTCAATTTAAAAAAGGAAACACAAAAAGAGGAGGACGAAAATGAAACCACCGATCAATAAGGAAATAGGCTCGCTACAAAGGGATATGTGCGCGAGGAGTCTTGAAATGTTCGCCAAGACGTATTTCCCGCATTATTGCAAGCTTCCCTTCGCGAAGTTCCATCGGGACCTGATGAAGTCGCTTGAGCAGGCAACATTTAATCGTAATAAGAAGATCGCAATTGCCGCACCGCGTGGGAGCGCAAAATCGAGCATCGTGAGCTTGATTTACCCTATATGGTGCGCTTGTTACGGCTACGATAAATGCATCGTTATTTTTTCCGGCACCGAGCAACAGGCTGAGACTTACCTTTCAAACATTAAATATGAGTTACACTCAAACCCTGCGCTCTTAAGGGATTTCGCGGATGTATGTACACCGCCAAGTTTGCGTTGGAAAAAGAATGAAATAATTACTCGCAACAAAATAAATATTCGAGTGGCAAGCATACGGGGCGGCATACGGGGATTTAGATTCATGGCCTATAGGCCATCATTAATTATAGTTGATGACGTTGAATCTGCAGAAGCAGTAAGAAGCCAGGAAGGTCGGGATAACATTTATGATCTATTTACAAAGGGCGTCTTATACCTAGGCTCGGATGACGTGAATTTCATCGTTGTTGGCACGATTTTACACTTCGATAGTCTCCTCGCCAAACTCACATCTCCAGAGCGGAATGAGTTCCCCGGATTTGACAGGGCGGTGTATAAGGCGGTGATAGGTTGGGCGAAACGGCAAGACCTCTGGGATTATTGTATGCGCATATATTTCAATAAGGACCTCTTTGGCGATAAGACTGGCCCTGAGGCGGCTATGGAGTATTTCAAACAAAATAAGACCGTTATGCTTGAAGGTACCGACGTCCTGTGGGATTTAAAAGAAGACTATTTCTCTCTTATGGTACTACGTGAAGAACGGGGGGACTTTGCTTTTTCATCCGAAAAGATGAACGAACCCAAAGACCCCGGCACGCTTTCCTTGGACAAGAATAAAGTTTGCTGGTGGGATGATAAATTCCAGACGATACAAGAACTCGCCGATCACATAGGCCATAAGCTTATGGTGTTTGGTGCGGTAGATCCAGCGATCGGCCTGGCCAAGCGCCACGACTATTCGGCGATCATCACAGCGTTCGTTCATCGGGGCACAGGCCAAGTATTTATTGTCGATGCCGATGTCGGAAAGTGGGATTTAAATACCTTGGTTAAGCGCATATGTATGCATCATGAGGTGCATAATTATGATGTGCTTGTTTTTGAAGCAAATGGGGCACAAAGCTGGTTGGGCGACAATATTAAAAAAGAACCTGCCAATGTACCTATAAAACCTCTGATTAATACGCCACCGAAAGATGGTCGCATTGCAAAAACCATGCTTTTCATCCAGCAACAGAAGGTTTTGCTCAATAAAAAACTTTCAACTCTCAATCGCCAGCTTTTTAGCTACCCGAACGTTGACCATGACGACGCCATTGATGCGCTCGCCATGCTGGTTGATTCCGTCCCGAAGGAAGTGCGGATAAGCATTGATGAAATACGCGATATTCTGCTAAATCGCCGATATCCCGGTTTCAACCCGAAGGATCACGCCACGGTAATAGGGGTCACAGATAGCAGCGGTCATTACAATCCGTTTGAGAATATGTTTAACTCGATTGCCGATAAGAGTAAGCCAGCACCCGAGAATCCGAAAATAAGACCCGTGCGGTTTTCACGGCCCAGGTATTTCCGAGATAAAGGAGATGTGTGGAGTGCTTTGCGCAAAATCAAAAGCAGCCAAAAGTATTTCTAAAGAGGAGGTGCAGAAAATGAAAGTCTGCCGCGCGAATTATTTTCGCAACACGCAGGTAAACCCCGATAAGAAACCGCATTCGCCATCGGGCGTTTATTGCTGCGCCCTGCTTTACCAGTGCCCGAAATGTAAGAGGATAGGCTGCGACCGCTCAGGCTGCCCTAATCAGGTCTTCGAGGGGCTGTTATGCTCTTCCTGTGGCTCTGTCGGCACCCGTAAGCCGCTTTAAAATTATTCTCTGTAGTAATGTTTAAGTAGACCGCCTAGCCGCGAATGGCATTTTATCGTTCCTTGTGTGCGGACTCTATAAGGGGCAAGCGGCATATTATCCAAAGCCGAATGCGGCCGTACGGTGTTGTAGTATTTTACGTATTCCCGCACTAAGTATTTGAAATGCTTTTCTCCGAATACAAGGAAATGATCCAGACATTCCCTTTTTATGGTCCCTACCCACCCCTCGGCGTAGGGATTTAAATTAGGCGACCTATATGGGATCTTTTTGACGCCGACGTTGCATTCTTTAAAGAGCTGATCGAATTCTTTTGGATACTTATTGTCGCCGTCGCGTATCAATAACTTTGGTCTTTTGTCGGTTTGGAATAAGAACGATATGCTTTTGGCTTTCCCGGTGACCCATGTATGGGTAGGGTGTTTGGTAAATCCGGCTATATGGACCTTTCGCGTATGGACGTTTATAAAGAAAAGCACATGGAATGTTTTTGGTCCAAGTAGGGTCCACACGGACTTCGTAAAGAAATCGCATGCCCATAAGGTTTGAAAATGCCTTTTTATGAAATCATCCCAGGTATCTTCCGATCTTTTCGGTGCTGGATCGAGGCCGTGTTCTTTGAGGATGTTTTTTATGGTGTTTCGGGAGAGGCTGTAGATTTCGAGCTTCTTTAACTCGCCGAGTATCCTCGTATAGCCCCAGTTGTTTTCCCTGGCGAGCCTGAGGACGATTTCCTGGATCTCTTTGGCTGTTTTAGGCCGACCTCGCTTGGAGGTCTTTGTCTTCTTGCCAGATTTTTCCCTGATCCACCTGCGCAGGCTCGAATAGCTTACTATAGAGATAATATCGCTTATATCCGCTCCCAGGGGAAGGGCGAATTTGATGAGCCTTCTTTTCTCACTATCGGTAAGAGAGATTCTCTTACCCGTCTTGGCGCGTAATATCTGGTTTTCGACCCGGAGATATTCTATCTCTCGTACCAGCCTGCCATGAACGATCTTGCCGACAAGCATCAGCAATTCTTGAAAAGCTCCATTTTGGATAGTATAAAAAGGTTTCTTAGGCATCGGCTTGCTCCTTGCTTGATAGCATGTCCACCACTTTGAGGTGGACATTATCTATCTCTTTATGGTACAATCTGTTATGAAAATTACGCCTCAAAAAAGGTGGACAAAAAGGACAAATAATAGAGCCTTTTAAAACCAGTCCCATCATTTTTGCACCCCCCTCAAAGCAATCTCGAACCCGATATTCAAATCTCACCATAAAATCTATCTCTAAATGGGCAGTCTCTGGAGTTGTATAGGGGTATCTAGGTCAGCTGAGGATGCCTACTAGGCGAGATATAATTATAACGAATATTTGCACGGGGAGGGATGTTTAAAGGCCCGCTACTGCTGAAAATAACCTAGGTTAAAAAATAAAAAAGTAAGATTTTTTATAACTTATTCTTAATATGAAAGTTAAGCTATGTGAAAAATAACTTGAAAACGGATATTATAAATGATATAATTTAAGAAAGGTAAGGCCGGAAAGGCCATTTTTTATTATTACATATTTAAAAGTTTTAATAAGGTGGTAATATGAATAGTATATTTATAAAATGGATTATGATAAGGGGATTTTTAATCCTTTTGGGTTTGAATTTAATTTTTTTAAGCCAAAACACAATCTCCCAAGAAGAGAATTTAGTTATAAATGGCAGTTTTGAAAACGGTTTGAATTATTGGTATAACGTTGGCTCCGGTGTTACAGTTATAGACAGGTCCGAGCCTTATAGCGGCATAAATTGTTTGAAGGTTCAGCATGGAGATCAAAATTCACATGGGGTTTATCAGAGAGTCGGCAGGTTGAAGGTCGGAACTGTTTATGATTTTTCTGGAGTGTATAAGGCTTCAAAATCTCACTTTGGTTACATATCTTTATATGATAAAGACTGGAAATGGAAAAATAGCAATGGAATTGTTCAGACAGGCAAGGCATTAAAATATAAATTAATTCAAGGTTCGGGTAGATGGGAGGCAATCAATTTAAGGTATAGGATTCCCGAAAAAGACGATTTAGGTCTTTCGACAGCAGAACATACCTGGTTAGTTTTTATTTATAGCCATAATCCTGCCAGTGATTTTACCCCGGTATTTTATGATTCTGTAACTTTAGCGGAGGTCTTGGTTCCTCCGGATCTGCCTCGAAAATATGAAGATATCCAGAAGATGCCTGGCTGGGTCAAAAAAAATACTCTATTTACAGATGCTGAACCTTTGACAGATTATAACTTTGATTTTGCTCGCATTGAAAACGGCAGCCTTTTTTTAAAAGGTACGCAAAAGACCTCCGAAATATATAAGATATCCTTGCCCGCAAGGCCTGATACAGTCTATAAAATAAGCGCAATATTAAATATTAAAAACAGAAAGGCATATAATTATTTGGAAATCACAGATCCTCCGTATCCATCGCGGCTTAAAGGCAGTGCACTTTTTAACACAAAAGGCATATGGTGCGGAAACTATGATTTGAGAATTTCAGAATCCTATGATGGTTCAGATAATGATACTATCCTTCAGGGGCAGATAAATGACAGCCCTTATATTTCTAATTCAGAGATTGATTGGTTTATTGAAGAGAGTTTTATAAAGACATCAAAAGATGCCGTTGATTTGACAATTTCCATTGTTTTAAGCGGCTTTGATGCAGAGTTAGGAGTGCGGGGGGTAATATTGGAGGAAGTGGTCAGCGTAATAGAGGATAAATATCTACATATGCCTGTAAATCATGAATTTCAAGGTATGAAAATAAAAAAAGTTACAACAGGTCCTGTAACCGTTGAAACAAACGCCGGGAAGTTTATACTTGAAAGCAATTCAATTAAATTAATAAAAGATTCAGACGTTATTGGTATTTTAAGTTTTTCTGGACAGCCTGATTTCCTGGCAAATTTGAAAGTAACTGAAGAGCCGGGAATTGTGATAATAGAAAATCAAAACATTGCTTTAAGCGTAGGCTCGGATTCAAGCATAATAACAAAAATGAAAGCAGATGCAACCGTTGAGGTAAAAGGCTTAGTGCCTGTTTACCATTCATTTGAAGCGGGAATAATTTTTGTAACAGACTATAATAAGGGAATATATTTCTCGCCCGTCTACCCCACTCAAACAATAAGAACAATGCCTGTCAGGCATAACTATAATATCATAGATGAAACTTATGCAGATGAAGATTTCGCCAAAAAAGGGCAGAAAAATTGGGAAATAGTAGATGATTTCAATTCTAATAATTGGTTGATAAGATACAGCTTTAAAAGCGGCGATGGTTTTGTTGCGTCTATTTTTCCTCCGAAAGATTTTGACAACAAAAAATATTATAAAGATTTAATGGAAATGGTTCGAATAAATCTTAACCAATATCCTTATGCGGATTATTCGTATCTTATCCAGAAATTTCATGAAAAGAAAAACATTGCCCTTTTGTGGGTTGATGAGTACAGTTATTCAGAAAACAATCAAAATCCGCCTTCGGAATACTATGTCGATAAAAATGGCATGCCCGTTGCTCCGGGCACACCTGATTCAAAAGCAATTGCTTTTTTGCCGGTTGATGAAGCAGGGCCGTATAATATAAAGGAAGAGGTTATCCCCGCCCTTGAAAGGTTTGTTCAAGAGGCGCACAGTCAGGGGGTTAAAGTAATTGTATATATGAGCCCTTATTTTTACTATAATTCTAATCCAGACATATTTTTAAATAATTTAAAGGCAAATATAGATGCATTTAATCTTGACGGCGTTTACTTTGATGGTTTGTATGAAGGCAAGCCTTTGCAGGGTATTGAGCTGGTACGTAAAACGAGGGATATTCTGAAGGATAAATTTTACAACCAGCATAATTCTTGGGTCCGCAGCTTTATAAAAAACAGCGATCATTTCAGGGTTGATTTTGAAGATGCGTATGCAGACAGGCTTTGGGTAGGAGAAAGGGTTAAAAAAGCAAGCAATGATGCATTTCTTTATAATTTTACGGGAAATAATATAAGTAATACTGTCAGTGCTTTGATGCCGGAATTGCGTCCTGTGGATTATTCAAAAGATGACACATATAATAAAGATCATACAATGACTCCTGAAAAGCAGATAGACAATCAGCTCTTACGCAAAGGCGAATTCAGGATTTTTCCTTACACGAGCGATTCTTATATACAGGATAAGAATCTTGGAATAAAAATAAACTTTGAAACAAATTATTATTGGGAGAAATTTTGTTTAAACGGTCTTGCATATACCGCGGGTGATGGAGTTTGTGATACCATAGAAACCATTTACAGCTGCCCTTCGGATTGTGCTCCTTATACTTCTTTATCAGAGCTTTCAAAAAATAATAATATCTTTACTGTTACAGGCCCTTATTCTGTTGCACAATGGATTTTTAATGAGCAGCCTTTATATAAGCTGCATTTTACTTTTGATAATTATATTGCAACTGATGATACTGATTACAGGCAAAATCCAAGTGAAAAGGTAGGCATTAATTATACTAAGCCGGCTAACAAAAGAATTGACAACCGCGATGTGTTTGAATTTAATACCGATGTTAAATTATTCGGCAATACAGAATGTGCGATGGATCTGACAAACAAGGATTTTTCAGCATTTACAATATTTAAAAAAACAAATAACATTAATGGAACTCAAATTTTGTTTGCCTTTAATCCGGACAATAATTTTTATTATGGCATTAAAAATTCTAAGGCTTATGCGGCAGTAAAAGAAAAAAATTGCATTGATGGAATAGAAGAAATATCAACAGCCAAGGGGGATAAAGCAGTTTTGATGCAACCTAACAGTTCCACATATCAGGCAGTTTACCAGAAAATAGATAGTTTGGACGCAGGCACTTATACATTATCAGCAGAGTTCCTTGCTTCAGTTAGCCACAAAGGCCATATAGAGCTTCGCGACGTATCGTCCAAACCTTATAAAAGTTTTTTTATTAAAATTCCTGGCAGCGGAGAAGGCTGGCGTCAAATAATTTGCCCTAATATAAAAATAGATACCAATGGTCATACCTGGTATATTTATTTATATGGCTATGAATCCTCTTCAGCCAGCGATGCTATTTATTATGATGATGTTAAATTAACTATGGAAGGCTCAGATGGCAATATTATAAAAAATGGCGGGTTTGAATATGATTTTGCTTTTTGGTCTCATGGAAACAAGGTGCCTTTTTTAGAATTGACCGGAACTGCAGAAATTGATGATCAGGCATGGCATAGCATTGGTATAGTTTTTAAAGATTCTGCATTAAGCTTGTACTTGGATGGAAAAATTCAGCAACGCCAAGAAAATGTTTGGTTGAAAGATTTTCCGAAACACGGCAAATACTACATAGGTTCAATGTCAAAAGATGACAATAGTACATGTTTTGGTGGCTATATCGATGATTTATTTGTTGCCGATATAGCGTTAAGCGCGGAGCAGATCAACCAGTATCATTATACAGCCCATAAAACAATAACAGCGCCAGAATCTGGTTCTGCTGCAAAATGCATAGTTACAAGCGGATTCAACAAATATACTGCTGAATATAAAGCAATCCCTCTTACATTTTTGCGGATAGGCGATAAGACTGTTTATGAAAATAGTGAGTTAAAATTTACAATTATAGTAATGGGTGGCGATCAGGAAAACTTAATTTGTTCTGTAAGTAATATGCCCCAGGGGGCCGTTTTTGACAATGACAAAAAAGAATTTAGGTGGAAACCCGCCTATGGCCAAAGAGGTTATTACGAAGTAAGGTTTAGTATAAGTGACGGGAGAGATACAATTATTAGAATTGTGCATATAAAAGTTATTGGTTAATATACTTCAAGCCAGATGTCATAAGGCGCTAATTAGTGGCAGCGGACGTTTAAACGTCCGCTACGGTTGAATACAGTTTTAGAGATCCTCAAGATGGCAAAGGTAGATAAAAATGTCCCCGATAAATGTTTCAGGCTTGACAAAGGTGTTTTTTAGGAGTAAAGTGATCAGAGATAGTTGAATATAGTTCCGCGTTTGAAGGAATAAATCTAGGACTTAAATCAAAATAAAACCTTCGCCCGATAAAGGTGGAGGTTAATTTATTTTGTGCGGCTTAAATCAATCCTTTTTTAGATTACGTTGATAGCATCAACCGATATCTCCGACCGGGGCATTAATGATACAACCTCCATTGATAAAAAGGTGATGTTTGTTGCGACAGCAAGTTTTGCGATAGAGTGATTTTTAAAATAAATAAAAGCCATGGATGATAAAAGACCCGCAGGGATAATAATAATCGGTTTGCTTTTTTTGTTTATAGCCGCGGCATCCGTTTTTAAGCTTTACAATCTTTTTTTATATTGCCTGCTTTATGGCTTTAACAGGTATTTATTTTACAGGCTGATTTTGTGTTCTATAAATATTATTGTTGGAAGCCTTGTTCTGATGCGTAAAGAGATTGGAAGGAAGCTGGCGTTGGCGGTGTCAATAATTGAGATGATCAGATCTGTTGCGGCATTTTTTATTTTTATCTTTCTGCCGTTTGTAATGCATGGCTCATCAGGCGGCAGGGTTGTATACCTGAATATAAAAGGCAACGCCATTTATATGATGCAGTCAGCGCTTTTTGCAGTTTTGTATTTTATGATTTTTTTCTATTTAACCCGAGCCGATGTAAAGCGGCGTTTTAGGTAAAATTGTTAGACTTGCGTGCAGACTTTTTTACAATGAAAGTGGTAACGCACCTTTAAAGATGTTTAGTAAAATAGAAAATTAAAAAATGAAGGTTATAATTTTCGTATTTATTATATTTTTTGTGACAGGATGTTCGCACACTCTTCATGAGCGTAAAGAAGATGAATCAAATTCTTCAGATCAGGGCAGCAAAACAGAGCTTCAGTTGCGCGGTCCCAGAGCAGCAGTTAAGCACAGTTTTTAAATTATAATAAGATATGTCAAATAATTATTTAACCATTTTTGTTTTATCCGTGACTATAATTTTATCTGGCTGTGCAACACAGATTAGTGGTGAAAAAAGGCCGATACGCGGACAGATTATGGCTGCGCCTCTAGGTTCTTTCGAAAACCCTATTGTTGACAGTAATATCTCGCTTGCCAGGGCCCTTGAAAAACCTGCGCCTGATGATTTCAGAAAAAAACAGCGGATTGTGGATGTGTTGTATTATTCATTTGACGGCAAGGTGCATAAGGGCCAGGTTGTTATAGAAAAAAGACTGGTAAGTGATATTCAGAAAGTGTTCTATGCTGCCCTTAATGGCAGATTTCCTATTAAGTCGGCAATCCCTATTTCTTCAGATATATTCTTTGCAAATGGCAAATGGAATGAGGATAATCAATCCATGATGGCTAATAACTCTGCCGGGTTTAATTACAGAAAAGTAACCGGCGGTAACTATCTTTCTAATCATGCCTACGGATTTGCCATTGATATAAACCCTGTACAAAACCCTTATATAAAAGGAGATATTGTGCTGCCTGCCGGCGCAATATACGACATAGGCGTTCCGGGGGCTCTTACAGAAGATTGTATTGTTGTCAAAACTTTTAAAAGTCTTGGCTGGAAATGGGGAGGTAACTATAGAGATCTTAAAGACTATCAGCATTTTGAGAAAGTGTTGTCGCAATAACCAAATAATAGCATAGGAGGCCCTAAAATATTATGGAATCCAATTGTACCATATCTTTTTATCGTAATGATCTTCAAATAACTAGGCTTT